>ERZ808028.273-NODE-273-length-51967-cov-6.713567_pt1 | contig 51967 bp, 54 predicted proteins | sample MGYA00380184_ERZ808028 | MGnify/ENA primary metagenome ERZ808028 (study PRJEB31490, sample SAMN06133397) | mouse gut metagenome | isolation source: J8_1 | host: mice | place: China: Chengdu | collected 2015-05 ...
ATTCTTGTTATCGCTCCCCACAAGGGCCGTATCCCCTCGGCGCTCTGGCTGAACGTCCAGCACAAGCTATCCCAAAACACCACGTTTCAGAATGGCCGGAAATGTCACAATACATGGCTGGCCGGGAAAATCAAGTGCGGGTGCTGCGGATATGCGTTAGTAGGTCTGAACGCCGCAAACGGGGTGACGTACATGAGATGCAGACAGCGCGTGGAAAACAAAAGCTGTCTGGGGCCCGGAACACTGACACGGCAAGAGCTGGAAAAATCGGTGTATGATGAAATGGTAAAGAAGATGCGGGAATTTCAGACGCTGAGGAGCGGTAAGGCTGAGGGCTACAATCCAAAGCTGACCGCCGCCCACGCCAAACTCGCCAAAATCGAAAGCGAGATTGAAAAGCTGATTGACACGCTGACTGGGGCAAACCCTCTCTTGTTACAGTACGCAAATAACCGCATTGAAGAATTGGACGCAGAGCAGCAAAAGCAATTAAAGCTGGTGGCCGACCTCACCGCTAATTCTGTTTCAAGTTCTCAGCTTGATAGCATATCCGGCTATCTCAAAAACTGGGACGAAGTTAGTTTTGACGACAAGCGGCGTGTAGTGGATACGCTGATTTCCCGAATTGAAGCCACCAGCACTGAGCGCATTATACACTGGAAAATCTAAAAATTTTTGCTTTGTATTATACCATTGTCAAAGATGTTTTACGGGTATGTGAAACGATTGAATAAGCAGACGCACGAGGCGGATTTAGCCGACATGATTCGTGAACAGCAAGAGAAATGCGATAAAACCTATGGATATCGCCGTATGTGGAAGTGGTTGAAGCAAGCAAAGGGAATACACCGAAATTCTAAAACAATTCTGCGTATTATGAAGAAATACGAACTTTTGTCTGAAATTCGCCGGCGCAGGAAATGACGGCAGATGGGGCAGCAGCTTCATAAATACGAAAATCTGCTGAACAGAGAATTTCAAGCTGACCGCCCCAATCACAAGTGGGTTACGGATATCTCTTACATCCACACTGGACAAGGTGTTCTTTACTTGTCCATGATCCGAGACTTATTTGACAACAGCATTGTCGCATGCAAAACTGCCACTACACAAACTGTCAATCTTGTACTGGACACTATCCGTCTGGCTATGAAGAAGGAAAAGAAAGTCTCTGCGGAGTTGCAGCTCCACAGAGACCAAGGCAGTCAGTACACCTCACAAGCATACTTTGACCTGACTAGAGAATACGGCATTACGCCCTCCATGTCAAGACGAGGAAACTGTTACGACAATGCTATGGCCGAAAATTTCTTTTCTATTCTTAAGACCGAATGTATTTACAGACATCTCCCCGCCACCCTAGATGAGGCCAGATCATTGATCGATCACTATATCTATTTCTATAACCATCAGCGCATCCAGTTAAAAACTGGAGTGGCACCGCTTACGCTGCGCCACTCCGCTTAAAACTTAATTTTTTCCTACCAGGGTCTTTTTTGTGCTGTCCGCACAAGTTGGAGCACTCCAGTACTCTTATTTTCCTACATCAGGGGGCTTTTGTCTATTGTCCGCTTTTACTGGTGCAGTTCAGCCGGCAGGGTGCTCGCTTTAAAGTTCTTCTTGGTTACTTTTCTTTCAAGAAAAAGTAACTTACTCAGCTCCAGGCACGTGAATGACGCCCATGGGGCACTCCTTTACGCAGATCTGGCAGCCCACGCACTTGTCCTGGTCGATCTTGGCCAGGAAGTTCTCCACGGTGATGGCCTCCTTGGGGCAGGCCTTGGCGCACTTCATGCAGCCGATACAGCCGGCGGTGCACGCCTTCCGGGTGTCGGGGCCCTTGTCCTTGTTCTGGCACAGGACCACAGGCTTGCGCTTGTGCTCGGGAACAATGGAAATCACCGCGTTGGGGCACACGGCGGCGCAGGCGCCGCAGCCGGTGCACTTGGTCCGGTCCACCCTGGCGATGCCGTCCACGATATGGATGGCGTCGAAGGCGCAGGCCCGGGTGCAGTCGCCATAACCCAGGCAGCCGAACTTGCACATGCCGTCGCCGCCGTAGAGGCCCTTCACGGCCTGGCAGCTCTGGATGCCCTGGAACTCGTACTTTTTCCCCGTCTTATCACAGGTGCCGGAGCAGGCCACTACCGCCTTCATGGGGGTGGAGGAGCCGGCGTCCACGCCCATGATCTCCGCCACCTTGGCGGCGCAGGCGGCGCCGCCGGGGGTGCACTTGTTGACGGCGTTGCCGTCCTCCACAATGCTCTTGGCGTAGTCGGCACAGCCGGCACAGCCGCAGGCGCCGCAGTTGGCCCCGGCCAGCACGGCGGTGATCCTCTCCACCCGCTCGTCCACGGGGACGTACATGAAAATAGAGGCGGCCACCAGAATCACCGCGCCGATGAGGCCGACCACGGTAACCAGGATAATTGCCATTAAAATTGGATCCATACTACTCTCCCCCTCCTATGCTGCAACGTTGAAGATGGCGTCGATGATGCCGCCGAAGCCCATGAAGGACAGGGAGGTCACCGCGGCGGCCACCAGGGTGATGGGCAGGCCCTCGAAGCACTTGGGGGTAACAGCCTGTTCCACCCGGCGGCGCACGCCGGAGAACAGCACCATAGCCACCAGGAAGCCGATGCCCGCACCGGCGGCGCAGACGATAGACTCGATGAAGTCATAGCCGTTGTCCAGGTTCAGAATGGTCACGCCCAGGATGGTGCAGTTGGTGGTAATCAGGGGCAGATACACGCCCAGGGACTTGTACAGGGCGGGGATGAACTTCTTTAAAAAGTTCTCCAGCAGCTGAACCAGGATGGCGATGATCAGAATGAACACGATGGTCTGGAGGTAGCCCATATCCCACTTCAGGGACCCGTCGGGGTTGGCGGGGGTGAGCAGGAAGGTCTGAATGGGCCAGGTGGCGGCGGTGGCCAGCACCATGACAAAGGTGACGGCCAGGGACATACCCACGGCGCTGTCCAGCTTTTTGGACACGCCCAGGAAGGGGCAGATGCCCAGGAACTTGGCCAGGACGTAGTTGTCCACCAGGATCATGGTAAAGAAGATAACAGCAAGCTTCACCATTACGCATTACCTCCTTCCACAGCGGGGACTTCCTTTCTGGGGCGGGTGGTGAGCCAGGTGGCCCCGGCCATCAGGATGCCGAAGACGAAGAAGCCGCCGGGGGCGCTGGTCATCAGGCTGAAGGTATCAATGGATTCGGGAATCACCTGAATCTTGAAGTCGGCCCCCAGGGCGGGGATCAGCTTGCCCAGGCCGGCCATCCAAGTCCCCGAGCCGATGATCTCGCGGATGGAGCCCATGATGGTCAGGGTGATCGTAAAGCCGATGCCCATGCCGATGCCGTCCAGGGCGGAGTCCACGATGCTGTTCTTGGAGGCGAACATCTCGGCGCGGCCCAGAATGATGCAGTTGACCACGATCAGGGGCAGATACACGCCCAGGGCCTTGTCCAGGTCGGGCACATAGGCCTTCACCACCATCTGGACCACCGACACAAAGCCGGCGATGACGGTAATGTAGCAGGGGATGCGGACCTGGTCGGGGATGATCTTCCGCAGGGCGGAGATCACGATGTTGGAGCACAGCAGCACAAAGGTGGCGGCCAGCCCCATGCCGATGCCGTTGGAGGCCATGGTGGTGACGGCCAGGGTGGGACAGGTGCCCAGGACAAGCCGCAGGACCGGGTTTTCGTTCAAAATGCCGTTGGTAAGGATTTTCATTTTACTGTTTTCACTCATCTTGATTCACCTGCCTTTCAAGGAATGGCGTTATACGCGTTGATGGCGGAGTTGACAGCGGAGTTCAGCGCCCGGCTGGAGATGGTGGCTGTGGCGTAGGCGTCCACATCGACACCCAGGACCAGTTCCTTGCCGGCGGGCTTGCCGGCGTAATTGGCCCAGTAGCCCTTGCCCTTGGACACGTTGCTGCCGATGCCCTGGGTCTCCGCGTCCTCGGTGACCTTCAGCTGCTTGATGTTTCCATCCGCGTCGAAGGAGGTCATCACGGTCATCTTGCCGCCGTAGCCCTTGGCGGTGCTGGTGATAACGTAGCCGGTGCCGTTATTGGCGGCGTAGACGGCGGTCACGTTGTCCACGGCGACGCCCTCCACGGGGGTGAAGTCGTCGGCCTCGGGCAGAAGCTCAATCCGGGCCAGCCGCTCGGCCTCGATCCGGGCCGCCTCAATGATGGGGGCGGTCACCTTGTTGGTGGCGGCCAGCGAGCCGGTGATGGCGATACAGATGACGCACAGCACCACGATGGGCTTAAAAATCTTATTCCAGTTGCTCATTTTGCGGCCGCCTCCTTCTTCTTCGCGATGCCCAGCTTCGCCTGCCGGGTGTTGACCTCGATGTAGGGGGTGATCAGGTTCATCAGCAGGATGGCGAAGGACACGCCCTCGTTCATGTTGCCGAACCGGCGGATCAGCATGGTGACCACGCCCAAGAAGATGCCGGCCACCAGCTTGCCCTTGTCGGTGGTGGGGGAGGTGACGTAGTCAGTGGCCATGAAGAAGGCGCCCAGCATCAGGCCGCCGGACAGCAGCTGGACCACGGGGTCCATGCCGAAGCACAGGGACAGCACAGCCACAGTGACCAGATAGGTCACGGGAATCATGGGGCTGATGACCTTGGTAGCAATCAGGTAGAGGCCGCCAGCCAGGATGCAGATGGCGCAGGTCTCACCCAGAACGCCGCCGTGGTTGCCCAGGAGCAGGGTGACATAGTCGCCCGCGCCCAGCTCGCCGGCCACGGCCAGAGGGGTGGCGGAGGACAGAGCGTCCACGCCGTTCTCAGGCAGGGGGTAGGCGGACATCTTGGCGCCAAAGCCCACAGCCAGGGAGATGCGGGCCACGATGGCGGGGTTGGCAAAGTTGTAGCCCAGGCCGCCAAAGAGCTGCTTAATAATCACAATAGCAATAAACGCGCCCACAATGGCCATCCACCAGGGGAGGGTGGCAGGCATGTTGAAGGCCAGCAGCAGGCCGGTGACCACGGCGGAGAAGTCCGCAATGGGGATCTCCCGGCCCATCAGCTTGCAGTAGGCCCACTCGAAGAAGACGCAGGCGGCCACGGTGACGGCGGTGACAATCAGGGCGTTAAAGCCGAAGATAATCACGGAGGCGATCAGCGTGGGCACCAGGGCCAGACACACCTTGCCCATGATGCTCTGGGTGCTGTCCGGGCTGGTAATGTGGGGGGCAGCGGTGACAATCAGCTTGTTATCCATCACTTCTTACCTCCATTCTTCATCATGATCTTGGCCAGGGCGATGGAGGGGGCCAGGGGCCGCTTGGCCGGGCAGACGAAGGAGCAGGTGCCGCAGCTCATGCACAGGTCGGCGTTGAGCTCCACCAGCAGCTCCACATTGCCGTCGTTGTAGGCCTGGACGATCTCCTTGGCGGACAGGCCCAGGGGGCAGGCGTTGGTGCACCGGCCGCAGTGGATGCAGTTGGTGGCCTTGGGCAGCTGGGCCATCTTCTTGGAGAAAGCCAGAACGGCGTTGTTGTTCTTCAGGATGGGCTGGCTCAGGTCGGCGATACAGTTGCCCATCATGGGGCCACCGTAGAGCACCTTGCCCGGCTCGTCGGTGAAGCCGCCGCAGAAGTCCATCAGCTCCTGCACCGGAGTGCCGATGATGACCTCCACATTCTTGGGCTCCTTGATGATGTCGCCGTCCACAGTGAGGCGCTTGGTGGTCAGGGGCATGCCGGTAGCCAGGTACTTGCCCACAAAGGCCACAGAGGTGACGTTCATCACCACCACCCCCACGTCGGAGGGCAGGCCGGGGAAGGGGACCTCCCGGCCGGTGCAGTTCTCGATGAGAACCTTCTCAGCGCCCTGGGGGTAGCGGCAGGGCAGCTCCTTCACCTCGATGCCGGCGGTGGCCGCGCTTCTCATTTTGGCGATGGCCTCGGGCTTGTTGCCCTCAATGCCGATGATGCACCTGGGAATCTCCAGGTACTTCATCACCGCCTGGATGCCCTCCAGGATGTACTGGGTATCCTCCAGGAAGCAACGGTTGTCCGAGGTGATATAGGGCTCACACTCGGCGCCGTTGATCAGGAGGGTGTCAATCTCGTCCAGGTTCTTGGGGGAAAGCTTCACCGCCGTGGGGAAGCCCGCGCCGCCCAGGCCCACCAGGCCGCTGGCCCGGACGGCATCCTGGAAGGACTTGAGATCGGTGACGGTGGGGGGGGCGACCGCCGGGTCCACCGTCTGCTTGCCGTCGGGGATGATCACTACCGCCGTCTGGGGGGCGCCATTGGGGGCGGTGATGGTGATGATGCCGTCCACCGTGCCGGACACGCCGGAGTGGATGTCGCAGGATACAAAGCCCCCCGCCTTCCCCACCACGGTGCCCACACAGACCTGGTCGCCCTTGGCCACCTGGGGAGCGGCGGGGGCGCCGATGTGCTGGCCCATGGACAGAACGATCTTGGAGGGCAGCGGCATCTTCACGGTCTCCTGGTTGGACGTCCGCTTTTCATGCGGGACCTGCGCGCCATGCGCAGATCGTGTTAGAAATTTGCTCATGTAAGTTTTCGACCTCCCTATAACTTGCTGGGATACCGCGGACCAGGCGGTCTGCTTCGCCCTCTCCAGCGCCGGGCCGCGGCTGCCGTGCCCGGCCTGGGCCGGACACACGACAAAACCCGCCGGTTCCACTCCTCTGTTTTTGATGAAACCGTCGGTCTTGCTGCGTAAAGGTAATGATACACCAGACCGGGGGAGAATGCAAGTTTTTTGTGGCGGCAGGTCCCCTTTTTCGGCAAAATTTTTTCCCGGAGGGGAGTATAAAAAAAGCGCGGGGGGAAATTTTCCCCTCCGCGCACCGGATTGGCGCCTCAGCAGCCGCAGCCGTTGTTGCAGCCGCAGTTGTTATTGCAGCAGCAGTTGTTGCCGCCCCAGCCGCCGCAGCTGAACAGGATGATGATAAGGATGATGATCCACAGGCAGCTGTTGCCGCCCCAGCCGTTGTTATTGCAGCACCCCATGATGAGTACCTCCTGAATTATGAAAGTATTAAGAGGGCTGTCTGCCGCTCTCGATACCATCATATGGCCCGGGAGGAGAATGGGTGCATGGGAAAAAGCGCCCCTTTATAAAATATTCTCGCAAAAAGCCCGGAGCATGGTGGCCATCTCCGCCCGGGTGGCGCTGCGCTGGGGCTCCAGCGTGAGGGTGGAGCCGTTGGTCACCCCGCTGACAACCCCCTGCTCCACCGCCCAGGCCATGGCGGGCCGGGCCCAGCTGCTCAGGCGGCTCAGGTCGGCGTAGCCCGACAGGTCGGCCCCCGTCCCTGCGCTCAGCCCCATGTAGGTAACCGCGTAGTTATACATCATGGCCACCGCCTGCTCCCGGGTCACCAGGCCGTCGGGGTCAAACAGTCCGCCCCCCTTGCCCGAGGTAATCCCCTGGGCGGCCCCCCACACCACGGCCTGGGCATACCAGCTGCCGGCGGGCACGTCGGTAAAGCTCACCTGGGCAGTCACACCGGGGGACCCGGCCAGCCGGTGGAGCACCGACATGAGCATGGCCCGGTTCATAGGGGAGCCGGGGGAAAAGTGGTTGGCGTCCATGCCAGAAAACAGGCCCTTCTCATAGGCGTAGCCCACCGGGGCATAAAACCAGTCGGTCTGGCTCACGTCGTAGAAGGGGGTGTGCTGGCCCTTTCCCGGCGTCAGGCTGTAGCCTCCCTGGACCCCCAGGGCGGCCTCCCCCGAGCGGATGGTCACCGCGGCGTCGGTGTTCTCCCCCACCACATACCGGTGATTCTGCGCCAGCGCAGAGCCGGAAGACACCTCCGCCCCGGCGGTAATGTCGATCACCGCCCCGGTGTGGACCACGGTGGCCGAGCCGTCCAGCATGAGGAAACCGGCGCCGGTGGACAGGCTGATGATCTGCCCATCGGTCCAGGTCCGGCGCTGGAGGGTGTCGCTGGAGGGATCGGTCCCCCCCTCCCCCGCACCGCCGTGGACGGCGTCCAACTGGGCCTTGGCGCTGTCGTAGGTCTTTTGGAGGGCCTGATTCCCCGCCTCCTCCCCCGCCTGCACGGCCTTGGGGAAAAAGGTGTTTTGCAGATAGCTGAGGGATACCACGCTGTCCCCCGAGGCGACGGCATAGGCCCCCGCCGTCAGCATCAAAAAGGCCAGTGCCAGCCCCAGGGGGCGCAAAAAGTTTTTCATGGGTTCTCCTCCATATCCTCCCGCTGGGAGATGAGATAGCTCAGGGTGAGCAGGCTGTCGGAGAAGTGGACCGATTCCACCACCACGTCCGGCCTGCCGCACGCCAGCTCATAGTTTGTAAAATTCCAGATGCCCTTTACACCGGCCTCCATAAGCCTGTCCCCCATCTGCTGGGCAGCGGCGATGGGCACCGTCAGCAGACCCACATCCACCCGGTTGGCCGCCACAAAGCTCTCCAGCTCGTCGGCGTGGCGGACCGGCACACCGGCGATTTGGGTCCCTACCATCGCTGGGTCAATGTCGAACGCTGCCAGAAGCTGGAAACCGTTGGCGGAAAATCGAAAATTCTGGATAATTGCCCGGCCCAGATTGCCCGTGCCCAGCACGATAAGGGTGTGGCCCCGGCTGATGCCCAGAATCTCGCCAATCTCCTCCTTCAGGCTGTCCACCTTATAGCCATAGCCCTGTTGGCCGAAGCCGCCGAAGCAGCACAGGTCCTGCCGGATCTGAGAGGCCGTAAGCCCCATGGACTTGCCCAGGGCGCCGGAGGATATCCGCACCACGCCGCCCTCCTGAAGCTCGGACAGCTGCCGGTAGTACCGGGGCAGCCGGCGGATGACGGCGGTGGAGACCTTCACGTTTCGTTTCATCGGACCGCTTCCCCTTTACGGCAGCAGGCCGCTGAAAATGTCCTCCAGGGCGATGTCGAAGTCGCTGTACAGGCTGCATTGAAAATGGGTCTCCAGCTCAGCCTTCTCCTGCTCCGACATGCGCTCCAGCTCGTCGTCCCGACAGGAGGCGTATACCATGTTCAGCTCCAGCTTCCCCTCTTGCAGCAGGTACTGCTCGATGGTCCGGTTCTCCGGGTCCACCAGCCAGTACTCCCGGACGCCGCAGGCCTGATAGACCTCCTTTTTGCGCATTCGGTCGTTACGCATCGTGCTGGGGGAGAGCACCTCCACCACCAGGTCGGGCGCGCCGTGGACGCCGTCCCGCCTGATCTTGTCCCGGTCGCAGACCACCATCACATCGGGGACAAAGCGGTCCTCCTCCGTCAAATACAGGTCGGTGCCGTCCGCGATAGCGGTGCAGGGCTTGCCCTTCAGGTAGGTTTCAAACACCCAATATATTCTGCTCGCCACCCGGTTGTGGTTGAAGGCAGGCCGCGGGGCCATCGCCACCGGCTCGCCGCCGATCAGCTCCTCCCAAAATTCCTCCTGATATGCCAGATTGCTGTTCATAGCACTCGCTCCTTTCCCGCTGTGCACATAGCTTCCTGCCTATATTATACCATCCGCGCCCCCTTCGGTCAATCCATAGCCGCAGGTAAAAAAAGACTGGGCGCTCCCGGCAGCGATATGCGCTGCGGGAAACGCCCTCTCAGTCAGCCCTTCGGGCTGCCGCTGCCAAACCTCCGTCCCCCGTAGGGAAAAGCCTTCCACCCTCCGGGGGGAAGGTGCCCCCGCAGGGGGCGGATGAGGGGGCGGGCAAGCAGTTCTTACGGTAAGAGGCGATAACCTGCCGCGCACCCTCATCCGTCACGGCCTTCGGCCGTGCCACCTTCCCCCTGGAAGGGGGAAGGCTTTGGGCGCGTTCTTTCACAGGGTGCTTTGGGGACGCGCTTACCTCTCCCTTTGGGAGAGGTGGCACGGCGAAGCCGTGACGGAGAGGGCCGCCCACTCTCCGTCCTCAGTCCCGGAAGTCAAACAGCTCCTTGGGCTTGATCTTGAACACCTCGCACATTTTAAAAATCAGGTCCATGGACACCCCCACGTTTCCCAACTCAATGGCGCTGATGTGGCTTCTTTCGATGTCCAGCATCTCCGCAAGCTGAAGCTGTGTAGCCCGCAAACTTTTTCTGTAGTAAACCACATTCAAACCAAATTTCCGGTACTGTTCCCGATACTTTTCTTTCATCATTCGTCACCTCTGTTATAGTTTAGAGGCGTATCAACATCAGTTAAACTCGTTCAAAACGTCGCAGCGACGTTGACAGTGGTCGTTTTGTGTGTTATTATCTCCACACGTTACTAACAGAAACATAGAAAAGGAGGTGACGGAAATGGATCTTAACTATTTTAAGGATCAGCTTTTCGATTTGCTGAATGAAAGCGATGCCATGGACATCTCTGACATTATTACCGATGACAGGCACGACCTGTTCACCGTCAGCACTGCGGATGGCAGCCAATTTGAGCTTCTATGTCGAAAACTGTAGCTTTTCCAGGGGCTCCCTCGAAAGAGGGGGCTCTTTTACATCATTTTCACAATCTCCTTTTTCAGCCGGGCAATAATCCGCTTTTCCAGCCGGGAGATGTAGGACTGAGAGATGCCCAGCTGGTCGGCCACCTCCTTTTGTGTACACTCCCGCCGGCCGTCCAGGCCGAAGCGCAGAGTGATGATGTGCCGCTCCCGGTCGTCCAGCCGGTCCATGGCCTGGCGCAGGAGCTGCCGGTCCACGTCGGCCTCCAGGGGCTGGACCACCGTGTCCTCGTCGGTGCCCAGGATGTCGGACAGCAGCAGCTCATTGCCGTCCCAGTCGGTGTTCAGCGGCTCGTCGAAGGACAGCTCTGTCTTCTGGTTGGCGGTCTTGCGCAGGTACATGAGAATCTCGTTCTCGATGCACCGGCTGGCGTAGGTGGCCAGCTTGATGGCCTTCTCCGGCTGGTAGGTGCCCACCGCCTTGATAAGCCCGATGGTGCCGATGGAAATCAGGTCCTCAATGTAGATACCGGTGTTTTCAAACCGCCGGGCGATGTAGGCAACCAACCGCAGGTTGTGCTCAATGAGCAGGTTCCGGGCGGCTGTGTCCCCCTCCCCCAGCCGGGCGATGAGGGCGGACTCCTCCTCCCGCTTCAAGGGGGCGGGCAGGGTGTCGCTGCCGCCGATGTACATAATCTTGCCGGGCAGCACCAGCCCCAGCCGGGCGAGGAGGTCGGAAAGGCCCTCCTTTAATTTTATGTAAACTTGTTTCAAGATAACCACCTCGATTATTTCCGCTCTGTAGGGGCGCATATCATGCGCCCGCACAATACAGATACCTCTGCGGGCGGATGCCATCCACCCCTACCTTCCATCCATCGGCCCAACCAGCGCCTGATATCCCCCGCCGTCGGACACCGGCGTGGGGGACAGAGCCACCAGCACGGGACCCCTCCCCTGCCCGTCCAGCTCCATGCCGTCCAGCCGGACGGCCAGCAGCAGGCCCCGGTCCACCCCCACGCTGCGGTAGGGCAGCAGGCGGAACCGGCCCCGCCAGGCCCCGGTCCCCAGGCGGGTCAGGGCGGCGGCGGGGTCTGTCAGATCGCCCGGTCCGGGGCGGTGCTCCCTGGGGAACAGGGGGGCGGTCCGCTCCCCCTCCGCCACCACCACCGGCCGGCCGGATACCGGGTCGGTAAGGGTGTTGCCCGTGTCCACCAGGGCGGTGAGGTCCACCATACGCTCCCCCAGCCGCAGCCTGACGGGCACCAGCTCCCCATTGGCGGCGCTGTGCCGGGCCAGACGCCGGAACACCAGGGTGAGCACCCCGTAGCACACCGCCGCCGACAGCAGCACCACCTTTAAATCCAGAGCGGAGTAGAACACCCCATTGCCCAGGGACAGCCCCGTCCCGCCCAGCAGGCCGATGGCCACCACGCCGCCCCCGAAGGCGCAGGTCAGGGCCACGAACAGCAGCCCCTGCCGGAGCAGGCGGCGGCTCCCCCCGTAGGAAACCACCATCATCAGGGCCACGGAGGCCAGGCGGCACAGGGGATGGGCCAGAAAGGACAGCCCCGGCAGAAAAATGGCCACCGCGTATACGCCTCCCAGCCCCGCGCCCAAGGCAAAACGCCAGCGGCGCAGGGGCTCCCCCGCCAGACGGGCCGCCGCCAGCAGGAGGAGATAGTCCACCAGAGCGTTGAGGAGAAACAACGTGTCTATGTAGATAACGGTCACGGCTTCATCCCCCCACACGGCATGGCGGGCGGCCGCCGGCCGCCCCAGGAACACGTCCTATTATAAGAGCCCGACGGGGAGAAAGCGGTCATAATTTTGGTGGGGAATTTGGGGATATCTTGTAGAGGGCGGCGCCAGGGCTCTGGACCGGTAGGGGGCGGTCTCCGGGCCGCCCCGGCAAAACAAATGGGGCGGCCGATGGCCGCCCCTAAAGGTCTTTCAAAATCTCCTCCGCCTCCTCCCTGCTGTAACAGCCGTTGAGAACGGCCAGCAGGGCATTGGCAGACATGTGTTCCGGCAGCTCCAGACGCTTGAGGAGGGCCTGCCGTTTCTCGGCGCTCCCCGCTCCCCCGGACAGGCCGGCGGCGAACAGGTCCGCTTTGATGAGGGCCGGGCTGGAGCGCCCAGCCAAGCCGTCCCCGTCCAGAAAGGTGGCCCCCGCCCGGCGGAGGACCTCCTCCAGCACCTGGGGCGGCATCCCCTCCACCCCCAGCTTGCCCTCCCGCCCCGGCTGGCGCTTCCGGCGCTCCTTGCCGTAGACGTCGGGGATGTAGGCGTGCTTGAGGTACCGGGCCGGGATAGTCCCCTTGATGCGGTTTCGTATGACAAACCCCGCCCCGTCGGAGTCGGTGAGGACAATCAGCCCCCGCCTCCGGGCCGCCCGGTCCAGGAGGGCCATTTTTTCCGGGTCCTTGAAAATTTGAAAGCCCCCTGTCTCCAGGATAAGGGTGTCCACCACCTGGGACAGGGTGTTTTTGTCGTACCGGCCCTCTACCACGATGGCCTCACGGATGTGCAGCATGAATACTCCCTCCGTCACGCCTGCGGCGTGTCACCTCCCTCAAGAAGGGAGGCTTTTTATGTCGTGTTGGCCAGCTCCAGCAGCAGGGTGGTCATTAGCTCCCTGGCGTCCTGGCCGGTGGACTTCATGGCCAGGTCGGTCTGGGCGCAGTGGATCACGGCGTTCCTGCACCAGGGCAGGGAAAACCGCCGGGCGCTGACCAGCAGCCGGTCCGCCGGGTAGCGCATCCCCCACAGCTGGGCCACCCAGGCCGCCCCTTTCCCCCCGGCCAGGGCCAGCCGGGCGGAGTACAGCTGCCGCATTTGCTTGCCGAAGGCCCCCATGATCTCGTAGGGGCTTTTCTGCATCTGGTACAGCTCCCCCAGGGTGGCGGCCGCCCGGTCGAAGTTCTTCTCGCCAATGGCGTCGGCAATGCGGAAGACCACCGCGCTGAGCTGAGGGGTAGCTACCGCTTCAATGTCTGCCCTGGTAATCTTGTCCCCCTTGGCATAGGCGGCAATCTTGCCGATCTCCTGCTGAAGGCTGTGCATCAGGTCGCCGCACAGGAAAATCAGCTCCTCGCATAGCCGGGGGTCGATGTCCTTGCCCTGGGCCTTGAAGTGGCGGCGGACCCAGTCGGCCAGCTCCCGGGGGCTCTGGCGGGCAAAATTCACCGCCGTGCCGTGGGCCTTCACCGCCTGGGCCAGCTTGGTGCGGGCGTCGGGCTTATACTCCAAAATGTCGTAGAGGAAGACCAGACAGCAGTAGTCGGGCAGGTTGGACAGGATGCGGATATACCCCTCCCGGTCCTTCTCCCCCGCCTTGAACAGGTCGAAGTCGGTCACCTCCACCAGGGTCCGCTCCGCCATCATGGGCAGGCAGTCCACCGCTTCCTCCAGGGCGTGGGGAGACATGTCCTTGGCGCTCAGGTCGTGGCGGTTGAACTCCCCCAGCCCGCCGGTGAGCACCGCCTCCCGCAGGCGGCCCAGATAGTGGTCCCGGAGGTAGGTCTCCTCCCCGTGGAAGATATACAGCTGCCCCGGCTTGCCCGCAGACAGGTCCTTTTTCAGCTTGTCAAACCCGGAGGTGTCCGGCTTATTTTTCGGCGGCATAATCGTCCTCCTGTTTCAGCTGCACCTCTATGGTCCCATACAGGTCGGTGCGGTAGATTTTGGCTCCTATTTTATCCAGACGGACCAGGGCGTCCCAGCCGGGGTGGCCGTATTTGTTATTCTGCCCCACAGAGATGAGGGCCAGGTCGGGCTTCACGGTCTCCAGCAGCTCCCGGGTGTTGGAGGTATTGGAGCCGTGGTGGCCGGCCACCAGCACCTCAACGTCGGGCAGGTCCGCCGTTTCCACCAGACGCCGCTCCCCCTCCGTCTCCATATCGCCGGTAATCAACACGTCCAGTGTCTTATGGGAGACCAAAACGGTCAGGCCCAGCTCATTGGCCGTCCCCTCCTCCGCCATGGGCGGGAAAACGGTGACCGTGTCCCCCTCCCGGGTGAGATGGAACTGCTCCTCCTCCCGGACGAAGCGCACCGGAATCCCCTTCTCCCCGGCGGCGGCGATGATCTCCGCCCGGAGGGGGCTGTCCTTTTCCACGTCGGGCAGGGCGATCTCCCCCACCCCAATCCGCCGCAGCAGCTGCGGGACGCCGTTGGCGTGGTCTGTGTGGTAGTGGGTCACCACCAGCAGCTCAATATCGCTCCGGCCCACCGACTGGAGATAGTCGGCGGCCACGTCGCCGGGGTCGTCCCGGCTGTCGCCGCCGCAGTCCACCAGGACAAGATATCCCGACCGAACCAGCACGCTCTGGCCCTGACCCACGTCCAGCACCGTCACCCCCATGTCCCCCAGGCTAAAGGTCTCCCGGGTGAGCACCACCGCCAGAACCAGCCCGACCACCCCGGCGGCCAGGGGCATCCAGACCGGCCGTCGGCCCTTCCCCCGGATTGACACCAGCAGCAGGGCATAGATCAGCACCAGCCAGGCCCGGTAATACACCGATTCCAGCGGCAGGGCGGCCAGGGCGGGTTTGGACACCAGGTCAATCAGCCACTGGAGGTAGCGTGCCAGCCCGGCAAAGGGCACAGCCAGCACAGCTGCCAGGTCCGGCAAAACAATGGCCAGCGTCCCAACGCCCAGCCCACCCAAGAAAAGGAATCCAATGGCCCACAGGGTGAGCAGATTGGACAGGGGCGCAATGAGAGAGATCATATTAAAGTGGAGGGCCACCAGGGGGATGGTGAGCACCGAAGCCCCCAGGGTAGCGGACAGGGTGGAGACGACAAAATAGGGTCCCGCCCGCAGCAGCTTCTCTCCCCAATTTTGGGACTTATGGAGTTGATCCATGCGGCATTTCTTCAGCAGCCACCCCTGGACCCGGTCGGACACCAGCAGAATCCCCGCCACCGCGGTAAAGGACAGCTGCAACCCAATATGGGCGGCGGAAAAGGGATTGACCCACAGCAGCAGGAACAGGGCCAGGGCCAGCGAGGTGGGGCCGTCCCGCTCCCGGTCCAGCAGAGGGGCCAGCTGGAGCATGAGAATCATCACCGCCGCCCGCAGCACCGACGGGGTGTTGCCCGCGATACCGCAGAACAGCGCCACCCACAGAATGGTAAACAGCGCGGTGGACCGTCTGCCCCGGCCCAGCAGGGCGGTGAGCAGGCTGGCCAGGAAGGCCAGGTGCATCCCGGACACCGCCACCGTGTGGCTCAGCCCAGCCCGCTCCAGGGAGGTGGTAAACTCGTCGGTGAGGTTGTCCCGGTTGCCCGTCACCAGAGCCCGGACAAAGCCGGCCACATCCTCCGGAAAGGCGGCGTCAATGCCGATTTTCAGGGCCCTGGACGCCCAGGCGGCGAAGTACTGGGGCGGAACACGGGCCGGACGCTCCACCTCCAGCCGTCCATAGGCCTGGGCCCGGAGGAAAATACCCTTGGCGGTGTAGTAGGTGATCTTCTCCCCGGCAAAGGTGCGGTCCCCCAGGGTGCAGTGGGCGATGGTCTCAATCCGGTCGCCGGGGCGCAGACCGGCCCCCTGTCCGTCGGTGTACAGGATGGCGGACACCTTCACCCAGCTCTCTGTTTCCGCCCGAACCGGCACCGTACAACCGCCGTAGCTCCCCTCCTGGGGCCAGTCGGCCACCGTGGCGGTGAGGCGGACGGTCTGGCCGTCCAGGTCCCGGGCGGGCTGGAAGAAAACCGCCATGTAGAGGGCGGTCCACAGAAAACCGCAGGCCAGGCCGGACAGGATCAGCAGGGCGCGGGTCCGTGTCCGGTTTTTCCGCCTGACGGCAAGCCCTGTGACCACTGCCGCCAGGGCCAGCCCCCCGCCCAGCGGGAGGAGAAGGGGGTCCAGACCGCCGTAAATCGTCCCAAACACGGCGGCGGCAAAGGAGAAGGCAAAGGCGGCAAGTACGCGCATGTCCTCTCCCCTCCCCTGTCTTTTTTTAAAGGGTATCATGTTTGGGGGAAAATTGCAAGTGGGGGCCAGGCTCTATCCCGGCCCGCCTCTCGGAAAATGGACGATTCCGAAAAAGCGGGGCGGGACAGAGCCTGCCCCCTGCTTGTTAAAATGCGTAATTGGGACGCTCCCGCCTGTTATCGCTGCGGCACACGTTCGCCGTGCCGCAATTTGGGCTGTTTCAACAGTTCAGCCGGTTAAATTGCCCTTGTCGCGGAGGCGAGCCATTCCCGTTCCTCACGATCCAGATAAGGCGCCAGCGCCTGGTATACTCTCTGATGATAACTGTTCAGACGCACCCTTCCCGATTCGTCAAGCCATTTCATGTCTACTGCATCTAAATCGATGGGAGCCAATGTCAATGTCTCGAAGGCAAGAAAGCCCTTTGCTTCCGCTTCCCGACACAGCAATTGATTTTCCAGGCGAATCCCATGGCTGCCGGGGATATAGACGCCTGGCTCATCCGAAATTACCATACCCGGCTCTAAAACCCCAGTATCATACCGCTGTGTGCGCAGCCAGCTGAATCCAATCGGAGGCTCATGAACGCACGACAGATAGCCAATACCATGGCCAGTTCCATGTCCATAGTCCAGCCCCTGCGTCCACAGGGGTTCCCGCGCCAGCACGTCCAGATGAAAACCACGGCATCCGTGGGGGAAGACCGCAGAACTGAGGTTGAGCATCCCCTGCAAAACCAAGGTAAAATGCTTCTTCTCCTCCTCGGTCAACGGACCAAGCGCCACCGTTCGGGTAACGTCTGTCGTCCCCTCCAGATAGTGTCCGCCGGAGTCCAGCAGCAGCAGCCCGCGGGGCTTGAGCTGGGCCTGATTTTCCTGTGTGGGCTCAAAGTGTATGATCGCCCCATGAGGTCCATAGCCCGCCAATGTCCCAAAGCTGGGCCCGATACAATGCTCATGTTCCATCCGCAGCCGGTTTACACGTTCCGCAACCTGAAGCTCAGTTCCCAATTGTTCAGGCGGGGTGGTTTTCAGCCAATAGAGCAATTTGGTCAGCGCCAGGCCATCCATAAGATGGGCTTTCCTCAGATTTTCTTGTTCTACAGGATTTTTTATCGCCTTGGCTAATAAAATCGGAGAGTCTCTTTCAATCAGCTCTATTTGATCGGACAGAACGCTGTAAAGCGCATAGTTCACCCGGGCCGGGTCCAACAGAACGCGCGCCTTGGAGATATCCGACAGTTCCTGAAATACCCCTTCATAGGGCAGCAAGGTTACCCCCAACTCATTGAAATAGTCTCTTGTTTCAGGGGTGAGCTTATGCGGGTCCAAAAACAGCTTTGCGTAGTCCGCACCGATGACTGCATAGGACAAAAACACGGGAACACACGGAATATCTGCCCCCCTCAGGTTAAACAACCAGGCAATTTCGGCAAGGTCAGCAATTACATGGATATCTGCTTGAAGTTGCTGCATCTCCCCGCGGAGCCACGCCAGTTTGTCCGCTGCACTCCGGCCAGCGTACTGCTCCGGCAGAATGTATACCGGGTCCACCGGCAATGGAGGCCGGTCCGTCCAAAGCCCGTTAGCCAAATCTTCTGACATTTGCAACGTCCTCTGCGGCCCCAGCGCTCTGCCCAGCTCCAACGCCCAAGCGGCCGAAATCGTTCTGCCGTCTGCCCCTACAACCCCCTGTTCTGAAAGTGCATCGTTCAAAAAAGCCTCAATCGATACGGAATCTTCTAAATTCATGGGAAAAAGCTTAATTCCGCTCCCTTCCAGCTCCTGCTCGGCCTGCAAAAAGTAACGCCCGTCCGTCCACAGGCCGGCTGCATCCGCCGTAACTACCAATGTTCCGGCAGAACCTGTAAAGCCAGAAAGATATTGTCTGGTTTTAAAATGCGCTCCTATAAACTCAGAACCATGAAAGTCTGCGGTGGGCACAATGTATGCCTCAACATTCCGCTGTGCCATGATGTGCCGCAGCTGATTAAGCCTGTTTCGGATGACGTCATTCATATAAAACTGCTCCTTCATTATGCGGCAGCCTGTTTTCCTTTGGCCGCGACCGCTTTCCCGATCTTTTTCCAGGCATGCATCGCCAGGGCCATGGCAATGATTCCGTAGGAGATAAATACACGGAAATATTCTCCAATCATAGCGTTGCCAAACAGCTCTTTTCCGGCCAGAGGTGCGACTATAAACATGGTATGGAACAAAACAACACCCAAAATCGCCTGCTTATTGTTCGCCTTCTGTACCGACGCACCACCTACCAGCAAAGAGGCGATAGCAAACTGGCCCACCTGTGTGTGCGCACCATAGGTAGAGAAGGTCCCCACATTCTGAAGGAATATCAGCTGTCCCCAGCTGGCCAGAACCGTAGAGAAAATCATGGCCAGAATACGGGTGCGGTCCACATTGATGCCGGCAGCGTTTGCCACAGTACGATTCTGGCCCACCGTGCGCATATTCTGACCAAGCCGGGTTTTCATCAGGGCGGTATTCACACAGCACAGGGCCAGAATACAGAGATAGGTAGTAACAGGCAGCTTGGTGGAAATCAAAATATGATATATAAAGTTGATGTAGGTGGTCCCATAGATAAGCACAGCTGCCGCGCAGATTGCAGCCGGACGTTTCCAGGAAAATTTCTTTTTCTGCCCCAGCTTGGCCGCCGCCAGGCGGACCCCCTGCCAGACTATGGCACCCAGGCATCCCAGCTCCACTGCGTGGAGCAGTAAAATACGGTCCTGCATCAGAAACTGTTCCACCGGCGGAATGAACGTAAGGCCATAGGCCGCCAATACGCAGACTAAAGTTATCGCTGTCTTTTTCCAGTAAATCGGTTTCTTCTGCACCATTTTCCACGCTGTGACTAAAATTACGCCGGCTGCGGTACCATAAAACAAAATTTCAACGATGCTCATCAGAGGTATCGTGTCTAGCGCATATTTAATCGTATCCGACAAATCGATGGTGCTCTTGACGCCCACCCCAGTGGGTACCATCAGCACAGAACTGTAAATCGGGATGACCCCGCCAAGGATGAACAGGAACAGCAATTGATACAGTCCGTCGGCAAAATATCCCAGGACCAGACCGCCAATCATTTCCGTCCCCTTCATTTTATTAAACAGCGTGCCAACCAAAAAGCCAAAGAAAATGGCAATCGGCGTAGCCAGAACGGCAGTTGTTAACAGCCCCGTTACACCAGTCAATCCCCAGTAAGTCGTGAAGAACAGGGCAATCTGGGTAGCCATGGCGCCTATTACAATGCCAAAATTCAATCCCATTCCGGCCAAGACCGGGATGATTAAGGAGAGCACCAAAAAGGAGTTTCTGGCAATTCTGGTAAACAGTTCATTAACTACAAACGAGAGTGGCTGTCCCGAGGCGATTGTACCTCCCACACAGAGGAAGATAAACAAAATAACTACCTTGTTCTCGAATATCAGTTCGTTCAGAGAGCGTTTTCTGCTAATCACGCTCGCCGCCTCCTTTCGTCTGTGTTAATGCGTACAGGATAATGCCATTGGATATAATCAGACGCATTACCTCCGATAGGTTTCCATCCGGGATAATTTGATTTGCTACCGGCAAACCCAGCGCCAAAATACCCTGGAATAAGAAGGTGCCCAGCAGGACGTGGGAAATGCGCGCACGCCGCGGAGTGGCGCCGCCAATCAGGATCGCCGCCACAGAATTGAAGCCCATCATCATGGGGCCGTTGTACAGCTGAATAAATCCAAACCCCTGCGAGTATACCAGAATTCCCACAGCGGCCAATACCGTGGAAACAACCGTCCCAATAATCCGCATCCGGTTAACACTGATGCCCGAGGCTTGAGCAAAGCGGGGATTGGAACCCGCCGCACTCATGGCAATCCCGGTTTTAGACCGCATAAAAAGCCACACCAGGGCGCACATGAGGAAGAAAAACAAAATCAGACCGGTAGGGAATACATATTCTGCCGTGCCTCTGCGAATGGTAATGGCCAACGTATCATTTAATACACCGGCATAGGAACTGGCCAGCGAAATGGTATTCCGAAGTCCCTCGCCGGCGGTGGGATAGATCAATTCCCCATTGCGGAAGGGAAGAACCGTCCACATAATGTTCATAAAGGCGATGATGGAGAAGCCTACATATGTTGTAACGGTCATCTCAGCTCCCTTGACCCGGTTCAGCAGCTGTCCATACAGCCATCCAATCCCCGCCGCAAGAATTACGCCCACAACAATGGCAATCAAGATACCGGCCCACTGGGCCAGCAGAGGGTGAACATCCATCAGCTGGGGAATTTGGGTCAAACGAAGCTCAATGACAAGCAGGCCGCCCAGAAGGCCGCCAACAATGCCCATGGAAATGCCGAAATTCAAACCAATTCCGCACTGAACCGCCGGCACCATTGCCAGCGTCAGAATACCGTACATACCCCAGCGCCGGACGCAGTCGCTCAGTAACTGAAGCAGGTCCATTTGGAAGTAGTTTGCTCCTATTGCCAACAGCAGAAAAAAGCCCACAATAATAATCCGCGGCAGTCCAAAGCGAATTACCATTCTGTCCCAATACTTACGCATCCACGCCATCTCCTTTCATGACTCCGCCAGACATGGCCATACCAAATTCCGCGTCCGGCGCGTCCGGGCTGAGAATCTTTGAAAGGGTCCCATCCGCAATGATGGCAATGCGGTCGCACACCGAACGCAGTTCCACCAGCTCCGAGGAGATCACAACAATTGTAGTCCCTTTTTCCCGGTTCAGCCTTGTAAGCAGTTCCAGTACCAGCTTTTTCGCCCCAATGTCGATCCCGCGGGTGGGTTCTGCCACGAACAGGACCTCTGGCTCCAGGGTCAGCGCGCGGGCCAGACATACCTTCTGCTGGTTTCCTCCAGACAGGCTGCCCGCCGCCTGTTTAACGCCAGTACAGCGGATATCCAGTTGTTCCACCATCTTTTCGGCGTGTTCCCGCACTGCTTTGTTGTGGAGCAGCTTCATCCAGCCAATTCTGGACAAAAATTGGTTTTTCGTCTGCATAGCGGAGAAAACGATATTTGTCTCTATACTCTCCTCCAAAAGCAGGCCGACACCACGCCGGTCCTCTGAAACAAAAGCCGCTCCGTGCCTGAGCGCGTCTCCAAGCCGGGTCAGGTCGATGGGCTGTCCCATAATGCTGACCTGGCCCACGGCGGGATAGAGTCCCATAATCCCGTTGGCAACTCCCAGCTTACCTTGTCCAGCCAAGCCTCCAATTCCAAAAATCTCGCCCTTGCGAATGTCCAGGCTCAAATCCTTGATCCGTTCTCCAGGCATTTCCACCGCAAGATTCCGCAGAGACACCGCAGCTGCATCGGAAATGAGGCCGCGATTATCATCCCGTTCCACCAGGCGTTCCACCTTGCGGCCCACCATCAGCTCCGCAATCTCGACTACGCTGGTCTCCTTAATCGCCTTGGTGGTGACGTACTCCCCGTCCCGCAGAATTGTCATCCGGTCCGCAACTGCCATAACCTCGTTCAGACGGTGTGTGATAAAAATGATAGCAATCCCGCTGGCAGCAATTACTCGCATCGCTTCCAGCAGGCGGTCGGCTTCGCTTTCTGTGAGCACTGCCGTTGGCTCGTCTAAAACCAGCAGACGGATTCCCGTCTTATCGATTTCCCGAGCAATCTCAATAAATTGCAGGTAGCCCACAGGCATCCCCGCTACCTTGGTATATTCCTCGATCTGCAGTCCCATTTTGTCAAGCGCCGCCCGGGCATCTTTTGCCATCGCATCCATATCCAGTGTTTCCAAACTCTTTCCGACCACGTGGCTTACCAGATTGGGACGGGTGATTTCCCGTCCCAGCTTGATATTTTCCGTCACGGTGAATCCGGGAATCAGCATAAATTCCTGATGGACCATGCCGATACCCAGCTGCATGGCTTTCTGCGGAGAATCGATATCCACAGCAACTCCGTCCATCTCTACCGTCCCCGTAAAACCACCGGTGGTATGGATCACGGGCATCCCAAACAGAATATTCATCAGGGTGGATTTCCCGGCCCCATTTTCGCCCATCAGCGCATGGATTTCTCCAGGATGTATTTGGAATTTTACCCCCTTGAGCACTCGGTTTCCAAAGTATTCCTTGACGATATCCTGCATGTTTAGTACATATTTGGAATTGTCCAATTTAAACCCCCATTTCATGCCACGGGCAATCTGAATTTTTAACAGGTTGGAATTTGTGCAAAGAAGGCTGCCGGTTTGTACTCAAGAGTAAGCTGGCAGCCTTCTTTACACTTGAACTCAGAATATACGCCGTTCTGTCACAGCGTAATATTCTTGCGCTCGCTCGTTTTTTCAATATGTGCTGTTTAGAAATCTACAAAACTGGACTGCAGCATGTAGTGATGAGGTACTTCCACACCGTTTTCGGTATACTTTGCAATCGTGATCTCAGAACCCCAAATTTCTTTGGCACAATCCTGGAGTGTCTGAGACAGAACAGCATCGTCAACTATGCCGTTGGTCTCGCCATCCAAAATCTTAATTGCGTATTCCACACCGCCGGCAATGTTCAGCATACTCAGCGGGACCTTCCATGTGGACACACGGCCGCTCATCTCCATTTCAGCGGTCTTGGCCTTCACCTGCTCAATCAAATAATCCACATCGGCCGCGTGGTCTGCCATATCAATATTCAATGCGGCAGGGATGGCATGGAACGGTGAGGGACAGCACTGCAGGGTATAAATGGCGCCTGTCTCATAGACCTCGCGAATCAAAGGCTCCTGCATACTGCAGTTGGTGCAGAAGAAAGCGGTGTCTTTACCATAACGCTCCACCTGACGCGCCACGTCCTCCAGAATAAACTGCTGCGCACCAGTCACGCCACTGTCGCCGGTGGGATCGGGCGTCGTAACATCTACAAACTCAATGCCATACTCCTCACAGGCCTTCCTCATATTCTCACGGCGTTCCACAAACAGCGAAATGCCCATATGTCTGGGGAAGGAGTAGTGAATCAGCGTCTTGGCCCCCTGCTTAGCGGCCTGCTCCGGCAGCATAAAGCCGATGCCTCTGGTATCGATGTCCAGGTTGATGTCCGCCTTGGTATCAATCACGCTGGGTTCCTCTCCGGAAGCGCCTACAATAAAAATCATATCCGGGCGCGTCTCACGCACCTTATCTATAGCGGCGGCGGTACCTGCCACTGCCTGACACCAGACAATGGCCTTGACCTCCGGATCAGAGGCCATTGCAACAGCGTTGGAGATAACGGTCTCGGTCTCCGTAGCAAAGTTATCCGGATAGGTGGCGGTAACAATCATATCGCCATATTTTTCCTTCATTCGGTTGGCCTGGGTAATTTGCTCGTCTCCCTGCGAAACAGTCCCTGTGATAATGCCGATTTTGTAATTGCCCGTCTCTGTACCGGTGCTGCTTCCACCGGAACCAGACGCATCAGAGCTAATATTACCAGGCGTTCCGCTGGACGCTCCTCCATCGTTTCCACGGCAGCCTGTTATCCCGGTAAGCATAACGGCGGCCAGGGCAAGGCACAGAATTCTCCTTCTCATTTTCCGTCTCCTCCTATTAAATGTGTTTATTTCAACGGTCATCTGCACAGAACCGTTAAAACCAAAGCAGTATCAGACTCGAAGCAGCTCCAGCAGCAGCTGTGCCGCACATGTCATCTCTTTTACGGATAAAAATTCATCGGTAGAGTGGACCTTATTCATGCCCGCCCCAATATTAATGGCGTCGATTCCATTGGCAAACAGCCACGAGGCATCCGAGCCTCCAAAAATCTGTACCGCACGGGGTTCCCGCCCCAGTGTGCGGCAGCATTCCATCAGCCGCTTCACAAACAGGGTGTCCTCCGGCACATGAAGCACATTGGTATGCCGCTGGGTTTTCAGCTTGTAGCTAGCGCCGGTCCTGCCGCATACCTCTTTCAGAATCTGTTCCGTCTCCTTTATCCTGGCCTGAAGCCGCTCCTCATCAAAAGAGCGAATCTCCATATCAAAGCTTGTATAATCGGGGACAACATTGGTTTTTCCCGGGGACAAGAAATTGGAAACATTCATTACGGTAAGTTCATCCACCTGTCCGCAGGGAATCTGCGCCACCGCTGCCGCCGCCGCCTTCAAGGCATGAATCCCCTCTTCCGGCGCAACGCCTGCATGAGAAGCTCTCCCGAATATTTCCACATTCAGTTCCATGTTGGCGGGAGCGCGGTTAATCAATTCTTCAACTATTCCGCTGTCTAAAACCACCGCCTGTTTGCTATGCAGACGGCAATAATCAGCATTGCGGGAACCCAGGAGGCCCACTTCTTCACAGATAGTAAACAGCACCTCCACAGGCCGATGGGGGAGTTCACACTCCTGAATCGTCTGAATTGCTTCCATAATGGCGGAAATTCCACACTTATCATCCGCCCCCAAAATGGTGTTTCCCTGTGAGTAAATCACACCATCCTCTTTTATAACAGGACAGATCCCTTTTCCCGGTGAAACGGTATCCATATGCGCGCACAGGAGCAGGGGCTCTCCCTCTCCCGGAAGACTGGCGTAGACATTCCAACCATTGGAACCGCAGAGTTCCCCTGCCTGATCCCGGGAAGTTTGAAGGCCCATCTCCGAAAGTTCCCTTTCTATTAACTCACAGAACTGCTTTTCGTCCCGGGATTCGCTGTCGCAGGCAATATATTTTAAAAACCGATCGACCAGACGCTGTGTATTAATCATTTACTTTATCCTTCCACTTTCATCATCATTAGATATTAAAGAATCAGGGAAATTTGCAGCGTATTTGTTGTTAGTATAACGAAATAGAGAAAGAAAGTAACTGCCCAATTCTGACAAGTTTTTTCAAAAAACTGATGTCTGCTTGGCCACAACTTTAAGGCAATAATGCCACTATGCTACAAGAATATTTTAATGCAGTGACAGATAAATAAGTATGTATTTCGACGCAACGCAGTGTACAGAACTGAGGGCACACCAAAGGCGGGGGCCTATCGGCCCCCGCCTTTTCTCATGACCATCATCCTGTGGCCTGTTCCATATATTTCTTCATATCTTGCAATAATTACAGGGCTCGTCCACTGTAACGGTGTACTTCTCCAGTAGAGCCACCGGGTGATAGGACAGCTTGCTGGTGCGCAGGCCCGGGTCTCCGGTGTCGTCCTCCCGGTTGATAAAGACCACGCCCTCCCCGGCGAACTGCTGGGCAAACTGGGCCACCAGCATCTGGTAGCAGCCCTCATAGTCCCGGTCGGCCTTCTCAATGTGGGTAAACAGGGTGTCACCGATGATCTCCCCCAGTGAGAAGCCCACAATCCGGTCCTCCACCAGCAGCACCCCGCCCAACAGGTCGTAGGTCTGGTAGTTGTCCAGAACTTCGTGGGTCTTGGCCACATCCTCCTGGAAGGTGGCCGCCCCCTTGCTCCACCGGGCGGCGTAGCTGTCCAGAAAGGCCTTTACCGCCGGAATATCCTCCAGCCCGATGGGCCGGAAGGCCCAGCTGCCGTAGGTCTTCAGGAACTTGTTCACGTGGTTGCGCTGGCCGCTGAGCTTTTTTCCCCGGAAATACTTCAGGTCCTCCGCCCGATAGAGGTAGTCGAAATTGTCCCGCTCCCCCACGGCGGTACTGGCGGGGAAAAAGTCCTGGAGCTGTTCCAGCTCGTCCTTGGGCACGGGGTAGAAGGCGATGGGCATGTTCCGGCGGCAGCAGTAGTCAGCGATCTGCTGAAAGTGCTCCCGCCGTCCGCCCCCCAGGGGCAGGGTGAAGGTGGGGCCCAGACCGGGGTACTCCACCTTGAAATACAGGGAGCCACCGTACACGGCCCACTCAGTTTTATAGATATCCCGCCAGATAAAGACGGTGCCGGGGGTGGTGTCGCAGATGCGGCTGCGGCTGTAGCCAAAAAACTGGCGCAGGCGGGGCAGGTCCTCCAGCCGGAGGGGGTGGAAATCCAACATAAATTCACTCAAATCCTTTTACTGATATAATTCCCCGCCTTCGGGCGGGGAATTATAGTATTTTATTCCATTATATCCGATAATCGCCCATAATACCAGCCCGTAACCCCCTCTTTTTTGCACAAAAAACCGCGCCTGGTTTTCCTAACCACCGTCAAAACCTCCCCGGGGGCGACGGGCAGCCGGTAGTCGGTGGAGTCCTCGCACTCCAGCCCGCCGGGCCCCTGGCGGAGGTAGTCGTTGAGGATATACAGCTCCCGTCCCGTCTCCAGATGGCGGCACAGGGAGAGCTCCACCCCCTCCTCCAGCAGCTCCAGGGCGGACCGCCCCCAGCGGATATTGACGGAGTCCCCGCTGGCCTGCTGAGGGTCCAGGGCCCGGGCAGTGGGCAGGCCGTCCCAGGCGGTCCAGGTGAAGGCCTCGCTGTCCTCCGAGGGGAGCATCAGGGCGTTGAGCTGGCCATCCACCTTCAGCACACAGGCGCCGTCGATGGAGATGATTTTCCGCTCCCGGCAGAACAGGGGGGCCGAGGAGGGCACCTGCGGGTCGTAGAGGGTGACGGGCCAGTGGCCCACAATCACCCACTTGTCAAAGGCGTGGCCCTGCCCCAGAAAATCGTCGTTTTTCATGCAGCCCCACCGGTCCAGCTCCTCCATCCCCTCCAGAGACGGGACGCCCCCGTGGACAAAGACCAGATGCTCCGTCTCCAAAACGGTGGGCATGGCCTTCAGCCAGGCCCACTCCTCCGGGAAGGCGGCCCGCAGGTCCCGCCGGAGCCGGGGCAGATCGGTCCACTGCTCAAAGCCCCCCTCCCGGGCCAGCTGGCGAATGGTGGACTCCGGACGCCGGGGGAGGTAGGAGGCAAAAAAGCGGCTGTCCAGCTCGTCGGATTCAAAAAAGCGCAGCACCAGCCCGTCGCAGTTGCCGCAGACGGGGTAGACGGTGTGGGTCCGGGACAGGGCCATCAGGTGGCGCAGCAGAGGCAGGCTGTCCTGTCCCTTCTCCAGAAGGTCCCCCAGCAGGATCAGAATGTCGTCAGGGGTGAGCCGGACCTTCTCCATCAGCGCCAGAAAAAAGGGGAGGTTGCCGTGAATATCACTGACGGCGATAATCCGCCGCCCCAGCTCAAACACAGGGCGGATTACAATTGCTTTGTCCATAACAGGGTCTCCTCTCAGCGCGTGTGGGTTAAGCATACCACAGCCGGGGTGGAAAATTCAAGAGAAAGCCGCAGCAGTGGAGTGTCCTACTGCACATTTTATCTCAATCACGTAAATTGGCACGCTTTGTAGGGGCGCACAGTGTGCGCCCGCGGGCGGACAATGTCCGCCCCTACAGGAACACCGGCGAACGTGACACGCACCCGCTCCATTTGACGGCAAACGCAAAAGGCACGGGGCAAAAATCCATGATATGGACATAGTCCCTATTGAGAAATGGCAGGCTCTATGCTACAATGGGACACACTGCACGATAGATCAGGAGGAGAACTATGAAATTAGGAATCGTGGGTCTGCCCAACGTGGGCAAAAGCACCCTGTTTAACGCCATCACCAACGCCGGCGCGGAGAGCGCCAACTACCCCTTCTGCACCATCGACCCCAACGTGGGCATGGTGGCCGTGCCCGACGCCCGTCTGGACCGGCTGAGCGAGATGTACCACCCCAAGAAGACCACCCCGGCGGTGATCGAATTTGTGGACATCGCCGGCCTGGTAAAGGGAGCCAGCCGGGGCGAGGGCCTGGGCAACAAGTTTCTGGGCAACATCCGCATGACCGACGCCATCGTCCACGTGGTCCGCTGTTTCGACGACGACAACGTGATCCACGTGGAGGGCTCCACCGACCCCGTCCGGGACATGGACACCATCGACCTGGAGCTGGTTATGGCCGACCTGGAAATGGTGGAGCGGCGGATCGACAAGGCCAAGAAGGCGGCCAAGGGGGACAAGAAGTTCCTTCAGGAGGCCGCCGACTTCGAGGGCCTGCGGGACTGGCTCAACGACGGAAAATCCGCCCGAAGCTACACCGAGGTGGACATCGGGGCGGAGTACCCCGACTGCGAGCTGCTCTCCCTCAAGCCGGTGATCTACGCCGCCAACCTGGACGAGGCGGGATTCTCCGACCCCGCCGCCGTCCCCTACTACGGCCAGGTGGAGGCCCGGGCCAAAGAGCAGGGGGCCCAGGTGATCCCCGTGTGCGCCAAGCTGGAGGCGGAGATCGCCCAGCTGGACGGGGAGGAAAAGCAGATGTTCCTGGACGACCTGGGGGTGGCGGAGTCCGGCCTGGACCGGCTGGTAAAGGCCAGCTACACCCTGCTCGGCCTCATCTCCTACCTCACCTCCGGCGAGGACGAGTGCCGGGCCTGGACCATCACCCGGGGCACCAAGGCCCCCCAGGCGGCGGGTAAGATTCACTCTGACTTCGAGCGGGGCTTTATCCGGGCCGAAGTGGTGGCCTACGACGACCTGATGGCCTGTGGGACCATGTCCGCCGCCCGGGAGAAGGGCCTGATCCGCTCCGAGGGCAAGGAGTACGTGGTTCAGGACGGGGATATTATTCTGTTCCGGTTTAATGTATAATTTGTAGGGGCCGGCCCCCTGGCCGGCCCGCTGTTATGAAACGGGCCGCCGAGGGCGGCGGCCCCTACAGATACGTTCAAAGGAGTGAAACCAGTTGAACATCTACCTTGACCTTTTCCTCACCTTTGCCAAGGTGGGGGTGTGTACCTTTGGGGGCGGCTATGCCATGCTGCCCATCCTCCAGCGGGAAGTGGTGGAAAAAAAGGGCTGGGCCACCGACGAGGAACTCACCGACTACTTTGCCGTGGGCCAGTGCACCCCCGGCATCATCGCCGTCAACACCGCCACCTTCATCGGCTACAAGCACAGGGGCATCCCCGGCGGCGTGCTCACCACCCTGGGGGTGGTGTTCCCCTCCCTTGTGATTATCACCGCCATCGCCGCCTTTCTGTCCAACTTCGCCGACATCCCGGTGGTTCAGCACGCCCTGGCCGGCATCAACGCCGCCGTGGTGGCCCTCATTGCCGCCAGTGTGCTGAAACTGGGCAAGTCCACCCTGAAAAACGGAGCTGCCATCGCCATCTTCCTGTGTGTGCTGGCTCTGGCGGCGGCAGGGAGCCTGGCCAATTTCGGCGCCGGGACCCTGGGGCAGGTGCTGGACCTGCTCACCTCTCCGGCGGTGCTCATTGTGCTGGCCGGCGCGGCGGGCTTCCTGCTCTACGGAAGGAAGAAAGGCGGTGAGGGCAAGTGATTTTTCTGCGGCTGTTTTTCGAGTTTGCCAAGGTGGGCCTCTTTGCCGTGGGCGGCGGACTGGCCACCATCCCCTTCCTTCAGGACATGGGGGTCCGGACGGGCTGGTTTACCAACGCCGACCTGACCACCATGATCGCCGTGTCCGAGTCCACCCCCGGCCCCATGGGGGTGAACATGGCCACCTATGTGGGCTTCCAGACGGGCAGTCTGGCGGGCGGTCCGCTGGGCGGCGCGGCGGGCGCGGTGCTGGCCACCCTGGGGCTTATCACCCCCTCCATCATTATTATCATCGTAATTGCCGGGTTTTTGCAGAAATTCCGCCAGTCCAAAACGGTGGACGCCGTGTTTAAGGGTCTGCGCCCCGCCTCCACGGCGTTGATTGCCGCCGCCGGGCTGAGTGTGGCCCTGTCGGTACTGTTCACTGTGGGCGGCACGGCGGAACACACCTTTGCCGTCCACTGGCCCGCCCTGATTCTGGCTGTGGCCGTGTTTGTCTGCATGCGCTACACCCCCCTGAAAAAGCTGCACCCGGTGGCCTTCATCGCCGCCGCCGCCGTGATCGGCGCGGTGCTCCAGTTCTGACCGGCGCGGCCCGCCCCGAATGGAGCGGGCCGCTTTTTGCCACCGGAACAGAGGTATATTTCCCGCTCCCGGAAAATATATTGACAGGGGCAGTTCTTTTGTGGTACACTGGCGGAAACAGTAAGGGAGTAGCCGGCGCGCCTGCGCGGCCTGGTCAACACACTGGAGGTTTATCCTCCTGGCCGGGCCTGAAATGACGAGACTTACCTGTCCCAGAGGACGGGTGGGTCTTTTTTCTTACCCTTACACATCTTGAGGAGGACCTTTTTATGGAGCTGTATGAGCTTTTTATCATCGCGGTAAGTCTGTCCATGGACGCCTTCGCCGTGTCCATCTGCAAGGGGCTGTCCACTGGGAAGCCCCGGGCCGGCCACTGTCTCACCTGCGGGGCCTGGTTCGGCGGCTTTCAGGCCCTGATGCCCCTCCTCGGCTGGCTGCTGGGGGTGCGCTTTCAGGGGATGATCGTCTCTGTCGACCACTGGATCGCCTTCATTCTACTGGGGATGATCGGCTTCAACATGGTCCGGGAGTCCCGTGGAGGCGAGGCGGAGGAGCTTGACTGCTCCTACTCCCCCCGGGCCATGCTCCCCCTGGCGGTAGCCACCTCCATCGACGCCCTGGCGGTGGGGGTCACCTTCGCCTTCCTTCAGGTAGACAATATTTTCCTGGCCGTGGCCTTCATCGGCGCGACTACCTTTGTCCTGTCCGCCGCCGGGGTGAAGGTGGGGGCCGCCTTCGGCGTCCGCTTCAAGAGCAGGGCGGAGCTGGCCGGAGGGCTGATTCTCATGGGCATGGGGGCAAAAATCCTGGTGGAGCACACTCTGCTGGCCTGAGCGGTTGCTTTTTCCAGTCAAGTGTGCTATGATAGGGGCATACGATTTGTGTGTCGTATTGTAACAAGGGAAAGGAGATATGTATGAAAAAATCCGAAAACTTCCTGGTAAAGCTGCTTGTCGGCGTGGTGGCCGGCGCGGTGCTGGGCCTGCTTATCCCCCAGGGGAGCACCCTGCCCTTCGCTGAGGCGGTGGTAAACATCGTCGGCACGGTGAAGTACATCCTGGGCCAGCTGATCAACTTCTGCGTGCCCCTTATCATCATCGGCTTTATCGCCCCCTCCATCACCAAGCTGGGCAGAAACGCCACCCGGCTGCTGGGTGTGGCCATCGTGATTGCCTACGTCAGCTCAGTGCTGGCCGCCTTCATGTCCATGGGCGCGGGCTACGCCATTATCCCCCACCTGAGCATCGCCTCCTCCGCCGAGGAAGCGGCCAACCTGCCCGTCCCCTTTGAGCTGGCCATCCCCCAGATCATGCCTGTGATGAGCGCCCTGGTCTTCTCCGTCCTCATTGGCCTGGCCGCCGTGTGGACCAAGGCCAAGACCGTCGCCGCCATTCTGGAGGAGTTCCAGAACATCGTGCTGGACATTGTAAAGCGGGTGGTCATCCCCATCCTGCCCTTCTTCATCGCCTCCACCTTCTATCAGCTGGGCTGGAACGGCTCCATCACCAAGCAGCTGCCTGTCTTCCTTATCGCCATCGTCATTGTGATGGCGGGCCACTACATCTGGCTGGCCATCCTCTACCTGACCGCCGGGGCCTACTCGGGCCGTTCGGGCATCGAGGTAGTGAAGCACTACGGCCCCGCCTACCTCACCGCCGTGGGCACCATGTCCTCCGCCGCCACCCTGGCTGTGGCCCTCCAGTGCGCCCACAAGAGCGAAAATCTGCGCTCCGACATGGTGGACTTCGGCGTGCCCCTGTTCGCCAACATCCACCTGTGCGGCTCGGTGCTCACCGAAGTCTTCTTCTGCATGACCGTCTCCCAAGTGCTCTACGACGATCTGCCCAAGGCGGGTACGATGATGCTGTTCTGCGTGCTGCTGGCCGTCTTCGCCATCGGCGCCCCCGGCGTCCCCGGCGGCACGGTGATGGCCTCTCTGGGCCTGATCTCCGGCGTGCTGGGCTTTGACGGCGTGGGCCAGGGCCTGATGCTGGCTATCTTTGCCCTTCAGGACAGCTTCGGCACCGCCTGCAACGTCACCGGCGACGGCGCCCTCACCCTTATTCTCACCGGCTACGCCGAGAAGCACGGCATTGCCAAAACCTGAACCCGGACATAAAAACGGCCCGGAGCCTGCGCTCCGGGCCGTCTTCCATTTAGCCTTCGTCCAAGGGGATATCGAAATCCAGACTGCTGACGTTGATCTCAGCGGGCTGCACCTCATGGGGGCGTTCAGGGGGAACCAGCATCTTGCTGCTGCCGTCCAGACGGCCGTTCTCCACCACCAGGGAACAGGTGGACACATCGCCGTGGATGCTGCCGGTGCGCTCCAGGCGCAGGTGCTCCCGGGCGGTGATGCTGCCCGTGACCTCGCCGGCCACCCGCACCGCGTCGGCGGTGATGGGACCCTGGACCTCGCCGGTGGTCGCCACAGTGACGGAGCCCTTCAGCTTGATCTCGCCCTCCAGGCGGCCCTCGATCTGCACAATACCCTCGCCCTCAATCACGCCGGTAAAGGTGATTCCCTTGGCAATCACGGTATTGTCCTGGGGCTGGGGCAGGGTGGGCAGGGCGTCGAAAGCCTCCTCAAAAGTATCCTCCTCAAAGGAGGGAGTGGTCGCAGGATCCTGTCTGGTCTGTCCTCCGAAAAAACCCATAATCAATCGCTCCTTACTTTCCTTCAATTGCGCCGGCGGCCTGTTGCGCGCCGACACGGGATAAGCTGATTATAACAAACTTCGCCGGTTGGCGCAAGTACAAAAAGCCTGAAATATCAGACAAAAAGAAATGACAAATCCCAAAAAAAGCGTATAATGACAGTAGGCCTATTTTATACAAGGAGGATCGATTCATGCCGAAACAATCTCCCATCCCCCAGCCCGGGGCGGGCAGCGCCGTCCCCGTGAGCCCCACCCGCGCCTTCCACCTGGTCCCACTGGACCACATCTCCGGCTTCGACGTCCGTCCCGGCTTCTACGACAGCAACGGCGCCACCGCCATCCCCGGCGGCGTCAACTTCACCGTCTACTCCCACGGGGCCTCCTCCATCGAGCTGCTCCTCTTTCACCGGGAGCAGGACGAGCCCTTCGCCGTGCTCCCCTTCCCCCAGCACTACCGCATCGGTAACGTCTACTCTATGATCGTGTTCAAGCTGAACATTGAGGAATTTGAGTACGCCTACCGGGTGGACGGCCCCTACGACCCCAAGAAGGGGCTGGTGTTCGACAGGAGCAAGTACCTGCTGGACCCCTATGCCAAGGCGGTGACCGGCCAGAGCCAGTGGGGGGACTCCTCCCCCCGGGGCCAGCACTACAAGGCCCGGGTGGTAAAGGACGACTTCGACTGGGCGGACATGGCCCAGCCCCTCATCCCCATGGAGGACCTGATCATCTACGAGCTTCATGTCCGAGGCTTCACCAAGGATCCGTCCTCCGGCGTGGCCCACCCCGGCACCTTCGCCGGCCTGATGGAAAAGCTGGACTACCTCCAGGACCTGGGAATCAACGCCATCGAGCTGATGCCCATTTTTGAGTTTGACGAGATGCAGGACTACCGCATTGTGGATGGCAAGACCCTGTACAACTACTGGGGCTACAGCACCGTGGGCTTTTTCGCCCCCAATACCAGCTACACCGCCTCCACCGAGTACAACCGGGAGGGGAACGAGCTCAAACGGCTGATTCAGGCCTGCAACCGGCGGGGCATCGAGGTCTATCTGGACGTGGTCTTTAACCACACCGCCGAGGGCAACGAGAAAGGGCCCTTCTTCTCCTTCAAGGGCTTTGACAACAACATCTACTACCTGCTCACCCCTGACGGGCAGTACTACAACTTTTCCGGCTGCGGCAACACCATGAACTGCAACCACCCCATTGTCCGGCAGATGATTCTGGACTGCCTGCGCTACTGGGTCACCACCTACCGGGTGGACGGCTTCCGCTTCGACCTGGCCTCCATCCTGGGCCGCAGCGAGGACGGCTCCCCCATGGGGGCCCCGCCCCTGCTCCAGGCCCTGGCCTTCGACCCCATCCTGGGCAATGTGAAACTCATCGCCGAAGCCTGGGACGCCGGCGGGCTCTATCAGGTGGGCACCTTCCCCGCTTGGAACCGCTGGGCGGAGTGGAACGGCCGCTACCGGGACGACATCCGCCGCTACCTCAAGGGGGACGAGGGCTTTGCCCAGGGGGCCGCCCTGCGCCTGGCCGGCTCCCCCGACCTGTACGCCAGCCAGGGACGGGATAACGCCTCGGTGAACTTCATCACCTGTCACGACGGCTTCCCCCTGTGGGACCTGTACTGCTACAACGGCAAGCACAACCTGGCCAACGGCTGGAACAACACCGACGGGGCCAACGACAACAACAGCTGGAACTGCGGCGCCGAGGGGGAAACTGCGGACCCGGCCATTATCGAGCTGCGCCGGCGGATGTGCCGCAACGCCTTCGCCCTGCTCATGTGCTCCCGGGGCACCCCCATGTTCCTGGCGGGGGACGAGTTCTGCAACACCCAGTTCGGCAATAACAACGCCTACTGTCAGGATAACATCATCTCCTGGCTGGACTGGAGACGGCTGGAGCCCAACCGGGATATGTTCAACTTTTTCCGCTTTATGATCCGCTTCCGCAAGGAGCACCGGGTGCTGCGGGCCGGCACAGGGGACGGCTCCTGCGGCTTCCCGGAGGTCAGCTTCCACGGCGTGACTCCCTGGCGTGACCGTCCCTTCGAGGGTCACGACCGGTATGTGGGGGTGATGTTCTCCGGCTGGGAGCGGGATATCGGCTCCCAAGTGGTCTACGTGGCCTCCAACGCCTGGTGGGAGGACCTGACCATCACCCTGCCCCAGCTGCCCGCCTCCATGGACTGGGTCAAGGCGGTGGACACCTGGACGGCGGAGCAGTCCGAACACCCTGTCAACGGCCTCCAGGTCACCGTCCGGGCCCGGAGCGTTATGGTGTTTGTGGCAAAATAACAGTATACTCCCCTGCCCGTATTCCTGCCGCAGCTTTTTCTGTAGGGGCGGACATTGTCCGCCCGTCCCAAAAACGAATCCTTTTTGCGGGCGGCCACAGGCCGCTCCTACAGAGCACCCCAATTCCCCTGATTTTGATAAAATATGCGGTAGGGCGTATTCCTGGGTGTGTCCCATTCGCAGATTTAAATGTAGGGGCGGACATTGTCCGCCCGCGGGCGCACACTGTGCGCCCCTACAAATCGTGCCAATTCTCCTGACTGTGATAAAATACGTGGTAGGGCGCATCCCTTTTCCTTTTCTCCTTGACAAAATTCGACCACCGTATTACAATATTTTCAAGCTCCCTGCAATTATGCAGGGTTTAGTGTGTTAACTTACACGAGAAAGGAAAGGCGCAATGAATACCAATTTTGGCTACAGCAATCAGACCAGGCAACCCTATTCCCCTCCCCCTCCAGACAGCCCCACGCCGTCCCCTGCCAAACCGGACCCCCTGCCCGCTGGACAGTCCGGCAGAGGCGGCGGCTGGATCATGCTGCTGCGGGTATTCCTGTGGCTCCTGTTCACCGCCATCTGCATGGTCGGCATCGTCTTCGGCGGTCTTATGATTATGACGGGCCCGGACGCCGGGGGATTTCCGGTAGTGCTTGCCGGACTTGGAATCATTCTCGTCTCTGTTCTGCTGGCCTTTGTCGCGGTGGCCAGCGGCATGGTGGCCCTGGACGCCGCCCAGAACATCCGCCGCTGTGCCATCAACAGCGCCAACATTCTGGACCTGCTGAATCAGCAGGTGAGGCGTTAAATACACAAAAAGGACTGCATCCCACGGATGCAGCCCCTTTTTGTTAAACCGCCTTTATCAGGCACAAAATCAGCCCGTAGATTACGCTGGCACTGATGCCGAACACCAGCACCGGCCCGGCCACGGTAAAGAGCTTGGCCGCCGTACCGGTAATCAGGCCCTCGCTTTTAAACTCCAGGGCTGGTGACACCATGGCGTTGGCAAAGCCGGTGATGGGCACCAGGGTGCCCGCCCCCGCCCGCTTGGCCAGCTTATCGAACAGCCCCAGCCCGGTGAGCAGGGCGGCGGCGAGAATCAGCGTGACCGACACCGCCGTCCCCGCCTGTTCCTTGTCCAGGCCATAGCTCTGGTAGAAGTTCAGCAGACCCTGTCCGGCGGTGCAGATGGCGCCCCCCACCAGAAAGGCCCACACAATATTTTTTCCCATGGGAGAGGGCTTCGACCTCTCATTGACCAGCTTGCCATAGTCCTGATTTGTCATGCGCATCGCTCCTTCTAAGCTTTCTGTTATGTTCTCCCCTGAGGAAAAAATTATGCGCGGCCGTATGAAAGAGTCTTCCGGCGCATAAGTTGTACCGGAAGGAGTGAGAACATTGATCTATCCCAAGCGACAGCTGATTGTGACTTGGCTGGCCGCCATTCTGGCGGGCTGTGCCCTCCATTTTTTGTATGCGTGGTGGCCCAACGCGGCAACCGCCCTGTTCTCCCCGGTAAACGAGAGCCTGTGGGAACATGTAAAGCTGGTGTTCTGGCCCTTCCTGGGGGCGGCGCTGGTGCTCAACCGGGGCCGTCCCGGCGGGGTCCGGCCCTGGCTGCTGGTGCTGCCCGGACTGTGCGCCCTGGTGCTGATTTTGGGCTGGGTGTACCATGTAATGCTGGGGGGCGAGGCCATGTGGGTGGACATCGCCATCTATGTGCTGGTGATGACCCTGGGCTTCTGGCTGGCTACCCGGTTCTCCGGACCCTTCCGGGGCGTCAAATGGGTGCTGCCCATTGTGGCCGTGATCGCCCTGGCCCTGCTCATCGGCTGGTTCACCCTCTATCCCCCGGAGGGGCTGCTCTTTCGGGACCTGTCCGCCGTGGGCTCCTGGCTGCCTCTGCCCTGTTAACATTTTGTGAGTTGATTTTTCCCGCCTCCCTCTGGTACAATGGCCCAAAAGGAGGGGAACGGTTTGATTGTGTACAGCGCAAGCGGCCTGACGGCCCGCGCCCAGGCCCGGGAGCTGCTGGCCCTGGCGGTCCGGGAGGTGTGGGGGCTGTCCCCCCTGCCCGAAATCGCCCGGCGTGAGGGTGGCAAGCCCTTCTTCCCGGGCCAGGAGGAGCTCCATTTCAACCTGAGCCACAGCGGAGACCTGGCCCTGTGCGCTCTGGACCGCGCCCCGGTGGGGGTGGATATTCAAATCGTAAAGGCGTGGCGTCCCGGCCTGCCCCGGCGGGTGTGCTCCACCGCCGAGCTGGCCTGGCTGGACGCCCAGCCCCGGCTCTGGCCCGCCTTCACCCTCCTCTGGACCCTGAAGGAGGCCCGGGCCAAGGAGAGCGGCCAGGGGCTGACCACCTCCATCCGGGATATCCGGGTCCCCCTCCCGGGACCGGGACCGCTGGAAATGGACGGGCTCCGCTTCCGAACCTGGACTGGCCCCGGCTGGGCGGCGGCAGTGTGCGGACACAGCGAACCGCCGGAAAAAATTTTTGAAAAAACCCTTGACATTTCCACAGTGTGAGGGTTTATCCTGATGTCAGGAACCGGTTCCCACATAAAAACAGGAGGAATGTCATGCTCACCATCGGCGATTTTTCCCGGCTGAGCCGGGTCACCCCCCGGATGCTCCGCCACTACGACGCCCTGGGCCTGCTCTGCCCGGAGGCGGTGGGGGCCAACGGCTACCGCTACTACCGGCAGGAGCAGCTGTTTGACCTGGTACGCATCCAGTGGCTGAAGGGCTACGGCTTTGCCCTGGGGGAGATCGGCCCGCTGCTGGAACTGGAGGACCGCCAGCTCCTCCCGCTGCTGCGCCAGCGGCGGCTGGAGCTCTGCCGGGAGCTGGACGCCCGGCAGGCCCTGCTCCACCAGCTGGAGGCTGACATCCTCCGCATGGAGGGAACAAAATTTATGGAATATCAGTATCATGTGGTCTTGATCGAAGACCCGGAACAGAGGGTCTTCTCCATCCGGGAAACCATCGGCGTGGACCAGTATCACGACTTCTTCGCCCGGCTGTACCGGGAGGCGGCCGCCCGGGGGCTGACCCAGGCGGGGCCTATCCAGATGCTCTACCACGACGCAGAATTTAACCCCCAGCGCTCCGACGTGGAGGCTCAGATGGTTGTGGCGCAGGACGGCCCGGATGTGAAGCGCAAGCCGGCCTGCCTCTGCGCGGCGGTGCAGCACAGGGGCCCCTATGAGCGGCTGCAATACGCCTACGACGCTCTGTGCGCCTGGATGGCAGAGCATCCCGAGTACCGAATCTGCGGCCCCGCCATGGACCGCTACTTTGGCGACCCGGACAACACGCCCCCCGACCAGCTGGAGACCGGGGTGCTCTTTCCCGTGGAAAAGGTATAACCGAAGGGACGGCCCAGGGCCGTCCCTTTTCATTTCCTGCGTTCCCTTCTGCGTACCCAGATATACCGCAGCAGGTAGACCCCCAGCAGGACCAGCCAGGAGAAGGCCTCCGCATAGGCAATCACCTTCCGTCCAAACACACCGGCAAAGGCGTAGGAACAGGCGATGCGCACCGCCAGAGCCGCAATTCCCGCCGCACCGGAGAAAATCATGTCCCCCATGCCCTCCAGATACCCCCGCAGCGCCATGGCCAGGCTGTAGACCAGGTAAAAGCTGGCAATGGTACGGAAAAAGCTGCCTCCGATGGTCACCGACTCCTGGGTCAGGCCAAACATGGCAATCAGCGCCTCCCCGGCCACCAAAATCAGCACCGTCAGGCCCAGGGAGATGCCGGCCATCATCACCGCCCCCGTTTTCAGAGCCTTTCTGGCCCGCTCCGGCTCCCCGGCGCCTATGTTCTGTGCCACCACTGTGGCAATGCCGGAACCGAAGTTAATCACGGGCAGCAGCAGGACGGTGTCCACCCGGTAGGCGGTGGTGATGGCGGCCACCGTCTGCTCCCCAAAGCTGTTCATAAACCGCTGGAGGAAGATGTTTCCCACCGAGTTCGTCCCGGACTGGATGGCCGGCGGCAGGCCGAACCCGCTGCCTCTGGCGGCCACAGACCGGTCCACACTCCCCCGGCCCGGCCGGAAGCGCAGCACGGGGGACTTTTTCACGGCGTACAGCACCAGAAAGACGGTCATCACCCCCTGGGAGAGGACGGTGGCCGCCGCCGCCCCCGCCGCGCCGTACCGCAGCACCACCACAAAGGCCACGTCCAGCACCACATTGACCCCCGAGCACACCAGAACGGACAGGAAGGGGGCCCGGCTGTTCCCCATGCCCCGCAGGATGGCGGAATAGGTGTTGTAGACGGCCAGAAGGGGCACGCCGGCGAACATAATCCGCAGATAGCGCTCGGAGACAGTAAAAATATCCGCCGGCGTGTCCATCGCCCGCAGGATGGCAGGGGTAAGGATAAGGCCCAAGGCGGCCACCGCCATAAAAACGCCCCCCAGAAGCAGCGAAAAGGCGGACAGGAGCCGGCTCAGCCCGCCCTGCTCCCCCATGCCGTACGCCCGGGCGGCCAGCACCGAGAGCCCGCCGGTAAAGCCGGTGATGACCATGACAAAGAGGCTGTAGAGGGCGGTGGTGGCTCCAATCCCGGCCAGGGCCAGCTCTCCCTCCACGTTGCCCACAATAAAGGCGTCCACCCAGTTAAACAGCTGCTGGAGTATCCCGCTTAGCATCAGAGGCACGGTGAAGGCCACCATTGCCCTGGCGATGCTCCCCTCGACCATATTCCGCTTCATATGTCTCCCTCCCCACCGAACAGGGAGGCGCTCAAGAGCTACCGTACGGCCAGCCGCCGTACCACAGGGGTAACTCATGAACGCCTCTCTCGCTGTTTTCAGCTATTTCTCGATACTATATCAGCTGCCCCGGGAAAAGTCAACCCTTTCCGGCAAGAGACGGAATCCCCCCTGTAGGAGTACAATTTCATATGGACTGATAATTTGCAAATTTCTTATTTCCAGCGAGAGTCATTTCTCTTTGCGCTGAAACCATATTTGCATATGTCGGGAATTCGGAGATAAAACTGATGAGTATTACCATTCCCGCTGAATTTCATCTTCGTTGACCTGATAACAGAGCAGGAACTCCGCAAGGTCGGAACTGTCCCGAATCAGCATCAGGTCATCGAACTTGCCGGTGGTGAGGTCTTTGAAGCCAGCTACCTGTTCTCCGGTACAGATACTGGAACGAATTACAGGGACTTTTCCATCCTTATTATAAGGTGGGGTTATCTGTTTTTTCCGTCTGCCAAACATAAGTCAGACCTCCTGATTCCGTAGGAAATCCAGCAGTCCCCGGCATCCGGCCAGCACATCCTGCCAAGTAGCCTCAAAGTCTCCAGTGTACCAGGGGTCAGCTACCTCTGCATCGGAGCGGCCCGCATACTCCATCAGCAGATGCTGCTTGCCACCGAAGTCGCCGCCGCAGATGCGGTACATGTTCCGAAGGTTGGCCTGATCCATACCAATCAGGAGGTCAAAGCGGTTGTAGTCCTCGTTCCTCAACTGACGGGCTGTTTTGCCGGCACAGTCGATGCCATGCTCAGCCAGCTTGCGGCGGGCCGGGGGATAGACCGGATTGCCGATCTCCTCGGTGCTGGTGGCGGCGGACTCGATGTGGAATTGGCTCTCCAGCCCGGCTTTCCTCACCAGGTCCTTCATTACGAACTCGGCCATTGGGCTCCGACATATATTGCCGTGGCAAATAAAAAGCACTCTTGTCATTCTTGTTTCCCTCCATATCAGTGTAATTTTCCTCAGTATAACACACTTCGGCAGGGAAGTCGAGAGCCGCCTCTGCATGGGCGCAAACGGAGGGGCCTGCCAAAGAATACGGAGATTGGCACGTGATTTATGTCCCGGTAAACCGCTAGGCGAAAAAGGGCATTCTTCAAGCGGTGTTTCTGCGCTTACAGCAGTTGGGAATCATTTAAATAAAAGTGAATGTGGTAAGCTTGGATTCCACCGGCATCAAGGTACATCCTGGCGGAATGGGCTTATTTGCCTTTTCCCCTAGTTTGTGCTATTTTATTAAGTATACCACAAATTCCCCTGAGGGAAGTATGTAATGGAGGTGCAATGTCGTGGTACGAGAGATTATGCGGGACGAAGTGTTCCTCTCCCAAAAGGCCGAACCAGCCACCCTGGAGGACTTGCCTGTTGCCCAGGACCTGCTGGACACCCTCACCGCCCACAAGGACAGTTGTGTGGGCATGGCGGCCAACATGATTGGCATCTGTAAGCGGATCATCATTTTTGACAACGAGGGCAAGTACATGGTCATGTTCAACCCGGAGATCATCAAGAAATCCGGCCCCTACGAGGCGGAGGAGGGCTGTCTCTCCCTGAGCGGCATCCGGAAGGCCAAGCGTTGGCAGTCCATCAAGGTACAGTACCACAATGAGCAGTTTCAAGCCCGCTTCAAGACCTTCACCGGCTGGACGGCCCAGATTATCCAGCACGAGATCGACCACTGCGAAGGGGTGCTGATCTGATAAGGACTTCGACGTCTGGTATCTCTGCTTTAGCTGCTTCACCGAACTTTTCGCTGAGACAGGGATGGAAAATTTGACGCACTGCTGAACAAGTTTCTGTCCCATGTGACCAATGTAAAGCCCTTCACGCCCCGTCAGTGTGTGGCAGTGCAAAAGATAGAGGAGTAGGCTTATGCGCATCATCATCGCCCCGGCAAAGAAAATGACAGTAGACATAGACAGCTTCGCCGTGGACGGCCTGCCACCGTTTCTGGAGCAAACGGAGCGGCTGAAAGCGGTCCTGCAAGGCATGTCTCCCAAAGATTTGCAGGCTCTCTGGAAGTGCAACGACGCCATTGCCAAATTGAACGTGGAGCGGCTGGAGCAGATGAATCTGCGCCGTAATCTCACCCCGGCCATCATTGCCTACGAGGGCATTCAGTACCGCTACATGGCCCCCAGCGTGATGGAGGCGGTCCACCTGGACTACCTCCGGGAGCACCTGCGCATCCTCTCGGGCTTCTACGGCCTGCTGCGGCCCTTCGACGGCGTGACCCCCTACCGGCTGGAGATGCAGGCAAAGCTGGCTGTAGACGGTTGTCGGGACCTGTACCGATTTTGGGGGAACCGTCTGGCCCGGCAGCTGACCTCAGAGACGGACGTGGTGCTGTATTTAGCCTCTAAGGAGTACAGCAAAGCGGTTGAGGTTTATCTGCCTAAAACCGTCCATTTTGTCACCTGCACCTTTGGAGAATTGAAAGACGGTAAGGTCGTCGAAAAGGGTACCAAATGCAAAATGGCCCGGGGGCAGATGGTACGCTGGCTGGCGGAAAACCATATCAAAAGCCTGGATGATCTCCGGGCTTTTGACCAGCTGGGCTATCAATTCTGCCGTTCCGCATCGGTGGGAAACCACACAGTACTTCTTTGGATACAGTCCCCCAAGGATTGAGCTGCCTCCCCGATCCATGGACATCCCATATTAAATCCCCGGATTCAGGGAACACTGAACCCGGGGTGATGATGATTATGGGATTTTTCCTCGACACAAAAAGAACAGGCCCTTATTTTGAGGGCTGGTATTTCAAACACCAGAACACGCAGGGGCAGACCCTGGCACTGATCCCCGCGTTCCATATCGACAGAGAGGGACGCCGCACCGCCTCTCTCCAAGTCATTTCAAAAAATCAGGCGTGGTGGCTGGAGTACCCGGAGGCACAGCTCCACATCTCCCGGCGGCCCTTTCAGGTGCAAATCGGGCAGTCAAGATTTGACGAGCAGCGAATCGACCTCCATATCCAGCAGGACGGTCTCTCCCTCCAGGGCACCCTGCGCTACGGCCCCTTTACCGCGCTCCGGTCCGACATTATGGGGCCCTTTCGATTTTTCGCGGGGATGCAGTGCTCCCACGGCGTCGTCAGCATGGGGCATCCCCTGAAAGGAGCGTTGGAGCTGAATGGCGAACGCCTGGATTTCTCCGGCGGAACCGGATACATCGAGACGGACCGGGGCCGCTCCTTTCCCAGCAGATACCTCTGGACTCAGTGCCTTTTTGGGGGACCAGAGCGGGACAGCCTGATGCTTGCCACTGCGACAATCCCTCTGCCTGTGGGTGGCTTCACTGGCTGTATATGCTCTATCTTTTACGGTGGTCGGGAATATCGCCTGGCAACCTACCGGGGCGCCAGAATCGAGGCATGGTCTTCTTCCGGAGCGGTAATCCGCCAGGGAAACTACCGCCTGGAGGCGGAACTGCTGAGTGAACGGCGGCAGCCTCTCCGGGCTCCAGTGGAGGGCCGTATGGAGCGCACCATCCATGAGAGCCTCTGCGCGGAGGTACGCTATCGTTTCTGGCACGGGGACCGCCTCCTGTTACAGCATACGGACCCCAATGCCAGCTTTGAGTACTCCTCAGCAAACTGATTGCCGACACTCTGACAAGTGGCTTTTCGCGTCAATCAGTGCTGTCCTACGCCCCACAGGTATATTGTTGTCATTTCTCCTTCGCCGGGTATAGTATCAAGCATAATTTACTCCTTCCTCCACCGTTTTAGAGTGGGAAACCACCCCCGCATCATCTTCTCCGCCTCCTCCTGAGGGCCGAAGGGGTGGCCGTTCTCAGCGTTGAACTTCAGGTTAAAGGTGATGATATCGTCCATGGCGGCGGCGGAGACATCCAGCCCCCCCACCTGGCCGAGGCATTGCAGTACCGGCCGCCGGAATACTTGAGGCGTTGACAACGTATTATAATTGTGTTACAATGCTTATACAAAGTGCTCTGAATAAGCAAATCTGAAAGGCGCAAAAATCCACTCACTTAGAATATATAAAATTGGATGGAGGCTTTTCTATGCACTACTATGGAGACATTCTAGTTGCATTTCATGGCAAACCGAAGAATTTGCAAAAATTAGCCCAGTTGGTCTGGAAACGTCCGGACCTGGAAGAACTGGCGGACGGCCTGAACGGTATCCACGCTGTGGACGGCGATGCCGCATCGACCATCACCGTCAATCTCGGGATCGATTGTCTGAATGCGGAACTGCCCTGTATCGACTTCCTCGCTAACCACGGCTCAGGAGTGGAAATTGCCGTTATTGCCTGGCTCTATGACTCTATTACGGACACAAGAGCCAAATATTCTATCTTCTATCCCCTCGATCGGGAACTTTATGAGGATGAAGAAGATGGCGAAGAAGAAGATGAGGAATACTTTGACTTTGACCCGCTTGATTATCTGGAATACAGAGAAGATCATGACAGTTGGTTCGATGCTTACCCCGACTGGCTACAGGCGTGGGAGCACAATGGCTTTCGCTGAAGCAGTTTCGACGGAGCACCATATACCTCATTCTATTTTGTGAACTCTAAATGAGCAAAGTATTAAAAGGGGGCTCTTAGCATGGCACAAACAACTTTAAGTGTCCGCATGGATGACGAGGTCAAGCGCAAATTTGACGCTTTCTGTGCTGAGGTTGGTATGAACGCCTCTGTTGCCGTTAACCTGTTCGCTAAAACGGTGATTCGAGAGCACCGTATTCCCTTTGAAATCTCCGCCGACCCCTTTTGGAGCGAGGAAAACCAATCCGTCCTGCGCCGCTCCGTCGCGCAGCTTGACGCCGGAAAAGGCACCACCCACGAATTGATCGAGGTGGAGGACGATGCATAAAAATTGGTCTGATTCCGCATGGGAAGAATATATTGCGTGGCAAACCAAGGATATCAAACTATTGAAGCGAATCAACCAGCTGATTCGCGACGCGGAGCGTGATCCGTTCCGAGGCATTGGAAAGCCTGAGCCGCTGAAGGGCAACTGGAGCGGCTGGTGGAGCCGCCGAATCGACGACGATAATCGGCTGATTTACCGCGTGCGAAATGGTATTTTGGAAATTGCTCAATGCGGAACCCACTACGGGAACAAATGAGAGCACGGACGGCCTGGCTGGGCCGTCCGTTTATCTTGCTATATCCTTCTGATAGGGTGTCAGATCACTGTTTTCCACCGTTTCAGCGTGGGGAACCACCCCCACCTCCGGGTGTGGTTTCATAGAGTGTTGGTATGCTTTCTGAGGGCCGCCAGCACTCTATTTTTCTTGCGCCAAAACCAGCTCTATGCCCTCCCGCACAACATCGGTTCTCGTCTTGCCATGCGCTTTGCAGAACTCCTGAAGTCTTTTGTCTGTTTCTGCATCAATACGGGCTTTTACTTCAATCCCTTTTGGATTGTCTGACTTTGGGCGTCCGGTTCGTGGACTCAATTTATCACCCACTTTCTGAGCCACAAAATCATTGTAATTTATGTGTCTCAAAATGTCAAGCCCTTTTCATAAAAAAACCGCCCAACAGGGCGGTTAACACTTTGTTATCGAAAAAGTTACTCCTTCCTCCATCGCTTCAATGTGGGGAACCACCCCCGCATCATCTTCTCCGCCTCCTCCTGGGGGCCGAAGGGGTGGCCGTTCTCCTCGTTGAACTTCAGGTTAAAGGCAATGATGTCGTCCATAGTGGCGTCGGGAGCGGTAAAGGCCCCGTTCTGATAGCAGTAGCGGCAGTAGTCCTCACTGAGGGCGCCGCCAGCCTCGGTGCCCTTGTCCTCGGGCTTGTCCAGGGGCATGGCGCAGCACTGACAAAACTTTCTTTCTTCCATTGGAAAAACCTCCTTATGTTGGACAGGGTCTGCCCCGTCTCTGACACAAGGATACGCCCCATAACCTGACAGGGTCTGTCCAGTTTCATAAACTTCCAGAGATTTTTTTATTTCTTCCCTTAAAATATCCCGCCAGTAGACCGGCTCCAGCACCTCCAGCTGCCCGCCGAAGGACAGCAGAAAGGACAGCAGCCACTGGTCCTCCGGGAAGGTACGCGCCACCAGCAGACGCCCGTCGGGCCGGACGGACACCTCCCCGGGGTGGAAATAGTCCCGCACCCGCCATGCGGCGGAGGGGGCAAACAGCAGCCGCAGGTCCACCCCCCGGTAGTCCCCGGGCATAGGGGCCTCCAACTGCTCTGGGGGCGTGCGGGGCGGACAGCTCCCCTCCTCCGGGGACAGGTCCTCCATCCGCACCAACCGGAAGATGCGCCAGTCCTGCCGCGCCCGGCAGAAGGCGGACAGATACCAGCACCCCGCCTTAAACACCAGCCGGGCGGGCTCCACCGTCCGGCGGCTCGTCTCCCCGGCGGAGCTGTAGTAGGTGAACGACAAGGGCCTGCGCTCCAAAATTGCCCGCTTCACCCGGGAAAAATTCTCCCGCTCCGCCGCCCCACTGCCCCAGTCGGAAAAATCCACCTCCAGCCAGTCGCCCCCCTCCCGGCGGAACAGGGCGGACAGCCGGGACAGTGCCTCCTCTCCCCCACCGGTGGCCCGGATGGCCTGGAGGGCAAAGAGAATTTCGTCCTGCTGCTCTCCGGACAGCAGCGCCCGGTCCAGCACAAACTGATCCATCAGCCGGATGCCGCCCCCCTTGCCCTTCTGGGCGTATACGGGGATGCCGGCAGCGGACAGGGCGTCCACATCCCGGTAAATGGTGCGCTCCGACACCTCCAGCCGCCGGGCCAGCTCCCCGGCAGTGACGGCCCGTTTCTCCACCAGAAGGTAGAGAATTTCAAAGAGACGGCCGTTTTTCATCGGAAAAGTCTCCTTTTAAAACGATTTCTAAAATTTTTCTGATTACCCCTTGCATAACCTCTGGTCGATGTGTATAATAATAGTGTAGGAGTCGGTCGTTGCCGGTTATTCTCTATTTTTAGAGATGTGGCGGCGTGTCGGCTCTTTTTATGCCCTTTTTACCACCCTGACAACCTTCTTCCCGTTAATAAAAATCACTTGATCCACAAATATTGTTTCTTTCATTTTATATATTTTCTCAATCTGTTCCATTATGACTGTTTCTTCTAAATGTGCCTGCGTCACATCGACAACGAAATTTTTCGCCTGACGCCTCGCCTTTTTAATTCTGTTGAAAATAGTATTTTTTCCTGCCTCAGAACTTAGTGTTTTCAAATCAAAGGCTTCCCCTCGGAATAAATAGTCGGGCGTCGATATTCCCTCCGGACTGTTGACCCTCGGAACCATGAAAATCTCTCCGCCGAGTTCACTCTCCAGAAGCTCGGCAATTTCTTTTTCATGGAAGGAGTAGCTGAGAACGACATTATGACCATCCACCACATAAGCAGTGCCATTGACCACATAGGCAAGCAGATCCTGTACCACATGGCTGTTCGGTGTGGCATCTCTCAAATATTCTGCTGTCACATCAACCGGCGTGCCCCTGCTCCGGGCTTTTGACGTTCTCATAGCCGTTCCACTCACTTCAGATATCTTCCATGTTTTATTTCACTTCAATCTGCCCCAGCACCTCCCCGATGGGCAGGTTGATGGCCAGGCTGGCCCGGTCGTCGTAGGGGGTGGGGCTCTTGTTAATCAGCACCAGCCGGGAGCCCTGGTAATAGTTAATCAGCCCGGCGGCGGGGTACACCGCCAGGGAGGTCCCTCCGATGATAAGCAGGTCGGCCGCCTGGATATCGGCCACCGCCCCCTCGATGGTGGCGCTGTCCAGCCCTTCCTCGTAGAGGACCACATCGGGCTTAACGGTCCCGCCGCAGGCGCACCGGGGCACCCCCATCCCCCCTTTGATATCCGTCACGGCGTAGGGTCTGCGGCATTTCATGCAGTAGTTCCGGTGGACGGAGCCATGGAGCTCCCAAACCCGCTTGGACCCCGCCAGTTGGTGCAACCCGTCGATGTTCTGGGTGACCACGCTGCGCAGCCTGCCCGCCGCCTCCAGCTCAGCCAGCTTTTTGTGGGCGGCGTTGGGCTGGGCGTCCAGGCAGAGCATCTTGTCCCGGTAAAAGCGGTAGAACTCCTCGGGCTGGGCGTCGAAGAACGTGCGGCTGAGAATCTGCTCTGGGGGCCAGGCGTACTTCTGGTTGTACAGCCCATCCACACTGCGGAAATCCGGGATGCCGCTTTCGGTGCTCACCCCCGCCCCGCCAAAAAAGACGATGGTATTGCTCTCATCAATCCACTGCTGTAGGGTTTTGATTGTTTCGTCCATGGGGAACCCTCCTCATAAATTAAATCACATCATGGGAAAGTATCTCAAATTCCAGAGGATCGCTCAACTCCACAAATTCCGCTTCCAAATCCAGCCCCATGTAATCCTCCTCCTTGCCGCTCTCGTCACCGGTAAGATGAAGGGAGAGAAGAATCTGGTAATATCGGGTGATTTCCGGGCTGTCCAGGGGGAGCCATTCCTCCAGCCACTCTTTTCCGTTGTGATGCTTGTGCCGCAGCCTTCCTTCCTTGATGTGGTATGCCCGATACTTTTTGTCTCGATAGATATAGCCATAGGACACATCCCCCACATAATAATGACCCGTGAGGTATCGGATGTCGGGGAAGGAATCCACCTCAGACATGAGATCATCGCTTTTAGGATTCAGATAATTCTGCCAGATGATCTCCTCCGCCAGAGACAGCATCTCCTCCCAGCGGGCAGCCAGGGCTTGATATTCTTCCTGCGTGATGCCGTCATCCAAATCGATGCGGGGCTTCATCTTGTCCTCCCAGGAGATGTAGGTATTCTCGGTGTTCTCCTTCTCAAAAATGATCCGGTGAGGATGAACGCCAACCTTCTGTCTCTGAAAATGCTTGATAAAACCCATGATAAAAAAGCCTCCTTTTGTCTGTCTCTGTTATCAAAATATCGCTTTATTGTTCTGATTATATCACCCTCGTTCCCAAGCGTCAACACACCGGGAAACTCCCTCTTGACTTAAACCTAGCTTCAAGTGATAAGATGGCTCCAATCAAAAACAAGGAGGAACCGTATGAACTACCGTATATTGGGCCGCACCGGGTTGGCGGTCAGCGAGATCGGCATGGGCTGCGAGGGCTTTGAGGGCAAGAGCCCCGAACAGGTGCAGGAATTTGTGGACAAAATGGAGGAGCTGGGGATCAACTGCATCGACCTGTACTCCCCCAACCCGGAGATGCGCTCCAACCTGGGCAAGGCTCTGGCGGGCCGGCGGGACAAATTTGTCCTGCAATCCCACCTGTGCTCCATCTGGGAAAACGGCCAATATCTGCGCACCCGGGACATTTCCAAGGTAAAAACCGCCTTTGCCGACATGCTCCGCCTGCTGGACACCGACTTTATCGACATCGGCATGATCCACTACTCCGACGCCCTGTCCGACTGGCAGGGAATCGTAACCGGCCCGGTGATGGCCTACGCCCAGGAGCTGAAAGCGGCCGGGAAAATCGGCTGCATCGGCCTGTCCAGCCACAACCCGGAGGTGGCCCAGGCGGCGGTGGACAGCGGGCTGATCGACGTACTTATGTTCAGCGTCAACCCCTGCTACGACCTCCAGCCCGCCGGCGAGGACGTGGAGCAGCTCTGGGCGGAATCCGCCTACGAAAAGCCCCTGGTGAACATGGACCCCCAGCGCCAAGCCCTCTACGAGAGCTGCCAGCGCCAGGGGGTGGGGGTCACGGTGATGAAGGTCTTCGGCAGCGGCGACCTGCTCAGCCAGTACTCCCCCGCCGGGGTGGCCCTCACCCCCTTCCAGTGCCTGCACTACGCCCTCACCCGGCCCGGGGTGGCCTGCGTGATGGCGGGGGCCCGGACGGTGGAGGAGCTGGTCCAGTGCGCCGCCTACGAGGAAACCCCGGACAGTGAAAAGGACTACGCCGCCGCCTTCGCCGCCATGCCCAAAATCAGCTGGGAGGGCCACTGCATGTACTGCGGCCACTGCGCCCCCTGCCCCCAGGGCATCGACGTGGCCTCCGTGACCAAGTTCCTGAACCTGGCCCGCGCCCAGGGCCAGGTGCCCGAGACGGTGCGGGAACACTACGCCCTCCTTCCCCGCCACGCCGGGGCCTGTGTGGCCTGCGGCGCCTGCGAGAAGCGGTGCCCCTTCTCGGTATCCATTGTGGAGAACATGCGGCAGGCCGCAGAAATTTTTGGAAAATAAGGTAAAACCGCCGGCACTGCCGGCGGTTTTTTACAGCTTTGTCTCTATGGGGACGGCCACCGTGTAGTGGCTGCCGCTGAGCTGACGCAGAAGGGCCGGCAGCACCCGGACGGTGTTCCCGCTCCCCTCCAGAGTGAGATAGACAGTGCGGCGGGCGCCCAAGCGGCTAAGCACGCTGTTGGCAAAGGAGGTCCCCCCCACAGTATCGCTCGGGGTCAGGGAAAGCATCTCCTTCCAGCACACCCAGCCCAGCTCCTCCAGGCCGGCCCGCTGCCCCGCGGGGACATAGGCCAGGGTGGTTCGGGTGCGGGCCGCCCCCTCCAGAGCCAGATTCCCCCGCTCCAGCACCGCTTCCTCCCCTGTCTCCGCTAAAATCCCTACGCTGTGCCCACTGCCCAAAATCCGGCGGACCAGATCGCCCTCCGCCTCAATGGTCTCCGGGGTGAGGAAAAAAAGGGCATACTGCCCGGCCCGGTCCATGGCGTCTAAAATGCCCGGCAGATTCTCGCCCCCCTCGCAGCGGAAGGCCAGATAGGTGGCCGTGTTGGAGCCCTCCACCTCGGGCGGAGTATTGGGCCGGATTACGGTTCCAGGGTCGGTGGTTTCCGCCGTGCTCAGGCTCTGGGTGTACTCCCGCAGACGATTCTGAAGCAGGTCCCGGGCCCGCTCAATGAACAGCGCGTCGTCCAGCACCGCGTCGGCGCTCTTGATCCGCACCAGATGCCCCTGGGAAATGGAGGGCAGCTGGTTATAGCTGTATTCCATGCCGAAGAAGGAGCACACCATATTCAAGGGCAGATAGGGCCTGCCGCTGCGCATGATGGCCCGATAGGCGTAGACCGTTCCGGTCATGTCATCCCGGCAGTTCCGGCTGTTAAAGTCGAAGACCAGCACCTGCCGCAGATTGAACAGGGTCACAGTGCCCGCATTCTGATTGTAGTTGGCATAGAGCCCCAGGCTGACGTTGACCCCGTTCTGCTTGGCATCAAACACCGTGTAGGGCACATAGATCGTTCCGCCAGACCAGAAGGGCATGGTATCTGAGGTCAGCGGAGGTATGCTGTCGTTGATGGCGGTGAAGTACAGGCTTGCCGCCGACGTGGGGACGGTCAGCCCCAGAAACAGCGCGGCGGTCAGCAGCAGCGGCAGGATACGGCCCCTTCGCCTCATGATGTATCCCTCCTTTTCTTTGGCTTGCGTTCCTCATTATATCATAGTATAATCAAGTGGGCAAGTACGCGGGACTTAAAGGGAGTGTCCGCAGAGAAAATTTATTGACACGTTTCCCCACCTCCGGCAGAGGAAACACAGGCAAAACTCTGCGCTTAGGACACGCCCGGACTTAAACTTTATTAGTAGAGAGAAAGTGGTGATCTGCATGTCTAAAAAGTCAAAGAAGAAGGAAGAGCAGGCCCCTGAAACCCAGGAAGCTGAAAATCAGGCCCCCGAAAAGTCTGAAGTCAAACCAGCGCCCAAGCCTCCCCGGGAGGCGGAGCCGCTGCGGATTTTTTTCACGGTTCTCCTGATTCTGGTGGGCGCCGCCGAGCTGGCCCTGTGGGGCTATCTGGGCTTTTCCGTCTATCAGAGTATACAGACCCAGCGGACGAATTACACCCAGCAGGGGGTCTCTCAAACCGCCGGGAGAGCCGGCTACATCGGCCCCGGGCTGATGCTTGAAAACGGCGTGCCCGGCGATCTGCCCCCCGCGGAGGACACACAGCCCGCGGAGAAGCGCCTGGCAAGCCTGTCCGTGCCGGTGCTCCCATACGCCCTGGCGGAGGACGACATGCCCGAAGGGACGGAGGCGCCCCCAGTGGCCTCTTAAAATTTTAAGGTTTTTTTAATCTGAGATAAACGGTCTTTCAAC
>ERZ808028.274-NODE-274-length-51713-cov-18.530057_pt1 | contig 51713 bp, 47 predicted proteins | sample MGYA00380184_ERZ808028 | MGnify/ENA primary metagenome ERZ808028 (study PRJEB31490, sample SAMN06133397) | mouse gut metagenome | isolation source: J8_1 | host: mice | place: China: Chengdu | collected 2015-05 ...
GTGTACCGGGAGGCCGCCCAGGCCATGTCCCGGGAGTACACCTTGCCGAAGTTGCCCTTGGAGTCCACCAGGGGGTGGAGCAGCGCCCCGTAGCCCCGGGAGAGGCGCACCATGGTGTCGTAGATGGCGGCGTCCCCGTGGGGGTTGAGCTTCATGGTGGCCCCCACCACGTTGGCGGACTTGGTGCGGCTGCCCCCCAGCAGCTTCATCTGGTACATGGTGTACAGCAGCTTGCGGTGGGAGGGCTTGAAGCCGTCGATCTCCGGAATGGCCCGGGAGACGATGACGGACATGGCGTAGGGCATATAGTTGAGCTCCAGCGTCTGGGTGATGGGCTGCTCCAGCACCTGGGCCCGCAGGCCCATGACGTTGGGGTTGTTTACCTTTTTGGGGCCCTTCTGGTCAGGGGCCTTCTTCTTAGCCAAAAAAATCAATCCTTACTTTGGGATGGTGGGAAAGCTGCCCCAGCCCGCCGGAGCGGCGGGCTGGGGGAAAACTCAGGGAACTAGCAGCTCAGCGCCATTGTCCATATCCACGAGGGTGGCGCCCTCGGGGGGCTGGGTCATGGGCTTGTCGCTGGTGGCCTTCTGGGTCTGGGTGAGCGTCAGCTTCATCTCGCCCATGTTGGCGATGTGGTAGCTCATGGTCATGGACACGTTGCCGCCAGACTGGGTGACGTCCATGGTGATCTTCATGCCGGGCACACCGAACTGGGGGTTGGTCTCCATGGCGCAGGTCATGACGGCCCCGCCCTTGCTGTCAACCTTCATGACGATCTTGTACTCTTTAAAAGCGTCCTTGACTTCCTCCACCGCTTCTCCCATATCAATGCCCATATCCTCGTACAGTCCCATCAGGGTGTCCAGGTCGATGGTGAGGGTGGAGGTGCCGCCCGAGGTGGTGAACTTGTCGTCGCCGTAGATGCCGGCCAGCATCTCCGCCATCCCCAGCACGCTCTGATAGTAGGGGGCGGAGTCCTTGTCCGCCATGTAGGCCAGCACTGTGCCGATGGTGGCGTCCCCCACCTGGGTAAAGGCCAGCTCGCCCCACTCAGCGCCCAGGTCGGCGTCCAGCCACACGTTGTCCTCACCGGCCAGCTCGTCCAGAAGGGGGGTGCGGAACCAGGCGGAGCCCTCCCGAGTGAGGATGATCTCCACATCCTCCAGGGTGTCCAGCACCTTCTCCATCTGCTCGCGCACAGCGGCGATGTCCTCCTCGGGGGAGTTGGAGCTGATGAGGTATTTGATCAGCTCGTCCATCACGTTGTCGGACAGCTTCAGAGACAGGTTGGCGCTGGCGGCGTCGGTGTTAAAGAGCTGCTTGGCGGTGAGGTCGGCCTTGTAGGTCTTGTTGCCGTTGAGGGTGTCAAACAGGGTGAGGGAGATATTGCCCTTGGCATCGGCGCGGTAGTTCTTGCCCTCCTCCATGTACACGCCCTTGTTGGCCTGCACCTTGTTGAGAATGGTGAAGTCCTTGTCGATCTGGTTGGCCAGGGTCTCCCGGTCCAGCAGCACGGCGGTCTGGTAGGCGCTGTCCCAGCCCACCTCGTAGCCCAGGGCCTCAGAGATGAAGCGCACAGGGACGTAGGTGCGCCCGTCCTTGAGGTAGGGGGCGCAGTCCATCTCGATGTCCTCCGGCTTTGGGGTGTCCTTGTCGTTGTCCGCGGTGACGCTCACCTTCACCGTGGTGCTGCCGATGGCAAACTCATAGGCATAGCCGTCCATGGTGAATGTCACCACGTCGTCCTGATAGTCCACCTCACCGCCCAGGGCCTCCACCAGGGCGCGGACGGGGACCATGGTGCGGTCACTGGTCACCTCGGGGATGGCGTCGGGGAACTGGACGTAGGTCCCGTTGACGATGACGCCAATCTGACCCACCACGCCGCCCATAGCCTCCTTCTGCATGTCGGCGATCCACTGGGAGCCCTCGTCGAAGTATAACCGCAAGAGCTGTTCCTTCACCATATCCTCCAGGAACTCCTCCTCGGTTACCCCGAACTCCTCCATGTACTGTTCAGCCGTCCAGTATTCTCCATACTCCTGCTCGTAGAAGTTCTTGACGTTGGCGCGCAGCGCCTCCACCCGCTCCGGATGCTTTTCCTTGAACCACTCGATGGCGGTATCCGAGTTCATATAGGACTCGTTCAGCAGTACGCCCCAATCCACCGGAGAGGTGGTGAAGATGGCGGTGGGGCCGTCCGCGCCGCCGATGACGCCCAGGGCCGCGTCATTCGTTGCCTCCGGCAGGATCGCGCTGATGGGGATGGCCTCCCCTGGGGTGTAGGTGGGCACGGGTTCGCCATCCACCGTGTAAGCGCCGTCCACGGGGGCCGCGAAGGCTGGGACCGCCAGCGACAGTGCCAGGGTCAGGGACAGCAGCACCGCTGTCAGTTTCTTCATGGTAGGTTCCTCCTTTTCACACACATAAAAACTGCTTCTATTTTTACACCGCCCTGCGGTGCAGGGGACAGTTCAAAAATTTCTGTTTTCCCCTCCTCTTTTTATAAACTGACTGCTTTCCTTGCGTCCAGCATACACCTTCCAGCAGGTGGAAGGTCAAGGGGAAAGTTTAAAAGTTTCTTTTTTCGCCTCCTTTTTTCTTTTCAAAGGAAAAAGGAAGCCGCCGGAGGCAAAACTAGGAGATATCCGCCATGTCAAGGTACTTATACCCGCTGTCCGCGATGTGGTCCTTCCGGGCCTGGAGGTCGTTGCCCAAAAACATCTCGAAGATCTGGGCGGTGCGCTCCACGTCCTCGGGCATCACCTTGATGAGCCGCCGGGTGTCCGGGCTCATGGTGGTCAGCCACATCATGTCCGGCTCGTTCTCGCCCAGGCCCTTGGAGCGCTGCACGTCGAACTTCTTGCCCTCCAGGGAGGACACGATGTCGTTGCGCTCCTTGTCGGAGTAGGCGAACCAGGTCTTTTCCTTGCAGGTGATCTCGTACAGGGGGGACTCGGCGATGTAGACGTACCCCTTCTCGATGAGGGTGGGGGTGAGGCGGTAGAGCATGGCCAGGATCAGGGTGCGGATCTGGAAGCCGTCCTCGTCGCCGTCGGTGCAGATGACCACCTTGTTCCAGCGCAGGTTGTCCAGGTCGAAGGCGTTCAGGTCCTTCACGTGCTTGTCCTTGACCTCAACCCCGCAGCCCAGCACCTTCAAAAGGTCGGTGATGATCTCGCTCTTGAAAATCCGGGCGTAGTCCGCCTTGAGGCAGTTCAAGATCTTGCCCCGCACGGGCATGATGCCCTGAAACTCCGCGTCCCGGCTCAGCTTCACCGCCCCCATGGCGGAGTCGCCCTCCACGATGTAGAGCTCCCGCTTTTCCACATCCTTGGTGCGGCAGTCCACGAACTTCTGTACCCGGTTGGAGATGTCCACCGACCCGGACAGCTTCTTTTTGATGCCCAGGCGGGTCTTTTCCGCCGTCTCCCGGGAGCGCTTGTTCACCAGCACCTGCCCGGCGATCTTTTCCGCGTCCATGGGGTTTTCGATGAAGTAGACCTCCAGCTGGGCGCGGAGGAACTCGGTCATGGCCTCCTGGACGAACTTGTTGGTGATGGACTTTTTGGTCTGGTTCTCATAGCTGGTCTGGGTGGAGAAGTTGCTGCTCACCAGAACCAGGCAGTCCTGAATGTCCGCCCAGGTCACCTTGGCCTCGTTTTTCTGGTACTTGCCGTTCTGCTTCAGCCACCCGTCCACGGCGGACACAAAGGCCAGCCGCATGGCCTTTTCCGGCGACCCACCGTGCTCCAGCCAGGAGGAGTTGTGGTAGTGCTCGATGAGCTGCACCCGGTTGGAGAAGCAGAAGGACACCGACAGCTTCACCTTGTACTCCGCCTTGTCCGCCCGGTCCTTTCCCCGGCGCTCCGTCTGCCAGAATACGGGGGCGGTGAGGGAGTCCTCACCGGCCAGCTCGGTGACGTAGTCGATGAGGCCGTTCTCGTAGCGGAAGTCGGCGGTCTCAAATTTCCCGCCGGCCTGGTTGCGGAAGCGGAAGGTCACCCCGGCGTTGACCACCGCCTGGCGCTTCATCACGTCGGTGTAGTAGTCCACGGGGATGTCGATGTCGGTGAACACGTCCAAATCGGGCTTCCAATGGAATTTGGAGCCGGTCTTTTTCCGGTCGGCGGGCTCCTTTTTCATCTCGCCCACGATCTCGCCCTTCTCGAAGTGGAGGGTGTACTTGAAGCCGTCCCGGTAGATGGTGGCGTCGAAGTATTCGCTGGCGTACTGGGTGGCGCAGGAACCCAGGCCGTTCAGGCCCAGGGAGTACTCGTAGTTGTCCCCAACCCCGTCCTTGTACTTGCCCCCGGCGTACAGCTCGCAGAACACCAGCTCCCAGTTGTAGCGGCCCTCCGCCTCGTTCCAGTCCACCGGGCAGCCCCGGCCAAAGTCCTCCACCTCGATGGACTTGTCCTCGTACCGGGTGACGGTGATGAGCTCGCCGTGGCCCTCCCGGGCCTCGTCGATGGCGTTGGAGAGAATTTCAAAGACGGCGTGCTCACAGCCCTCCAGTCCGTCGGAGCCGAAGATGACGCCCGGGCGCTTGCGCACCCGGTCCGCCCCCTTCAGGGCGGAGATAGAGTCGTTGCCGTACTGCTGTTTTGGAGTGGACCTTGCCATAGCTGCACCTCGTTGTGTTAATGTTGCGCACAGTGGGCGGAATCCGTCGTATCTGGCGCGACCGCGTCGGACCCCGCCCGGCCCCAGGGTAAAATAGGCGCCAATAAACGCATTATATTATAGTATACAGCACAAAGGGGCAAAACGTCAAGGGCGGGGCGGAAAAAGCCCCCGCCGCGGCAGCGGCGGGGGGGGGGGGGAGAAGCGGTCCCTTTGATCTGAGGGTATGATGGACGCGGCGGCCGGTCTGAGCTTTTCCCCGCCGCGGCAGCGGCGGGGGAGAGCCGGTCCCTTTTATTTGGAGGGCATGATGGACGCGATGGACATGGCGAAGTTGCTGATGGGCATGGTCTGGAGCACCACCCGGCCCGGGCCGGTGACCACGGTATTGAACAGCCCCTCGCCGCCGAACAGCATGTTCTTGACCCCCTTCACCGATTTCACATCCACGGTGCAGGTGGCGTCCAGCATGGCCAGATTGCCGGTGTCGATGACGATCTGCTGGCCCGGCTGGAGGTCGTACTCCACGGCGGAGCCGTCGATCTCCAAAAAGGCGGTGCCACGTCCGCTGAGCTTCTGCAAAATGAACCCCTCGCCGCTGAAAAAGCCCGCCATCCCCTTCTTCTGGAAGAAGATGGACAGCTCCACCCCGGCCTCCGAGGCCAGGAATCCGGACTTCTGCACCACGATGGGCCGGTCGGGGGTGATGTCCACCGCCCGGATGGAGCCGGGAAAGCTGGACGCAAAGGCGATCATACCCGGGCCGTTCCGGGCGGTGTAGATGTTCTGGAACATGGACTCGCCGGAAAACATCCGGCCAAAGGCTTTGCCCAGGCCCCCGGCGCTGGTCTGCATCTCCATGTTGGGGGACATCCACACCATGGACCCCTTCTCGGTAATCATGGACTCGCCCGACTCCACGTCGCAGATGACCACGGGCATGGGCTCGCCGGTGATGTTGTAACGCATGCGTATCCCTCCTTCTCATTGTATCAAAGAGGCAAAAGGCCCCTTTCCAGTATTATACACCCTGGAGGGGGATCGCGCAATTTAAGATTTGCGAAAATCACCGCCGGAGGAGGCGCTGGAAAAGGGAGCGCTTTTTGCCAGAATTTACATCATAAAAGCTTGGAAAAAGAGGTAAAGCGGCGGGTTTTCCCGGACGAATTAAAAACTGCGCGGACGCAGGAGCGAACTGCCCGCCGCCCGCGCGCCGTCCAAACACCCATGAGAAAGGAAGGTTTTTACCATGATGAAACGAGCCGCGGCCCTGGTGGCGGCGCTGTGCCTGTCGCTGGCCGCCCTCACCTCCGCCGCGAACGCGGCGGCCTATTTCCCCCGGTATACCGGCGATTCACCCTCCATTGCCGCCGCCCTGGACGCCCTGGGGGAGGACTCCTCCTACGCGGTCCGATCTGAGATCGCCGCCGCCAACGGAATCGGCGGCTACCGTGGGACAGCCGCCCAGAACATCCGAATGCTGGAGCTGCTCCGGCAGGGCAGGCTGGTCAGGCTGGACGGCGGACAATCCGCCCTCTCCGGAGCTCTGACCGCCGACAGCCTCAGCCGGGTGTCCTTCCTGCGGCAGAGCAGGAACACCTGCAAGGCCACCTCGGCGGCGATGGCGGTGAACCTGATCCTGGGCGGCGACCGGTACAAGACTGCGGATATGATCTACAGCGGCGTGCTGTGCCGGAGCCTGGAGGGGGAGCGGTATACGGGCTCCGACGGAAACGCCTACCAGGCCACCTACAAGACGGACGGCTACGTGGGGAGCTTGGGGGAGCTGGAGAAGGCGGTGGACGCCGCTTTGTCCGACGGCCTGCCCATCGTTGTGGCGGTCCACTCCGCCGCCAGCCGGCACCACTGGATCGTGCTGGTGGGCCGGGACGGCCAGGGGGGCTATCTGGCGGTGGACCCCGCCAGGAGTGGATCAGGCTCCATGGCCTCCCAGGTCAAGAGCATGGCGGCCATGGGCTATTCCTTCGGCCTGGCCGACTACGCCCGGCCCCACTACGGCTACATCAGCTTCCAGCGGCGCTGACCGGCCCCGTCATCCGGGCCCGGGCTCGCGAACACACGGCGGGTCGGTGACCCGAAAAACCAGGGAAACGCCGGACGCTTCCGCGTCCGGCGCTTTTCGTCCCCTTCGGCCGGGCAAAAATCGGCGCGGTCTGAGCAGCTATGTCTTGCCAACTGGGGGAGGGTTTGCTATAATCAAGGTATCTCACTTTGAAGCGGCGGTGTTGCGAATGTCACTCAAAGAAAAGCTCACAGCCCTCCTGTTTGGGCAGAAGGCGGAGGAGCAGGCGGCGGAGGAGTCCGGCGTCCGCCAGGAGGCGGAGGAGCAGGCGGCGCCGGAGGAGCTGTCTTTCGCCGCGGCGGACCCGGCGGTGCTGAAGCTCCCGCCGGACCACCCGATGAACCAGCTTTATAACCTGCGGCGGAAGGAGGCGGGCTACCTGTCCACCCCCTGGCTGAGCCTGGATGAGGACGGCATCCTGCCCGAGGAGATGGTGGCGAAGGAGAAGAACCGGCTCCAGGCGGGCTTGGCCGCCATATGTAACTCCCGGCTGAAGTCCATTAGAAACGGGGATAAGGACAAGCGCAAAAAGGACAAGGAGCAGGGCGGGGAGGAGGAGAAGCCCGCCGGGCTGGACGCCTATCCCTGGCTGTTCCTGTCCGCCGACAAGCTCTACGCCTGGGTGCTGGTGTTTCCCCCCACGGGAAACGGCAAGGAGCTGACCCGGGAGATGCTGATGAGCGCCATGGAGAATCAGGATATCATCTATGGCGTGGACGGCCGCCTGGTGGACCGGCTGGCCCACGACGAGCGGCGGTACTTCAACCTGTTCCTGCTGGCCCGGGGCAAGCCCGCTTTTGACGGGAAAAACGGGAATATCGTGGACTACTTCCCCCGGGTGGTGGAGCGGGTGCTGGAGACGGATGAGTACGACCAGGTGGACTACACCGCCCTGAACCTGATCCACAACGTGAAGGAGGGCCAGGAGATCTGCCGTCTGGTCCGCCCCACGGAGGGCGAGCCGGGCTGCACGGTGCTGGGCCAGGAGATCCCCGCCAAAAGCGGCAAGGCCGTCCCCCTGCCTAAAGGGCGGAACACCGACGTCAGCGAGGACGGGGATGCCCTGGTGGCCCTGACGGCGGGCCACGTGGAGTTCACCGGCCGCAGCTTCCAGGTCAAGCCGGTGCTGGACATACCGGGGGACGTGGACTTCTCCACCGGCAACATCAAGTTTTTGGGCGACGTCAACATCAAGGGCGACGTGCTCACCGGATTCACCGTCCGGGCCATGGGCAGCATCTGGGTAGGCGGCGTCATCGAGGCGGGCAGCACGGTGGAGGCCGGAGGCGACCTCACCGTGGTCAAGGGCATCCTGGGGGACGGCACCACCACCGTCCGCTCCCACCGGTGCGTATTCTCCAAATACGTGGAGAACGCCACCATCTACGCCAAGGAAAACCTCCAGACCGACGCCATCATCAACGGCAGCATCTACTGCGATGGGGAGGTGCTGGTGCGCTCCGGCCGGGGCACCATCATGGGAGGCCGGGTGTGGGCGGCCCAGAAGGTGAGCGCCACCACGGTGGGCGCCAAATCGGAGTGCCGCACGTCCATCACCCTGGGCGGCCTGCCCTGCACCAGCTTTGAGCAGGAGCAGGTGCGCAAGGAGCTCAAGGAGCTGGAGATGGAGATGGAAAAGCTGGAGTGCCAGCTGGACAGCCCGGTGAAGGCCAGCCTGATCAGCAAGGTCCGGGTCAAGCTGAACACGGCGGAGCTGCGTCTCCAGCAGCTGGAGGAGGACCTCCAGGAGATCAAGAAAGAGCTGGGGGAGAAGGAGGAGGGCCGTCTGGAGTGCGGCGTGGCCCACGCGGGGACCGAGATCAGCATCGAGGGAGAGACGCTGCGCCTGCGGCGGGAGGAACGCCACTGTATCGCCAAAATGGTGTGCGGAGAGATCGTCTTGATGTAGCCGCGCCCCAGGGAGGCCGCCTGAAAGGCGGGCAGGCCTCAGTTATTTAGAATGAACGAAAAGAGGGAACCACACATTATGAAAAAAAGAGTCATGGTCGTGGATGACTCCCGTATCATGGAGCTCCAGATCAAAAAGCTGCTGGAGGATACCGACTATGAGGTGGCGGCTTACTGCGAAAACGGCGAGGACGCCATCGCCCGCTATGATGAGGTGCGGCCGGATGTGGTGACGATGGACATCATCATGCCGGGCATCGACGGGCTGGAGGCGGCACAGGTCCTCATGTACGAGCACGATGAGGCCAGGGTTATCATGATCTCCTCCCTGGGCGACGACGACATGAACCAGGAGATCTATGGCATCGGCGCCCAGGCGGTGCTCTTCAAGCCCCTAACCCGGGAGGCGCTGCTGGGCGCGCTGAAGAAGGCGCTGGGCTGACGCCCCCGGCGGCGGCCTGGTGAAGCTGATGAAGCGGCGGTCCGGCCCCTTGAGAAAAGGGGCCGGACTTTTTTTGCCCAAAGGGGGGAAGGGCTATTGACAAGCGCAGTTAGCCATAGTAAACTTATAGCCGGTTTAAGAGGTCCTGCCAATGGCCGAGGGCGCGTGCCCAGGCCGGCATGGCCTGCCTGGGCGGCTGGCCGCCCGTAAGGAGGTTGTGGGAATGCTGTTGAAGGATATAAACGCCGGGCAGCGCTGCGTCGTGGAGCGGGTGGACCTTCCCTTCCAGATGGAGCGCAGGCTGGAGGCGCTGGGCATGACCCGGCAGACGGAGATCTCCGTGGTCAATCGGAAGGGGAGGGGAATCCTCATCATCAAGCTGCGGGGGAGCCGCTTCGCTCTGGGGGAACAGATCACAAAGCATATCACGGTGCGGATGGCAGGTGAACCGGGATGAACAAAAGAGAGGATCTGACCATTGGCTTCATCGGCAACCCAAACTGCGGCAAGACCACCCTGTTCAACGCCTACACCGGGGCCAACCTGAAGGTGGCCAACTGGCCGGGCGTCACGGTGGAAAAGGTGGAGGGGGCCATCCGGGACCACAATTTGAACATCCGGCTGGTGGATCTGCCGGGGACCTACAGCCTCACCTCCTACACCATGGAGGAGATCGTGTCCCGGCAGTTCATCCTCAGCGACGAGGTGGACGTGCTCATCAACGTGGTGGACGCCTCCACCCTGGAGCGCGGCCTGTACCTCACCCTCCAGCTGCTGGAGCTGGGCAAGCCGGTGGTGGTGGCGCTGAACATGATGGACATTGTGGAGAAGCGGGGGATGGAGATCGACCTCCACCGCCTGCCGGAGATGCTGGGGGTGCCGGTGATCCCCGTGTCCGCCCGGAAGCGGTCGGGGCTGGACTCCCTGCTCCACGCCGCCGCCCACCACAAGGGCCACACCGGCCCGGACAGCCTGGTCCACCAGCATAAGCGGGTGGGCAGCCACGCCCACGACCATCACCAGGAGTACGCCATGGTGTACTCCGACGAGATCGAGGACAGGATCGACCAGCTCATCCCCGCCCTGGAGGAGAAATATCCGGAGCTGTCCAACCCCCGCTGGCACGCCATCAAGCTGCTGGAGCGGGACAAGGAGGTGGGGCAGCAGTACCCCCTGGACCTGCCGGAGCTGCCGGACCGGGACTATGAATACCAGATTATCAACGAGAAGTACGCCTTCATTGACGAGATCGTGGAGGAGGTGCTTCTCCACAAGCAGAGGCAGGACCAGCTGACGGAAAAGCTGGACGGCGCCCTCACCCATCGGGTCTGGGGCATCCCCATCTTTCTGGGCATTATGGCCCTGGTGTTTTTCCTCACCTTCGCCGTGGGCGACTGGATCAAGGGCTATTTTGAGCACACCATAGACGCTGTGTCCCTGCAGGCCCAGCGGGGGATGGAAGCCATGGGGGTGGCGGATATCGTACAGTCCCTGGTCATCGACGGGGTCATCGGCGGGGTGGGCACCATCGTCACCTTCCTGCCCAACATCTTCATCCTGTTCCTGGCCCTGGCCTTTTTGGAGGACAGCGGCTACATGGCCCGGGTGGCCTATGTGATGGAGGGGGTCATGAGCCGCCTGGGCCTGTCGGGCAAGGCGTTCATCCCCATGCTGCTGGGCTTCGGGTGCACCGTCCCGGCGCTGATGGCCTCCCGGGCGCTGGAGAGCAAGCGGGACCGCTACAAGGTGATGCTGGTCACCCCCTTCATGAGCTGCAACGCCCGGCTGACCATTTACATCCTGTTCTCCGAGATGTTTTTCGGGGACTACGCCATGCCGGCGGCCTATTCGATGTACCTCATCGGCATCCTGGTGGCCATGGTGGTGTCCGTCATCCTGCACCTGCTGGACCGGGAAAAGACGGCCAACTACCTGCTCATCGAGCTGCCTGAGTATAAAATGCCCGACGCCCGCACCGTGGGCATCTACGTGTGGGACAAGGTGAAGGACTACCTGGGCAAGGCGGGGTCCACCATCTTCCTGGCCACGCTGCTGATCTGGTTCTTGCTGAATTTCGGCCCCCAGGGCTATGACCCCGGCATGTCCGGTGGCTTCGGGGCCATCATCGGCAGGTGGCTGGTCCCCTTTTTCGCCCCCATCGGCCTGGGGTTCTGGCAGATCGCCGTGGCCCTTATCGCGGGCATCTCCGCCAAGGAGGTGGTGGTGTCCAGCTGCGCGGTGCTCTTCGGGGTGGTCAACGCCAACTCCCCGGCGGGGATGGCGGAATTTGCTCAAGTGCTCTCCGGCATCGGCTTCGGGCCGCTCAACGCCTTCTGCCTCATGGTGTTCTGCCTGCTGTACGTCCCCTGTGCCGCCACCCTGGCCACCATCCACAAGGAGTCGGGCAGCTGGCGCTGGACGGGCTTTGTGGCCCTGTTCCAGGTGGCGGTGGCCTGGCTGGTCACCCTGCTGGTGTACCGGGTGGGGCTGATGCTGCTGTGAGGGCGGAATGATTTTCCCCGGCCGGGGGCACACTAGAGGCTGTGCAGCAGCCGTTGAACGGCATGGACAGGAGGTCAAGAAAGCATGGAACTGAAGTTTTTGATCTGCGAGCACTGTGGGAACATGGTCGCCATGGTGAAGGACGCCGGTGTGCCCATCCTGTGCTGTGGGGAGAAGATGAAGGAGCTGGTCCCCGGCACCACGGAGGGGGCGGCGGAAAAGCACATCCCGGTGTACCAGGTGGAGGGCAATCGGGTGCGGGTGAGCGTGGGCTCCACCCATCACCCCATGCTGGAGGAGCACTCCATCGAGTGGGTGGCGATCCAGACCAAGCAGGGCGCCCAGTACAAGATGCTGAACCCGGGCCGCGGTCCGGAGGCGTGCTTTGCCCTGTGCGACGCGGACGAGGTGGAGGCGGCCTTTGCCTACTGCAACCTCCACGGGCTCTGGAAGGCGTGAGCGGGACGGGTCCCGCCCCTGAGCGGCCGCTCGGGGGCGGGGCCCGCTTTTTACGCCCTCAAAACCGGAAATGCCGGTTGACAGATGGAGAAATTCATGAGACAATATCCCTAGTCTTCGAGCCTTTCCGCCTAAAGCGCGCGCCATGGCGGTCAGGCCGGCCCCCGGCCCAGGCCGGGACAGGGCCGCGCTGGAAACGGCGGGACCTTCCTCATTGAAAAGGAGACGGGCGCGCTGCGGGGGGATGCTCCCTGGGGCTTTGTTGTCCGTTCCTTTTCGGAGGAGCGGAATTTTTGTTGTCTTGGGGGAGTGGGGAGGATGAGGGAGCGGGTGTCTTATGAGACCGCCCGGGCGCTGGCGGCCCAGGCGGTGACGCCGGTGGAGGAGGAGCGGGTCGCTCTGGAGGGCTGCGCCGGGCGGGTGCTGGCCCGGGAGCTTCGGGCGGGGTTGGACGTGCCCGCCTTTGACTGCTCCGCCTATGACGGCTACGCCTTCCGCGCCCGCGACGTCCAGGGGGCGGCGGACGGTCCGGTAACCCTGCGGGTGGTGGAGGAGGTCCCCGCCGGAAAAGCGCCCCGCGTGGAGGTCACGGCGGGGACCGCCGCCAAGGTGCTCACCGGCGCGCCCATCCCCCTGGGAGCGGACGCGGTGGTGAAGTACGAGGATACCCGGTTCACGGCGGAGACAGTCACAATATTCTGTCCGGCCCGGCCCGGCCAGAACATCGTGGTCCGGGGAGAGGACGTGCGGGCGGGGGTGGTACTGGCCGCGTCGGGCAGCCTCATCGACCCGGGGCTGGCGGGGGCGCTGGCGGCCCAGGGCCTGGGCCAGGTCTGGGTGCGACGGGTCCCCAGGGTGGGCCTGGTGTCCACCGGCAGCGAGCTGGCGGAGGCAGGGGAACCGCTGGCTCCTGGGGAAATTTACAACAGCGGCCGGTATGCCCTGGCCGCGGCGATACAGGCCCTGGGGTGCCTGCCGGTGTGGCTGGGCCGGGCACGGGATGACGTGGAGGCCATCCGGGAGCGGCTGGAGGAGGGCCTGGCCCGCTGCGACGCGCTGGTGGTCACCGGCGGGGCGTCAAAGGGTAGCTACGACCTGACCCCCGCCGCCATGGAGCTGGCCGGGGCGCGGCTGTTGTTTCGCGGGGTGGACTTCAAGCCGGGGATGGCCTGCGCTTATGGTGTCCGGGAGGGGAAGCTGCTGTGCGGATTGTCGGGCAATCCGGCGGCGGCGCTGACCAATTTCCACCTGGCGGCGGCCCCCGCCCTGAAAAGGCTGGCGGGGCGGAGGGACTATCTGCCCCGGGAGGTGGAGGCGGTCCTGGCAAATCCCTTCCCCAAGGCCAGCCCCATGAACCGGGTGCTCCGGGGGCGGCTGGTGCTGGAGCGGGGCCGGGTGGAGCTGGAGGTCCCGGAGGGACAGGGAAACGCGGTGCTCAGCAGCGCGGCGGGATGCGACGCCCTGGCCCTGGTCCCCGTGGGGAGCGGGCCGGTGCCCGCGGGGACACGGCTGAGGACGATTTTGATTTAGGGTCTGAATTTACAGCCGGGGCCGGGGGCTGTGGACGGCGATTGAGGGATGGGAGGCGGAGAGGATGTTGGACCGGTTCGGGCGGGAGATCACCTATCTGCGGCTGTCGGTGACGGAGCTGTGCGACTTGCGCTGCCGCTACTGTATGCCGGAGGAGGGGATTTGCAAGGTTCCCCGAGAGCGGCTGCTCACCGAGGAGGAGATGGTCCGGGCGGTGGAGGCGGCGGCGGCCCTGGGGGTGCGCAAGCTGCGTATTACCGGGGGGGAGCCGCTGGTGAAGCCGAACATCCTGTCCCTGGTCCGCCGGTGCGCGGCGGCGCCGGGCATCCAGGAGGTGTGCCTCACCACCAACGGCCTGGGGCTGGGGGAACTGGCCCGGCCTCTCCGGGAGGCGGGGGTGGAGCGGGTGAACATCAGCCTGGACACCCTGGAGCGGGAGAAGTACGCCTACATGACCCGCCGGGACCGGCTGGACGACGCCCTGGCGGGGTTGGAGGCGGCGCTGGAGGCCGGATTCCGGCAGGTGAAGGTGAACGTGGTGCTCATCGGCGGCTTCAACGACGACGAGATCCCCGCCCTGGCGGAGCTGACCCGGCGCCGGCCTGTGGACGTGCGCTTCATCGAGCTGATGCCCATGGGGGGCGATTTCCCGCCGGGGGCCTACCTGCCCTGTGGGGCGGTGCTGGAGCGCCTGCCCCAGCTGGAGGCGGAGGCGGCCCAGGGCACGGCCCGGCTCTACCGCCTGCCTGGGGCGCTGGGGCGGGTGGGGCTTATCAGCCCGGTGAGCGCCCACTTCTGCGCCTGGTGTGACCGGCTGCGCCTCACCGCCGACGGCAAGCTGAAGCCCTGCCTCCACGGGGAGGCGGAGCTGTCCATCAAGGGGCTGGACCGGGCGGGGATGGAGGAGGCGATACGCCGGGCGATCCTGGCCAAGCCGGAGTGCCACGCCCCCCTGTCCAGCGCCCAGCCCAGCCGGGCGGGCCGGGCCATGCACCGGATCGGAGGGTGAGCATGGGAGGGATACCGGTTTTGGGATTCGCGGCCTGCTCCGGGGTGGGCAAGACCACGGTGATGGAGCAGGTGATCGCCGGGCTGAGCCGCCGGGGAGTGCGGGTGGCGGCGGTGAAGCACGACGGCCACGATTTTGAGCTGGACCGCCCGGGAAAGGACAGCTGGCGCTTTGCCCAGGCGGGGGCGCGGGCCGTGGTCATCGGCTCGGAGCAAAAGACCGCCCTGGTGGAGCGGCGGGGCAGGGAGCTGCCCGAGCTCCTGGAGCTGGCGGGGGACGCGGACATCATTTTGGTGGAGGGCTTTAAGGTCGGGGGATTTTCCCAGATCGGCCTGTGCCGCCGGGAGACGGGAGAGGGCCTGCCCCTGCCGCCGGAGCGCTACGCGGCGGTGGTGGCGGATTTTTGTGGCCCCTGGCCGGTGCCCCGGTTCAAATTTGATCAGATGGAGGAGCTGACGGACTTTATTATGGAGCATCGGGATGATTTTACCCACTTTGACCCCCAGGGCCGGGCGAGAATGGTGGATGTGGGAGATAAGGAGCCCTCCAGGCGCACTGCGGTGGCGGCAGCGCGGGTGCTGGTGAACCGGGAGACCTTCCGGCTGATTCAGACCGGAGGGATGAAGAAGGGGGACGTGCTCACCGTGGCCCAGATCGCGGGGGTGATGGGGGCCAAGCGCACCCCGGAGCTCATCCCCATGTGCCACCCGGTGCTGATGGACGGGGTGGAGATGAAGCTCACCCTGGACGAGGGGCGGCAGTCGGTGGAGATCGAGGCCACCGTTACCTGCCAGGGCCGTACCGGGGTGGAGATGGAGGCCCTCACCGCGGCCTCGGCGGCGGCCCTGACGGTGTACGACATGTGCAAGGCGGTGCAGAGGGACATGGTCATCACGGACCTGCGGCTCTTACGCAAGACCGGCGGGGTCCACGGCGATTTTGACCGGGAGGAGGAGAGCGTATGAGCGCGGCGGCGGTCATCACCGTCAGCGACAAGGGGGCCAGGGGGGAGCGGACCGACACCAGCGGCCCTGCCGTCCGGGCCATGCTGGAGGAGGCGGGGTTCCAGGTGGCGTATACCGCCGTGGTCCCCGACGAGCTGGAGGACATCAAAGCGGCGCTGGTCCACTGTGCCGATACGCTGGGGACGGCGCTGGCCGTCACCACCGGGGGCACCGGCTTCTCCCCCCGGGACGTGACCCCGGAGGCCACCAAAGCGGTCATGGAGCGGGAGGCCCCCGGCCTTCCGGAGGCCATGCGGGCGGACAGCATGGCCCGCACGCCCCGGGGCTGCCTGTCCCGGGGGACGGCGGGCATCCGGGGGCGGACCCTCATCCTCAACCTGCCGGGCAGTGAGCGGGCAGCGAGGGAGAACCTGGCCGCGGTGCTGCCCGCCATCGGCCACGGGGTGGATATGCTGCTGTCCGCCGGGTCCGCCGACTGCGCCGCCCCGCCCCCGGCGGGGGAGGCGCCCCCCTCCCTGGACGGCTGGTTGCGGGAGGCCAAGGCCGCGCCGGAGGCCCACAAGGTGGGGATGTATCTGACCCACAACGGGGTGGTGCGCTCCACGGCCAGGGCCCAGGTCCGCCAGGGCCTGCCCGCCTCCGCCGTGACCGGGATGCGCTTTTCCTACGATACCCAGGAGCTGGAGGAGGCGGTGCGGCTCACCCGGGCGCTGCCCGGGGTGTACTACGTCCGGGCGTGGCTCAACAGGGGGCGGCTCCAGGTGGGGGACAACCTGATGCTGGTGCTGGTGGGGGGAGACACCCGGCCGCACACCATCGACGCCCTCCAATTCCTGGTCAAACGGCTGAAAACGCGGTGCGTGGAAGAGGAAGAGCTGTACGGGGAGACATGAGAAAAGGGCGGCCGGAGCTTCCGGCCGCCCTTTTACCGGCGCTCAGTATTCCCGCCGGAGCGCTCCCTCCGGCACGCCGTAGGTCTCCAAAAACTCCCGCAGGTCGGCGTCCGAGCGGATGAGCATGACGTCGTAAAACTTTCCCGTGTCCGGGTCCTTGAAGCCCGCCGTCTGCTCCCCGGTGCAGATGCTGGCGCGGATGACCGGGAGCTTTCCGGAGCTGTCGAAGCTGGGCGACGGTTTTTTCCGCCGGAACAGCATGGGGGTCCCTCCTTTCTTGAAGCCGCCGGAGGGATAACCGGCGGATTTTTTTAAAGTGAGCTTAAAAATGTCGAAACGGTCTTGAAAACCGCCGCCCCGTTGGAGTAAGATAGGTCTATCAGAGAACGGGGAAAGGGCGGAGTACATGAACAAGGAATTTCTCAAAAAAGTGTTTTTCCAGTCCCTGACAGGCTTTCTCTCCCTGGCGCTGGCCGTGCTGCTCTTCTTCTGCCTGCTGAAGCTGGACGAGATCCGGCGGGGCGCCTATTGGGTGATGGACATCCTCACCCCCTTTGCCTACGGCGGCACCATGGCCTACCTGCTGAAGACTCCCTGTGGCTTTTTGGAGAGGCAGTTCGCCCAGGCGCTGCCGGAGCGCTACAAAAAGCGGGCCAATGTGCTGGCGGTGGCGGCGGTGATGGTCATCAGCGCGCTGGTGCTCTACCTGCTGATGAGCATGGTCATCCCTGAGATGGTGGAGAGCATCATGGCGCTGGCGGTGGCGGTCCCGCCGAAGGTGGAGGAGCTGGCCCAGTGGGTGATCTCCCACCTGGAGGGCAACGAGGTGCTGCAGGCCTATGTGAACAACGCCTTTTCCAGCATGGAGAAAAACCTGGTCAGCTGGGCCACCACCGACCTGGTCCCCACCGTTCAGGGCATGATGGGCGGGGTGGTAACCACAGTGGGCTCGGTGCTCACGGTGCTGAAGAACATCGTGCTGGGAGTCATCATCTGCGTGTACCTGCTGCTGGCCCGGGCAAAATTCGCCAAGCAGGCCAAGGCCCTGGTGTACGCCGCGTTCAAGCCGGAGCGGGCGGAGGCCGTGCTCCGGGAGGCGGCCTTCATCGACACCACCTTCGTGGGCTTTTTCGGCGGAAAGATTCTGGACAGCGCCATTGTGGGCCTGATCTGCTATGTGTTCTGCCTGGTGATGACGGTGGCGGCGGGGTTCCAGAACGCGGTGCTCATCAGTGTCATCATCGGCGTCACCAACGTGATCCCCTACTTTGGGCCCTTCATTGGGGCGGTGCCCGCCGCGCTGCTGATCTTGATTTCCAGCCCCCGCAACTGCCTCATTTTCCTGATCTTCATCGTCATCCTCCAGCAGTTCGACGGCAATATCCTGGGGCCGAAGCTGCTGGCGGGCAGCGTGGGCCTCACCGGGTTCTGGGTGCTGTTCGCCATCACCCTGTTTCAAGGGCTGTTTGGGTTTATCGGCATTTTGGTGGGGGTGCCGGTGTTCGCCGTCATCTACGACCTGGTGCGGCGGTGGGTGGTGTCCGGGCTGAAAAAGCACGGCAAGCTGGACGTGCTGCAATAGTTGGAAAAGGCGGACGGCCCAGGGCCGTCCGCCTTTTAGTGCTCAGTGCGTGTAGCTGTGCTGGCGCTTGAGCTTGAACTTGCGGGTCTCGTCCTCCAGGAGGTGGACCTGCTCGAACAGCTCGGAGCTGACGGCGGCGGACTCCTCGCTGCTGGCGGAGTTGGTCTGCACCACGGAGGAGATCTGGCCGATGCCCTCGGACACCTGGGACAGGGACTCGGCCTCCTGGGCGATGGCGGCGGAAATGGTGCCGATGGCCTTGTTGGACTCCACCACCAGCTCCAGCGCCCGCTTCAGGGAGCTGGACACCTCGCCCACGATCTGGGTGCCCCGGTGGGTGGCCTGGATGGAGTTCTCAATGAGACCCTTGGTGGCCTTGGCCGCCTCGTCGGACTTGGAGGCCAGGCTGCGCACCTCGTCGGCCACCACGGCAAAGCCCTTGCCCGCGGCCCCGGCCCGGGCGGCCTCCACGGCGGCGTTCAGCGCCAGGATGTTGGTCTGGAAGGCGATGTCCTCGATGGTGGCGATGATCTTGCCGATCTGCTCGGAGGCGTCGGAGATGTCCTCCATGGCGGACACCATCTGCTCCATCTGGTCGCTGCTCAGCGACACCTGCTGGCTGGTGAGCTTGGCGCTGTCCTGAGCGTCGGCGGCGGCCTTGGCGTTGAGCCCGGCGCTCTTGGACAGATCGTCCACGGTGGCGTAGACCTGCTGTACCGCGCTGGCCTGCTCGGTGGCCCCCTGGGCCAGGGCCTGGGCGCCGCTGGAGAGCTGCTCGGCGTGGCCGGACACCCGGTGCTCGGCCTGGACGATGTTGCCCATGGCGTTGGACAAGGCGGTGGTAAAGGTGTTGAGGGCCTCCTCAATGGTGCTGAAATCGCCGATGTACCGGGTGGAGGTCTGCACGTCAAAGTTGCCCTGGGCCAGCTCGGCCATCACTCGGTCGATGTCCTCGATGTAGGAGCGGATGAGCCCCACGGAGTCCTCCAGGGTCTGGGCCAGCTGGCCCAGCTCGTTTTTAGAGGTGTACTCCAGGTCCAGGGACAGGTCGCCCTCCTGGAGGGGCTTTGTCTTGCTGGTGATGAGCAGCAGGGGCTGGATGACGTGGCGCATTACGAACACCACCAGGCTGATGAGGGCCACCAGGTTGAGCACCAGGCAGATGATGGTGAGGGTGTGCATGAGGGCAATGGTGGAGTTCATGCGCTGGGTGCACTCGGCGCTCAAGTCGGTGCCCCGGGTGACCACCTGGTCCAGCAGGCCCACCAGGGTGGTCAGGTTGGCCTGAATCGTCTCCTGATAATACTGCTGGGCGCTGGCGTGGCTGGTCTGATACATATTTAGGGCGGTGGTGGCGGAGGCGTGGAGCTCCTTATGGAGCGGCTCGATCTGGGCGCGCAGGCGGTTGATCTCCTCGTCCTCCAGCTCCATGTCGCTGTACAGCCACTTGCCCAGCACGCAGCCGGTGTGGTCTGTGCTGCCGGTGAATTCTGTGCCGGCGTACAAAGCGTTGCTCAGGTTGGCCGACCACTTGTAGTGGGCCACCTCCGCCTTTTGGGCGCTGTCCAGCAGGGAGCTGGTCTGGGTGTTGGTCTTTTGAGTGCCCTCGATGCGCAGAATGTTCATGGTGGTGACGCAGCTGAAGAGCACTACGGCGATGATGGCGCAGATCACTCGGATGTTGACGGAGCGTTTGATACTTGTACCCATGATATAGGTCCCCCTTCGTGGTTTTTCCCAGAGAGATCATAGAGGGCATGCCGGCGCCATCTATCACCTCATCTCCGGCGGCCATGGGTCGAAGCTCGTCATGGCTTGGGAGCACCGGAGATTGCCGCCCATGGCTGGAAACGAAAGCAGTATCTTTATTATATGATAAACGCGCCGCAAATGCAAGAGTAACCCGCAGCGAGGGGAGGGGAAGTTTTTTCGAGCAGGTCCAGGTTGCGCTTGGGGAGGGATGTGTGGTATACTTTTTTCCCTGATAGAAAGGGAGGAAAGGGGGCGCGGGCCATGTATGAGCTGATCCCGCTGCCGCTGTCCGCCGGGGTGCTGGAGGAGTACGGCGGGGGAGCGGGCCTGAGGGAGGCGCTGGGGGAGCTGGGCTGCCAGGGGGTGGAGGCCATCTGGGCGGGGGAGATGGTGCCGGAGGGCTTTCCCAGGGAGCTGGCGGTGGGCTGGCACCTGACCTTTTTTACCGACTGGCTGGACCTGTACCGGGAGGACAAGGCCATGCTGGTGGAGAAATACGGCACCCTGGAGGAGGCCCGGCGCTTTTACGGCGGCCTGGGGGCGGAGTACCTGCTGGAGGTCTACCGGCGGGACCTGGAGCGGGCCAAGGCGCTGGGGGCCAGGTATGTGGTCTTTCATGTGTCGGACGTGTCCATCGAGGAGGGCTACACCTACCGCTGGCGGCACAGCGCGAAGGAGGTGATCGACGGGGCGGCGGAGGTGGTGAACGCCCTGTTCAAGGGAGAAGGGGGGGAGGTGGAGCTGCTGATGGAGAACCTGTGGTGGCCGGGGCTGACCATGACGGACCCGGCGCTGACCGGGCGATTGCTGGAGCGGGTGGACTACCCCCAGAAGGGGCTCATGCTGGACACCGGCCACCTGATGAACGCCAACCAGGGCCTGACCACCCAGCGGGAGGGGGTGGAGTACATCCACCGGATGCTGGACGCCCACGGGAGCCTGTGCCGGTACATCCGGGGGATCCATTTCCACCAGTCCCTCAGCGGAGCCTATGTGCGGGCCCACACCGGCGCGGTCCCTCCCGGCCTGCCCGCGGACAGCGTGGAGCAGTACGGTGTCAACTACCGCCACATCCAGAGGATCGACCGGCATCAGCCCTGGACCATCCCCCAGTGCGCCTCCATTGTGGAGCGCCTTCAGCCGGCCTACCTCACCCACGAGCTGGCGGCGGAGGGTCCGGCCGCCCGGCGGGAGGCCACCCTCCGGCAGAGGCGGGCGCTGGCGGGGAGCGCCGGAGGGAAAACGGGGGGCTGAGCGGGGCAAAAAGGCGCTCAGGGTCTTTCCAACCGCGGGGATATCTGGTATACTATTTCTGTTTGATCTGGGAAAGCGCCGGCCCACGGGCCTGCGATGCGGGGCGTGTGAGCTCAGGCCGTGAAGAAGTGCGAAAGGAGACGATCCCGATGCGTATCAAGCTGGCGCGGAGGCTGGCGGCGCTGGCGCTGAGCGCGGCGCTGGCATGGTCCGCGTGCGCCTGTTCCCCCCAGGAGCCGGAGGGCGGCGCCGGAGAGGCGCTGAGCTGGGGGACCTGGGGCAATTACGGCAGGCAGAAGGGCTTTGTGGAGCTTTTGGCCCAGACCTGCCCCGACATCGAGCTGGAATTCATCTCCTATACCGGCGGGAACGCCACCGGCTACAGCTGGGCCCAGATGCGGGCCGACGACATTCCCGACGTCTTTATCACCTCTATGATCCTGGATGGGGAGCTGGCGAAGGAGCGGCTGCTGGACCTGTCCAGCTGTGATTTTGTCAACGGCTTTTCCACCTCCCTGCTGGATCAGGTGGCCATAGACGGCGGCGTGTATCTGCTGCCGGTGAGCTACTCGATGTACGGAATATACTACAATCAAACGCTGATGGAGGAGCACGGCTGGTCGGTGCCCTCCAACGCGGACGAGCTGGAGGCCCTGTGCGGGGAAATCCGGGCGGCGGGCCTGATCCCCGGAGTGGTGGGGACCCAGCTCACCGGCAATCCCTTCGCCGCCGTGTTCAACTTGGCCAAGACCGGCTGGCTCACCACCCCCGAGGGCGCCAGCTGGGAGCGGAGCTTTTTGGCCGGAGAGGCCACGGCCCAGGGCAGGTGGGAGGACACCATGGACCTGGTCCAGCGGTACATCGACATGGGGATGTTCCACACCGACCCGGAGGACCGGGGCAACGCCCAGCTCATCCTGGACTACCTGGGGGGGCGCAAGGCTGTGTTCTGTACGGCGGTCCAGACCGTGAATATTACAGAGCTTCCCGACACCGGCGACAAGCTGGGCATGATGCCCTACATTGGCGAGGACGGCAGCAGGAACGTATATATGTACAGCCCCATGTTCTACTTCGGCGTCAGCAGGAGGCTGGGGGAGCGGGGGAATGAGAAAAAGCTGGAGCAGGCGCTCAAGCTGTTGTCCCTGCTGTTCTCCGCCCAGGGGCAGGCCACCCTGGTCAACGACCAGACGCCCTGCGTCTTGAGTGTGCTCAGCGCGTCCAGCGTGCCCGAGGACGCGCTGATCTACGACGCCCAGCAGGCCCAGCGGGAGGGCCGGGCGTTCCCTATGACCTACGCGGGCTGGGAGCGGGTGCTGGCGGACATGGGGCAGGCCTACAAGGAGTGGTTCCGGGGCGAGAACGGCATGGACGGCCCCGGGTGCATCGCTCGGATGGACGCGCTGCAGCGGGACAGCCTGGGCCGGGCTGAGGAGCTGTATTTCTGCCGGAGCACGGCGGATTTTACCCTGGAGGAGACGGCGGAGCTGGTGGGCAAGGCCCTGGGCAGCGCCGTGGACGCGGACGCCGTCATGGTCCCCATTGGGGAATTCCACGACGGCACGGAGCTGCTGGCGGGTATCACCGGAAAGCTCTATCAAGGGAGAATTGACGCGGACATCTCCGCCAGCATCTCCCCCGGCTGCGACGGGGAGTACGCCGTCATGACTATGACCGGCGCCCAGGCCAAGCAGGTACAGAAGGCGGGGCTGGACGCCGCGGGAGACGGGTGGGCGTTCCCCTACCGGCTGGTGGTCCGGGGCGGCGGGGAGCTGGAGGACGGCACCGTCTACAAGGTGGCCTTCCTGATGAATGGGTACACCCCGGAGATGGCCGAGACTTACTCCGCCCAGGTGGAGAAGGGGTCGCTGCGCGCCTTTTTGCGCGCCTGGCTGGAGGAGCAAAGGACGGTGTCCCCAGGGGGGAATCCGTGGAACTGAGGGGGCCGGGACATATTGCGCCGGGCCCCTGCCAGTGATATAATGGGCGGAAAGAGCAGAGCGCGGGGAAGGGAATGCGGGGACCTATGAGAGCGGATAAGAAGAGTAAAAAAATGGTGCTTGCGGCGGTGCTGTCGGGCTGCCTGCTGGTGTTCCTGGTGACGGGCGGCGCGTACTTCACCCACCACCTGCAGCAGCAGACCTTTGTGGAGCGCACCACCCAGCTCAATGAGGTCACATCTCAGGTGCGCACCAATCTGAACAACGCTCTGGACGCCCACTGGAACTATCTCACCGGGGCGGTAAACCTGCTGGAGGAGGACCGTTGCCGCACCGTGGACCAGGTGACGGCGGACCTGGGGCGGCTGGAGCGCCTGCTGGGGACGCAGCAGTACAGCTCCAGGCTGATGCTGGTGGACAGCAAGGGCTTTTGCTACGGCGCCCAGGGCCTGTACGGGGTGTGGGATGACTGCAGCGTGCTCTACAGCGCAGAGCAGCGCTACACCTTTATCACAGACAGCCCCCTGGACCAGAGCAGCTGCTGGGCCTTTGTCCAGGCCCTGTCCCCGTCGGTGGAGACGGAGGAGGGGGTCAGCTTCACCTACGCTGTGCTGCTCAAGGATGTGCGCACCCTGACGAAGTACTACGACAGCGGCGCCTACGGTGACCGGAGCGAGACATACATCCTGAAGAGCAACGGCACCCGGATGCACGATGGGGTGGGCAGCGGCAAGCTCATCCAGGCCTACAACGTGCTCAAGGTGCTGGAGGGGATGGAGGGCCAGCGCTATCCCGACATCCGGGCGGCCCTGGCCCAGTCGGACCCGCTCAGCACCAACTTCCACATGGATGGGGTGGAATACTACTACTGCCTCACCTCGCTGGAGGAGTACGACACCCTGCTGCTGTTTCTGATCCCTGCGCAGTTCGTGGCCTCGGGGACGATGGACATGGTGGGGGCGGTGGTGCGGATGCTGCTCATCCTGGTGGTGGTACTGCTGGTGCTTCTCAGCCTGGCCCTGGTGCTCTTCGCCCAGGGGCAGAGCAGCGCCCGGCTGTTCCGCCAAGAGCAGGAAAACCTGCGCCGCCAGGAGGAAATGAACCAGCGCCTGGAGCAGTCTAACGCCATGCTGGCCCGGTCCAAGGAGACGGCGGAGCAGGCCTTCCGCATCGCGGAGGAGGCCAACCGGGCCAAAAGCTCCTTCCTGAGCAACATGAGCCACGATATCCGCACCCCCATGAACGCCATCGTGGGATTTTCCACCCTGCTCTCCCGGGACGCGGACGACCCGGTCAAGGTGCGGGAGTACACCAGAAAGATCACCGCCTCCAGCCAGCACCTGCTGGGGCTGATCAACGACATTCTGGACATCAGCAAGATCGAGGCGGGCAAGACCACGCTGAACCTGTCCGATGAGAGCATGAGCGAGCTGATCGAGGGCATAGACGCCATCATCCGGCCCCAGATGAAGGCCAGGGGCCACGCCTTTGAGGTGCGCCGGGAGGAGCTGCGGCACGAGCGGGTGGTGATGGATAAGCTGCGGGTGAATCAGATCCTGCTCAATCTGCTGTCCAACGCGGTGAAGTACACCCCGGACGGCGGGCGGGTGGTCTTTACCATCCAGGAGCTGCCCCAGTACGCCAAGCAGCTGGCCCACTACCGGTTTATCGTGGAGGACAACGGCTATGGCATGAGCGAGGAGTACCAGAAGAAGATCTTTCAGGTGTTCACCCGGGAGGAGGACAGCGTCACCAACAAAATTCAGGGCACCGGCCTGGGCATGGCCATCACCAAGAACCTGCTGGACCTGATGGGCGGCAAGATCTCTGTGGTCAGCGAAAAGGGAAAGGGCTCCACCTTCACCGTGGATCTGGAGCTGCCCATCAGTGAGCGGGCGGCGGAGGGTGGCGGCGCCCGGCAGGAGCCCACGGCCGGGGAGGAGGAGAACGTCCTGCGGGGGATGCGCATCCTGGTGGCGGAGGACAACGAGATCAACGCCGAGATCCTTTCGGAGCTGCTGGACATGAGGGGCGCCACCTGCGACGTGCGCGAGGATGGGGAACTGGCGGTGGAAGCCTTTGCCCGGTCCGCCCCGGGGGAGTACCAGCTGATCCTGATGGATGTGCAGATGCCGGTGATGAACGGCTATGAGGCCACCCGGGCCATCCGGGCGCTGGACCACCCCATGGCGGAGATCATCCCCATTGTGGCTATGACGGCCAACGCCTTTGCCGAGGACATCCGGGAGGCCCTGGCGGCGGGGATGGACGGCCACGTGGCCAAGCCCATCGACATGGAGCGGCTGGAGCGGACGGTGCGCACGGTGTTGAAGGCGGAGGCCCGGAGGCTGGAGGAGGGGGCGAAGGGGTGAGCGCCCTGCCCTTATTTTGAGCGTAAAAGGACCGCGCCGGAGCGCGGTCCTTTTTTATGCGTAGGCCGGAGGCCTCGCTTGCATCAATAATTTTCGGCCTTGAGCTCGAAGAAGGACTGGGGATGGGCGCAGACGGGGCACTCGGCGGGGGCCTCCAGGCCGTACTCCAGGTGGCCGCAATTGCGGCAGTACCACACCTTGACCTCGGAGCGCTTAAAGACCTCGCTGTTGGCCAGGTTCTCAGCCAGCTTCACGTAGCGGTCCTCGTGGCTCTTCTCGATCTTGGCCACGGCGTCAAAGGCGTCGGCCAGGGCGATGAAGCCCTCCTCCCGAGCGGTGGCCGCCATCTCCTTGTACATCTCGGTCCACTCCTCGTGCTCGCCCTCGGCGGCGGCCACCAGGTTCTCCGCGGTGGTGCAGATGCCGCCCAGCGCCTTGAACCACAGCTTGGCGTGCTCCTTCTCGTTGCCGGCGGTCTCCTCAAAGATGGCGGCGATCTGCTCGTAGCCCTCCTTGCGGGCCTGGCTGGCGAAGTAGGTGTACTTGTTGCGGGCCTGGGACTCCCCGGCAAAGGCCTTCCACAGATTGGCTTCTGTCTTGCTTCCCTTGAGTTCCATGATAAAATTCCTCCTGTTTCAAAATGTAAGGATCATAAGTCCTATGTCCGATGATTCACTAATGAGAATCATTCTTATTTAGAGTATAACAGAATGCGCTCGAAATTGCAAGCCCTTTTTCAAATTTTTACGAAAGCGAACGCTCCCAGGAGAGCAGCCGGTCCCGCCGCAGCAGGTAAAAGCCCAGCCCCGCCGCGTCCGCCAGGGCCCAGCCGATGGGCACGGACCACCAGATGCCCACCACTCCCACGGCGGGGATGGCGGAGAGAAGATGGGCCAGGGCCACCCGGGTGCCCAGGGAGATCACCGTCAGCACCACCGACATCCCCGGCCTGCCCAGCGCCCGGTACAGGCCGTAGAGCAGGAACAGGCAGCCGATGCCGCAGTAGAAGGCCCCTTCGATGCGCAGGTAGCGCACCCCCTCCAGGATGGTCTCCACCTCGCCGTATTCCACAAACAGGCCCATGAGAGGCCGGGCAAAGGCGAACACCAGGGCGGACACCGTCAGGCAGAAGGCCATGGAGGCCGCCACCGCCCCCCGCAGCCCGGCGCGGATGCGCCGCTCCTGTCTGGCGCCGTAGTTCTGGGCGATGAAGGTGGAAAAGGCGTTTCCAAAGTCCTGGACGGGCATATAGGCAAAGGCGTCGATCTTGACCGCCGCGGCAAAGGCGGCCATTACGGTGGGGCCAAAGCTGTTGACCAGGCCCTGGACCATGAGGACGCCCAGGTTCATCACCGACTGCTGGACGCAGGTGAGGACGGAGGACCCGGCGATCTCCCGGACCCGGTTCCAGCGCAGGCGCGGCTCCCGGGAGGGGCGAAGCTGGGGGCAGCGGACCAGGGCATAGGCGGTCATGCCCAGGCCGGAGAGGTATTGGGCGATGACGGTGGCCCCGGCGGCTCCCGCCGGGCCCCAGCCCAGCCCCAGCACGAACCACAGATCCAGGGCGATATTCAGCGCCGCGGACACGGCCAAAAAGATCAGCGGCGCCAGGGAATTGCCCACCGCCCGCAGGTAGGAGGCGAAAAAGTTATACAAAAAGGTGGCGGCGATGCCCCAGAAGATGACCGCCAGATACTCCCGCATCATGGGCCAGACCTGGTCCGGCACCCGCAGAAAGGCCCTGACCCAGTCCAGGCAGGCGAAGGCCAGCAGGTTCAGCGCCATGGTGAGGGCCGCGATGAGGGTGAAGGAGGCCAGGGCGCCCTCCCGCAGGCCGTCCTGATCCCGCTGGCCGAAACGGATGGAGAACACCGCCCCGCTGCCCATGCACAGACCCAGCAGGATGGAGGTCAAAAAGGTCATCAGCGTGAAGGAGGAGCCCACCGCCGCCAGGGCGTTTTTTCCCAGGAAATTGCCCACGATCAGGGTATCGGCCACATTGTAGCACTGCTGGAGCAGGTCGCCCAGGATCATGGGGATGGCAAAGCGCATCATGGAGGCCATCACAGGCCCCCGGGTGAGATCTCGGTCCACAGTGTTCCCTCCCGGCGGATCATTTGAGACCTATTGTATCCGCCCTGGGGCGTGTTTGTCAATGGCCCTATGCCCCACAGGGCAAAACAGCGCACGGGAGGGCTGCTCCCGTGCGCTGCGGGGCGCGTCGGCGCCTATTCGCCCAGGTAGAACCGGCCGTAGCGGTCGGCGGCCAGGATGGCGGCGGCCACGGACTGGGGGGTGACGGGGAAGGGCATGTTGTGGAGGGTGTCGGTGGGGGCGCAGGCGGCCTCGGCCACCGCCATCACCTTCTCCGGGGTGACCTCCTGGATGCCCAGCTGGCCCAGGGTGACGGGCAGGCCCAGGTCGATGCAGAACTGATAGGTCTCCTCCAGCTCCTCCAGAGCCACGTTCTCCAGCACCAGCTGGGTGAGGGTGCCGAAGGCCACCTTCTCGCCGTGGTACATGTGGTGGCACTCCTCCAGCACCGTCAGGCCGTTGTGGATGGCGTGGGCGCCCGCCAGGCCGCCGCTCTCGAAGCCCAGGCCGCTGAGCAGGGTGTTGGCCTCGATGACCTTCTCCACGGCGGGGGTGCAGGCCCCGGCCTCCAGGGCCAGCTTGGCCTTGAGCCCCTCGTCCAGCAGGGTGTCCAGGCACAGCTTGGCCAGGGCCATGGCGGCGCCGGTGATCTGTCCGCCGGCGCAGTTTGACGCGCCGCTAATCTGGCAGGCCCGGGCCTCGAAGTAGGTGGCCAGGGCGTCGCCCATGCCGGACACGGTGAGGCGTACCGGGGACTTGGCGATGATGTCGGTGTCCATCAGCACCATGTTGGGGTTGGCGGGGAGGAACAGGTACTCCTCAAACACCCCCGCGTCGGTGTAGATGACGGACAAAGCGGAGCAGGGGGCGTCGGTGGAGGCGATGGTGGGGCAGATGAGGACGGGGACCTTCTTGTAGAAGGCCACGGCCTTGGCGGTGTCCAGGGTCTTGCCGCCGCCGATGCCGATGACCAGGTCGCAGCCCTTCTCGTCCATGACCCCCTGGAGGCGGTTGATCTCGTTTTTGCTGCATTCGCCGTTGAAGAAGTCGTAGACGGGGGCGCACCCGGAGCTGGCGAACCCGGCGTCCAGGGTGGCCTGGATGCGCTTGTAGCCGGAGCTGGAGATGAGCACCAGTGCCTTGGAGCCGTAGCCCTCGGCGTAGGAGCCCAGCTTGCCCATCTCACCGGGGCCCTGGACGTACTTGCTGGGGTAGATCATGATTTTTGCCATGGTATGTTCCTCCTTCATATTTAAGGACCTGTATCCACAGCCGGAGCTATTGTTCAGGCCGCAGATACAGGTCCTCTTGTGTTATTTTTGCCGGACGCAGCGGAGATAATCCCGCTCCCCCTCCAAAATGGCAGACACCATGTCCCGGGGGGCGCGGATGGCCTCCCGGCCCATGAGGAACCGGCGGCCCAGGGAGCAGTAGAGCTGGAGGGCGTGGAGCTTGAGGGCGTCGTCGGGGATGACCTCGAACTCCTGGGTGAAGCCGAAGGAACTGACGCATAGGGTAAACATGGGCATGGCGGCGTAGCCCGCCGTGTCGGGGACCAGCCCCTCCACAAAGGCGTCCCGGAAGCCGGGGCAGGAGCGGTAGACCGCCTTGGCCTCCTCGTCCCAGTGGGCGGCGAAGCGTTTTTGATAGCAGTCCACCAGGGTGTAGATAGAGGCCAATATGTACCTCTTGAAGTCCTCCCGCTCCCCCGGGGAGGGGAAGGGCCGGAACACCGCCGAGCAGTACTGGGACACCAGGCTGGCCAGGAAGTAGCCCAGGTCGTAGGCCATGGGTCCGGCGAAGGTGTATTCCATGTCGATGACCTTGATCTGGCTGTCGTCGGCGAAGATGTTGGAGGTGTGCACGTCGGAGTGGATGAAGGCCTGGGTGGAGTTCATATACTTGTGGCGCAAAATGTGGGACTGGACCACCACATCGTCGGCGAAGATATAGGGCAGGAAGTGCTTTGTCAGTGCGGGGCACTTGTGGGTGGGGGTGTCCCGCAGAAACAGCCAGTTCTCCATGATGGCCCGCATCCCGGTGTTGACGAACCGGCGGTCCAGCTCCCGGAACTCCTCCGTGTCCAGGTAAAACTCAGAGGTGTAGAAGTGGTTATCGCACAAGAACCGGGCCACCCGCTCCGCCAGGCCGTCGATGGTCACACCCTTGGACAGCTGGGACCGGGCGGGCTTGAGGCGGCTCACGTCCTCCATGAGGAACACGTGATTTTCCCGGTCGGCATAGTACACCTGGGGCACGCAGTCAGGGGTGATGGCCCGGCGCAGCTTCAGGGACAGGTACTCGGAGTAGTTCCGGTCCTGGGGCGGGCAGTAGCTGGCGTCGGTGGAGTCCACGTCGTCGTCCAGGCGCATGTTGGTCCGGGCCTGCTTGACGATGAGGGAGCGCCCTCCGCCCCGCACCCGGTAGACGTAGTTGATGAGCCCCTGGGAGTCCTCCTCCTCGTCGCCGATGGCGGACACGGACGCCCCGGAGGTGTCGAAGGCCGGGTAGTGGTCCTGTAAATAGGGGATGAGATTGGTCTTGTCCAGGACAATCATCCGATCACCGCCGTCTCCGCGCCCAGGGCGCAAAAATGCAATACTACAGCATTCAGTATACCGTGATTTTTCCCGGATGGACAGCGAATCCTTTGCCCAGTGATGGTATTTTTTAGCTGTCGATGGGGCAGAACAGCGGCGTGCGCTGGCGGTAGACGCACAGATAGCGGAAGCCGATCTCCCGAATGAGCTCCAGCGCCTCCGGGAAGGCGGCGGCCATGAACTGGGGGTGGTGGGCGTCGGAGCCCAGGGTGAGCACCTCGCCCCCCAGATCCCGGTACAGCGCCAGCACGTCCCGCCACTGCTCCACCGTGGCCCCGCAGCTGGTGTTCACCTCGATGCCCTTGCCCTGGGCAATGACGCGGCGGAGAATCCCCGCCAGCCGGTCCCACCAGGGGTGCAGGTCCAGGCCGTACTGCGCCGGGATGTACCGCAGGGGGTAGATGATGTGGCCCAGCACGTCCCAGCCCTTTGTCTGGGCCAGCTCCTCCAGGGTGGTGATATAGTCCTCCAGAATGGCGGCCCCGTCCTCCCTTTTGGTGCACTCGTGGGCCACGGTGAAAATGCCCCTGCCTCCCGCCTTCGCGCTCTGGCTGTGGAGGGAGCCGATGACGAAGTCCAGCTCGGGGATGGCCAGCGAGGCGTCCACGGCGGCGGGGTCCAGCACCCCGTTGCCCACCTCCACCCCAAGACGCAGCTCCAGCCTGCCCGGCCAGCGGGCGCGCAGCTTTTTCCACTGGGCCAGGGAGGGCCCCCAGCTGTAGGTGGTGGGCAGGCGGTTCCCCTGCTGGTCCAGCAGGTTCCAGTGGTCGGTGACACAAATCTCCCGCGCTCCGGCGGCCATGGCGGCCTTGGCCTGCTGGGCCAGGGTGGCGCGGGAGTCGGAGGAGCATTGGGTGTGAAAATGATAATCGGAGAGATACATTGGGCGTTTCCCCTTCCATTCGGCGTTTGCGGTGTATTTGAGGATAGTATACCACACAGGCGGCGGTTTGTCCAAGAAAAACACAGCGGGGGGCGCCCTTGGGCGCCCCCCGCGTGGTTTGGCTCACGAGTTACTTGTTGACCTTCACGTTCTGGAAGTAGAGGTTGCTGCTGGAGGTCATGAAGTAGCCGGTCACATAGTCCTTCATCAGGAAGGTGTTGGTGCCGTAGTATAGGGGCAGGCAGCAGTAGTCGCCGGCGGCGATGGCCTCGGCCTGCATGATGAGCTGGCCGGCCTTGTCCGGGTCGCTCTCAGTCATCACCTGCTCCACCAGGGCGTCGTACTCGCTGTTGGAGTAGAAGGAGTTGTTGCTGGAGTCGCCGGTCTTGAACAGGGGCAGGAAGCTCATGGGGTGCTGGTAGTCGGCGGACCAGCCCATGGCGGCCACCTCGTAGTCGCCGGCCTGGACGGCGTCGTAGAACACGGCCCAGTCGGCGGAGGAGATCTCCACCTTGATGCCCAGGTTGTTCTGGAGCATCTCGGCGATGGCCTCAGCGATCATCTTCACCGTGTCGCTGGAGTAGTAGGACAGCTGGAGGGTGGGGAAGCCCTCGCCGTCGGGGTAGCCGGCCTCGGCCAGGGCGGCCTTAGCGGCCTCCACATTGGCGTTGGCGGTCAGCTCGTTGTCGCTGCGGCCCTCGGTGATATCCTTGCCGTTGACGACGTAGCCGGGGGCCAGATAGCTGTAGGCGGGGACGCCGCGGCCCTGGAGCACGCTGTCAATGATGGCCTGGCGGTCGATGGCCAGGTTCAGGGCCTTGCGGACCAGGGGGTTGTCATAGGGGGCCTTGGCGCAGTTGATGTTGTAGTAGGTGGTGCTGTAGGAGGGGAAGTTGTTGAAGCCGGGGTCGTTGGCCTTCAGCCGGGAGTAGTCGGCGGCGGGGATGGCGGTGATGCCGTCCACCTCGCCGGACTCATAGGCGGTGAGGGCGGTGGCGTTGTCGGTGATGATGCGGAAGGTGAGCTTTTCCAGGGTGACGCTGTCCGCGTTCCAGTAGTGCTCGTTCTTCTCCAGGACGTAGCCCTCGCCCATGTTGATGGCGGTGAGCTTGAAGGGGCCGTTGCAGATGTAGGTGTCGGCGGAGGCGGTCCAGCGCTCGCCGTTGGCGTCGATGGTGGCCTTCTGCACCGGGTCGAAGCACCACATGCTGGCCAGGTCCACGAAGTAGGCGGTGGGCTTCATCAGGGTGATCTCCAGCGTGGTGTCGTCCAGAGCCTTGATGCCCAGCTCGTCGGCGGTGGCGGAGCCCTCATAGAACTCCTTGGCGTTGACGATGTAGTCGGTGAACATGCTCATGTACTGGGCGGCGGTGGCGGGGGTGAGCACCCGCTGATAGGCGTAGACATAGTCCTGGGCGGTGAGGGGGGAGCCGTCGCTCCACTTCAGGCCCTGGCGCAGGTGGAAGGTGTAAACGGTGCCGTCCTCGCTGATGTCCCACTTCTCGGCGTTGCCGGGGATCACGGAGCCGCTCTCGTCATAGGTGACCAGGCCCTCGAAGCAGTTGTTCAGCACGTACTTGGCGAAGGAGTTGTTGGTGACGCCGGGGTCGATGCCGTCGGGCTCGTTGGACAGCACGAAGGTCAGCTCCTGGGCGCCGGTGGAGGGGGCGTCGCTGGGCTGCTGGGAGGCGGCGGCGGAGGGGGCGGGGGAGACGTCGTTGATGTTGCCGGGCTCATTGCTGGTACAGGCGGCCAGCCCCAGCATGAGGGCGCCGGCCAGTGCAAGAGAAACTAGCTTTTTCATCATATGGCTTCCTTTCGTTTGATTTGGAAATCTATGTGACAAAGCGGCGCGGGGCCGCTCGGTCAGCCGCAGAGATGGCAGGCCGCGCAGTGGCCGGGGGAGACCTCCTTCATGGGGGGGACCTGCTGGGCGCAGATCTCCTTGGCGAAGGGGCAACGGGTGTGGAACCGGCAGCCGGAGGGCGGGTTCACGGGGCTGGGCAGGTCGCCCTCGATGCCGCTGTTCTCCTTCTGGCGGGCCAGCTTGGGGTTGGCCACCGGGATGGAGGACAGCAGGCCCCGGGTGTAGGGGTGGAGGGGATTGGCGTAGATCTCCTCCGCCGCGCACAGCTCCACCAGCTGGCCAAGGTACATCACCCCCACCACGTCGGAGACGTAGCGCACCATGGACAGGTCGTGGGCGATGAACAGGTAGGCCAGCCCCCGCTCCTGCTGGTAGTCCCGGAGCAGGTTGACCACCTGGGCCTGGATGGACACGTCCAGGGCGGAGATGGGCTCGTCGCAGATGACCAGGTCCGGGCGGAGGATCAGCGCCCGGGCGATGCCCACCCGCTGGCGCTGGCCGCCGGAGAACTCGTGGGCGTACCGCCCGGCGTGCTCCGCCGTCAGCCCCACCCGCTCCAGCATGGGGTAGACGTAGTCGTTGGCCTCCTGCTTGGTCTTGACCACGTGATGGGCCAGCAGCGGCTCGGCGATGATGTCCCGGACGGTCATCCGGGCGTTGAGGGAGGCGTAGGGGTCCTGGAAGATCATCTGCATCTTCTTCCGGCGGGGCTGGAGCTCCTTTTGGGACATGTGGGTGATGTCCTCTCCGTCCAGCACGATTTTGCCCCCGGTGGGGTCGTACACCCGGATGATGGACCGGGCGCAGCTGGACTTGCCGCAGCCGGACTCCCCCACCAGCCCCAGGGTCTGCCCCCGGCGGATGGAGAAGGTGACGCCGTCCACCGCGTGGACCACGGCGTGCCGCCCGGCCTTAAAGTGCTGGGTCAGGCCGGTGACCTCAAGGATATTGTCGCTCATACCGCCGCCTCCTTCCGGAAGGGGTTGTTCTCATCGGGGGCGTCGGGCTGGAGCAGCCAGCACATGGAGCGGTGGCCCTCCCCCAGGGATACGTAGGGCGGGACCTCTTTCGCGCAGATCTGCCGGGCGTAGGGGCACCGGGGGGCGAAGGGACAGCCCTCGGGGGGCCGGGTCATGTCCGGCGGGGAGCCGGGGATGGAGGACAGCCGGGCGCCCTTGTCCTGGCCGAGGGCGGGAATGGAGGAGAGCAGCCCCAGGGTGTAGGGGTGGCTGGGGGACTCGAAGAGGTCGTCGATGGCGGCCTCCTCCATGATGAGCCCGCCGTACATCACCAGAACCCGTTGGCACAGCTCGGCCACCACCCCCAGGTCGTGGGTGATGAAGATGATGCTGGTGCCCCACTCCTGCTGGAGGGCGCGCAGCTGCTTCAAAATCTGGTCCTGGATGGTGACATCCAGAGCGGTGGTGGGCTCGTCGGCGATGAGCAGGTCCGGCCGGTTGGACAGGGCCATGGCGATCATCACCCGCTGGCGCATTCCGCCGGAGAACTGGTGGGGGTAGGAGTCGAACCGCTTTTCCGGCTCGGGGATGCGCACCGCCTGGAACAGCTCCAACGCCTGCCGGCGCAGCTCCTCCTTGGACAGCTCCTTGTGGTGGATCCTCATCATCTCCATGACCTGCTTGCCCACGGGGATGAGGGGGTTCAGGGAGGACATGGGGTCCTGGAAGATCATGGCGATCTTCTGGCCGCGGATGTCCCGCAGCTCCTTCAGGGACAGCCTGGACAGCTCCTGCCCCTCGAAGAGCACCGAGCTGTCCGGGTCGATGCGGGCGGTGTCGGGCAGCAGGCGGAGGATGGACATGGAGGTGACGCTCTTGCCGGAGCCGGACTCCCCCACGATGCCCAAAATCTCCCCCTGGCTGACGGTGAAGCTGACCCCCCGCACCGCCTGGACGGTGCCCGCGCCGGTGAGGAAGGAGGTCTTTAAATTGTCAACGGTGAGAATGGGTTCCATTTGACGGCCTCCTTACTTTTTCAGCTTGGGGTCCAGCGCATCCCGCAGCCCGTCGCCCACGAAGTTGAAGGCGAACATGATGAGGCAGATGACGAGGGCGGGGATGAGCAGCTCGTGGGGGCTGGTGCGCAGGTTGGCGTTGGCGTCGTTACACATGGTGCCCAGGCTGGCCAGGGGGGGCTTGAGGCCGATGCCCATATAGCCCAGGAACGCCTCCATGAAGATGGCGGAGGGGATGAGCATGGTGGCGGTGACCAGGATGGGGCCCATGGCGTTGGGGATCAGGTGCCGGGACAGAATGGTGCCGGTGGACGAGCCGATGGTCCGGGCGGCCAGCACAAACTCCTGCTGCTTCAGGCTGAGCACCTGGCCCCGGACCACCTGGGCCATGCTCACCCAGTACACGCAGCCCAGGGCGATGATGATGCTTTTGAGCTCCTGGCCAAAGACCTGCATGATGAGGATGACGTACAGGGTGAGGGGGATGGTGCTGATGATCTCCACCACGCGCATCATCACCGCGTCCGCCGTCCCCCCCAGGTAGCCCGAGATGCCGCCGTATACGATGCCGATGGCTAGGTTGACCAGCACGGCCACAAAGGCCACCAGCAGGGAGACCCGGGTGCCGTACATCAGCCGGGTCAGGATATCCCGGCCCAACGCGTCGGTGCCCAGCACGTGGTCCCGGTTCCAGATGTAGGAGGAGGGGTAGATGTTGCCCGTCTCCTCGTCGGCCACCACGTATTTGGCGCCGCCGTAGTAGAGCGCCACCTCGGTGCCGTTGGCGTCGAAGATGGTCATGCGTTTGTCCGTCTCGTCCCGGACCATGGGCAGGGTTCCGGTGAGGGAGCCCTTTTGGTCCGCACCCACCAGGGTGAGGGCGGGGCTGATGAAGGCGTTGGAGCCGTCGGGCAGGCGGTAGACCTTCATCAGGGGAGGCACGTTGACGATGGTGAGGTCCTGGTCGGAGTAGGAGTAGGAGGTGAACAGAGGGCCCACAAAGGCGAACAGGAGCAGCAGCACGATGATGACAAAGCCCGCGATGGCGGTGGGCTTGTGGCGGAAACGGTACCAGACGTCCCCCGCGAAGGTGCGGTTTTTGCTCCAGATCTTTTCCCGGTCACCGCTGGACTGCTCCAGCGGCGCCCATTTGTCTTGGGTGGTCATAGGATGTGCCCCCCTCAGTTTTCGTATTTGATGCGGGGATCGATGAGGCAGTAGAAAATGTCCACCAGCAGGGTCATAGCCATCAGGAAGGCGGCGTAGAAGATGGTGACGCCCATGATGGTGGTGTAGTCCCGCTGGGACACCCCGTTGACGAACCACTTGCCCAGGCCGGGGATGGCGAAGATGCTCTCCACCACAAAGCTGCCGGTGAGCAGCCCCGCCACCGTGGGCCCCAGCACCGTGACGATGGGGAGCATGGCGTTGCGCAGGGCGTGGCGGGTGATGACCTGGAACTCGGACAGGCCCTTGGCCCGGGCGGTGCGGATGTAGTCCTGGCCCATGACCTCCAGCAGGCTGGAGCGCATCAGCCGGGCCAGATAGCTCACCGAGTAGCCCCCCAGGGCCACCACCGGCAGGATGTACCCCGCCGCCGACCAGTCCCAGTAGGCGGGGGTCCAGCCCAGCTGGTAGGAGAAAAAGTAGATGAGCAGGGAGGCGATGACGAAGGAGGGGATGGTGACGCCGATGGTGGCCACGGCCATCACCACCATGTCCTGCCACTTTCCATTTTTGACGGCGGCGAAGATGCCCATGGGCAGGGCGGCCAGCAGCACGAACACCACGGTGATGAGGCCGATCTTGGCGGACACGGGGAAGCCGTTTTCAATGAACTCATTCACCGTCTTGCCGGTGTATTTATAGGAGGGGCCGAAATCGCCGTGGAGCAGCCCTCCCATGTACCGCAGCAGCTGCACCGGCAAGGGGTCGTTGAGCCCGAATTTTTCGTTGAGGGCGGCCTCCACCTCGGGGGTGGCCTTCCGGTCGCTGGTGAAGGGCCCGCCGGGCACCGCGTGCATCAGGCAGAAGGTGAGCACGATGATGGCCAGCATGGCCAGCAGCATCATGCCCAGGCGCTTGGCAAAGTATTTGACCATAGGGACGGCCTCCTCTTGTGGGAAATTTACTGTAAAGCAATAACGTTTTAGCGTGCTGAATTTTCGGGGCGGATAAAAGGGCCGGGGATGCCCCAATATGCCTCCACACGGCCCAGGGATGAATTTTTATCAGTAGTATACCGCAAAAGGAGCGCCCTGACAAGGGCTGAAGTGAAAAATTGACAAAGAAGCGCATTTTTCCCCCCGCGCGCGGTCATTGGTTGTGAAAATAGCCGACTTCCGTATGGGCGCCCCGCGGCCCGGGGGAAACCCGCGCCGGGAGGGCTATCCCAGGACCCGAGCCCGGACGGTCTCCAGGGCCTGGGGCTGGGTGAGGTCCATCCCGTCGCAGCCCACCAGGGCCGCCACCCGCCCCTGGCGGAGCAGCAGGTAGGCGCCCTCCCGGCAGGTATAGCTCTCGTCGAAACCCAGGCCGGGGGCGCTCTCCCAGTCCAGGTCCCCCCAGAGGAAGTAGCCGTTTTGGGTCTCCTTGTGCCGCTGGGCCAGCGTCCACCGGGCCAGGAACTCGGTGGCGCAGTCGTACCGTTCGGTGGTGAGTCTGTAATAGACCGGCTCCTCCGGGCCCGCCGTCTGGGCCAGCTCCCGGTATTCCAAAAACTCCATCAAGGGGGAGCTGTGGCCGTCCAGATGGCGGGAGTAGCCGCTGTCGCCCAGCCCTAAGTCGTTTGCCGTCACCACCGGCCACGCCCGGCAGGCCTCCACCGTGGCGGTGTAGGTTTCGGTGGGGGAGTACCACTCCAGCTCTACAATCCTGCCCAGGCCCATGGGCTGCGCGACGGTAAAAAACAGGATGAGGCAGAGCAGAGGCGTATGCAGACGGTTGAGGACGTCCAGCGCCGTGGCCAGGGGGCCGGGGTCCTCCACCCGGTTGGTCCGGCGGCACTTGGCCAGATACCATCTGGAGTGAATCCACTGGGCCAGGGCGTAGAGGATGGCCAGGACAAAATAGAGCAGGTAGAGCAGGCCCAGGTTAGCGGCCAGCATGGCGGGAACATTCCACTGCCGAGGCGGCATGGCCAGCACAAAGGCTATCACGCCAATAGAAATCAGGGTGATGAGGGTGGACAGGAGCCGGGGCCGGTGCTTCTCCCAGAACCGCTCCCACTCCAGCTCCCCGTCGGTCTGGATGGGGGCGGGGGACTGCCCGGCCGAGGCCCGGAACAGCAGCATCCCCCGGAGGGCCTGCACCAGCTCCCACCCCGCGTCGGAACAGAGCTGGAAGTAGTCCGCGTCCTCGTCCAGTCCGCCGCGCATGTCCAGGTCTACAAAGTGGCTGGGGCGGTCTGCCCGCCGGAGCAGGGCAAGACAGCCCAGGTAAACGTGCCTCAGCTCCCAGCCCCGGGCGCCCTGGCGGTCCAGCCAGCCCTGGGCCGATTTGTAGTTCATGGCCTCATAGGGGAAAAACCCCAATTTCGTGTTCATATGCTCTCCCCCTTCCCCAAAAAACGGGCCCCGTCGGCTACCTGCCGCCGGAGGCGGTCGTATTCCTGCTCCAGCGCCCGGCGGCCCTCGGGGGTCAGCTCGTAGGACTTGCGGCCTTCTTCTATGCCGGACAGGCGGAGGTAGCCCTCCTCCTCGAAGCGGCCCAGCAGGGCGTAGAGGGTGCCCGCACCGATGACCACCCGGCCCTGGGTCAGCTCCGACACATACTGCATCATGCGGTAGCCGTGCATGGGGCCATCGGACAGGGAGAGCAGGACATAGTACATCTGCTCACTCAAGGTCTCCAGCTTTTTTCGGGCCATGTCTCCGCCTCCCGACATATCGAACATCGCTATACCAAGTACAGTATATAACGATGTTCGATATATGTCAAGGGAGTGGGGCGAGGCTCCCATAAAAAACCGCCCCTTCCGTGGGAAGGGGCGGCCGGTCCGCCGCGCGGGGGCGGGAGGGGGTCAAAGGGAGCGCCTTTCGGCGTCAAGCCTCCGGGGCGGAGCTGAGCAGCTTGTCGATGGCCACCAGCTTGACGCACAGGGTAAAGACCTTCATGGCGGTGCGCAGATCCTCCAGGGAGGGGTAGGTGGGGGCGATGCGGATGTTGCTGTCGTGGGGGTCCTTGCCATATGGATAGGTGGCGCCCGCTCCGGTCATCACCACGCCGGCCTTTTTCGCTTTGGCCACGATCTCCTTGGCGCAGCCCTCCAGGGAGTCAAAGGAGATGAAATATCCCCCCTTGGGGGTGGTCCACGTCCCGATCCCCAGGCCGCCCAGCTCCTGCTCCAGGGTGTTGATCACCAGCTCGAATTTGGGGCGGAGGATATCCGCGTGCTTGCGCATATGCTCCACCAGGCCGTGGATATCGCCGAAAAACCGCGCGTGGCGCAGCTGGTTCACTTTGTCATGGCCAATGGTTTGGATGGCCAGCTGGGCCTTGATGTCCTCCATGTTGTTGGGGGAGGTGGCGATGGCGGCCAGTCCGGAGCCGGGGAAGCTGATCTTGGAGGTGGAGGCGAATTTGTACACCAAATCCGGATTGCCGGCCCGCTTGCACTCGGCCAGGATCTCGATCAGGTGGTCCTGGTCGTGGTCGTACAGGTGGTGGACCCCATAGGCGTTGTCCCAGTAGATGCGGAAGTCCTTGGCCGCGGGCTTGAGCCGGGCGAACCGCCGCACCGTCTCGTCCGAATAGGAGATCCCCTGGGGGTTTGAGTACTTGGGCACGCACCAGATGCCCTTGATGGCCTCGTCGGAGGCCACCAGCTTCTCCACCAGGTCCATATCCGGCCCCGTGGGCGTCATGGGCACGTTGATCATCTCGATGCCGAAGTACTGGGTGATGGCGAAGTGGCGGTCGTAGCCCGGGACGGGGCACAGGAATTTGACCTTGTCCAGCTTGCACCAGGGGGTGCTCCCCATGACGCCGTGGGTCATGGAGCGGGAGATGGTGTCGTACATGACATTCAGGCTGGAATTCCCAAAGATGATGATGCTGTCGATGGGGTTTTCCATCATGTCCCCGATCAGTTCCTTGGCCTCCTTGATCCCGTCCAGCACCCCGTAGTTCCGGCAGTCGGTGCCGTCCTCACAGGTCAGATCGTCGTTGCTGCTGAGCACGTCCATCATCCGCATGGACAAATTCAGCTGCTCCGTACAGGGCTTTCCCCGGGCCATGTTCAGGTTCAGGCCCTTTCCCTGGTATTCTTTATACTCGGCCTTCAGCTGGAGCTTCAGGCTTGCCAGCTCTTCTCTGGTCATTTCAGCATATGGCTTCATGGTGGTCTCCTTTCAGTTTTGATGCGCCCTATATTTATATCGCATTTTCCCGGTTTGCGCAAGCTCTTTTTGAGTGCGCGGGGGCTTGGGCATAAAGAAAGGGCGGGAGCGTGGAACAGCGGGCCTTGTGTTCCATGCTCCTGCCCTTATTTCAATAGCTTGTCACCAGGTGCGCGAGCCCATGGCGCGGAACTGGGCCACTGTGGGGGCGTGGGAGTTCAGGCCGCCGTCCACGGTGATGATCTGGCCGGTGACATAGGCGCTCTCGTCTGAGCCGAAGTAGACGCAGGCGTGCCCGATATCCTCCGGGCAGCCGTACCGGTTGACCATGATGTTGCTCAGGAAGATGTCCTTCAGCGCCTGGGGCACCTTGGCCTCGTTGTCCGGGGTGACGATCAGGCCGGGGCGCACGCAGTTGCAGCGCACATTGTCCTTGCCGTACTGCAAAGCCACCGACTGGGTGAGCATGTCCACGCCGGCCTTGGCGCTGGCGTAGGCGGTGGAGCCCAGGTCGCCGGAGCAGGAGGCCATGGAGCCGATGTTGATGATGGAGCCGCCCCGGGCGTCCTTGCGCATATGGGGCAGCACGCATTTGGTGATATAGAAGGTGCCGCGCAGGTCGCTCTGGAAGATGGCGTCCCACATCTCGATGGTGAGCTCGTCCACCCGGCCGTCCCTCAAACCCACATTGGCCGCGTTGTTGACCAGAATGTCGATTTTCCCATAGGTCTTTGCGGTGTCGTCCACCAGCGCCTCGATGCTGGCGGGGTCGGTGATGTCCATGGCGTGGAAGGCGGCCTTTCCGCCCTCGGCGGTGATGCTGTCCACAACGCCCTGGCCCTTTTCCACCCGGCGCCCGCACACGATGACCTGAGCGCCCTCGGCGGCGAAGAGCCTGGCGATGCCGATGCCGATGCCGCTGGTGGAGCCGGTGACGATGGCGACCTTGTCCTTTAAGCGATTCATACAAAACTCCTCCTTTATTTTGTACTGCTGGTGTTTAGTATATGGATAACACAGGGGAATGTCAAGAAGGATTCTGACATCTTTTGGAATGTAGGGGAAGAAAGCGCCTCTTTTCGCCGCGCGTCCTTCCCAAGGGAGGAATTTTGTGGTACGATAGAAAAAACGAGAAAAGGAGGGGATCTCCTTGAAGGAGAAACTCACCCCCCGCCAGCTGATGCTGGTCGGTTCCATGCTGTTTGGCCTGTTCTTTGGGGCGGGCAACCTGATCTTCCCTCTGATCCTGGGGGCCAAGGCCGGGCAAAACCTGCCCGCCGCTCTGGCGGGGCTGCTCATCACCGCCGTGGGCATCCCCCTGCTGGGTGTGATGTCCATCGGCCTTTCCCGGAGCGAGGGCCTGCTGGACCTGTCCGGGCGGGTATCCCCCCGGTTCCGGCTGCTGTTCACCTGCGCCCTCTACCTGACCATTGGCCCGCTGTTCGCCATCCCACGGTGCGCCGCAACCAGCTTTACCATCGGCGTGTCCCCCTTTGTGGAGGGGAGCCCGTGGCTTTGGCAGCTTGTGTTCTCCCTGGGCTTTTTCGGGGCGGTGCTGTACTTCTCCCTGAGGCCCTCCAAAATTTTGGACTCGGTGGGGAAATTTTTGAACCCGGCCTTTCTCCTCTTTTTGGGGATCATGCTGGTCACGGCGCTGGTGAAGCCGGTGCAGTCCGTGTCCTCGGTGGCCCCCAGCGGGGACTATGCCGGCTCCGCCTTTTCCGCCGGTTTTCTACAGGGCTACGACACCCTGGACGCCCTGGCCAGCCTGGCCTTCGGCATCATTGTCATCCGGGCTGTCCGCCAGCTGGGGGTCACCGAGCCGGGGCGGGTGGCGGTGAGCACGGTGAAGGCGGGTGTGGTGAGCATGTCGCTGATGGGGCTCATCTACGCGGCCACCGCCCTGGTGGGGGCCCAGAGCTTTGGGCTTTACGCCCAGCGGCTGTCCGACCCCGGCTTCACCGGGGGGGACGCCTTCGCCATCATCGCCCACCATTATTTCGGCGGCGTGGGCGGGCTGCTGCTGGCGGTCACCGTCACCCTGTGCTGCATGAAAACCGCTGTGGGGCTGGTGACCTCCTGCGCTGAGACCTTTGAGGAGATGTTCCCCGGCAGGCTGTCCTACTCTCAGTGGGCGGTGGCGTTCAGCGGCGCCTCCCTGCTCATCTCCAACTTCGGGCTCTCCAAGATCATCGAGTTTTCCGCCCCAGTGCTCTATTTCCTCTACCCCCTGGCCATCGTGCTGATTCTGCTGGGGCTGTTTGGGCGGTTTTTCGGCCACGCCCGCGTGGTCTACCAGTGGACCATGTGGTTCACCCTGGCCGCGGCGGTGCTGGAGCTGTGCCGGGTGGTGAAGCTCCAGGCCGTGGTCGGGCTGGCGGGGCGGGTCCTCCCGCTCTACAGCTATGGGCTTGGCTGGGTGGTCCCGGCGGTGGTTGGGTTTGCCGTGGGAATAGCGGTGTCCGCGGTTAAGGGCGCAAAATGGAGCGGGGCGGACAGGTGATGGAGAGGAAAGCCCCGCCGGTGTTCAAAGGCGGCTGGGGCAGTAAAAAGCAGCGGCCTGCGTGATGATGAGGTTCCGTGACGATGGTTTCAGAAGATGTAGTAAAGACAGTCGATATGGTGTATTGCAGAAAATCTGAACAAACGGAGGAGTCTGCAATAAAATCATTATTTGTGGAACTGGGTGGCGCCTATTATTAGGAAGCTGATTATTTCCTGCCCGATCTGGCCTTGCCTGAATGCGTACCCGTAGGATTTTTGGGCCAGCGACGGAGGCACTACCTGAAAACACAGCGGGGACCCTTCTCCAACGCTCTACTTCTCAGTGGCAAGTTGGATGCCCATTTGGCTGAGATTGACGCTCAAGCAGAAACTATGTTTTTTCAGTTGGTTACACGACTGGCAGAGCAGGAGGGTATCACAGAACAGCTCAAAGTTGAGAATCAGATGGAGTGGGTTAAGCAGATGAACAATATCTGCAATCGTGTGATTGAGTTTACTAATGTGGCCTTAGTTTAATTGGATTTTCATTAGACGTTCCAAGGCTACATCGCACCAATATTTTTCAAGTTCAATACCAATCCATCTAATTCTATGCCCTTTTCTATTCAATTTTTCACAGCACACTCCTAACGTTCCTGATCCATGAAAAGGGTCTAAAATTAGCCCTTCATAGTATCCGTCCTTATTTTTGGGACAATAAGCTTTGATTAGTTCTGTTATCAAAGACTCTGGTTTTTGAGTTGGATGCAGGGTTTTTTCTTCTTTATATAATTTTCCTGCAAGAGTTGGAAATGCCCAAACATCACCACGTATTGCTCCTAACGGGTTGGGTTCCCATTTGATTCGTTCTCCTCTGGAGTTTTTATAATACACAGGATTCTTTAACCGCTCTGCACTTTTATAAGGGATACGCACGTCATCAACATTATAGTATTATCGACAGCACTACGAATTTCCTTGTCTGAGGATAATTTTTTTACTTTGATAGCATTGCCAAAATAAATAGCACCTACCGGGCACCGGCTAACACAAATACCGCAAGTAATACATTTATCCGTGCTAACGGTGGGTGTATCAGTTTCATAATCCCACTGCAATGCATCTACAGGGCAGACATTCAGCGATTGATCGCTGGGGAAATTCTTAACCTCGTCACACATGATGTCTGAAAGATCAAATCGCATGCACTTAGGATTTATACACCCAATACACCCCAACGAACAACTCTCTCCAGCAGAAAAATGAGCAGTCGCAGGAAATCCAGAGCGATACTCAATATGTGATGGAATTTCGGTGAGGACAGAAATATTCTTTCTATTCACAGTTTCTGAGAATACGCGCATTCATCAACCCCTCCAATTCGTATAGGTTTTCTTTTTCAAAGCCTCTTTGATCTATCAGAATACTTATGGCCAATGACAACAAAGAATTCAAATCAATCACACCTATTTTGTATCCGTAGGTCGCTTTGATATCAGAAATCAATCTGCTTACTTCGGCACGTTCATTGGGCATATAGTATCCGACTGCCAGCGTAGATACTTCAGGAGTAGTAGAGTGCGTCCTGCGGGAAAGCAGTATAATCTTGTTCTCCAATGCCTGTCGGATAGCTTTAATTGACAGGTGCGGTTCTTCTGTCGGCGATTTTATCTCAATTGGAATGCTCCGAACAGGGTCATCAATAATCGCATCCCAACGTGCGCCATTATCACCCGGGCGCGAGAAAGAACATCTGAAACCCATAATTTTGAAGAGAGTTGCAATTAGTGGATAAAAAGTTGTCTGAGTTGCATTTGCATAGTATTCAAACAGTAATGTCATATATTTTGCAGCGATTTATATACCGCTCTTCCATATGGGGTAATTTGGATACATCTCATGGGTCGCCCATATAAGCATTTATAAGCCAGAAAACAATTCGCTTAAAGAAACGCCGAGTCCATCAGCTATTTTCTTGATATTGCATATGGATATATTTCTACGTCCGGCTTCAACAGAAGAAAAATATGTTCTATCCATGCCGATGCTTAAAGCAAATTTCTCTTGACTGAGCCCAGTTTTACCACGCAATTCCTTTATTCGTTTACCCAGTACCTCGGTAATCATCAGACCACCTCCACTAATGGTATTTTACAAATTGGTTGCTTATAAAACAACGGTTTATAAGCAACAGAATGCTGGCTTACGATTCAAATATGCAATATTTTCACGCCAACAAATAGATGTCGATATGCGAAAAAGAAGTGTTGACAAATACTTGTTCTGTGTGGTAAACTATACTTTAATATTGATAAAAAGAGGTGTTCCATCTCGACGAGAAAGTTCCGAAACCGTCTGGAAGCTTTCGCGTTTTGCGTTTCTTCCAGCCGCTTGTCATCCCACTTGCCCTTTGCCAGAAAGTGACCATAGGTTGTCCGGTGCGCTGTTCCACTCTCGCCATAGTCCGACATTTTCCCGCTATGTCCCTTCACACAACTGGATAGGATCATTTCTTGAAGCCGCTGCTGCGGTACGCTTGTCAAAAAGTCCAAGTGCTTCTCAAAAAAGAATTTGCGCATCCGCTCTCTCGGTGTTATAATCTCCACAAGGCATTCCCTCTCGTGTTTTGTGGTTGTTCGCACTCCCATTATAATACTTGAGACTATGCCTTCTTTTTCGTCATTTTTCAGATTTGCTCATTTATAGTAGGTAGAGATAAATCATACTCAGAAAGGAGGTTTTATCGTGTCCGTTACCTACTGATTGCCCTACGACACCCCGTTCCGCTATCTGCCCCTGGTCTACACCCTGTCCCTGTGGGTCAAAGGGATAGAGCGGGAACGGGGCTGGGGGCCGATGCTGGACGTGGTGCGGGAAATGCCCTGCGCCGAGGACTTTGAGCCATGGGACACCAACGTGCGGAAAGATTTTCTCCGCAAATGGTATCACACCCGCTCCAAAAAAGTCAAAACCGTTTCGCTGGAGGAGTGCATGGAGGATGAGGACAGCGGCATACACGCTGTCGCAGACCCGGCGGTGGAGGACTTCACCGAGCAGGCGGCGGGGAAGGACTTCTGCCGGCGGTTCAAGGCCACCCTGCCCCCAAAGGATATGGCGATTCTGGAGCTTCGGGTGGAGGGGTACGGCTATCAGGAGATAGCGGACAAGCTGGGGTACAAGACCCACAGCGCGGTTGTCAAGCGGATGGAGGCCATCAAAAGGCGGTTCATCCAGTACGAGGAAGAAGCAGGGCGGTAAAGCCACGCAAGCCGGAAGCGGCGGGCGTGGCTTTTCTACGCCCAAAAATGAAAAATAAGGAGGTAGAATGGCACAGCACGCAATTTTGAGATTTGAAAAGCGAAAGGCGGGGCCAGCCGGGGCGCTGGAGGCCCACCACGAGCGCACCAAGGAGCAATACGCCAGCAACCCGGACATTGACACCGGCAGGAGCCGGGACAATTTTCACATCATCCGCCCCACGCAGAAGTATCGGCGGGAGATCGACAGCCGGATCAGGGCGGCGGGGTGCCGCACACGGAAGGACAGCACCATGTTTGTGGACACGCTCATCACCGCCAGCCCGGAGTTCTTCACGGGCAGGAGCAGGCGGGAGGTGCAAGCCTACTTCACCGAGGCGGCGGCGTTCATGGAGCGGAAGGTGGGCCGGGGCAATATCTTCTCCGCCGTGGTTCACATGGACGAGAAAACGCCCCATCTTCACTTGTGCTTCACGCCCATCACCAAGGACGGGCGGCTGTCCGCTAAGGAGATTTTGGGCAACCGGGCGCAGTTGTCCCGCTGGCAGGACGAATTTCACGCCCACATGAACAAGGCGTTTCCCGGCCTCCAACGGGGTGAGAGCGCCCTTGTCACCAAGCGCAAGCATATTCCCACCTGGCTGTTCAAGCAGTCTATCGACCTCACCCGCCAGCAACGGGCCATCGAACAGGCCATTTCGGAAATCGGCGTGCTGAACGCCGGGAAGAAGCGGGACGAGGTTTTGGAACTGGTGGGGCCGTACTTCGCCCGGCTGGAACAGCACCTGGGGCAGATGCAGAAGTACCAGGCCACCATCGACTATCTGACCCAGGAGAACGCCGGACTGAAGGAGAAGGTCAGGGACGAAAAGAGCATACAAAAGCAGATGGAAGTGCTCATGCTGAAAAAGGAAAATGAACAGCTCCGGCGGTTTGTGAACAGCATACCGCCGGAGATACGGCAGGCGTTGAGGGAACAGCAAAGGGGGCAACGCCATCCAAAGGACTATCAGCGGTAAACCGCACTTGCACCTTGAAAATTGAATATGGAAGAAATGGAGGCAACACTTGAGCAGACGGAAGAAGCTAATTAATCGCACCGACATTCCCCAGTATCAGATTGAGGCTGTCGCCCGCTGTATCATGCCTGATATTCTCGCTTTCTACGAAAGCGAGGAGGGCCAGCGGGAGTTTGCCGAATGGAAAAAACGGCGGGAAGCGGAAAAACAGGAGGACAACAGAGGATAAGGACGAAAAAGGCGGGCGCACCGTGAAACGGCTGCGCCCGCCCTTTTTGCGTTTATGGGGTCTGTTTCTTCTTTCGGGGGTCTCTCGGCTTCGAGGTCGGCTTCCGTTCCACCCCATTTCGGAAATGGGTGCTTTCATATCGGTCAAAGAAAACCAATAATCCGAACCCATCCCCTATCGGAAACAGGTTCGGATTATATGGGTTTGGTGCCCCTGGCCGGAGTCGAACCGGCATTACTTGTCTCTAGCCATTTGAGCTACAGGGGCATGTGCAGACGCTGCGGGCACAGCGTCCGCTTTGGGAGTGGTAATGGCCGCTGGCCGGATTTGAACCGGCGACCCTAACGGGCTACTGCTTCCCGTGGCTCTACCAACTGAGCTACAGCGGCATATATCCCACATCCGGGGCGGCGAACCAAAGCCCGCCGCCCCTTCCGTTGATGCGTGTGGGAGGAGGGGGTGGAGGGAGGGATCCTCCACGCTTCTATCGTAGCACAAAAGCAGGGTCAAAAAGTCGCAACCTTCAATCGAGCAAATCTCTATTTCTGGCCACTTCCTCGAAAAACCTCCGTTGCCACCTCGCCGCCGTTGCTCTATCGCATGGCACCGCCAGTGCCGCTCCCCCCAGTGTATGTGTCTGCTTCCAATGCACCATGCTGATGACCGACATTTGGTTCGTTCCGCCGTCCAGCTTCAGCGTGTCACCAACGGCCTTTTTCACCGCCTCATGCTCACGGAGCGCCACGCCGGACAGATCGCTTAGCTGAACCCTTGGATACTCCTGTATGATGGCCTTTATGTACCCCCACCACTTGTAATGCCGCCTACTTCCCACGTCATCACCTCGCAAATCTGCACCTCAGCGCGGCCCAGTATGCCCGAAACCAGCACTTCCACTGATAGCATCCATTTTTCATAGTGCAGCATTCCTCTTTCGTGCACATATCACACGGTCTATAAATATCACTCACTTTTTACACCTCGCTTATCTCGACCTCTACCCGAGGCCGCTTAGCGTCCACCCGGAACGCATCTGAAAACCCCTCAATCTGCGCCCAGCCGTCATTTTTCAGGACGCCGGCCTTGACGAGCCCGTCCTGGATGACCTTGCGCCCAAAGGACGATACGTTGTCCTTGTCCCGGCGTTTGTTTCGCTCGTACCAGGTGTATTTCATCCAGACAGGGCCTGTAGGCCGGAACTTGCTCAGCTGCTTTTTGGCGCACCATTCCACTGTGTGCTGAGCCGTTTTTTTAAGTGTAGCCCCGGCGTGGCGGCTCTTGTCAAGAGCGCCTATGTAGTCGTTAAGGCCTGGGAGCTGGCCAGGGATGGTCAGCTTTGCCATCAATACCCACTTCTCCTCATTTTGTCATAGCTCCTTTCCCCATAAATGCTATCCCAACTGGTTCGGGCTCTTTTGACGAAATCGGGTTCATCTGGCGGTGCAAGTGGGGCGTCGGCACACTCATCCGCGCCAGGACAGGACAGGTCAGGGTCAAGCCCTTCTTCCCTTTCCTTTCCTTTCCTTTGGGTTTCACTTTTACTTTCTTTTTCCTTTCCCTTTTCCTTTGTGTCATTTATCCCGGATTTATCGGCATTTATCCCGGATTTATCGGCATTTATCCCGGATTTATTTTCTGGATGGCGCACTTTAATAAACCCCTCAGTTTCGGATTCTTCTAAAATCCAGGAGTTACTGTCTACCTCAACATCACGCTTCAACGATTTTTTTATGGCTTGAAATTGAGATTGTATACCGTGGCTTGAGAGAACCTTTACCGTATTGAACAGTGTGCTGTCCAGCAGTGACTTGTCCAACAGGTAGTGCAACATCAAGCCTATTTTCTCTGCGCTGCATCCAAGATCAAGTGCCGCATCTTCTTCAAAATCGGTGCTGTGCTCAACGCAATATCCACTTGCGTATGCTTTGCACAAGACATAAACGTAAAAGAGCGGCCCATCTGCGCCAAACCGCGCCGTTAAGCGACGTATGCGCTTATCCTCGAAAAACCCCGTATCAAGCGGGAAATACCCAAGTCCGGCCTTTCTCTGGCGGCTCATGGGTTAATACCTCAGAACGGCAGATCGCCGTCGTCGTCCGCCAGCTCGGCGAACTGGTCGCCAGCGGACGGAACGCCGTAATCGGCGGCAGGCGCGGCGTGCGAGCCGCCGGCCCCCTCCCGCTTGGAGTCGCCGAAGTAGATGTTGCTGGCCACCATCTCCGCGGAGGTGCGCCGGTTGCCGTCCTTATCGGTCCAATCCCGCATTTGCAGCCGCCCCTCCACCACGGCCAGACGGCCCTTGCTGAGATACTTGGCGGCAAATTCGCCCGTGGAACGCCAAGCCGCCACGTCGATCCAGTCTGTCTGGCGCTCGCCGGTGCTCTTGTTCTTTAAATCCCGATCAACCGCCAGCGAAAAGTTGGCCACAGGCGTGCCGCTCTGCGTGTGGCGCAGCTCGGGATCGCGCCCGAGACGGCCCATAATAACGATATGGTTCAAGCTCATATAACGCGCCCCTCCTGCTTAGAACACCACGTGCCCTCGATCGTTCTCATGCTCTTGAACGTGCCAAGCTGTCCGTGGTAACTTGGGGTAACAGACACTTCCTCCTCGTTGATGAAAATTGAAACCGAAGTTGCGCCAGGGAACATCTTGAGCGCATCGGCCCGCAATAGTGCAATGTAGTCATTCATCGTCTCGTTCATTGCGGTTCCCTCCTATACTCAATGTAAATCAAGGTCTTGTTGCCGTCCTTCCGCCGCCGCTGGCGGACGGTGTAACCGTTCTTAAAGAGAATCTGGGCCACCGCGTCCCGCTCAGCAGGGGTGGCGATGTCAAGAATCTTCCAGTCTACCACGTTTCCACCTCCCTTCCATATATTCCTCATGAAGATCCCGAACTTCCTGCTCCTCCTGATACCATCGGTTGAACATATGGTTGCAAACAGCACCGCCATATGGATACCAAAGGTCGCATAGCTGGCACAAAATATCAGGATGGGTGTCTGGGCATTTGCATACGCCGCAACAACTCATCAGCGTTCCTCCCGTCACTCCAATACAATCGTTGTCGTTGTTTTCTCGGGTTCCTCATACCCGCGCACGTCCTGAACTTCCTCCACTGTCTGGATACCAAGCAAAACCTCGGGACAATGCGCACGGGCAAAAAAGCTGGCGGCACGGTACATCATCATCTGTCGGGGCATGGTTTTCCACTTGCTACCGGGCTTGTTAAGCCATCCCTCATCCTGTGCCATCCTCATGGTAATAGTTTCCGAAACACACTGTGCCCCACTTGAAATCCGTGTTGCCCTGGCAAAACACCCCTCTGATATCTGTCCGGGTTCGCCCACAAACACGTATTCCAGCGGCGTGAACTTCCCGCACCCGTTGATGGCCGCGGCGCAAAATGAGCCAGACCACGCGGGCTTGCCCTTCACCACATAGAGATTTTGCATAACCATCATAGGAGAAAGGCCCTGCCGATTCGCCAGGTCAATGGCAATCAGGCAGTTCTCCGGACTGTTGCGGTAGTTGTCCGGGACAAGCCCGGATTTAGACAGCATTCCAGCGGTACGATAGGACAGGTTCATCATGCCCCGGTCATTCCACATGGTGAGGCCACCTGGAACGGGCGCTTGCGGCGCAAGGGAAAGCTGATCCTGCAGTTCCTCGCTGTTCAATTCTTCAGGCATTCTTCTTCCTCCGTTTCTTTTTTAGCGCGTTGTGCAAGGCGATCAACCCATCTGGCACCGCATCATCAAAATCAAACTCCTGCAGCTTGTAACTGCTGTCTTTTTTCAGATGCAGGATATACAGCTTGTCCATCGGCATTCCATTTGCAGACAGCATCCGGCGGTATAAGTTCAACTGTGCGGAACACAGCGGCACGTGTATGGTGTAACTGGTTTTGATGTCCAGCAGAGTCAGCACGCCGTCAAGCCTTCCGTATCGGTCTATTGTGCCTGCGTACCTATCCTTTGGGTGGTACGCCGAAAACTCGATTTTTTCCCATTCCACCGCGTGTTCTTGCCTAAATTTGAGATACGCCTGCACATATGGAAGTATGCCATCATCAACATCAACGGAGCCGTATTTGTCCAACGCATCACAAGCCTTGTGCACCGCGGTGCCCCGTTCGGCTGCCTGGTCGATCCTCCATTGTGTTACGTCTGCGTAAATCTCCCTCGAAATAAACCGGCACAGCTCAGACACACTGGGGAGCTCCTCCCCGTCCAGAGTGTATTTGTGGCCCTGGTCAAAAAACAATAGCGTTGCCATGCGCCCCTCCTAAGTACAAAGCATCACTTCATAACCCATCATTTCCGCAATTTCGAAGATCGTGAAGTTTTCTTTTAAAATGGCTTGGAAGCAGTCAGCGCACCAGGTCTCCCCGCCGCCGTCTCCAACACAGCGTTCAAAGCGATATATCCCCTGTCCGCACTTCGAGCACATATGGGACGGCTTCGGTTCGTTCTCCATCCAGTTGACATCCGGCGGCTCCAATGGCTGTTCAGCCAGTTCAAAGCGTTGTCCCGCCATGTTGTAATACCATCTCATTTTGACTCCTCTCGCTCCGGCACCGCCCCGATGATTTCAAAATTGAGCAGCCCGGCCTTGATGTGCTTGATTGCCTTGGCCATTTAAACG
>ERZ808028.275-NODE-275-length-51625-cov-9.780127_pt1 | contig 51625 bp, 52 predicted proteins | sample MGYA00380184_ERZ808028 | MGnify/ENA primary metagenome ERZ808028 (study PRJEB31490, sample SAMN06133397) | mouse gut metagenome | isolation source: J8_1 | host: mice | place: China: Chengdu | collected 2015-05 ...
CAATCCTTTCGGATTGACGAGGATTTTAACAAAGCAGAGGCGGAAATACTGCCGCGAAAATCGTGTTCGGACGTGTGTGCTATGGTTAAAAGAGTATAGCACGCTTTCCGATTCTTGTAAAGTTATAAAATCCGTGAAAAAACGCTTGCGAAAGCGCAAAGTTTGCGCTATGATTATGAAAAATACAGTATTTTTCATATTATGGTAGTGTTTGGAGGCATTGCTTTGGATTCGGATTGTGTAAAAAATATGCTCATTGGCGGACAAACCTCTCTCGGCGTAGAATTCGGTTCGACACGCATAAAAGCCGTGTTAATAGGCAGTGATTACCGTGTGCTCGCTTCGGGTGCGTACGCATGGGAAAATCAACTGGAAAACGGCGTTTGGACATATCCGCTGTCCGCGGTGTGGCATGGCTTGCGGGAAAGTTACGCACAGCTCAAAGCGCAGGTGCAGTCGCAGTACGGCGTAATTTTAAAAACTGTCGGTAGTATCGGTTTTTCTGCGATGATGCACGGTTACTTGCCGTTTGACAAAGACGGAAATCAGTTAGCGGAATTCCGTACATGGCGCAATACCATAACTGAACAGGCGGCGGCAGAGCTGACGGCGGCTTTTTCTTTTAATATTCCGCAGCGTTGGAGCGTTGCGCATTTGTATCAGGCGATTTTGAACGGGGAAGCACACGTGCAGAATATAGCCTTTTTAACGACCCTTGCAGGCTATGTGCACTGGCAACTGACAGGTGAAAAAGTGCTCGGTGTCGGCGAGGCGTCGGGAATGTTCCCGATTGACAGTCAAACAGGCACATATGACAGTGCAATGTGTGAAAAATTTGCAAGCCTTGCCGCGGCGCACGGCTTTACGACGCCGCTTCAAAGCATTCTGCCCCGCGTGTTAACGGCGGGCGAGCCGGCGGGTGTTTTGACCGAAGCGGGTGCGAGATTGATTGACCCGAGCGGTGAACTCTCGGCAGGAATTCCGCTTTGTCCGCCCGAGGGCGATGCCGGGACAGGTATGGTCGCTACCAACAGCATCGCCCCGAAAACGGGCAATGTTTCGGCGGGCACGTCTATTTTCGCAATGGCGGTGCTTGAAAAACCGCTTGCGGGTGTCTATAAAGAAATTGATATGGTTACAACCCCTGCGGGTGCGCCTGTTGCGATGGTACACTGCAACACCTGCACTTCCGATTTGGACGCTTGGGTGCGGCTGTTTTCGGAACTGCTGTCCTCAGCAGGCACGCCGATGCAAAAAGGTGCGCTTTACGATATGCTGTACAATGCCGCACTGTCCGCAGATTCCGAATGCGGCGATTTGCTTTCTTACAATTATTATTCGGGTGAGCCTGTGACGGACGCGGCAGACGGCAGACCGCTGTTCGTGCGAACCGCTGAAAGCCGATTGACACTGCCGAACTTTATGTGCAATCTGATTTTCAGCACGCTTGCGACACTGCGCATCGGTATGGATATTCTGTTTGAGAAAGAACATATCACCTTAACGCGCCTGTACGGACACGGCGGACTGTTCAAAACGCCCGAAGTCGGTCAGCGATTGACGGCGGCGGCGCTCCATACGCCCGTGGCGGTGATGGAAACCGCAGGCGAGGGCGGCGCGTGGGGCATTGCACTTTTGGCGACGTACCTGCGCGAAAAAACGGAAAATGAAACACTTGCGCAATATTTGAATACCCGCGTGTTTGCAAATAACAACGGTACATGCCTTACTCCCGATGCGGCGGATACCGCGCGGTTCGAGCATTTTCTGACACGTTATAAAATCGGTTTGCCTGTCGAAAAATCGGCGGCGGAAATATTATAAATACAGAAAGAGGATTTTATTATGCAGTTAAAAGAATATGAATTTTGGTTTGTGGTCGGCAGTCAGTTTTTATACGGTCCCGAAGTCTTGGAAACCGTTGCGGCACGCGCCGAGGAAATGGCAAACAAAATGAATGAAAGCGGCGCTTTGCCCTGCAAGGTGGTTTATAAAGTAACCGCGAAAACACCCGAAGAGATTACAGAGGTTGTCAAAGAGGCGAATTACCGCGACACCTGTGCAGGTGTGATTGCGTGGATGCACACCTTTTCACCGAGCAAAATGTGGATTGACGGACTGCAAAAACTGCAAAAGCCGTATTGCCATTTTGCCACACAGTACAACCGCACCATTCCCAATGAAGAAATTGATATGGATTTTATGAATCTGAACCAGGCGGCGCACGGCGACCGCGAACACGGCTTTATTGCCGCACGTCTGCGTATGCCGCGCAAGGTGATTATGGGCTATTGGCAGGATGCAGATGTCCTTACGCGTCTCGGCAGTTGGATGCGTTCTGCGGCGGCGGTTGCGTTTTCAAAATCCTTAAAGGTAATGCGCTTCGGCGACAATATGCGCAATGTTGCCGTGACCGAGGGCGATAAGGTCGAAACGCAAATGAAGCTCGGCTGGCAGGTGAATACGTGGCCCGTGGGCGCTTTGGTCGAGGAAATCAACGCGGTCACGGAAGCAGACGTGGACGCGCTGATGGCGGAATACGATAAACTTTACGATATGGCGACTGACAATCTTGCGGCAGTACGCTATCAGGCAAAAGAAGAAATTGCAATGAAGAGAATGCTCGAGCGCGAGGGCTGTAAAGCATTTTCCAATACTTTTGAGGACTTGTACGGTATGGAACAGCTCCCCGGGCTTGCATCTCAGCGCCTAATGGCGCAGGGCTACGGCTACGGCGGCGAGGGGGACTGGAAAGTTTCTGCGCTGACCGCCGTCATTAAAGCGATGACCGAGGGGATGACAGGCGGCTCTGCATTTATGGAGGATTACACCTATCATCTTGAGCAAGGCAATGAATATTCTCTCGGCGCGCATATGCTGGAGGTTTGCCCGTCCGTGGCGGCGGCACGCCCGCGCATTGAGGTGCACCCATTGGGCATCGGCGGTAAGGGAGACCCTGCACGGCTTGTATTCGAGGGACACGCAGGTAATGCCTGCGTCGTGAGCCTTGTGGATATGGGCGGCAGACTGCGTATGATTTGTCAGGATATCGAAGCGGTCAAGCCGATTATGGATATGCCGAACCTGCCTGTGGCACGCGTGATGTGGCGCGCGGAGCCAAACCTCAGAACAGGTGCGGAGTGCTGGATTTTGGCGGGCGGCGCACACCATACCGTGCTGACCTATGATGCCACGCCTGAAATGCTGCGTGACTGGGCGCGGATGATGGACATTGAATTTGTCCATATCACGAAAGACACCACACCCGATGCGTTGGAGCAGGAGCTTTTCTTAAACGACCTTGCATGGAAGCTGAAATGAGGAAATCAATATGTTGGAAGCATTAAAACAATCGGTTTTTGAAGCGAATCTGCTTTTGCCGAAGCACGGGCTTGTCACCTTTACATGGGGCAATGTGTCGGGCGTAGACCGCGAACAGGGCTTGATGGTTATCAAGCCTTCGGGTGTCGAATACGACACAATGCGCCCTGAAGATATGGTTGTCGTCGATTTGAAAACAGGCAAAAAAGTAGAGGGCGAATTGAACCCGTCCTCAGATACCGATACGCACGTAGTGCTCTACAACGCGTTTCCCGAAATCGGCGGAATCGTGCATACCCATTCGCGCTGGGCAACGACCTTTGCACAGGCGGGGCGGGGGATTCCCGCACTCGGCACCACGCACGGTGACTACTTCTACGGTGAAATTCCGTGTACAAGAAAAATGACACCTACTGAAATCGGCGGACGCTATGAGTGGGAAACGGGCAATGTGATTGCCGAAACTTTTCAGGACAAAAGCGCAAAGGATATTCCCGCCGTGCTCGTCCATTCGCACGGTCCGTTCTGCTGGGGCACAGACCCGAAAAATGCCGTGCATAACGCCGTGGTTTTGGAAGAAATTGCCTTTATGGGCTGGCACGCCCTGCAAATGCAACCCGATTTGCCGCCGATGCAGCAAGAGCTGTTAGACAAACACTACCTGCGCAAACACGGCGTAAACGCCTATTACGGGCAGGGAAAGCAAAACGGATAACGCCATAATAGCACACACTGCGTCATTCTGAGCGAAGCGAAGAATCTCAAACAGCGCAAACTGCATTTAACAGAATCCGCAGGGCGAGGGGAGCTCGCGCCGAAAATTCACGTTGAAATTTTTGCAAATACATTAACCCCCCGTAGGGAACGACCTCTGTGTTGTTCCGAAAATGTAGAGCGTGCTAAGTGAATTTAATAAATTTGTAGGGAATGGGCAATGCCCATTCCGCGGGCGCGCATCGCGCGCCCCCACACGTGTATACTATATTCTGTAGGGGACGCCGACTCGGCGACCTGTTCTGTATAGTGATATTTTTGCTTGTAAAAGGATATTTTCAGTAAGGCAAAAGGAGATTAAAAATGGCTTTCTGTTGCGAAGATATGGCGTATCACACATACCAACCGGCAGACTCCGAAGAAAAAACAATCCTATATATTCCCCGATTCAACGAATACGGCATTCCTTGCAGAGACGATAGCGGAGCTTCTGTGATTTTGATTACGCATTGCCCTTGGTGCGGTAAAGCGCTTCCGAAATCTCTGCGGGACGAGTGGTTTGATAAACTGTCTGTACTCGGATTTGAAAATCCGCTTTTTGATGACAGCATTCCGCAGGCGTTTCAAACAGATGTATGGTGGAAAGGTAAATTCTTATGATGTATATGTATCGGATTGCCAAATATGATTTGAACAATTATGAGAACGGTATATATACAGGAGCAGATTGGACGGACTATTCAGATATTGGACAGACTTTTAACGGAGTAGAACTCACGGAAAAAGTTTATCTGCATATTGAAAGCCGTTACATCCGCGTTGCGCAGATTTTACGGGAAAAATCGCATTGCCAATCCGTTTCCATTTTCAACCTGGAAAAGCATTCACCCGATTTACCTTGGAAAAATGCGCAAAAAATCCGTGAAGCGAAGCTTTCGGAAATAATACGGGACTGCTTAAGAAACAAATGCTGGTGTCGGCTGTACGGAGAAAATTTTTATATCCATTTCGGATATGATTTCTATATGTATATCGGGTGTACAGTTCCGTATGCCGAAGTGGTGCATATATGCCGCGAAAATCAACTCTATGCCGTTGAACAGGATTCACCGTATGTAACCATAGATGCGGAGTAGAACGCAGAATCCATCGAAATTCCGAAGCATACTTTCTAAGAATAACGAAAAGCGCCGAAAGCTTCTGGTTTTCGGCGCTTTTCGCTTATCAACAATGGGGCGTATGGAAAGAGATACCCGAACTGCGGGTACAGTTTTTAAAAGTAAAAATAAAAAGCCACCTTCGTGACTTTTTATTTTTGTCTGTGGGGTACGGAAAAGGTGTTTTGCGTTTTTAGTGAAGAGAGCTGAACTCTAATGACAAATGAAACAGTCCTTTTCTTTAATAAATGAAATAATCCTTACAGATTGTGAAATTTTCTGCTTCGCAGAAAGTGAAATAAATCCACCCACGTCCGCAGGCATTTCATACGCCATAGGCGTATTTCACAAATCTGTAAAGTGGATTTATTTCATTGAAAAAAGCACGCTTTCGCGTGCTTTTTTCTGGTGGGAGAGAGTGGATTCGAACCACTGAAGTCGTAGACGGCAGATTTACAGTCTGCTCCCTTTGGCCGCTCGGGAACTCTCCCATATTCTATTTTACGTTAAAGGAGTGGAGCTGGTGGACGGACGAAATCACGCTGCGCGTGCTTTCTATGCTCGGTCACCGTTGCTTCGCAACAGTACCGCCCTCGCACTTCGCGCCTAAAAACAATTCACTGAATTGTTTTCTTTACGGCGCTCACCCTCACAGGCTTCGAGTCCGTTTTGACTCACTGTGTCAAGGGTGGAGCTGGTGGACGGACTCGAACCCCCGACCTGCTGATTACAAATCAGCTGCTCTACCAACTGAGCTACACCAGCATTTCCAACGCTCGAATATAATAGCACACAAAATCCAATTCGTCAAGACAAATTTTCAGTTTTTTCACTTTTTTCTTAATAAATTCTATTTTTTAATACTTATATGCTTTTATTGTTTGCTTATCTCTGTTCCGCTGTACTTCCCGTTATATTTGTGCTAAAATAATCAAAAAGCCGAAGGAGCGCTATCCATGCAATTTGTACGCAGAAAGATAGAGGTAGAGACAGACCGTAACTACTGTTTAGAATGCCATTGCCGTATCAATTACACCTGCGAAACGCCGTGGAAGCGCGAACTGCCGTATGAAGTGTACCGTGCGGAATGGTTTTCCTACACTTCACAGACAGAAAGCTATTTAAACGCATTGCGCAACTCTGTGCGGGAAGCACACACGCTTGCCGAGATTCTGGAAACGCAGGACGGTGAAAAAATCGGATATTTTTGGATGACGGTTGACTGCGACGCAGAAAGCGGATTTTCCTTTGCGGAGATACAGGAAATTTATATAGAAGAATCCTATCGCGGGCAGGGGATTGCACGGCATATGTACGCGCTCGCCGAGCAGTGCGCAAAAGCTTGCGGAGCAAAGGTACTCCGCGCAGGTACTGGCTGTGCAAATTCGGCTTCTGTGCAAATGCATGAAGCCCTCGGCTTTGCCGCATACCGTAAGGAGTATGAAAAGCTTTTATGAGAAATGTGTATTGCAGTCCGATGACCTTGGATTTGCCCGAGGATTTCGGCATCATTCATTTTACAGAACGTCAGGCTTATACGTTTGCCGTGATTCTCGGTGTCGTTCTGCTCGGGCTGATGCTTTGGGGCGGGATATCCGTTGCGCGGGAGTTGCTTCGGCGCAAATCCCAAAATGCGGATTTTTTAGAGAATTTCTCCGAAGCTTCGGAGGCAGACCTGCCGCCGCTTACGGAGTTGCACGCAGTTGTCACCGCCAAGGATGCACAGATTGTGCACATGGGCAATGCGAAAGCGCCGTCTCACCGCATTCGGTATCAAATTCTGTTTACTTTAGAGAACAACGAAACAAGAATCCTCGACGTGCCGCAGGAAGCTTTTGAGCAAATACACAAAAATCAAATCGGCACATTGGTTTTACAGGAAGAAGCGTTTTTTGATTTCTCGGTGGACTGAAAGGAACATATGATGAAAAAGAATAAGAACGCAATTCCGAACGGCACATATCGAATTATTAAAATCGGCAGGGCCCTTTTCGAGCTCATCTATGAGACGATTATAGATAATCAGGAAGACTTTTTTGACGTGGATGACGGAACAAAAATAATAACACATTTTGATATGAATTGGGAAAAGGGCGAATTGATTTGCACGGCACATAATTATATAGAAAATCAGAGACAGACTTTGAATACAGCGAAACTGTTTTCCGCCTTGGAGAATACAACCGACACGCTGTATGCGGAGAACAGATATATCGAATTGACAGCGGCAGAACTGCAACATTTACAGAATGAAGCCGAATCCGATTGAAAACGGACGGATATTTTGATAATTATTGATAAAACATTTGACAAACCCGCCGGGCAGTGCTATAATACAGTCACTAAATCACTTTAAAGCTTTAAAGCGGCAAAAGCGAAGTACAGGAGTTAAGTAAAATGGCACAGAGAAAAGGTAATTTGATGGGTGTCCGCGCAGACGTAAAAGTATTGGACGCAACCATTCGCGACGGCGGACTTTGCAACAACTTCCGCTTTACAGACGAATTTGTCACCGAGCTTTATAAAACGAATATCAAGAGCGGTGTGGATTATATGGAGTTCGGCTATAAAGCCAGCCGTGATTTGTTTAACGAAGCGGATTTCGGCAAATGGAAATTCTGTAAGGAAGAGGACATCCGCGCCATTGTCGGCGATAACATTTCCGATATGAAAATTGCGGTTATGGCGGATGTTGGGCGTTGCGATTACAAAACGGACTTTCTGCCGAAAAGCGAGAGCGTGATTGATATGGTACGTGTGGCGTGCTACATTCATCAGATTCCCGCCGCTGTCGAAATGATTGAATATTTCCATGCGCTCGGCTATGAAACAACCTGTAATATTATGGCGATTTCGCAGGCAAACACAAATCAGCTGGAGGAAGCACTCGCGATGCTCGGGGAATCCTCTGTAGACGTCATTTATCTTGTGGACAGTTACGGTTCCTTGTATCCCGAAAATGCATCCGACCTTGCCAAAACCTATTTGGAGGCTGCGGAGAAGTCCGGGAAACAGGTCGGATTCCACGGGCACAACAATCAGAATTTGGCGTTTGCCAATACGATTGAAACCCTTTCCTACGGCGTGTCTTATTTGGACGCCACCGCGCAGGGGATGGGGCGCGGCGCGGGCAACTGCGCGATGGAGCTGTTACTCGGCTTCCTCAAGAATCCGAAATATAATTTGTACAGCCTGCTGACCTTTATCGAAAAATATATGCTGCCCTTGAAAGCCTCGGGCGTTGTGTGGGGCTACGATTTACAGTATATGTTCACAGGTCAGCTGAACCGCCACCCGCGCGAAGCGATGACCTTCACCGCAGAAGGACGCAGCGATTACTGCGAATTCTACAAATCCTTGTTAGATAATTTTTAATGCAAACACAGTGAAAAAGGCACAGATTGTTGAATTGCAATCTGTGCCTTTTGGTTTGTGTTGAATTTCAGGAAAGGGTTGATATATTATATTTTAACTTTTTGATGCGCTGTCTCTGCCTATATAAATTAAAATGTTACCGCTGGGTATGTAGTTTTTCGCGCTGGGTATGTCTATTGTAACGCAGGTTATGGATACACTATAGCCATCCTCTTGAAATTTGGCAAAGTATTTTCTTGTTTCTAGTAGTTTATCTTTCGCCGGATCATCTTCACTCCGCTCCGTTTCAAGAGAGTAGTCTTTTGTTCCTAAAGCTGCTTTATAGTAGTCAATGACTTCAAGCATCCGCTCATCTGGAAACGGACAATGGAAGCTTATCTCAATCAAATCCAATTCTTCAGCGTCGTTAAATATATAGCTTATTTCCCCACTGACTTCCTCTCCGTTATTCGCAGTAAACGGAATATGTAAACGAGGGTAGAAGTGATCTGTATTGTGCACGCCACTCTCTGAAAACTCTTCGACTAAGACTACCCATTCTCTTTCTTCATTGCTCATGGTTTTCTCTGATGTATAAGATATCTTGGCTTTTACTTCTGAGAGAGTGTCACCCAATTTTACATTATCGTACGGAAGAACAGGATGCATCCCCTTATAAACAGCAGAACCGATTAGAATAATTGCTAAAATTAACAGCGGAATAATAAGAATCCGAACAATCTTTTTAATGTTTGGCTTCTTTTTTTCTTGTTTCGGTTGCGTTTCTGTCGGTTGGGCTGGCGGCGTCTGTACTTGCAAAACGGGCGGGGTAGGGGAATTGCGTGTATTTACATAGGCTTGCGTAATTTCGCTGACTGTCGAATTTGCTTTTGAGATAGTTGCTCTGGATATTAAATCTTCCTTTAAGATGCCTTGCGGTAGACTTTCCTCTGTGCCGACGCCGATAAAATCGCAAGGACAAAATTTTCCGATGTCATGTCGATTTAATTCTGTCCCGTGTGCGGCAAGAACTTCGCCTGTAACCCGACAAATATAGTACTCGTTGCTGTCGGGGTTTTTAATCCACACCAAATCGTCTTTTTTGAAAGCGGAAATTGCGTTGTTTGCACGCAAAAAGCCAATATCCTCTGAATCTTCAGGGTCATATCCCACCCAGCCGATACCGATAATTCCTCTTTCCTTACAAAACTGAAATTTGCTTTTTTGAAGATCTTTAGGTTTGTCTTCTTCTGATCTGTTGTCCAACAGATTCATAATCCATACATTCATTTCCATTTTCTCCTCTCGTGTCCCAAATTTGTTTACACCATCTCAAATATACCAAAACGGGATATTTGCAGTATACCATTATGGGATAATACTGTCAAGAGGTGAGTCTATGAGATTGAGAACTTTGCGAAAACAAAAGGGGATATCTCAGCTGAAACTTGCGATAGACCTTGGTATGAATCAAAACAGTATTAGCAGATACGAAAACGGCGAGCGCGAAGCGGATTACAGAACTTTAATTGCTTTTGCGGATTATTTTAATGTTTCGATTGATTATCTGTTGGAAAGAACAGATAATCCGAAGTGTAACAAATAGAATGTAGTGTTATTAAGAAAAAACGGGACTGCAAAAACGCAGTCCCGTTTTAATACTTTTTACAAGCTTATATCATTTCAACACCAAATCACAATTCTCAATCTCCACCCCGTCGATGTCGGACAAAAACAGCTTGATTTGCTTATACCCCATAGATTTCACCGAGAAATCCTTGAACCGCTCCGTGATTTTCGAATTAATTTCGCCGATGTTCAAGCGGTGTGCTCGGTTCCGTTGCAGAAGCGACAGCACATACGCCTCAATTTCTGCTTTGTGTGCAGAATACTGCAAGCAAACGCTTAATGTGTGGCGGTCACCGTCGGGTAATACTTTAAAGGTGTTAAAGGATTTTAAAAATCCCGAAAATTTTGAAAATCCGTAATTGCGTTCATCGAAATCGGAGTACTTGCGCTGTAACGCTTCTTTGACCACGCTGATTTGAATTTTTGCACCAGACTCTTTTTGTGAAAGCATGGAAAGAATTTCCTGTTCAATTTCTTTACGCGGGGTAATGCTGGTGACCGCAGAGGGTTCTGCGTCCGCCTCACCGCTTAACACATCCAAATAACGGAAGGAATCACATGCACTGACAAATGCTTTCGGCGTTTTGCTTTCGCCCATGCCGATGACTTGCTTGCCCGATTCCCGCAGTCTTGCCGCAAGACGTGTAAAATCGCTGTCACTGGACGCAAGGCAAAATACATCTACTGCGTTTAAATAGAGAATATCCATCGCGTCAATAATCATCGCCGAGTCCGTGGAATTCTTGCGAGAGGTATAGGCATATTGCTGCATCGGCATCAGCGCGTATTCGGGTAAAAGCACTTTCCAGCTTTTTGCCTGTTCCAGTGTCCAGTCCCCGTAAATGCGTTTCACCGTCACCGTGCCGACGGTTTTTAATTCGTCAAAAATGGTCTCCACATATTTCGGCGCAATGTTGTCAGAATCAATTAACAGCGCAATATTCAAATTTTCTGTATTCATTTTATATCCTTTCGGTTGTTGTCTGAATTTTATGTGTTTGTTTTACCATAAACGCAAAGCGTTGTTATGGTAAAATCTGTTCATCTTTGGTGGCTTGCCGTTAGGCAGAGCTAAAGGGACATAAAATCAGCGGTAAAATAAGCCCTATACTTATTTTACCATATTTTATGGTTTGGCGCAACAAAACCGATTTTTTTTGGAAAGGAGTTACTTGTATATTTTTGAAAATTATGGTATTCTATAAATAACATAAAGACAGAAAGGACTATTCAAATGTTAGAATTTCGATATGATACCCAATTGCTGATTGAGGGCGAGGATTTAGACGAGGACGTTATTCACGACTATTTCACAGAGAATTTCAAAGGGGATTGTCTGCTTGCTGTCGGTGACGAGGATTTGATTAAAATCCATTACCACACCAACGAACCGTGGAAGGTGCTGGAATATTGCGCAACGCTCGGCGAGATTTACGATATTGTTGTGGAAGACATGGACCGTCAGGAACGCGGCTTGCACGGCTGAGTATAGGGGAGGGTATATGGCAAAATTAACGGCAACTCTGCACGGGGATTTTTATACAATTATTGCAGATTTAGAAAAGACAGTAATGAACGGCAGTGTTTCTGCTTCAAAAGAAGAATCGGTACAGTACGCACGTAACGGTGTGCAAAGCTATTTAGGTATTTTTGAACGCTTCAGTTATGCGGGCGGCAACCGCGTAAGTATGAGTATTTCATTGTTCGGCGACGATGAATATTCCAATTTGTGCGTGGTAACCTCCGGCGGCAGTACGGGGACATTTTTCAAAATTAATACTTGGGGCGAAGAGACGTTTTTGGAAACGATTCAGGCCTGTGTGCGGAAGTATGAGCTGCGGTAAATTAGTTGCCGAATTTTTTCGATTTCTATTGACATTATTCTTCTTTCGGTTCATAATATAATACACAAAAAACAACATCGGTAGGTAAGGCTCCCACAGGGATACGGGCTGCTGCCGCGAAACGGTGGAGACACTGTCAGCAGGTCAGCAGGGCACATCGAAAAACAAGGTGTGCTCTAATGCAGTTTCATCGCCCTTTGAAGCTAAAGCTTGAACGAAAACCCATACGTGTATTTTGCGCATACCGTCTTTTCGTTCGACGGTGTGCGTCTTTTTAATTTTAAATGTATTTGTGAGGTGAAAACATGGACACAGGAAGTGTGAAAAGTGCAGACCCGAACCCGCCCCGATCTACGGGCAGGAGAACCGCGGCTTGCTGTGCCTCTGTTTTCCGCTGATTTGGTTTTGCGCTTTGTTTCCGATTACCGCCGTGATGCGGTTATCTTTTGATTTTAGGAGGGAAACGGAGTGTACGAAAAAGTACTTGCATTGTTAGAAGAAAAAAATTATTCTGCGTTAAAAGAATTGCTTTCCGAAAAGAACGAAGCGGATATTGCCGCTGTTTTTGAGGATTTACCGCAGGAAAAGCTGCCGCTTGTGTATCGGATTCTTCCGAAAGAATTGGCAGCGGAAGTGTTTGTTAATATGGAGTCGGACGCGCAGGAATTTCTGATTCACGCATTCAGCGATAACGAATTGCGCGAGGTTTTGGAGGAACTGTATGTGGACGATGCGGTGGATATTATTGAGGAAATGCCTGCCACGGTTGTCAAGCGTATTTTACAGCATACCGATCCCGAAACACGCAAAAGTATCAATGAAATTTTGCAGTACCCCGAGGATTCCGCAGGCAGTCTGATGACGATTGAGTATGTTGACCTCAAAAAATATATGACGGTTGACGATGCATTTACACGGATTCGCCGTACAGGGGTGGACAAAGAAACCATCTATATTTGTTATGTCACCGATGAAAACCGCAAACTGCTCGGTATTGTGACGGTCAAAGACCTTTTGCTTTCCGAAAAAAGCGAAAAGATTTTTGAAATCATGGATACCAATATCATTTCGACCACAACCTTAGAGGACAAAGAGGTTGTCGCCGAAAAATTCCAAAAGTACGACCTTTTGGCATTGCCCGTGGTGGACCGCGAAAATCGCTTAGTCGGCATTATCACGATTGATGATGCAATGGACGTTTTGCAGGACGAAAACACCGAGGACTTTGAAAAAATGGCGGCAATTACGCCGACGGACAAGCCCTATCTCAAAATGAGCGTGTTCGACATTTGGAAAAAGCGGTTTCCTTGGTTGCTGTTGCTGATGGTCTCTGCCACGTTTACAAGCAAAATTATCCAAAGCTCCGAAGAAGCTTTGCAAGCCTATGTGGTGCTGACTGCCTATATCCCGATGCTGATGGGTACGGGCGGCAACTGCGGCGGTCAGTCCTCCACTACGATTATTCGCGGTCTGTCCTTGGGTGAAATAGAATTTCGCGACACACTGCAAGTGATTTGGAAAGAATTCCGCGTATCCTTTCTGTGCGGCGTTACACTCGCGGTTGTCAATTTCGGACGTCTTTTGTGGATGGACCGTGTATCCGTTTTGGTGGCGGGTGTGGTCAGCGTTTCTATGATTTTGACCATCATTTTAGCGAAGTTTATCGGTTGTTCTCTGCCGATTCTCGCAAAAAAACTGCATCTTGACCCTGCGGTTATGGCAAATCCCTTTATTACAACTATTGTGGATGTTATGTCTCTGTTGATTTATTTCCGCGTTGCGTCTTGGATGCTGCATATTTAAGCATCCAAGCATACAGGGATGCACAGTCTTGTAGGGGCAGATGCCTTCATCTGATTCGAGCGGGGGTGGATGTCAAACAAAGTCAATGGATGTGCACAATCCCGTAGGGGCGATTCACGAATCGCCCGAGTGCGGTTGGATTTTATGCAAACCCAACGGCGGACTTGGAAGTCCGCCACGACATGCGTATCAAATTCACTTTGTGCGATGTGAGATTCTTCGCTACGCTCAGAATGACAAGCTTGCGCAATTTCGTAGGGGCGAACTGTGTTCGCCCGCTTTTTCTTTCTGTTTTGATAAGGGGACATTTATGAACATCACATTGCACTATATTGAAAAAGGCGAGGGCTTTCCGCTGATTCTGTTGCACGGCAACGGCAGTTCCTCATCGTATTTTGAACACCAAATCCCGTATTTTGCAAAGCAGTATCACGTCTATGCCGTGGATACACGCGGACACGGTGCATCGCCGCGCGGGACAGCACCGTTCACCATGCGGCAGTTCGCAGAAGATTTGTGCGGATTTATGGATGCGCAGGGGATAAAAAAAGCGCATATCCTCGGCTTTTCCGACGGCGGCAATATTGCAATGACTTTCGCACTTCGCTACCCCGAACGGATTGAAAGGCTAATTTTGAACGGCGCGAATTTGCATACGAGCGGTGTGAAACGGCATTTGCAAATCCCGATTGAAATCGGCTACAGACTCGCAAAGCTTTCCGCTGAAAAAAGCCCGCAGGCAAAGCTAAAATGTGAATTACTCGGTCTGATGGTAAATGAACCGAATTTAAGGGCGGCGCAGTTAAAAGCCCTATGTATGCCGACCTTGGTTTTGGTCGGGTCAAACGATATGATTCAAGCGTCCCATTCCAAAGAAATTGCGGACGCACTCCCGAATGCACAGCTGGTAACCTTAAAAGGCGGGCACTGTATCGCGGCAGAGTTACCAACCGAATATAACCGTGTTGTCGATGCGTTTTTGAAAGGAATTTTATGAAAAAAGTGATTGTAATCGGTTCGCCGGGGGCGGGGAAAAGTACGTTTGCGCGAAAGCTTCGCGACAAAACCGATTTACCGCTGTACTATTTGGATATGCTGTGGCACAAAGCCGATAAAACCACAGTCACGCAGGAAGAATTTGACGCGCGCCTGCACGAAATTCTGCAAAAAGAGCGTTGGATTATCGACGGCAATTTCAGCCGAACACTGGAACCGAGACTGCAAGCGTGCGACACGGTTTTTCTTTTGGATTTTCCGCTGGAGGTCTGCCTTTCGGGTGTGGAATCCCGCATTGGTAAAAAACGCGTGGATATGCCGTGGGTGGAAACGGAATTTGACGCAGAATTTAAACAGTGGATTCTGGATTTCCCGAAAATACGCTTGCCGCAAATCTACGAATGGCTGGAAAAATATAAAGACGGGAAAGAAATCATCGTTTTCAAATCCCGTGAATCGGCAGACGCGTATATCGAAAATGATATTTGATTTTTTGCCGCCCCCTACGGATTTGTAAAAACGCTGTCATTCTGAGCTACGCTCAGAATGACAAGGTTGAACAAACCGCGTAGGGGCATCCGCCCGAGCAAATCAGAAAAATTGTACAAACCAACGGCGGGGGCGTCTTAGCAACACACGCGATTCGGTATTTTGCCGAACCGTGTGTGTTTTTGCTGTTTAGATGTCAAATTTACTTTGTGCCGTGGGAGATTCTTCGCTACGCTCAGAATGACAGACCGTAGGGGCGTACACCCAGCGCCCGCGAGGTCAGCTGAAACTTAAGCGGGCGGACAAGGATGTCCGTCCCTACGCGTACATCAAATTCACCCTGTGCCATGTGTGATTCTTCGCTGTCGCTCAGAATGACAATTTCATGCGGCTTCGCCCGAAATGACGTTTTCACTTTCCCATTTTCACCGCAAATTCCCTATGGACTTCCAAGCTTTCCTGCGTTAAAATGGTAGCAGTGCAAATTTGTTTTAACCGTAAAAACAGGGGCGCAAGTTCCAAAAGCACACTGAAAATCCGCGTGTAAAATTGCACAAAACGCGGCGTAAAACCCAATGCTTTTTGGGCAGTGGAACAAATGTTAAAAAATTAACAAGTAAGCGTTGACAAAATTTTAACAATGCGCTATGATGGTATCAATACGAAAATACTGATTGGGGCGAAAGGTATATGCGTACAGCGGAAAATGCCGTTCGCGGTATTTCAAAACAGGCGCTTTTGCGGCTGCCTTATTACTTAAATTACTTAAAGCAGCTGCAAAAATGCGGGGTGGAAAACACTTCCGCGCCGAAAATTGCCGCCGCGCTTTCCTTAAACGAGGTGCAGGTGCGCAAAGACATCGCCTATGTCAGTTCGTGTGCAGGCAAGCCGAAAACGGGGTTCGACGTACAGCTTTTGATTCGCGATTTTGAAACCTTTTTGGGCTATGACAACGTAAACGAGGCGATTCTCGTCGGGGCGGGGCTTTTGGGACGCTCGCTTTTGCAGTACAAAGGCTTTTCCGCGTACGGACTGCACTTGGTTGCGGCGTTCGACCGAGACCCTGCGCTTACAGAACTTCGTTTTAACGGAGAGCAGAAAATCTTCCCCATGGAAAAACTGGAAGATTTATGTCGGCGTATGCGTATTCACATCGGCATTATCTGTGTGCCCGAGGCGAGCGCACAGGCTGTCTGTGACCGCTTGGTTGCCTGCGGTATCCGTGCAATATGGAATTTTGCACCTGCGCATCTCACCGTGCCTGACGGCATCTTGGTGCAGAATGAAAACATTGCATCGTCTCTTGCGGTGTTGTCCGCACATTTACAAGACCATTATTCTGAAAAATAAACGAAGGAGCATCAGTACAATGGAACAAGCAAAGACTTACGAGATTGTGGATTCTGTCGAAATGCTGGAAAAAGCATTAAAGCGCGTGCGTGAGGCACAGGCGATTTTTGCGACCTATTCGCAGGAGCAGGTCGATAAGATTTTCCGTGCCGCCGCCATCGCCGCGAATAAGCAGAGAATTCCGCTTGCAAAAATGGCAGTTGCGGAAACCGGCATGGGCGTGGTAGAGGATAAGGTTATCAAGAATCATTATGCGGCAGAATATATTTACAATGCGTATAAAGATACAAAGACCTGCGGCGTTGTAGAAGAGGATTCTGCTTTCGGCGTGAAAAAGATTGCAGAGCCTATCGGCGTTGTGGCGGCGGTTATTCCGACGACAAACCCGACTTCCACGGCGATTTTTAAAACACTGATTTCTTTGAAAACCCGTAACGGTATCATCATCAGCCCGCACCCCCGTGCAAAAGGTTCGACCATTGCGGCGGCGAAAATCGTTTTGGAAGCGGCTGTTGCGGCGGGCGCACCCGAAGGGATTATTGACTGGATTGATGTGCCGTCTTTGGAAATGACCAACCTCTTGATGAAAGAGGCGGATATCATCCTTGCCACAGGCGGTCCCGGAATGGTAAAAGCGGCGTACTCTTCGGGCAAACCCGCACTGGGTGTCGGCGCGGGCAATACCCCTGCAATTATTGACGACACTGCAGACATCCTGCTTGCTGTGAACTCGATTATTCACTCCAAAACCTTTGACAACGGTATGATTTGTGCTTCCGAGCAGTCGGTTATCGTACTCGATAAGGTCTATAAGAAGGTCAAAGCTGAATTTGCGGCGCGCGGCTGTTATTTCCTGAAAAAAGACGAACTTGAAAAGGTCAGAAAGACCATTATTATCAACGGCGCGCTGAATGCCAAAATCGTCGGTCAGCCCGCATACAAAATTGCACAGCTTGCAGGCGTAACCGTACCCGAAACGGCAAAAATTCTGATTGGCGAAGTTACAAGCGTAGAGCTTTCCGAAGAATTTGCGCACGAAAAGCTGTCTCCCGTACTTGCGATGTACAAGGCAAAGGATTTCGGCGATGCGCTCGATAAAGCGGAGCATCTGATTGCGGACGGCGGCTACGGTCATACATCCTCTGTATATCTGAATGCCGTAACCGAGAAAGAAAAGCTTGCAGAGTTCGGCGAACGTATGAAAACCTGCCGTATTCTTGTCAATACACCTTCTTCGCAGGGCGGTATCGGCGACCTTTACAACTTTAAGCTTGCGCCGTCACTTACACTGGGCTGCGGTTCCTGGGGCGGCAACTCGGTTTCCGAAAACGTTGGCGTAAAGCATTTGCTTAATATTAAAACCGTTGCCGAAAGAAGGGAAAATATGCTGTGGTTCCGTGCGCCTGAAAAGGTGTATTTCAAGAAAGGCTGTCTGCCTGTTGCACTCGATGAGCTGAAAAATGTACTCGGCAAGAAAAAGGCATTTATCGTGACCGACTCTTTCCTGTACAACAACGGGTATACAAAATCGATTGAAGATAAACTTGATGAAATGGGCATTCAGCATACCTGCTTCTATGAGGTTGCGCCCGACCCGACACTCCAGTGCGCAAGAAAAGGTGCTGACCAGATGACGCAGTTCCAGCCCGATACGATTATTGCTGTCGGCGGCGGTTCGGCTATGGACGCGGCGAAAATTATGTGGGTGCTGTATGAGCATCCCGACGCGGACTTTGAAGATATGGCGATGGACTTTATGGACATTCGCAAGCGTGTATATACGTTCCCGAAAATGGGCGAAAAAGCCTATTTCATTGCGATTCCGACTTCCGCGGGTACAGGCTCCGAGGTTACGCCGTTCGCCATTATTACCGATGCGGATACAGGCGTAAAATGGCCGCTTGCCGATTATGAGTTGTTGCCGAACATGGCGATTGTCGATGCGGATATGATGATGAACGCACCGAAAGGCTTGACCGCCGCTTCGGGTATTGACGCGGTGACGCACGCACTGGAAGCGTATGCGTCCATTATGGCGACGGATTATACCGACGGTTTGGCAATCCGCGCGCTGCAAATGATTTTCCAATATCTGCCTCGTGCTTATGACAACGGTCCCAGTGACCCCGTTGCCCGTGAAAAGATGGGTAATGCCGCGACTATGGCGGGTATGGCGTTCGCCAATGCGTTCCTCGGCGTTTGCCATTCCATGGCGCACAAGCTCGGCGCATTCCATCATTTGCCGCACGGTATCGCAAATGCCTTGCTTATTGACTATGTTTTGCGGTATAATGCTGCTGAGGTTCCCACAAAGATGGGTACATTCTCGCAATATGACCACCCGCATACCCTTGCACGTTATGCAGAGGTTGCCGATGCGCTCGGCGTTTCGGGTAAAACCGACGAAGAGAAGCTTGAAAATCTTATCGCAAAGATTGATGAACTGAAAGCACACTGCGGTGTGAAAAAGTCCATTCAGGCATACGGTGTGGATGAGAAATATTTCCTTGAAACGCTGGACGAAATGGTGGAGCAGGCGTTCAACGACCAGTGCACGGGCGCAAACCCGCGTTATCCGCTGCTGAGTGAAATCAAAGAGATGTATCTCAAAGCATATTACGGCAAATAAGGCAAGGAGGAGAATTATGAAACTCGAAAAAGTCATTGCTGTCAGAACTTCCAAGACCGTTTATAAAGACGGTGACCGCGCGGTCAAGGTTTTTGACGAGGACTACAAAAAATCCGACATCCTCAACGAAGCGCTCAATCAGGCACGTGTGGAAGAAACGGGCTTGCCGATTCCGAAGCTTTTGGAGGTCGGCGTGGTCGACGGGAAATGGGCGATTGCATCCGAATTCATCAAAGGCAAAACACTTGCGCGTTTGATGGAAGAAAACCCCGATAAAATCGATGAATATATGGATTTGTTTGTGGATATTCAGCTCCAGATTCACAATCAGAAAGCGCCGCTTTTAAATAAGCTGAAAGATAAAATGAACCGCAAAATTTCCGAAACGGATTTGGATGCAACCACGCGCTATGAACTGCATACCCGTTTGGAAGGCATGCCGAAACACAATAAGGTTTGCCACGGTGATTTCCGTCCAAGCAACGTGATTGTCGGCGATGACGGTGTGAATTATATCATCGACTGGTCGCACGCAACACAGGGCAATGCGTCGGCGGATGCGGCAAGAACCTATTTGGTATTCTCCCTGAAGGGCGAGACCGAAAACGCCGAAAAGTATTTGGATAAATTCTGCGAAAAAAGCGATACGGCAAAGCAGTATGTACAGAAATGGTTGCCGATTGTTGCCGCTTCGCAGAGCGTAAAGCGCAATCCCGAAGAGAAAGAACTGCTTATGAAGTGGCTCGATGTTGTTGACTACGAATAAGTTTAAAGGAGAACGGCTATGAAAGTGACTGTTTGCATCGGAAGTTCCTGCCATTTAAAAGGTTCGCGCCAAGTTGTTGAGAGATTACAGGCATTGGTGGCGGAAAATGATTTGAAAGATCAGGTAGAGCTCAGCGGTAAATTCTGTATGGGCAACTGCCAAAACGGCGTGTGTGTAACGGTGGATGACGCGCTTTTCTCTGTGTCGCCCGACACAGTTGACGATTTCTTTAAAACCAATATTCTTGCCGCGCTGTAAGCGGTAAAGCGGGCAGTGCAAAGCATTTGGCTTTGTACTGCCGTTTTGCGCTTTCAAGAGGCGGTACATAGGGGAATTACCATGGCAAATTATATTAAACTGAAAAAATCGAATTGTAAGAACTGCTATAAATGCATCCGAAACTGTCCCGTGAAATCCATCAGCTTTTCGGGTACACAGGCACAGATTGTAGAGGATGAGTGTGTACTTTGCGGTATGTGCTTTGTGGCATGTCCGCAAAATGCCAAAGAAATCCGCAGTGATGTCGAGCGGGCAAAAGCGTTGCTTGCGGGGGATGCGCCCGTATATGCGAGTATTGCACCGTCCTTTGCGGCAAATTATGACAATGTGACTATTACAGCCGTTCGCAATGCACTTTTCAAGCTTGGCTTCGCAGGTGCTGAAGAAACCGCATACGGTGCGACTGTGGTTAAAAATGAATATGACCGTATGGTAAATGAGGGTACACAGGATGTCGTGATTGCGACCTGCTGTCATACAGTTAATCTGTTGATTCAAAAGCATTTTACCGAGGCAATTCCCTATCTCGCCAAGGTGCAGTCTCCGATGCAGGTGCATTGCGGGATGCTCAAAAAAGCACATCCGGGTGCAAAAACCGTCTTTATCGGTCCGTGTATTTCCAAAAAAGCCGAGGCGGAGGACTACGAGGGGATTGTGGACTGTGTGCTGACCTTCGAGGAGTTCGGCGAGTGGCTCAATGAAGCAGGGATTGAACTTGAACCGGCAGAGGCGCCAAATGAGCCCGCAGGCAAAGCCAGATTTTTCCCCACATCGGGCGGCATTCTCAAGTCTATGGAATGTAAAAACGAAAAATACAGCTATCTTGCCGTAGACGGTATGTCCTCTTGCATTCATGCAATTAAGGATATTATAGCGGGCAACATTCACAACTGTTTTATTGAAATGTCCGCTTGCCCCGGCAGCTGCATCGGCGGTCCCGCCATGCACAAAGCGCATAAAGCACCCGTACAGGGCTACCTTGCAGTCGAAAAATACGCAAAACAGGCAGAGGGTATGGATTTCCCCGTGGAACAGCCCGAAAGTGCGGAAATTGCCAAGAATTTGATTTTCCTTAAAAAGGAAAAACCGAAAGCGGGCAGCCGTGCGATTGAAGAAATTTTACATAAAATGGGTAAAATGCGCCCCGAGGACGAGCTGAACTGCGGTTCGTGCGGATACAATACCTGCCGTGAAAAGGCGCAGGCTGTCTTAGACGGCAAGGCGGATTTGTCTATGTGCCTGCCGTTCTTAAAAGATAAGGCGGAAACCTTCTCCGATAACATCATCAGCAATACGCCGAATGGCATTTTGATTTTGAACGAGGAAATGGAAGTCCAGCAAATCAATGCCGCGGCACGGAAAATCCTCAACATCCGCCATCAAAACGATGTGCTCGGCGAGCCTGTTGTCCGTATTATGGAACCGTTTGATTTTATTGAAGTCCTGTCAGGGGGCTTAAATATCCACGACAAGCGTGTGTATCTTGCGGAGTATAACAAATACATTGAAGAAACCATCATTTATGACCGTATGTATCATATTTTGATGTGCATTATGCGTGATATCACCTCTGAGGAAGAAGAAAAAGCCAAAAAAGAGGAAATGAGCCGCCATACGATTGAAGTTACCGATAAGGTTATTGAAAAACAAATGCGCATTGTGCAGGAAATTGCGTCCTTGCTCGGTGAGACAACGGCGGAAACCAAAATCGCATTGACCAATTTAAAGGAGTCGCTCAAAGATGAATAATTTGTGTACCGACATCGGGTATCAAAGCGTCAATAAGTTTGGCGAGCAGCTTTGCGGTGACCGTGTAGAAATTATTGACCAAAGTGATGAAAACCATGTGGTGGTGCTTGCGGACGGGCTTGGTAGCGGTGTGAAAGCGAATATTCTTTCTACACTGACCTCAAAAATTATTTCCACCATGATGGCAAATGGGATGAGCTTGGAGAACTGCGTAGAGACGATTGCCGCTACTTTGCCGATTTGCGAAGTGCGAAAGGTGGCATATTCCACATTTACCATCGTCCGCACTATTGACAACCGTGAGGCAGAAATTATACAATATGATAACCCGCAGTTGATACTTTTGCGGGACGGTAAAAATTATGACTATCCGAAAACCGCAATGGAGATTGGCGGCAAAACAATCTATAAGTCTAAAATTGAACTGCGCGAAAATGATTTTATGATTTTCACCAGCGACGGTGCAATTTGGGCGGGCATCGGTTCAACCATGAATTTCGGTTGGGAACGCGACCAAATTATTGAATTTTTGGAAAAAATGTACAATCCCGAATTCACCGCGAAAACCATGTCCGCACTATTGCTCGACGAGTGCTGTCGGCTGTACGGCGGCAAGCCCGGCGACGATACCACCGTCTGTACGGTAAAGATTCGTGAGCGCAGGTCTGTCAATCTGATGCTCGGTCCGCCGCGCGACCCGAAAGATGTTAACAAAATGATGTCGCTGTTCTTCTCAAAAGAGGGGAAGCACATCGTTTGCGGAGGTACGACCTCGACGCTTGCAGGCGAGTTTTTAGGCAAGCCCGTAGAAACACTTTTAGACTATATTGACCCTGAAGTGCCGCCGATTGCCAAAATCGAAGGTGTGGACTTAGTCACCGAGGGCGTTATCACCTTAAGCCGTGTGTTGGAGCAGGCGAAGGGGTATCAGGACGCCGATGCGATTTATGCGGAATGGAATGTCAAGGAGGACGGTGCGTCTTTGATTTCGCGTTTGCTTGTGGATGAGGCCACCGACATCAATTTCTTTGTCGGCAGAGCTGTCAATCCCGCGCACCAAAATCCGAACTTGCCGATTACGTTTAATATTAAAATGCATCTTGTGGAGGAGCTTTCCGAACTGCTCAAAACCATCGGTAAGCGCGTAAAAGTCAGTTATTTCTAAGGAGAAACGGTATGGGAAAAGAAGGAAGAAAATTTGATACCAAAATTCAGTATTTAAAATATAAGGTTCTGCGCGAGGTGGCGCGAATCGCCTTTGAGGGCGACGAATTCGAGCTTGCAAACAGCTTTAATGACATCGCAAAGGTTGTCGCTCCCGGTCCGAAAGCGACCATGCGCTGTTGTATCTATAAAGAGCGCGCCATTATTGCCGAGCGCATTAAATTGGCGTGCGGCGGCGACAAATCCAATCCCAATGTCATTGAGGTCATTGACATAGCCTGTGACGAATGCCCCGCGAGCGGCTATCAGGTTTCGCACGATTGCCGTGGCTGTATCGCGCACCGCTGTGAGGACGTCTGCAAAAAGGATGCAATCACATTCGATGAGAATCAGAAAGCGCACATCGACAAGACCAAGTGTGTAGACTGCGGCGCGTGCGCCAAGGTCTGCCCGTATTCCGCGATTTCCAACTACAAAAGACCGTGCGAAAAGGCTTGCAAGGTCAAAGCGATTTCGATGAAAAACGATGAAATGCGTGCGGCGCACATCAACAACGATAAATGCATTTCGTGCGGCGCGTGTGAATATATGTGCCCGTTCGGCGCGATTGTGGATAAATCCTATATTTTGGATGTTATCAGCATCTTAAAGAAGAGCGAGCAAAACAAAAAATATAAAACCTATGCCGTGGTAGCCCCCTCGATTTCCAGTCAGTTTACCTATGCAAAGCTGGGTCAGGTGATTTCCGCGATTAAAGCACTCGGATTTTACAGCGTGGTCGAAGCGGCGCTCGGTGCAGATATTGTTTCCTATTACGAGGCGCAGGAATTGGCGGAAAAAGGCTTCCTGACAAGCTCTTGCTGTCCTGCATTCGTCGATTATATTCACAAGAGCTTCCCACAGCTGGTCGATAAGATTTCGCACAATCTGTCTCCGATGGCAGCTATCGCAAAATATATTAAGGACAACGACCCCGACTGCAAAATTGTCTTTATCGGACCCTGCACGGCAAAGAAAAAGGAAATTCAGCAGGAGCGTGTCGGCAAGGTGATTGATTCCGTGCTGACCTTTGAGGAATTGCAGGCGCTGTTTGACAGCCGCGATATTGACCTTGCAGAACTCTCCGAGGATGTTCTTGACAATGCATCTTACTTTGGGCGTATTTTTGCACGAAGCGGCGGTCTTGCGGATTCGGTTGCGCAGTCCGTAAAAGAGCAGAATCTCGACATTGACTATAAACCGATTGCCTGTGACGGCATCGAAGAATGCCGCTTGGCGTTGCTGAAAGCATCCAAAGGCGTACTGCCGAACAACTTTATCGAAGGTATGGCGTGTGTCGGCGGCTGTATCGGCGGCGCAGGCTGTTTAACGCATGAAGCGCGCGATAAAGCCGAGGTCGATAAATACGGACGCGAAGCCATGGAAAAAACCATTTCCGATGCCATCAGCGTGTTGAAATAATAAAGTTTGTAGAGGCGGCAGGGTGCTTTTGGCATTTTGCCGCCTTTTAAGAGGCAAAAAACATGATTCGTGAAATGCAAAACAGCGATCTACCCGCAGTGATGCAGATTTGGTTTGCTTCCAACTGCGATACACACCCTTTTATCGAAAAATCCTATTGGGAAAGCAGCCTGCCGTTTGTTGCGCAGTCCGTTGCACAGGCAGAAGTATATGTGGCTGTTGAAAAGGATAGCATCATCGGCTTTGTCGGTCTCGGGAAGAACGGTTATATTGAGGGCATATTTGTAGCGAAAACAATGCGCTCTCAAGGCGTAGGCAAACAACTGCTGGATTTTGTAAAAGCAAAATATGACAGTCTTTCTTTATCGGTCTATTGTGCAAACACGCGTGCGGTTTCTTTTTATCAGCGCGAGGGCTTCTGCATTCTTACCGAACAAGTGGACGAACCGACCCACGCGGCAGAATATACGATGCTATGGACAAGATAAAAAGTAAATTGAATAGATGTGTAGGGGCGCTTCACGAAGCGCCCGTTAAAATCTGCTGCTACTTCTCGGAGTGATACAAAGGTCGTTCCCTACATCTTGTAGGGGCGGGTTTCCACGCCCGCCCGAGCGCGGTTGGATTTTGTGCAACTCAACGGTGATGCACAACCCCGTAGGGGCGGATGAAGATTCCCCTATTAGGGGAAATGTCGCGAAGCGACAAAAGGGTAATGGCGTAGCCGTAACCTCATCCGCCCGCACAAGGTTGGATTTTATGCAAACCCAATGATAAATCACAATCCCGTAGGGGCAAACTGTGTTTGCCCGCGGGACGATGAAGGCATCGTCCCCTACAATTTGCAAATCTAACGGTGATGCACAACCCCGTAGGGGCGCTTCACGAAGCGCCCGAGCAGCCCTGCAAATCCACACAAAGCCAACGGAGAAGCAAAAACCCGTAGGAGCGGATGCCCTGCAAATACTAAAAAACGATACAGAATAATCAATAACAAAAAATACGGTAGAAGCGGAATTTTTTCTGCTCCTGCCGTATTTCATTTTTATACGTTTGCCTGCTTTAGCGGCTGTTTTTTTAGTTTTTTTACAGCGCAATTTTATACAAAAAAGCAAAATACCTCTTGACAAACAATACTATACGGCGTATAGTATAATGCGAAAGGAAGTATTTAATGGATATTCAGTTGAAACGCGGTCTTTTGGATGTGTGCGTTCTCGCCGCCATAAAAAATGAAGATTCCTACGGCTATCAAATTATTAAGGACATTAAGCCTTATGTGACGGTTTCCGAATCGACGCTGTATCCGATTCTGCGCCGTCTGGAAACGGTGGAATGTTTAACCGTATATTCCGTCGAGCACAATGGTCGGCTCAGAAAATACTATCATATTACGGAGAAAGGGCTTGAGCGCATCGAAGCCTTTTCGCAAGAGTGGAAAGAAATTATGTCCATTTATAAGTTTGTGACAAGAGAGGAGTAAACCTATGACGAAAGAAACCTTTCTTGCGGAAATCCGTGAAAAAATACAGGGACTTCCGCAAAGTGATATAGAAAAATTTTTAGACTATTACGCAGAAATGATTGACGATTATACTGAAGACGGGCGAACACAGGAAGAGGCAATCGGAGAGCTTGGCTCAGTAGAGGAAATCGTCGAACAAATTTTAAAAGAAACGCCTCTGCCGCGATTGGTGCAGGAAAAGGTGCGTCCGTCGCGTGCCTTGCGCGCAGGCGAAATCATTTTACTGATTCTCGGTTCACCGATTTGGCTGCCGCTGGCACTCACTGTCGTGCTTCTGTTTTTCTGTGTGTATGCGTTGGTGTGGATGGTTGTCGTTCTGCTGTACGCGATAGATGCGGCAGTCCTTTTCGGCGGTGTGGCAGGTATTTTCTGTTTATTGCCATTCTCACTTTCGGGCAACGTCCCGCAGGGCATTTTCACCTTCGGCGCAGGTCTTGTGTGCATCGGCGTAGGACTGCTCTTCTTTTTCGTTTGTAACAAAGTTGCAGGAATTCTCTTGCGCGGCAGTAAGTGGTTTTTGCTTCGCGTGAAATATGCTTTTGTCGGAAAGGGTGAGAAAAAATGAAAAAGAGCGTAAAAATCACATGCATCGTTGCCGCATCCTGTATCGTGCTTGGATTGCTGATTCTTTTGGGCGTATCTGTAAAATTCGGATTTGATTATAGAAATCTGAACACAACGACTGCCGAAGTCAAGACCTATGCAGTGGAGCAGACGTTTGAGAATATAGACATTCACAGTCTGTCGCACAACGTTAAGTTTTCCGTCGCGGACGGAGAGCAGAGCAAGGTGGTCTGCACAGAAACTGCGCGAACAGCGTGCACGGTTTCCGTAGAAAACGGTACGCTTACCGTAACGCAAAAGGATACCCGCCGCTGGTACGAGCATTTCGGAATGTATTGGGCATACGATGACACTTCCGAAATGAAAATCGAGCTCTTTCTGCCTTTGCAGGAATATCGCGATTTGTCAGTGAACACCCAAAGCGGGGATATATTTGTCGGAGAACCGTTTATATTCGAAACCGCAGATTTGTCCGCTACCAGCGGCAATATTTCATTCGGCTCTGCCGCAAATAATATATCCCTACACAGCACCAGCGGCAATATCACTTGTCAAAAAATCAGTATGGCAACATCCATCAAAGCAGAAACCACCAGCGGCAATGTGGATCTCAGTAAAATATCCACCGTGGATTTGTCCGCAAGAACCACAAGCGGCAATCTGAATTTATTTGAGATATATGCGACCGGTGATGTAGTTTTGGAATCCACCAGCGGTATTGTGCGATTGGAAGAGGCAACTGCAAAAAGCTTTGCAATTACAACCACGAGCGGCGATATACGCTTCAAAGATGCCGATGCCGATATGCTGCGTATACAGTCCAACAGCGGCTGTGTAAAAGGCAATCTGCTTTCTGAGAAGAATTTTGAAGTCTCCACAACAAGCGGGGATGTGGATATACCGCATCCGCCGAGATACGACGAGAATGCGGGTATTTGTACCGTAATTACCACCAGCGGCGATGTCACCCTGCGCACACCGTAAATTCCCGATTTTAGAAAAAATTGTATAAACTTTATTTTTTCAGTCAATCCTTTTGTCGAACGAACCCGTTTGATACAGACTGTCGAAAAACCTTTTTCCTCCCTCTGACGAGGGAGGTGGCACGCGCAAAGCGCGTGACGGAGGGAGAGAAATGCCTGATAATGGCTACCCCTCAGTCTCGCTTCGCTCGACAGCTCCCCTGACAAGGGGCGCTGAAGCCGATTTTTCGATATGCTTTGTCGAACGAAACCGTTCGGTGAAAGGATTGAAACATATATGCAAAAACATCGGATTTTAAGCAAAATACAAAAAATCGAACTATCCGTTTTCTGTGGATTCATAGTTGCAATTTTATTAAGCGTTACCTCGTTCGGGGCGTCCTGCGGCAATATCCGCGAACAGGTGCTTCGTATGCACGTGATTGCGAATTCCGACACAGCAGAAGACCAAGCACTGAAATTAAAGGTGCGCGATGCGGTCTTGGAAACAGGAAAAAACCTGTTTGACGGCAGCTTGACCGCAGCGGATGCCGAGTGCATTTTAGACAGTGAAAAGGCAGAGCTGCAAAAAGCCGCCGAAGCGGTCATACGCGAAAACGGTTTTGACTACGGCGTGCGTGTGGAAATCGGTAAGGATTTTTTCAATACGCGCACGTATGATGAGAAAGTCACCTTGCCCGCAGGTACCTATGAAGCGGTGCGTGTGATTATCGGCGAGGGCGCGGGGCAGAATTGGTGGTGCGTGATGTTTCCGCCGATGTGTCTGCCCGCCGCCGAAGCGGAGACAGATATAGAAGATGTTCTGTCCGAGGAGGAAGCGGAGATTGCACAAAGCAACCCGAAATACGAAATGCGCTTCAAAATTGTGGAAATCTTTGAAAAAATTGCTGAAAAAGTAAAATAAAGCCTTTTTTTCTACCTGTCTTTTTGTTATAATGAGTATAAGCTATAATCTCCACACCGCGAAAAGCTTTCGCGCCGCGTGTGGCAGACGGAGGTAGAAAATGCTCAGATATAATTTGATTCCGAAACCGAATTTTTATCAACCCGCAGAGGGCTCTTATACCGTGTCTTCCTCGACAGAGGTGCTTTGCGCACAGGAGTTTCTGTCTGCGGGGAATTACCTGACCGAATATTTAAAGACCAAGCCCGTAAAAGGGGAGGGCGCGATAAAAATTCGTAAGGTCGGCGGAAGGCAGCCCGAAAGCTATACGCTGAAGGTGTCTGCTGAGGGAATCGTGGCAGAGGCTTCCGATGCACGCGGTGCATTTTATGCGGCAGTTACGTTAAAAATGATTTTAATGCAGGCTGAGAAGTCGAACGGCAAAGCGATTGTCAACGGCTTGCTGATTAAAGATTGTCCGCATTACGGCTACAGAGGCTTGCAAATGGATGAAAGCCGTCATTTCTTCGGTGCGGATGTTGTCAAGCGTGTGCTCGACCAAATGGCATTTTTAAAGCTCAATACCCTGCATTGGCATTTGTCAGACGACCAAGGCTTCCGCATTGAAAGCAAGCTGTTCCCCGAATTAAACACCGTTGCCGCAACCAGAAAATATGCGGGATTAAAAGGAAACGGACTGCCGCATCGCGGCGGCGAATATTTTGCAATTTATACGCAGGACGAAATTCGTGACGTTGTGGCGTATGCCAAAAAACTGCATATTGAAGTGATTCCCGAAATCGACATTCCCGGGCACACCAGCGCTATTTTAGCGGCATATCCGCATTTGTCCTGTAAGGGCGAACCGACCGAGCCGAAATGCGAAAACGGTATTTTTGAGGAAATTCTTTGTGCGGGCAGCGACGCCGTTTACGATTTTCTTGAAAAACTGTTCGGGGAAATCTGCCCGCTGTTCGAAAGCAAATATTTCCACATCGGCGGCGACGAAGCGGCAAAAGGGCATAAGATTTGGGATACCTGCCCGAAATGTCAGGCGGTTTTGCAGGCAAACGGTTTGAAAAATGCCAAAGAACTGCAGGGGTATTTTATGTCCCGTGCCAACGAGATTGTCAAGAAATACGGTAAAACCTCCATTGCGTGGAACGACTGCATCAACGACAGCTTTGACGCAAGTATTATCTGTCAATATTGGATTTCCCATAATTTGAAAGCGGTGCGCGAGCAGGCGTATAAGCGGGATTTGATTATGTCGCCCGACCGTTATTTTTATTTCGACTATACATATAAATTCCTGCCGCTGAAAAAGGTCTATAAGTTCAACGAGGTGAAGGCAGGCTTCGGCAAACCGGGTCAGCGCATCCGCGGTATAGAGTGTGAGCATTGGGCGGAGTGGCTGGATACGGAAGAAGCCTTGCAGTTCGCAATGTTCCCGCGTGCGGTTGCCTTTGCCGAGGTCGCTTGGACAGAGCTTGAAAACCGCCGTTATAAAGATTTTAAAAAGCGGTTGGAATGGTATAAAACCTATCTTCGCAAGCGCGGTATAAATTATTCCCGCATTGAAAAGGGCTTCCTCGGCGAAAAGGCCTTGCCTGTTTACCATTTGGGTAAGGACGGCAAGGAGTACCAAAAGAGCGAAGCGTTAAAATCACAAGAATAATGTCTGTAAAGCGCTTGCCGCTTTCAAGTATATATTTTTGCCGAGTGTGTCTCGGCGCAAAGGAGATTCTTTTAGTATGTCAGATTTTATTTTATCCTGCTGTTCCACAGCGGATTTGCCGTTGGAGTTCTTTGAAACCCGCAACGTGCAGTTGGTTTGCTTCCATTTTACAATGGACGGCAAAGAATATGCCGATGACTTGGGGAAATCGATTCCGTTTGCGGAATTTTACAGACGGATTGCCGACGGCGCACAGCCGACCACCTCTCAGGTGAATGTACAGCAGTATGTAGAGTTTTTCGAGCCGTTCTTAAAAGAGGGTAAGGATATTCTGCATTTGGCGTTTTCCAGCGGTTTGTCAGGCTCTTACAATTCCGCTCGCATTGCCCGCGAAACGCTTTCCGAGCAATATCCCGACAACAAGATTTATTTGGTCGATACCCTGGCGGCGTCCTCGGGCTACGGTCTGTTGGCGGATACAGCGGCAGATATGCGTGATGCAGGCAAATCGGCGGAAGAGATTTACGCGTTTTTGGAAGAAAACAAGCTGAATCTGCACCACTGGTTTTTCTCAACAGATTTGACCAGTTATATTCGTGGGGGTCGTGTCACACCGATTGCAGGGTTCTTCGGTACGATGCTGAAGATTTGCCCGCTCCTGAATGTAAACAACGAGGGCAAATTGATTCCGCGTCAGAAATGCCGCGGCAAGGCAAAGGCAATTGAAGAAATCCTTGCCAAAATGAAAGAACACGCGCAGAACGGCGCAGACTATTCAGGTAAATGCTTCATTTCCAATTCGGCGTGCTATGAAGATGCAAAAGCGGTAGCCGAACGGGTAGAAGCGGCGTTCCCGAAACTGAACGGCAAAGTGATGATTAATGATATCGGTACGGTTATCGGTTCGCACACAGGCCCGGGCACAGTCGCACTGTTCTTCTACGGCGACAAGCGCGGCGAATAATTCGCCGAAATACAAACAAAAGCCTTGCAGAATCCGGTCTGCAAGGCTTTTGTTTTATAGAATAAACTCTATTTTCCTCCCTCTGACGAGGGAGGTGGCACGCGCTTTGCGCGTGACGGAGGGAGAGAATGCTGATGCATTAAACTTCCGCAATAATTTCCACTTCGACCAACACATCTTTTGGAAGTGCTGCCGCCGCAACGCAGGAGCGTGCAGGCTTTGAGGTGAAGTAACTGCCGTAAATACCGTTGAAAGTCGCAAAGTCAGACATGTTTTTGAGAAAACAGGTGGTCTTAATGACTTTTGTAAAGTCAGAACCCGCCGCCTCTAACAGTGCGGCAATGTTTTTGCAAACCTGTTCGGTTTGCCCCTCAATGGTGGTTTCTTCGACTTCGCCGTTTGCGGGATTGATGGCGATTTGTCCCGAAGCATATAAAATGCCGTTTACGATTTTTGCCTGTGAATACGGTCCGATTGCCGCAGGGGCGTTGTCTGTGTGTAAGGTTTCAATCATTTTCAAGTTCTCCTTTATCCATCAATATGCTTTAATGCGGTAGCCGCGCTCTGTCAGTGCCGCTTTAATGGCGTCAATATGTTCGAAATTGCGCGTTTCCAAAAGTAAACGAAGATAACAGCCGTTAATATCCGACCCTTCCGAGGCTCTTTCGTGGTGGACGGAAATGACGTTGCCGCCAAGCTCGGCAATCGTATCTGCAACGCCCTTTAACTGACCGGGCTTGTCAATCAGTTCAATCGTCAGAGAGTATGTGCGTCCCGATTTCAAAAGTCCGCGCTTAATGACGCGCGACAGAATCGTCACGTCAATGTTGCCGCCTGAAACCAAACAGCAAACCTTTTTGCCTTTTACATCGACCTTGTTAAACATTGCCGCCGCAACTGATACCGCGCCTGCGCCCTCGGCAATCAACTTCTGCTGTTCAATTAAAGCAAGAATCGCCGCCGCAATTTCATCCTCGGAAACCGAAACAATGCCGTCCACATATTTTTGGCACATATGGAAGGTGACGTCGCCCGGTTCCTTTACGGCAATGCCGTCTGCAATGGTGGAGACCTCGTCCAGCTTTTCAATTTTGCCGTCTGCAATCGAACGCAACATACTCGGTGCGCCGCTTGCCTGCACGCCGTAAACCTTCACATTCGGATTCAGGGATTTAATCGCAAACGCCACACCCGAAATCAGTCCGCCGCCGCCAACGGGTACGATAACGACATCTACATCGGGTAACTGCTCCAAAATCTCTAAGCCAATTGTGCCCTGACCCGCGATGACGTCCTCATCGTTAAACGGGTGAATAAAGGTATAGCCCATTTCATCCTTCAATTGCAGTGCACGGTTGTAGGCGTCGTCATATACGCCCTCAACCAGACAGATTTCCGCACCGTATTTGCGGGTTGCCTCAACTTTGGAAATCGGTGCGCCGTCGGGCAGGCAAATAAGGGATTTGATACCGCTTTTGGTTGCGGCAAGCGCTACACCCTGCGCGTGATTTCCCGCAGAGCAGGCGATTACGCCCTTGGCCTTTTCTTCTTCGGATAGCTGCGAAATTTTATAGGCGGCGCCGCGCACCTTAAAGGAACCCGTAACCTGTAGGTTTTCGGTTTTTAAATGTACCTCACAGTCGGGATTGATTTTTGGCGCCATAATCATATCGGTACGCCGAATGACATCCTTCAGCTGGAAAGAGGCGTGATAGACTTTGTCGAGGGTTAACATTGCGAATCTCTTCTTTCAAACGAGTTTAGAAAACATTATATACCACTTTCGTACAAAAAAGCAATAAAAAATCAAAGAATGCCGTAGCTTTTTCGCATTTTTCAAAAATTCGCGTAGGAAATCTACCGCGCTGTGCCGAAAGGATTGACAAAAGCGGAATTCTGTGGTTTAATATTCAAAACCGATGAAGCGGAAGTAAAACTGCATTACGGATTTTCAGCGAGCGGGTGACGGTGTAAGTCCCGCAGTCACGAAGCAGAACAATGGTCCGCCGAGGGCGCATTGAAAAGATGCGACGGTGCTTTCCCGTTACAGAAAGAGGAATATAACGAAGTATTCCGTGAAAGGCGGGCGGCGTTTGCCGTCAATCAAGGTGGTACCGCAGGTTATAATTTTCACCTGTCCTTGTGTTTTTGCAAGGGCAGGTTTTATTTTTTGCATTTCGTTTTTGGAGGTAATCAATATGAAACAAATCGTGTTAAGCGCAATTCAGCCCACGGGCACGCCGACGCTCGGCAATTATCTCGGCGCGCTGAAAAATTGGAAAAATATGGCGGACGATTACGAGTGCTTCTATGCGGTGGCGGATTTGCATTCGATTACCGTGCGTCCCGAGCCGGCGCTTCTGCGCAGACGCACCCTCGAAATGTATGCGCTTCTGCTTGCTATCGGTCTCGACCCCGAAAAAAATACCGTTTTTGTGCAGAGCCACGTGAATGCGCACGCACAGCTTGCGTGGGTGCTCAACTGCTATACGCAGTTCGGCGAGGCGGCACGAATGACGCAGTTTAAGGATAAAAGCGAAAAGCATCCCGAAAATGTCAATGTCGGTCTGTTCTCCTATCCGACCCTGATGGCGGCGGACATCCTGCTGTACCAGGCGGATTTTGTGCCCGTCGGCGCAGACCAAAAACAGCATTTGGAAATCACTCGCGACATTGCCGAACGCTTCAACGGCATTTACGGGCAGACCTTTAAAGTTCCCGAGCCGTTCATCGGCAAAACAGGCGCCAACATTATGTCTTTGCAGGAGCCGACGAAGAAGATGAGCAAATCCGACACCAACGCAAAAGCGTTTATTTCGATGCTCGACGATGCTGATACCGTTGTCCGCAAAATCAAGAGCGCCGTCACGGATTCAGAGGCGCGCGTATGTTACGGCGAGGGGAAAGACGGCGTCAACAATTTGATGGGCATTTATTCCTGCTGTACAGGCAAGGATTTTGCGGAGATTGAGCAGGAATTTGCAGGCAAGGGCTACGGCGATTTCAAGGCGGCGGTTGCCGAGGCGGTTGTGGAAGAACTGCGCCCCGTCAAAACAGAGTTTGACCGCCTGATTGCCGATAAGGCATACTTGACCGCCTGTATGGAAGACGGCGCAAAAAAAGCGTCCTATTTTGCAAATAAAACCTTGCGCAAGGCGATGAAAAAAGTCGGTTTCTATCAACTGTAAGGAGCGAAAAAAGTGTCTGTTGAACGTGTAAGAGATTATTTTTCAAAATACGGTATCGAAAACCGCATTCAGGAATTTCCCGTTTCCAGTGCGACGGTCGAGCTGGCGGCGGAAGCACTCGGCACGGAGGGGAAACGCATTGCAAAAACCTTATCCTTTATGGCGGGGGAAAAGCCGATTCTGATTGTGGCGGCGGGGGACGCGAAAATCGATAATCCAAAGTTTAAGGCGCAGTTTCACACAAAAGCCAAGATGCTGGGCTTTGACGAGGTCGAACCGCTTATTGGACATGCGGTCGGCGGCGTTTGTCCGTTCGGCATCAACGAGGGTGTAGACGTATATTTGGATGTTTCTCTGAAACGGTTTGAAACCGTGTTTCCCGCCTGCGGCAGTGCCAACAGCGCCGTTGAACTGACAATATCGGAGCTGGAGAAATATTCCGGATTTCTTTCGTGGATAGATGTGTGCAAGAACTGGGAATAAATACAGAAAAGAGAATCGAAAAAAAGCTGACGGCAACGTCGGCTTTTTTAAAATTTCTCCGTGTAATTTTTTGCAAAAATATTGACTTTTTTGCGTTTTTTCTCTATATTTGTATCATACCAATTAGGGCATATGTTTTTTACGCATGCCCAACTATATCTATCGGTTGGAAAGGGGCTGCATAATTGGAAAAAAACGCAGTGATTATCGATTTGAAAAACATCTCCGTCAGCTTCGACGGCCAGCAAATCTTAAAGGATTTAAATCTGTATATTCGCGACGGCGAATTTATTACTTTGCTCGGTCCTTCAGGCTGCGGAAAAACCACAACCCTCCGTATTATTGCAGGCTTCTTGGAACCTGACAGCGGCGAGGTTGTTTTTGAAGGGAAAACAATCAATGGTGTTCCGGCGTATAAACGTCAGGTTAACACCATTTTTCAGCGTTATGCTTTGTTTCCGCATTTGAATGTGTTTGAGAACATTGCTTTCGGTCTGAAACAGCAAAAAAAATCCAAAGAAGAAATCAGAAAAACCGTGGAAGAAATGCTGGCGCTTGTCAACCTGAAGGGGTTTGAAAAGCGCAATATCGCATCTCTTTCGGGCGGTCAGCAGCAGCGTGTGGCAATCGCGAGAGCGCTCGCCGTCAAGCCGCGCGTTCTGCTCTTAGACGAGCCGCTCGGCGCTTTGGATTTAAAACTGCGCAAGGACATGCAGGCGGAACTCAAAAACATTCAGCAGAGATTGGGCATAACCTTTATTTATGTTACGCATGACCAAGAGGAAGCGCTTTCCATGTCCGACACCATTGTAGTTATGGACAGCGGCGTGATTCAGCAAATCGGTTCGCCGACGGATATTTACAATGAGCCGAAAAATGCGTTTGTTGCCGACTTCATCGGGGAAAGCAATATTTTGGACGGTATTATGCACGCGGACTTCTCGGTGGAATTCCAAGGAATTAAGTTCCAGTGCGTGGACAAGGGTTTCGGCAAGGATGAACCTGTCGACGTTGTCGTCCGCCCCGAGGATGTGGATATTGTTGCACCCGAAAACGGCATGCTGCAGGGCACGGTAACCTCGGTGACCTTCAAGGGTGTACACTATGAAATTATTGTAGATATTGACGGCTTTAAGTGGATGATTCAAACGACAGAGTATTCCGCAGTCGACGACAGAATCGGTATCTGCATTAAGCCTGAGGAAATTCAGGTTATGCGCAAGAGTGCGTATTCGGGACTGTACGGCGATTACAGCTCTTTCAGTGAGGAGTTCGATGAGCTTTCCGACCCGACTGCGGATACGGAAAATGATGATGCGGCGGGGGAATAAGGTATGAATAAGTCCTCTTTACGCTATAAGCTTATCAATGCGCCGTATATTCTTTGGTCGGTGCTGTTCATTTTGGCGCCGATGTTTATGGTCGTGTATTACGCGTTTACCAACCGTGACGGCGAATTTACTTTTGAAAATATCACCGCGCTGTCCGCATACGGCGCGACATTCGGGCGGTCAATATGGTATGCGTTTTTGGCAACCGTCATTTGCCTGTTGCTTGCCTATCCGCTGGCATATATCATGGCGCGTTCCAAAGCGTCTAAGCAAAGAACCTTAATGATGCTGATTATGCTGCCGATGTGGATGAACTTTTTGATTCGTACCTATTCCTGGATTGCCATTCTCGCAAATACGGGTATTATCAATTCCCTTTTGCGTGCGGCAGGCTTGCAAACGGTACAGCTTATCAATACGCCCGGCGCAGTCATTTTGGGTATGGTATATAATTTTCTGCCGTATATGGTTTTGCCGATTTATTCTGTTATGTCCAAATTGGAATACAGTTATGTCGAAGCGGCACAGGACCTCGGCTGTAACGCATTTTCCGTTTTGAAGCGTATCATTTTTCCGCTGAGTCTGCCCGGTGTGATTTCCGGGATTACCATGGTGTTTGTGCCGTCTGTCAGCACCTTTTATATCAGCCAAAAGCTCGGCGGCGGTAAATTCTTATTGGTGGGCGATTCCATTGAAATGCAGTTTCAGTCCGCCTACAACTATAATCTCGGTGCTTCGCTTTCGTTGGTGCTGATGATTATGATTATCGTTTGCATGCTTATTATGAATCGCTTTGCCGACAGTGAAGAGGGGGCGATTCTCGTATGAAGCGTACTTTATCCAATTTATATATCGCTTTAATCATGCTGTTTCTGTATGCGCCGATGCTGGTGATGATTGTGCTTTCTTTTAACGGCACGGCAAGCACAAGTGTGATGTCGGGCTTTTCTTTGCAGTGGTACGGCGAATTGCTGAACGACACCGTTACACTGCACGCACTGTCCAATACACTCGTACTGGCGGTTGCATCTTCGGTGATTTCCGTTGTCATCGGCACTATGGCGGCAGTCGGTATTCACGGCATGAAAAAGAAATGGACGCAAAATGCCGTCTTGACTGTGACTAATATTCCAATGATGAATCCCGAAATTGTAACGGGTGTTTCCATGATGCTGTTATTCGTGTTTGTCGGCAGAATGGTCAGTACAAAGGATGTTTTGGGGTTCCCGACTCTGCTGATTGCGCATGTTACGTTTAATCTGCCGTATGTCATTTTGTCTGTTTTGCCGAAACTCAGGCAAACAGACAAGCATCTGTCGGAAGCGGCGCAGGATTTGGGATGTACGCCTGTTTCCGCCTTTTTTAAGGTCGTGCTGCCGAATATTTCTTCGGGAATCATCACAGGCTTTATTATGGCGTTTACGCTGTCTCTGGATGATTTCATCATCAGTTATTTTGTCAGCGGTCCGAAATTCCAGACGCTGCCCATTGTCATTTTCTCTATGACGAAGAAAAAAGTAAAGCCCGATATGTATGCGCTTTCCACATTGATTTTTGTGTCGGTGCTTTTGCTGTTGATTATTATGAATGTGATGCAGGCGCGCGCGGAAAACAAACAAAAATCCAATGTGCGCAAAGTATCTAAGGAGGAAGCAAAATGAAAAAAATAGTTTCGGTTCTTTTGTGTCTTTCGCTGTTTGCAGGGCTTTTTGCACTTGCAGGGTGCACAAACGGCAAGGTGAAGCTGGATACGGAAAAGCTTGTCGGAGAATATGATATAGAAGAATTGCGCGGTACGGAAATCAATGTATATAACTGGGGCGAATATATTTCCGACGGCACCGAGGGCACACCCGACGTGATTTCTGCTTTTGAGAAGGTCAGCGGTATCAAGGTGAATTACACCATGTTTGATTCCAACGAAGATTTATACTCCAAAATGAAAAGCGGCGGCGTCAGTTATGACGTGATTATCCCTTCGGATTATATGATTGAACGCATGATTGCGGAGGGGATGCTGCAAAAACTGGATTTTGCCAATATTCCCAATGCAAAATATACGCCGGATTCTTATAAGAATCTGTATTTTGACCCGGAGAACGCATACAGTGTGCCGTACACAGGCGGCATGGTCGGTTTGATTTACAATACGACGATGGTCAGTGAAACACCCGACAGCTGGAATATTATGTGGGATGAGAAATACACAGGCAATATTTTAACCTTTAACAATCCGCGTGATGCATTCGGCGTGGCGCAGTACCTGCTCGGTTATTCCGTAAACACAACCTCTGTGGAGGAGTGGCGTGCGGCGGCGGAGAAGCTGAAAGCCCAAAAGCCGTTGATTCAGTCCTATGTTATGGATGAAGTGTTTATAAAAATGGAAAGCGGCGAAGCGGCAATCGCACCGTATTACGCAGGCGATTATCTCACCATGGCAGATGTGAATCCCGACCTCGCGTTTGTGTATCCGAAAGAGGGCACAAATATTTTCGTGGACTCCATGTGCGTACCCGCCAATGCGCAGAACAAGGCGGCGGCAGAATTGTTTATCAATTTCATGTGCGAACCCGAAGTCGCGCTTGCCAATGCGGAATACCTTTGCTATCTTTGCCCGAATACGGCGGTGTTGGAGGATGAACGCTATACGCTGAAAGACAGCGAGGTGCTGTATCCGAAAGAAGAAGTGAAAGCGGAGTACTTCCATAATTTGGACCGTGATACACTGGATTTGCTTTCCAAGCTTTGGGAAGAAGTGAAATTAGCTTAACCAATTCGGCAGATGTCTGTTATACGGCATCTGCCGGCCTTTTGCAATGAAAATATTTTGAATCGGAGAAGATTTATGTCGGAAAAACAGTTGGATATTCCCGTGCTTTCCTTTTTTGAACAGGGAAATACATTTACAGGAAGCTGCCGAACGGATTTTCGTTACCGCATAGCAAAAGCGGAAGATATGCTTCTTGTAAATATTTGGCGCGAGGATGTTTGTTTCGGATTGGCGGATACTGAGGACTATACGTTTCCCGTGACCGATGACGGTTTACAGGCATGTATTGCGCAAATTGCGGCGTGTGCAGAGTAGGTGCAAACCTGCCCTCTATTGACAAAATGGTAAAAAAAGCGTAAAATTACTCCATGTTTTAGGAAGATTCTGCAATCTTCAGATTTTCTAAAGAACTTTGAGGGTGACCTATGAAGATAATCAATAAATTTCAGAAAACGATTGTACTGTTGCTGAAATTACTGCTCTTTGTTTCCATGTTTGCAATCTTTTTTCTGATTTTCGGCAGTCAGCATCCCTGGCTTCTGCGTCTTTCCAGAACCTCTGCTATTACCTTGCTGACGTTCGGTGTACTCGGTACGGCAATGATGTCGATTTACGGCGGATATAAAATCGGTATCGAGAAAAGTAAGCCGATTATTCACTCTTTGACGCTTTCCGTATTTATTACAGATTTCATTACACATTTACAGTTGTGTATCATGAATACAAATGCCGCCAACAACCAAACCTTTGAATATGAAAATCCGGAATTGCTGTTGTTGGTTATGCTTTTGCAGTTTGTAGTGATTGTATTTTTTGCGTATTTCGGAAATTTTGTTTATTTTTCTATCAATTCTCCCGAAAAATGCTGTGTCATTACTTCGTCCAAATACGCATTGAACAACATTGTTCCCAAAGTGCTGAAATATAAAAAGCAATATAAAATCACAGATATGGTTTTATATACGGACGACGGACTGTTTGATGTGATGGATAGAAGCGATACCGTGTTTTTATACGATGTGCCGATGTCTGTGCGCACCATGCTTGTGGAGTATTGCTACGCGAAAAATAAAAACATCTACTATAACTTTGAGATGTGCGATGTGGTGTCTCTGCGCGGTCGGACGTCGATTTTAGACGATAAGCCTTTGGTGGCTTCCCAGATGAAGGGATTGCCCCTTGAGCAAAGAGCCGCCAAGCGTACAATGGATTTGCTGATTTCCACAATCGGTTTAATTGTAACCAGTCCCATTATGGCTCTGTGTGCAATTCTGATTAAAGCCGAAGACGGCGGCAAGGTCTTTTTTAAACAGAAACGCGCCACCAAGGACGGCAAAATTTTTCAGGTTTACAAATTCCGTACCATGAAAGAGGCAGGGTCTGTGAACCGTTCCGTCACTTCGGATGATGACCGCATCACGAAAGTCGGAAAGTATCTGCGCAAATTCCGAATTGATGAATTACCGCAGATTATCAACATTTTCAAGGGTGAAATGAGCGTGGTCGGTCCGCGTCCCGAAATGATAGAGAATGTTGACCAATATACGCAGGAGCTTCCTGAATTCAGTTACCGACTGCGCGTGAAAGCAGGACTTACAGGCTTTGCGCAGATTGCGGGTAAGTACAATACTTCGCCCAAAGATAAGCTCGTAATGGATTTGATGTATATCGAGCAATACAGTATTTGGCTGGATATTAAGCTGATTTTCCAAACCCTTACGGTATTTCTGAAGGCGTCCGACAGTACCGAGGCTTTTAAAGCCGGTGATGAATATGATTTCTTCATCGCCGAAAGTGCGAATACAGCCGCATCCGCCGTTTCACAAACGGAAACGGAATTGTCCGAAACACCGTCGGATATTTCCGAAGAATGACAACCGAACGCCACCGTGTTCTGCGGTGGCGTTTTTGAAAGATTTAAAGGAGCAACTATGTTAGAAACAGTCAATGTCTCATTGCAATACGGCGGCAGAGTTTTGTTTGAACATGCCGACTTGAAATTTACCGACGGAAATTGCTACGGCTTAATCGGTGCAAACGGTGCGGGTAAATCTACATTCATGAAAATATTGGCAGGGGAAATAGAACCCAATAAAGGCGAAGTGCGCAAAACGCCGAACGCGCGCATGTCCGTTTTGCGGCAGGACCATTTTGCGTTCGACAGCTATGACGTCATTCGCACGGTTTTAATGGGCAATCCGCGTTTGTGTGAAATTATCGATGCCAAAGAAGCGTTGTATGCCAAAGAAGAAATGACCGAAGAGGAAGGTATCCGTCTTTGCGAATTGGAAGAAGAATTTGCCGAAATGGACGGCTGGAGTGCGGAAAGCGATGCCGAAATTCTTTTGAACGGTTTGGGCGTTCCGAACGATTTGCACTATGCGAAAATGCAGGATTTGTCGGGCGAAAACAAGGTGAAGGTGTTGCTGGCGCAGGCGCTGTTCGGCAATCCCGATATTCTTTTAATGGATGAGCCGACCAACCATTTAGACTTAGACGCCGTTGCGTGGTTAGAGGATTTCTTGGTGGAACTCGACAGTACGGTGATTGTCATTTCCCACGACCGCCACTTTTTAAATCAGGTTTGTACACATACCGTCGATATCGATTTCGGCAAAATCACCATGTTTGTCGGGAACTATGATTTTTGGTATGAATATACGCAAATGGCACAGCGGCAGATGCGTGAACAAAATAAAAAGGCGGAGGCAAAAATTAAAGAACTGCAGGAGTTTATTCGCCGATTCAGTGCGAATGCTTCAAAATCCAAGCAGGCAACCAGCCGTAAAAAGTTATTGGATTCCATTCAGGTCGAGGAAATGCCTGTTTCTTCCCGCCGTTTTCCGTATGTGGATTTTAAACCGTCGCGCAAAGTCGGCAATGAGGTTTTATCGGTCAGCGGTCTAAGCAAAACCGTCGGCGCTAAAAAAGTGTTGGATAACGTCAGCTTTACAATTCATCCGCGCGAAAAAGTTGCTTTTATCGGCAGTGACGCGCTGGCAAAGACAACCCTATTTAAAATTTTAACAGGGGAATTAGAACCTGACGAAGGAAGCTTTAAATGGGGTGTGACGACCTCGCAAAGTTATTTGCCGACGGACAACGGCGCTTATTTTGATGATTGCAGTGATTCTTTGCTGGATTGGATTCGCAGGTATTCCGATTTGATTTATGAATCGGATATCCGCAGTTGGCTCGGCAGAATGCTGTTTTCGGGAGAAGAAGCCGCAAAACAGGCAAAGGTACTTTCGGGCGGCGAACGGGTTCGCTGTATGCTGTGCAAAATGATGCTTTCGGGTGCGAATGTACTGCTTTTAGATGAGCCTACCGACCATTTGGATTTGGAATCCATCGCTTCTTTAAACGATGCACTGATTCGCTACCCCGAAACCATTCTGTTTTCTTCCCATGACCATCAGTTTGTAGAAACCGTCGCGGATCGTTTAATTGATGTAACGCCGGGGCATTTCTATGATAAACAGATTCGCTTTGATGAATATTTACAGGAATTGCATGGGAATGTATAATACTTTTGATGAGACCCCGACTGTGCTTTTAAGGCACAGTCGGGGTCTTTGCAGTTTTCAAAATATATTTTCAAACCGCGGTGTTTCCGTATCCCGTAAGTGGGCAAAATGATATTGCAATTCGCGCATGTCGTCGGATAATTCGTCATAGGCTTCTTCCTTTGCTTTATCCTGCAAGCCGCGTACCAAAATATCTGCTTCGTCTAATTCGCCGTGATTTACAAAAGCACCGAGCATTTTTTTGTGCTTTGTAAATTGATTTAAAAATACTTTCAGTTCTGTCTCTATGGTCTGTGCGTCTTCTGCCTCGGCGGCGGCAATTACACGTTCTGCGGTATCATGCATCTCTAAAGTGATTTTTTTTAAATCCCAAAAGCCGAATACCGCCAAAAAAACAGCCAGCACGAGGCAAACCGCCGCAATCACAATCCGTTTCATTTCGCGCCTTCCTTTTGAATGATATTGGTATTGCCGCTTTTGTCTACGGTCATCAGCATAATGTTTTTGACTTCGATTTTTTTAGTCTGTAAAAGCTTGTTCAGCTTTTTGGGATTCATACCGCATTCCTTGAAATCCGACTGGATAATTCTGCCGTCGCTGATGACCACGCAGGGAATCCCGTCATCGTCCTCTTGTACATGGAGCGCCTGCGCCTGCGGTGCGCGGTAAGGCGGTTTTAACAAAACGCTGAGCGTACCGTCGGTTTCCACAATTGCATACTGCACTTCGGCAATGTCAAAAATATCTTTTTTTCGGAGCGCTTCGAGCAAATCGTCTACCGTAAAGCGCAGACGCTTCAACTGCTTCTGGTCTAAAACACCGTTGCGTATGACAATCAGCGAATTTCCCTGTAAAAGGTTTCTGAATTTTATACTCTTAATGCTGATTACAGAAATCAGAATTTCCAATCCAATCAGCACCAATACAGGAATAAACGTGTTAATCAGCGGAATTTGCGTGTCCTGCATGGGAATTACCAAAATTTCCGAAAGCAAAAGTGTAATGACCAAATCTGCGGGCTGTAATTCGCCCACCTGCCGTTTGCCGAGAATGCGGAAGGTAAACAGCACTAAGATGTATAAAATAACGGTTCTGCACAAGGTTACTAACATAATCGCATATCTCCAATCTTAGGAATATCATGTGCATTGCGGGTCACAATATTACAAAAGTGACAATAAAAGTAAAGGAAAAGCGGTATTGTATGTCCGCCGTACGACCTGTTCTGTGCATGCAATGTACCGCAGAAAATTTCTATGGGAAATTGGATAAATAAAGAAATTCGCAAAGTGACTTCCGCAGAGTCCAAGGCGGCGACACCGCCTGTTACCGTCGGAACCTCTTTGGAAGATAACATCATTTATTTTAAAGAAAAACTCGGCGAAAGCTTTGACATTCTATATAAGCAGACCTTTATCGGCAATAATAAAGCCGTTTTGATTATGGACGACGGCATGTGTGACAATCTTTTGGTGACACAGCAGGTCGTGAATCCCATTATGACTGCCGAAAAAATGCCGAAAGACGCCGCAGACCAAATGGCGTATATCCGCGACAAAATTTCATCGGGTATTGACCAAAAAGAAGAACACAGTTTAGACGAAGCCATCAAAGATGTTTTGTCGGGACTTGTCGTTTTAATGATAGACGGCGCGCCGTTCTGCGAGTGCTTCGGTGTGCAGGGCTTTCCGAAACGCTCAATCGAAAATGCACAGACCGAAGTACAGGAAAGCGGTGCGCAGGAAGCCTTTATTGAGAGCTTCAAAGACAATGTGGCGCTGATTCGCCGCCGTGTGCGTTCCCCCGTGGCGCGGTTTGATGTTTTGGAAATCGGTAAAACCAGTCAGACGCGCGTGTGTGTCTGTTATTTTTCGGACCGTGCCGACCAAGCGGTTGTAGAAGCGATTAAGGGAAAGCTCAAAAAAGCGGATTTGGATGTTGTACTCGGTGCAGGGTATTTGCGTCCGTTTTTAGAACCCGATGTGATGACTTTGTTTTCCGCGGTCGGGTCTACGGAACGCCCGGACATCGCCTGTGCAGAAATGGCAGAAGGACGCGTTGTGATTTTGGTGGACGGTACGCCGTTTGCTTTGGTGGTTCCGTATTTGTTTATGGAGAACTTTCAATCTCTGGATGATTACGACCACCGTCCGTATTATTCGGCGTTTATCCGTACCCTGAAATTCTTCGCCTTTGTGCTGAGTGTATTTTTGCCGGGCATCTATGTAGCTGTTTGCACTTTTCACCAGGAAATATTACCGGCGTCCATGCTGTATGACACCGCGGTGCAGGAAAGCATCACGCCGTTTCCTGTGATGCTGGAAGCGATTTTCATTCACTTCGTTTATGAAATTGTGCGCGAAGCAGGCTTGCGTATGCCGAAATCCGTCGGACATGCGGTGAGTATCGTCGGTGCGTTGGTTATCGGTGATGCGGCGGTGTCGGCAGGCTTAGTGGCGGCGCCGATGCTGATTGTGGTCGCACTGACAGCCATCAGCTCCTTTGTGGTTTCCAAAATTTATTATCCCGTATCGCTTTTGCGGTTTGCCTTTATGATTATCGGCGGCATTACAGGCTTTTACGGCATTGTTATCGGATTTGGTGTGCTGTTGGTCAACATGTGCGCAATTCAGGCTTTCGGTACACCGTTTACTGCACCGTTCGCGCCGCTGCATATCGGCGCGGTACTGCGGGATTCTTTCCTGCGCATCAGTTGGAAACTGCTCGGCAAACGTGAACTGAAAATACAAAGCATGGAAAAATAAAAAAGAAAGGCAGGATGCGGGGCGTTTGTAAACCGCGCCGCACGGTTGGGGATTCAAATGGGAAAAGCGCAGAAAATAGGGATTTGGCAAGTATTTTCCATTATCTTTTTATCAAGACTTTTGACGATTTTGACGTATACTTCCATCGGTGAAGAGAAGATGGATACGGGAGATTACTTCCCGAGCGCCTTATTTGCGGGTTTGTTTATTTTGCTGTTTTCGGTTATGGTGTTTGTGCAGAATAAAAAGTACCCTGGCAAGGATTTAACCGATATTGCCTATATGACGTCTCCGTGGTTTTCAAAGGCGGTATCTGTAATTTATGCAATCGTTTTCATTTTTTCCACAATGGTGACGCTTGCACGCTTGGAACTGTTCGTCGGAACCATTATTTTCCCCGAAAATGACAGCGCGTTGTTTATCATCATCTGTGTGCTTGCTTCTTGCTATGCCGCTTCGCTCGGCATTGAAGCGCTCGGACGGGTCAGTGCGCTGTCCGTCATGATTTCCTGTGCCGCATTTTTGTTTATCATGCTTACGATGGCGGATAAAATAGATGTAACGCAATTTTCGCCTGCCTTCTACGAAGGACTGACACCATCCCTCAAAGGGGGACTGAGCTTTGCTTCGCGTACGGTTGAAATTCTGATGCTTTCCGCACTGTTCCCGAAAGTCAACGGAAAACCGATGCGCGCATATTTAGCATGGCTTACCGTAACCGTATTGAGTATGCTTTCTCTGTTTTTCTTCGTATTCGGCGGACTCGGGAAATTCGCACTGACCCAGCTGTTTCCTGTGCATTCCGTGGCGGTGCTGTCGGAGGTCGGCGTATTCCGCCGGTTTGACGTATTGCTGACGGGCGTCTGGATTTTGTCCGCTTTTATCAAAATCAGTTTGCTTCTCTATTTACAGGCAGAGCTTTTGCAGAAATCCTTTAAGGCGGAGTGGAAAAACTATTATATATTTATCACAGGCGGTTTGGTGCTCGCGTCACAGCTGTTTTTGGCAGGCAACTTTACCGACTATTTTTACCAAATGGATTATATTATGCGTTTGATTTATTTTACGGGATTTGTGTTGGTCCTGCCTGCGCTGATAATGCTGTGCGCATATGTAAAAAGGAGAAAAGCTGATGAAAAAAATGCTTAAAATTTTCATTCCGGTATTTTTGCTGACGGTTTCCTTTTGCGGCTGCAATTATGAATCGCAGGAACTGAAAAGCCGTTTGATTGTGCAGGCGATTGGGATTGACGCTATGGAAAACGGCGGCGTGCGTGTCACCTTGCAAACACTGAATACCGAGATGGCGGGCAATCCGAACAGCGGTGCGAATTTGGGAGATATTATCAATTTTGTAACCGTAGAGGGGAATACGGTTTCCGATGCAATTTCCGCCGCCGCGAAATCCGTAGGCAAACTGCCTTTGCTTTCGCAAAACAGACTGATTGTTTTCGGCAGGGAAACCGCCGAACAGGGGATATACAGCCATTTGGATTATTTTGTACGCAATGCGGATAACCGTGCGACTGTACTTGTAGCGGTGTCTGATACGACTGCGGAGGATTTGGTCAGCGCCAAAATGGGCGAGAGTATTTTAACGGCGAACAGTATAGAAGACATTTTAAAAGCCATGCAGTTTAATACGAATATTATCAGCCAAGAACTTTATAAACTGATCAATAAATTGGAGTGCGATTGCAGTAATGCTTTTTTACCTGTACTGAAAGCAGAACAGGAGGCGGGAGGAGAGAAAACCAATATACAGTTTGTAGATGTAGCCGTTTTTGATAAAGACCAAATCCTGTTTGAAATGGAAAATGAAGCGGTAACGGCACTGATGATGCTGCATAATCAAGTGGAACACGGCTATTTTTCTGTGCAGAATCAAGATTTTTCCGCTGAAACCGTGGTCAAAATTCGGAATTGCGCTGTAAAAGTTAAGCCGCAAAGCACAGACGGCGTTGTGCATTTTACTGTGCGGGTAAATATGGAGGTCGATATCGCTGAAATTCGGACCGAAACGCCGTTTTCAATCAGCGAGGCGTATTTAAATGAAACACAGCGCTTGTGCCACGAATATATTGTTCATCTTTTGGAAGAAGAAACAAAGAATTGCTTTGTAAACTATAATGCGGATCCGTATTGCCTGGGACGCAGGTTTAAACGCTCGCTTCCCAAGGAATTTAAAGCAATTCCGGATTGGAAGACAAATCTGCCGTCTGTAAAAATAGAAGTCTTGCCGAAAATTGAAATTAACCGTGTGGGGAACGGTGCGGAAAATATTTAACGCTTGCACCGACGCAGAAAATACGATACAATAATTTTGGTGAATGCTATGAGTACTTTTGAACGGATATATGATGTGGTGCGCCGCATACCGAAAGGTTGTGTGGCAACTTACGGTGATGTTGCACTGCTTGCGGGCAATCCGCATTGGTCGCGTGTGGTCGGGTATGCTTTGCATGTGAATCCCGATCCCGAAACCGTCAAATGCCATCGGGTGGTGAACCGTTTCGGTTCGGTATCTTCCGCATTTGCATTCGGCGGTGAAAACGAGCAAATCCGCCTTTTGCGTGCGGAAGGCGTAGAAGTCAGCGACGACGGTATTGTGGATTTACAAAAATACCGTTGGAATTTTTAAGGTGACCGCATTCGTTTCTGATACGGTTACTTTAACCATAATACACGCATACGAACACGCCCAAAAGTCGTGTCCTGCGGGCACTTTTCAACTTATCGCTCTCGCAAGGCGTCAGCCTTGCTTCGTGCTCTGCGTCCAAAATTGCACCGCAATCCGCGTCTTTTGGGTCGGAGAATTTTCGGGTGCAGAATTTTTGTCTCTGCGAGGCAAAACTGCAGTCAATCCTTTCGGATTGACGAGGATTTTAACAAGGCAGAGGCGGAAATACTGCCGCGAAAATCGTGTTCGGACACGTGCGTTATGGTTATGCAGAATAAGATATAAAAAGAGAAAGCTTTCTGGCGGTCGGTTGTATACCGTATCACAGAAGGCTTTCTGTTTGGACAGCCGCACATAAATTAGCTCGGCGGAATAGTATGGAATAGGAAGAAGTTCCGAAAAAAGAAAAGGAGACGTGTGTAGTGAAAGATTTTATGGATTTCTGCGATACACAGCTGCAATCCGAAATGCATACCGGTAACGACTGTGCACCTGTTACACAGCCGTGTGTATACAACGGTTTGTCGAAATTACCGAAGAACCCTGTAACAACAATGGCATATGTGCCGTTCCAGACAGATACAGCTATGTATGAAGCAGAAAAAGCACTGTGCCGCGGAACCGTGTTCCCCGACCTTGACAAACCGTTTTTGGGAGGGAAATGCATATGATGGTAAACGAACGCGAAAAAAATCTCAGAACGCTTTCAGCGGCGCAGTTTGCAACATGGGAACTGCATTTGTATTTGGATACGCATCCCGATGACTGCGAAGCAAAAGAACGGCACAGCAAGTATGCGGTCCGTGCCAAAACATTGCAAAAGGCTTTTGAAGAGAAATACGGACCGTTGACGCCGAGCACAGGGTCGGGTAAGGATTGGTTACAAAATCCGTGGCCTTGGGATTTAGAGGAGTGTGTGAAATAACCTATGTTTCAGTATGAGAAAAAATTACAGTATCCAATCAATATCAAAAACCCCAATCCAAAATACGCGAAAATTATCATATCGCAGTTTGGAGGACCTGACGGGGAATTAGCCGCATCTCTTCGTTATTTGTCTCAGCGTTTTTCTATGCCGTATGCGGAGCTGAAAGGCTTGTTAACCGACATCGGCACGGAAGAACTTGGTCATTTAGAAATGATTGGTGCGATTGTGTACCAGTTAACGCGGAATCTTTCAATGGAGGAGATAAAAAAGAGCGGATTTGATACGTACTTTGTGGACCATACAACGGGGGTATATCCTGTTGCGGCAAGCGGTGCACCGTTCACTGCAGCATATTTACAGTCTAAGGGCGATGTGATTACGGATTTGCACGAGGATTTGGCGGCAGAACAGAAGGCTCGTACAACGTATGACAATATCTTGCGTTTGGTAGACGACCCCGATGTGCGCGACCCGATTAAATTTCTGCGGGAACGCGAAATCGTACACTATCAGCGGTTTGGTGAGGGCTTACGGTTGGCGACAGATAAGCTGAACGAAAAGAATTTCTATGCATTCAACCCGAGCTTTGATAAAAAATGTAATTGTAAGCACTGAGTAATTGATTGCGGAAGCTTCCGGATTCACTTTAGTGCAGCACAGAAAAGAGTTCGAGTTTTACCTCGGACTTTTTTCTGTGTATATTTCATAAATTGACTTACCTTTTGTTGTAATATTTCTGTGTTTGCTGTGGTACAGTGGCTTACAAATAAGAGAATAATATATATTTTCCATAAAATCCCAAAAAGCTTTTGCAATATATATAGCAATATGATATATTTTATGTGTTAAAGTTTAGCTCGTTTAGGAGGAAAAATTGAAATTGGGATGACTGCTTGGCGGGGTCAGTCGTACCAAAAACAGAGAAGGAGAGCAAGAATGAACAAGGGGAAGAAAGCGGCTGTAAGAGTAATGTCGGTTGTGTTGACATTGGTTATGTTGGTCAGTGCAATTCCGATGCAGGCTTTTGCAGCGGAAAAGTCTGTGAATGCAATATTATCAGAAAATGCATTTGGGGCAAAAGCATATTTCAGTGATAAGCTTGAAATGAATAGAGAGAATCCGGATTCCGGGGAAGAGGACGATGCCGAAATTGCAGTCGAACCTACTGTTGTTCTCGCAGAAAATACGGACGAGCGCGAGGAAAATGTGAAGCATTTCCGAATGAGTGACGGCACAATGCAGGCGGCGCAGTATGCCGAGCCTGTGCATTTCTTGAAAGACGGCGTTTGGACGGATTATGACAACACCCTGACAGAAGTGGATGCCGATGCCGAAGAAAATGAAGGGCGAACGCTACTCAAAAACAAGGATTTGACCAATCAGACAGCGGATTACAGCGTTCGGCTTTCTAAAAAGACCAATGGCAAGAAGTTTGTCCGCATTGAAAAAGACGGATACAAGCTGTCGTGGTATTATGTCGGTGCAAACAAAAGTACGGCAAAGGTTGAAAAAAACGAGGACGACGGCGATCCGACAACGCTCGAAAAGGTTTCTTCCGCTGTTACATACAAAGATGTTTTCAAATCCACGAACTTAGAATATATTATCGGTTCTACAGGCTTAAAGGAAAACCTCATTTTAGAAAGTAAAAAAGCACCGAAGGAATTTACAGCGGAATACAAGGCAAACGGGCTGACCCCTGTGCAGATTGACGGTAAAACCATCGAACTGTGCGCAGAGGACGGCACGGTGATCTATACGGTTTCCGCCCCCTTTATGACAGATGCGGACGGCGCATATTCTGACGGTGTTACGTTAACGCTTGAATCTGTTAAAAACAACTCGTTTATCGTAAAAATATCTTTAGACAGTTCTTGGCTGGATGCGGAAGACCGTGTATATCCTGTGACGGTCGACCCTGCTCTGAAAACGGAACAAAGTGTTTCCAATGCACAAACCGCATTTGTTTCTGCGGCAAATCCCAACAAATGTTATCTTGCCGCGGGCACAGACGATATGGGCAGCCTGTATGTCGGCAACATCAGCGGGTTCGGCAGAACAGAAACGTACATAAAATTCACAAAGCTGCCCGATATCGGTATCGGCAGTAAGGTTGTAGACGCTCGCCTGCTTCTTGGACTTCGCAAATGTGAAGTCGGCTTGCAGGTCAATGTAAAACGCCTTGTGAACGATTGGGATGAAAAAACGGTTACTTGGAATAACGGTCCGTACGGTGAAGGGATTATCTCGGACTATTTGAATTTCACCCCACAAACAGATGTCACGCATCATCAGGAAGCAGAAATCACGGATATGGTGCGCGGATGGTATTCCGGTGACTACCCCAATTACGGTCTTTCTTTGACCACGGATAAAACAGCGGCGGCGAAAGCATGGTTTTTCTCCATTCACTATACAACATATTATCAGAACCGTCCGCTGATGGTTGTTTCCTACCGCAATATGTCGGGGTACGAGGATTACTGGTCATATACCAATGTGTCCGCAGGACGCGGCGGCGTAACAAGCGTAAACAATTTCACAGGCAATCTCGTATTTTCACAGGCAATCACGCAGGGTGACGGCGGTGATTTGATGCCTGTTAATATATCCCTCATATACAATGCCAATCAGGAAAAACGACTTGAGGG
>ERZ808028.277-NODE-277-length-51342-cov-9.143607_pt1 | contig 51342 bp, 51 predicted proteins | sample MGYA00380184_ERZ808028 | MGnify/ENA primary metagenome ERZ808028 (study PRJEB31490, sample SAMN06133397) | mouse gut metagenome | isolation source: J8_1 | host: mice | place: China: Chengdu | collected 2015-05 ...
TTTTTTACATCAACTGCCTTAAAAAAACTTTTTTTAACATTTTTCATTTTACCTATTGACATTTCTTAGCTGGACTTGTTTTTCTTTTATCTAAATTGTAGCAACCAATTTAACCAATAACAAATACTTATATTTTATCGTTTTCAATAGTTAAAACCTATCTAAAATCATGTTATAATGTAGAAAACCAAAAAGGAGAGCAGCACATGGAATTACGTGTACTTCAATATTTTCTTGCAGTGGCAAGAGAACAAAGCATTGTCCGCGCAGCAGAATCCCTCCATCTTTCCCAGCCGACCCTTTCCACGCAGATAAAGGCAATGGAAGAAGAACTGGGCAAGCAGCTTTTGATCCGCGGCACCAAAGGTTCCAGAAAAGTCACATTGACAGAAGAAGGCATGATCCTTAGAAAGCGTGCGGAAGAAATCTTAAACCTCGTCCATAAAACAGAACGTGAAATTTCGCTTTCGGACGAAGTTGTCGTTGGGGATGTCTATATTGGAACCGGCGAAACGGACGCTGTCCGTCTGATAGCAAAAGCCGCAAGGGAGCTATACCAGACATATCCGGGAATCCACTACCATATCGCAAGCGGCAATGCAGCGTTTGTAATGGAGCAGCTCGAAAAAGGGCTGATTGATTTCGGCCTTGTATTTGGCGCCGTAGACCAGGCAAAATATAACCATATCAGGATACCGCTCACAGATGTCTGGGGCGTGCTGATGAGGAAAGATTCCCCCCTCGCTGCAAAACCATCTATTTCTCCGGAAGATTTATGGGACAAGCCGCTGATCCTGTCAAGGCAGGAAGATTCATCCGGTGCATTGGCATCCTGGATACAACGTGAAATATCAGAATTGGAAGTTGTCGCAACTTATAACCTGCTCTTCAATGCTTCATTGATGGTAGATGAGGGTCTGGGCTACGCGATCGGATTCGATAAAATCGTTAATACTTCTGGAAACAGCAATCTCTGTTTCCGCCCTCTCAACCCACGAAGGGAAGATGGAATGTGCATTATATGGAAAAAATACCAGGTGTTTTCTAAAGCGTCTGAAAAATTCATGGCACAACTGAAAAAAACGCAAAAAGAAATTAGGATATAAGATTATGCAGAAAATAAAGAGCCTTCGGTCACACCCAATGTGCCGAAAGCCCTTTATTTCTACGGTTTTGCACCTATTCTGTGTTTGTTATCCATCATTATACCCATTCGCTTTTCTGTCAAGAGGCTTTCCACAAAAAATTGACATCTCCCCGGTTTCCCCTTATACTGTTAATATACTTATTACATTCGTAAGAATTAAGGAGCACACAGAAGTGAAAAAACTACCACAGATTTCAGAAGCAGAATATGAAGTGATGAAGATCGTATGGAAGCACGCCCCGATCAATACCAACCAGATCACCGGGATGCTGACCCAGACTACCGCCTGGAGTCCGAAGACGATCCAGACCCTGATCAAGCGGCTTGTGACCAAGGGCGTTCTTTCCTATGAAAAGCAAAGCCGGGTATTCGTCTACACCCCGCTGGTCGCAGAAAAGGAATACATCGGACAGGAAAGCCGTTCCTTTCTCGCCCGGTACTATGACGGAGATATTACGGCAATGCTCTCCGCTTACATCGAAGACGACCAGCTTTCCGCATCGGAAATTGATGCCCTGCGCTCCCTTCTCGCAAAGGGCAGGGCGGACAGGAGGCAGTAATATGGCAGATTTCGGAATCCGGTTTTTCCTGTGCAATCTTATCATCTGTATGATCACAGCTGCACTTCTTACGGCAAAACGGATATGCCGGCATATCCTCACCAGCCGGATGCAGTTTCATCTGTGGTATCTGCTGCTCGCTCTTCTCACCGTTCCCTTCCTGCCTGTCCGCCCGGCCGGTATCCTGCAGATCCTCTCGTGGTTTGCCGCAGTACGGCACTCCGGGGAAACAGGCACGGATCCGGTCCAGGGAACTGCTGCCGGCATCCATCTTCCCGGCACGCTCCGGCAGATGGACGATTTCACCCTGTCTGTCAGCAATGCGGCGCCCTCCATTGCCGGCTTTATCCTGTGTTCCATCTGGCTTACGGGCGTCATCGCAATGTTCTTGATCGTGATGCGCTCCAGCGTCCGTTTAACCGCCCTGCGAAGATCTGCGCTTCCCCTGCAGAGCAGAACGGTCCGCGCACTATACGACGACTGTCTGCGTGAGCTGCGCATAAAGCGGCCTGTTCCAGTCTACAGCGCCGCTTACCTGAAATCCCCGCTTATCATGGGCATATGCAGGCCGTGTATCTATCTGCCGATTTATCTGATCTCGGATTTTGATGCCAAAGAGATGCGCTATATACTGCTGCACGAATTACAGCATTACAGACACAAAGACACGCTGGCCGGTCTCTTTATGACCCTGACCGGCATACTCTACTGGTGCAATCCGCTGGTACGGTATGCCCTGAAAGAAATGCGCAGCGACCGGGAGATCGCCTGCGATGCCGCCGTCCTGAAAAGGCTTCCCGAAAGCGACTACAAAGCGTACGGCGCAGCTCTGATCAATTTTGCCGAAAAGGTTTCGCATATGCCCTTTCCCTTTGCTGCCGGTATGAGCGGGAGCATGAAGCAGATGCGGCAGCGGATCGCCGCCATCTCCACCTATGAAAAGCCTGACGCTTTCAGGAAAGCAAAAGGATGCACCGCCTTCGCTCTGATCGGCGCTTTACTCCTCACACCTGCCCCGCTGCTCTCCACCCAGGCCGCCGGGCAGGAACAATACCGGTGGAATCCGTCCCCCGACAGGATTTCTACACTCGACCTGTCCTCATACTTCGACGGTTATGAAGGCAGCTTCGTCCTCTATGACCTCAAAAACGACCACTGGCACATTTATGACATGGAACACGCCCTTTCGCGGACGTCTCCGGACTCCACCTACAAGATCTATGACGCGCTGTTCGCACTGGAGGAAGGCGTGATCACGCCTGCGGATTCATCCATGGCATGGGACGGGACCGCGTATCCTTTTGCGGCATGGAATAAGGACCAGGATCTGGACACCGCCATGCGCGCCTCCGTCAACTGGTATTTCGAAAAGATAGACCGGCAGCTCGGTTCCCCCGTCATCCGGGACTATCTTCAAAGAATCGGATACGGCAACGAAACCATACCGGCAGACATCACCGCCGACAGTTCCCCTTACTGGCTGCAGTCCTCCCTGAAGATCTCGCCGGTAGAGCAGGTGCAGCTGCTGGCGGCGCTTTACGACAATCGTCCCGGCTTTGCCCCGGAACATGTAAATGCCGTAAAAGATTCCATCCGCCTGTATTCCGCCGCCGGCACTTCTCCTGAAAACACTTCCGCCGGCAATGCTTCTGCCTCCGGCACTTCTCCTGAAAACGCTTCCGCCGGGAATACAGCCTTTTACGGCAAAACCGGCACCGGGCGCGTGGACGGTCAGGACAGAAACGGCTGGTTTATCGGCTTCTTTGAAGTGCCCGACAACACCTGTTTCTTTGCCGTCAACATCCAGGGCAGTTCCGGCGCTGCCGGAAGCAAAGCGGCCGGGATAGCGAAAGCCGTCCTGTCTGCCCTTGCCGGCAGTGGCAGCTCCTTCTCCTCCACCGAGTTGGACAGATACCTGAATGTGCCGTCCGCAAACGGCTGAACCACGATCTGATCCGTAAAGGCCTGATCTGAATTGCGGTCGATCCAGACCACATCCACAGTAAGTATCAGTGTTCCGTCTTCCTGCTCCCTGTAATCCACCACTTCCCCGAAAGGAGGGAACTGTCTTGAAAAGAGCATCTCATACTCATAACTGTCCGTTTCCCCGTCGTAACCGCAATGCTCCCGCAGCTGTTCGACGGTCACCGGCAGGCATGTCGTCATAACCTGCTCGTAGGTTTGTGCCGGTATCCTGCCATTTTCCGGCACAAATGGCTCTCTGGTGAATGCCCGGTAGAGATCCTCGAACATACAGGGCTCCAAAACAGCTTCCACCGTATCGGCGTCCCAGTCTGCCGCCAGCAGGCTGTAATTGACGAAGCTCAGCCCGTACAGATAACGATCGGTCAGTTTCCGGCATGAATCGGACAACGGCTTTACCCTGTAATAATCCCGCAGACTGCCATGCATGACCGTCACCGTATTTGTATAGATGAAATACCCTTTTTCCGTCAACCGCATTTCTTCCAGATCACGGGTGCCGTCTCCTTTTATCCTCGGTACGCCCCCTTCGCGCCAGCCGACCAGAACATAGTAAGATTGTGTCTTCCCGTCCCTGCTTATAAATGTTTTCGCACACAGATCCCCCTCCCTGTATACTTCAAACACGGTAACCATCGCATCCCCGCCGGAGGCATAGATATCATAAAACGCTTCCACCTGCCGGCCGTTTTCCATATTGATGCCGTCTGAGACACTTACAAGCCCCTGTCCGCCAAGACAGTGCACTACCGCTTTCCTCTGCTCTGCAGAAAAATTGTCGATCCGGGAACAGCCCGTCTCCGCATCAATAATGCTGCTGTCCCGGTAGTATTCCGCACACTGTTCTGCCGCCGCCATCGCCTCCTTCTGCAGACGCATTTCTTCCGCCGCCGTCAGAATATTGTCCGACTTCGCATTCTTCTCTGCATTCTTCTCTGCACTCTCCCCCGCAGGCTCTTTCGCAACGTCTTTTGCGGCATCTTTTGTATTTTCATCTTCTGTCTCTGTTCCCGCCGTTTTCTCATAGTGTTCCGCCCACTGTTCCTCCGTCAGCCTCTCCGTATACCATGTGATCTCCACATTGTTTTCTGATTGGAGCACCCGGTTGGAAACATACTGGAAGCTCCCGTCTTCCAATGGCCTGACGGTCACTTCATGGCAAAATGCCTGCTCCAGACACTTCTCCGCCCAGACAGCATTGACGGTAAGCCGTAACGTTCCGTCCGGGTTCTTTTCATAAGCGACCACTTCCGGTTCGGGAATATTCGGCGTCGGAGCGAAATCAAACATGCCCCGCGTCCTGTACCGGTAGGTATCCGTACTCTCATGGTATGTCGTATATTGCCGCAACGTACCCGCATCTATCCGAAAAAAGCTCTGAAAAACAGCCTCAAATTCTGCCGCCGGTATCTCATAGCTTCTGCCTTCCTCAAAAAATGCTCCCGTCTGCTGCGCATTCCGGATCCGCAGGAACGCCTCATAGAGATCGTAAAAATTAAGATCCCGATAATCCGACTCGCTCCAGTCCGCAGTAAACAGGTTGTTCAACTCGTAGCCGATACGCCGCACATAGTTCCGGTTCAGCTGCCGGTACTCTTCCTCCAGCGATTCCACCCTGACTGCCGTCTGGCCGGAAGGACCGTCATAACCGGGCATATTGTACTCCCCGAAAAATAACCAGGCCCCGGAATACACCCATGTACAGGCCGGATAACTCTGACTGCTCACCATTTCCCAATCCCCCTGCCGCAGAAAAAAGCTGCGCCGCACCGTCACCGTCCCCTCCGCCGTCGTAAACTCATATCTTACAAAACTGATCGCGGACACTACGACCACAAGCTCTGCTTCCGCTTCTTCCCGGGCTTCCACCTGCCTGCCAAAACTCCTGATCTGTTCCGGGCAGACCATATTGATCTGGTTCTCCCCGTCAACCGCCGCATATCCTTTCGCTCCCAATCCTTCTACAATGCCGCGTATCTCTTCCAGACTGCCCGGTATCGTTTCTGCCCGGCCGCAGATCTCCTCATAAACCGCTTCTATGATCTTCGTATCATCTACCACTATAGAATCCCCCTCCTTTTCCGCAAAAGAATCCGCCCTGTTATCTTCTAATGTTATCCCAGAATCAATTCTTCCCGAAAGGTTATCTCTGCATCCGGCTGTCAGAAACACCATGATACTGAGCAGAACCGTCCTGCAAATCTTCCTGCGGTCTGCGATCCGGCCCCCTCTCCCCGTCCGTGATCTGTCTGCCTTTTTCTTCCATGCGCTCATACTTTATTTACCTTTCTTATCTTAATCTTATCCTGTCTTAATCTTATCCTGTCCTTTTCTGTCCTTTTCTCTCCTCTTTCTCACATAATGCTCCTTTAAATTTTTTAAACTCTTTTATGTCTCATTAACATTAACATCCTTACTGTTCTTATTAATCTTATCAATGTAAGATTTCATATTAAATATTACATTAGTAAGATTTAAAAGTCAAGCAGACTTTTCCTTCAGCACAAGTCAAATATCCATGCAGGCATGGCTACTTGACTCGTTGCTTCACGGGAATAAAAAAGGTGCATGGACGTCTGATCATACATTCCATACACCTTTCAGAAACTATACAATTATCGGCGCAGCTTCCCTTTTGCCGCTGTGCCATTTTGAAACAATGCTTCTTCCTTCCCCTGCATTATCATATCCATTACTTTCCCTGTGGTACATCTTACATCAGCCGCAGCGCTTCAAACGCTTTGTACAGGCCGTCTTCCATCACAGGCGGGCACACCAGGTCGGCGATCTTCTGCAGGGAGGGGCTTCCGTTGGCCATACAGACGCCGGTTTCCGCAGCCTGCAGCATCTCCAGATCGTTCATGCTGTCTCCTACCGCAATGGTATCTGTCCGGGCAACACCCAGATATTCGCATAACCGTTCCACGGCCTTTCCTTTATTGAAGGCTTTGCTGGCCAGCTCCCCATTGACAATGCCGCAGGCGTCTTCGTCCTGAATACAGAAGTCGAATTCATCCTGCAGTGCCTGCATGGGTTTCTCCAGACGCTCCGCCCCCCTGCTCATAAATGCCATCCCGTAGATGGGCTCTCCATCGTATTCTGCCATCGGATGAATATCCAGTTCACTTTCAATCTGGATCCGCCACCGCAGCAGCTCACTGTTCGCCTCAGACTGCGCATTCTCCGCCAGAAACTCTTTGAATCCCTCGTCCGTATAGCTGTTATTCCTGCCTCCTATGGTACGGTAAATGCCGCTTTCCTTAAAAATGTCCAGCACCCTTTTCTGCTGCTCGGGCGTCATCGGGCAGTCGTAGACCACCTCACCGCCATATTCAATATAGCCGCCGGCACTGGAGATCAGCCCGTCGAAGCCATATTGCAATACAGGATAGAGCATCCCGTAATTCCGGCCGGAACATAATACTACTTTGTGCCCTTTCTCTCGGGCACGCCGCACCGCTTCCACCGCAGACGGAGGCGGAACATTCTTCCCCGGTTCCGTCAACGTACCGTCGATATCCAAAAAAATCAATTTCTGATTCATGATTTGATCCATGATAATCTGCTGACCTCCATCCTAACCAAATATCTGAACACGTTTTCATTTTGTTCATTATAATGAGCCTGCACACTGCTGTCAATCCACCACGTTTCTTTTTCTGTTTTTCACAAAACACCATGGTCTATTTTGTATAAATTGCTAATTTTATGTTTTTTCAGGCGCTGATATTGACTTTTTATCCTCTGCAATGCTATTCTCGCCTTAAGATGAACGCGAGTACATTATGCACATCAGCATGGTACATCAAAACGAAATTTTTAATGAGGAAACTATGAACTACGATTATGCAAAGATAGCAAAAGAAGTCATTGAGGCTGTCGGCGGTTCACAGAACATCAAGTCTGCCGCCCACTGCGCCACCAGACTGCGCCTCATTGTGGCAGACCGCTCTCTGGCTGACGACGAAAAGGTCGGCGAGATCGATGCCGTAAAGGGCACTTTCTTCACGGCCGGACAATACCAGATCATCTTCGGCACCGGTCATGTCAACCGGGTCTATGAGCAGATCATCCAGCTCGGGATTGCCGAAACCACCGCCAGCGAGGCGAAAGAAGCAAAAATGGACGGTAAGAATCAGGTGCAGAAAGCCATCCGAACCTTTGGAGACGTATTTGTACCCGTCATCCCTGCCCTGGTGGCCACCGGTCTTTTTCTCGGTTTAAAGGGCGCCCTGCTCAACAATAACTTTCTGGCGCTGTTCGGTATGACCAATGCCGATATCCCCCAGACCTTCCAGGTTCTGGTAGATGTACTTTCCGGCACCACTTTCGCGTTTCTGCCTGCGATCGTGTGCTGGTCCACTTTCCGCGTATTCGGCGGCTCTCCGGTGCTCGGCCTGATCCTCGGGCTGATGCTGGTAAACGGCTCCCTGCCCAACGCTTACTCTGTGGCAGACCCTTCCAGCGGCGTGACGCCCCTTATGCTCTTCGGCTTTATTCCGATCGTCGGGTATCAGGGCAGCATCCTGCCGGCCTTTGTCGCCGGCGTGATCGGCAGCAAACTGGAAAAGAAGCTGCGCAAGACAGTGCCTGCCGTTTTTGACTTTATGATCACACCTTTTCTGGTGCTGTTCGTAATGCTGATTCTTTCCCTGCTGGTGATCGGACCCCTTCTGCACGCACTGGAAAATGTCCTGTTAGTGATTGTAGAGTACGCACTGCAGCTCCCTCTCGGCATCGGCGGTCTGGTAGTGGGCTTCTTCTGGTCCATCATCACCCTGACCGGTGTCCACCACATATTCAATATGCTGGAGATCAGCCTGCTGGCAAGCACCGGTTTTAACCCTTTCAACGCGATTTTGTGTATGTGCGGCTTTTCCTCCGCAGGCGTGTGTCTGGCCATCTCCATCAAGGCCCGGAAAAAGGAGATCCGCGCCATCGGCCCCAGTGCCACCGTATCCGCCCTGCTGGGTATCGGTGAACCCGCCCTGTTCGGTGTCATCCTGCGTTATGGCATGAAGCCGTTTCTTCTCAGCTGCTCCATCAACGGCGTAGCCGGCATGATCGCCATGCTGCTGGGCATGAAGGGTACCGGCAACGGTATCACGACAATTCCGGGACTGCTGTTGTACATATACGCACCTTCCCAGCTGATGATGTATGTGACGCTGGCCATCGCTACCTTTGCCGTTGCCTTCGGTCTGTGCTGGTTCTTCGCAGTGCCGCCGGAAGCTATGGAAGCCGACGTTCCCAAAGGAAGCAAAAAGGAAGCTCCGGCCTCTGCACAGCCCGCCTTTCCGGATGTACTGGGCGCTGTGGCACAGGGTGTCTTCGTTCCCATGGAAGAGATTCCCGACCCCACATTCTCCCAGGGTGTCCTTGGCGTATGCTGCGGTATCGATCCCCAGACGGGAAAAGTTTTCTCCCCTATGGACGGTAAGATCAGCCAGCTGGCCGACACCTTACATGCGGTAGGCATCGAAGCAGAAGGCGTAGAACTGCTCATCCATGTAGGTATCGACACCGTGGAAATGAAAGGCGACGGCTTCAAGAGCCACGTTAAGGAAGGACAGACCATAAAGAAGGGCGACCTTCTGCTGACTATGGATCTGGCAAAGATCAAGGCGGCCGGCCACCCCGCTACCATCATGGTAGCCGTCACCAATTCCGACGATCTGGCCTCTGTCGAAGCAGTGGCTTCCGGACAGCTTAAACCCGGCGACAACCTGATGCGCCTGAAAGCATAATACCATAAGAGCCGTCTCTCGTGAGGCGGCTCTTCCATTCTTGACAACAACGACAGTCCGGCATAAAATATTGCTATATCAGATCATGCATTTGACAAAACCCGATCACCATTATGAGAGGATCACCCATGATTCCGCAGGAAAGGAGGGATTGCCGTGGTCAGTATGCAGGATATCGCCGACAAGGCAGGCGTCTCGAGAGTCACAGTCTCCAGAGTGCTCTCCAATCATCCTTCCGTCAAGGCAGAGACACGTCAGAAGGTGCTCTACTGGGTCAAAGAACTGGATTATGAGCCGAATCTCATCGCCCAGAGTCTGGCCGGCAACCGAACAAATATCATCGGCCTGCTGGTGCCGGAAATAGCCTACCCTTTTTTCAGTGAAATCATAGAATCCATCGAAAACCAGGCCTTTTATGAAGGCTACAGTGTTATCATCTGCAACACACACCGCAGTCTGGACAAGGAGAAAAACATTCTCGCCCGGCTGCGCCAGCGAAAAGTAGACGGTGTGATCGCTGTCCCGGTCTCTGCCAGCCAGAGCCTGTCCGCCTATCAGCGCCTGCAGGTTCCGGCCGTAATGATCACCAAGAAGATGGAAGGGTTCAGCAGCGTATACATCTCCCACTATGAGGGCGGCCAACAGATCGCCAGGCATTTTCTGAACATGGGTTTTCAGAAAATCGGCTATATCGGACCCACCAGAGAATCTACTTCCGCCTTGAAATACGCGGGCTTTCAACACTATCTGTCTGCCAACCAGATACAGCTGACCGACGTGATCGAATGTCCTGCTCCGGAGAATATGAACGCCAGCCTGGTCTATAAGCTGGTAAAGCAATATGCGGCAACTGACGGGCTGCACTGTGAGGCATATCTGGCCAACGATGATATCACTGCCTGTGAAGCCATCACCGCCTTTCGGGAACTGGGCTATGCGATTCCGCAGGATATCGCCATCGCCGGCTTTGACAATTCCCTGCTGGCAAAAGAGATCAGCCCCAAACTCACCGCCCTGGCCCAGCCTTTGGATGAGATCGGAAAGAAATCCGTGGAAATCCTGCTGGATCAGATCAACAACAACGCGGAACCCCGTATGTACGAACTGGAATCCCGTGTCATTGCCAGAGAATCTACGATCCGCTTTGTCTCCGCGCCGCAGTAGCACGCTACGCGGTTTTCCTCTGCTGCCCGCATGATTTTACCGCCGGACTGAAAAGCTGTATGGATTTCAGATATCTTCCTCAGAGGTAAAGGATTCGGCATCCATATACTCCACATAAATATTCTGACTGTCCAGTCCCAGTTCTTTTGCTGCAAGAGATTTGACTCCACTCTGCATCCCGGAACCGGGATTTTTTTCCCGGCATATGATCATGATATGGGCATCCGCGATCTCACCATCTGAATCATTTAAAAATACATGCGCTTCCTCAATATTCTTTTCATCATAATCGCGCAGAATTTTTTTCAGTTCGATCTCTTTCCTGTGCTTCTGATCTTCTACCCGGGAAACACTGTCCGCGTACCCGTCACCGTTATGTCCGCCCTCTATGCCGCGCATTGCACTGACCCCCAGAACGGCACAGACCATCGTGACCAGAATAACGCCCGCTGCAGTAACTGTTCTCCTGGAATACTTTCTGTGTTTCATAATCGCACCCAACCTTTCTTTCAGATTCTTTTTGTCTTCAAACATCGCAATGGAAAGAGGCGTTTTCCTGATCGAATCGGCAGCAACTTCTATTAAAGTGTCGCCGTACTGCTGCATTTCACTGACAGTAAACCCCTTTATGACCGCTTCATCACAGGCCAGTTCACATGCCTTATTCATCTCTCTGCGCACAAAATAAACAAATGGATTAAACCAGTGCTCCGCTCCCACCAAAATCAGCAGCCACTTAACGAAAATATCCTGCCTTTTCCTGTGTGTCATCTCATGCAGAAGAATATGCCGCAGCTTCACATCCCCGTATACTTTGTCCGGTAACATAACAGCTGGACGGAAGAAGCCAATCAAAACCGGCGTTTCCACCATGGTGTTCTTATAGAGCCGCAGCCCTTTGTCTCCTTCTGACAGATTCTGCAGCAGCTCTACTTCCTGCCGGTCTGCCCTTATGTTGTGCCTGGCAAGCCTTCTGACATAAATCAAATAGCATATAAGATGAAAACCAAGAACCATCCACATGCCCGCCTGCCAAATGGCAAATAACATAACCGCGACGCTGGGAAAACAGGTGATTTGCCGGATGTTCTGCCCGCTCTCATTCTGTGCTGTCAGTACAGGATTCACAGACACTGCGGAAGCCGTGTCCGCAATCCACCGAGCAAGATCACCGGTCGACCACACTGCCATTTCCGAATGGCCCGATACGGGAATCACCATAATTTTTGATACAGGCACAAGCAGAGCCGTCACGACCGGGAACCACATATAATACTGGAATGTCTTCGGCAGCTTCTCTTTTATGACCGGTTTTAAGATAAACAATAAACCTGACAGGATACTGCCGGTAAAGGTCATCGAAAGAATGAGCCTGACCATCTCTGCAGAATACGCTTCAACCACCATCATTTGTTCTCATCCCCCATTCGGAAGTACATCTTGAGTTCATCAATATCCTCTTCTGTCAGTTCCCCGCTCCGGCAGAGAGCCGCAACAAAATTCTTTGCACTGCCGTCATAAAGTTTGTCAATCAGACTTCTTTTCCTGTGCATGCTGTACTCTTCTTTTGTTATATTCGGTGTGTAATAATGGACCTCTTTCTCCTGAATCGAAACAACGCCCTTTTTCAGCAGTCTCCTTAAAAGTGTTGCGATGGTAGACTTCTCCCAGCCCATTTTGCCGCTCAGTTCTGTACGAATATCGCTGAACGATACAGCCTGTTCCTCCCGCCAGAGTATTCTCATGACCTCCAGTTCTGCGTCAGAGATTTTGAAACGTTCCGTACTCACCAGTATCTTCCCTCTTTTCCGTGTTACGTTTGTAACACGATTAAATTATACTTTTCCTTCTCCATTCTGTCAACAGGAATAAAATGGTGGTTCCTAAATAAATTTCTTCTCAAACTTTCGCATCATGGTTTCAAACGGTCCATTTTTGAATCTTATAAAAATACAGCTCAGGAGAATCACAAAGACCGCAACCATGACATCCCCGCATGGAATCGCCCCAATATCTATGGAAGACCTGTCTATACCGGCTACCTGCAATCCCCATCCGGCTGCAATTTGAATTACATACAATGTAAGTGACAGCTTTCCCACGCTGCAAAACGGCTTCAGAAACATTCCATATGCCTTTTCGACCAGACAGAAAATTCCCAGCAAAATAAGCGAACCACCTGTACCGGCCAACAATTCACAGGCAGAACCGCCCTGCGGCATAGAAATAAAAAGCATCTGCCACATGACCGGCTGTGTGTTATATGGCCACATAGCAAAAGCATCAATCTCTGCATTCACAATCGCCGGATTCTGCAAAGCCCATTCCATATACGACTGATAAATGCCCGGCAGCACAAAAAATTCCACCAGCTTCACCGGTATCAAAATGACGATGCCCGCCGCAATAAATCTTATTACAGTGCCCGTTTTATGCAAATCCAGGCGCCCAATCGCCATCCCTGCAAGAAAAACAGGCGCCAAAGCCGATCCGGGTCCGCCGGCAATATCACGCAAAAGCGCGGCGCCTTCAAGCAGGCTCATACCAATCAGCATCAACGGCGGGCATATCACAAATGCAACCCCGGATAAAATAAACAGCTTTGTTGTTGAGAAGTGTATAAACGGGAGCATCAGCAGATACAGCATGGCATAGGCTGTTAAAACTACTGCAAACGGCCCGTTCAGCAAAATCAGCAAATACCCTGCCAAATCAATAAACACAGAGCGAACCAGAATACGTGTATTCAAAAATTTTCTTTCAGCGTTTCCTTCTAATATCCTCTGTGTCATGATCGTATAGGAAATACCGGAACACAACATGAATAAAATCATCGTATTTCCAGACACAAAACTATTCCACTGATTTAATGCAAAATGCTGAATATACATTCCCATAACCGCCAGTCCCCGAACTGCGTCCAAAGCCAGAAGCCTTTTGGATTCTTTTACTGCGGGCAGTTTCTTTCCCGCTGTTGCTCTTTCATTCATCTAAAACATCCTCCTTCATAAAAGTGTCAGGCAGCATTTATTGCTGTTGATCACCTTATCACAAAAATATTCTTTTATCTCTTTTATGTCCTCTTTCCGCCGGTTCTGTCCCGAATCTTCTACACAAATCTCATTTCAGGACAGTTTCCCTTTATTCAGGACATCATCTTCTCAGAAAGCACTTTTTTTGATATACTGGTGCAATACATATTTGTCAAAACGTCAGTATAACTATTAAATCTCATACCGGCTTTCATATTGGGAAATAAGGAAAGGTATCATTATGTTAAAAATCATACTTTGCGATGATGATGATTTTACACTCAAATTGATTCAGGGACTGTTGGAAAAAGCAATCGAGATCAGTAAAACAGATGCACAGATTGTATGTAAAGCTTCTTCCGGCATGGATATTCTGAATTTTATTCAAAAAAACGCCGGCCCATATCTTTATTTTCTTGACTTTGATTTTGGCACAAAGGAGTTAAAAGGAATCGACCTTGCCCGGAAAATTTATCAGTATGACACCGATGGCAAAATAGTCTTTGTGACAAGTCATGGCGAAAAAGGAATGACTATTCTGCAAAGCGGCGTACAGGCGTTCGGATTTATTGAAAAAGATCCCAGTCAGCAATCTATGATCGCCTCCTTCGTCAGGTATCTGAAAATGACAGTTCCTGCCCTGTGCCGGATGCCTGAACCCCCTGTGCTGGAACTGCCGATCGGGATTGATGAAACAATCTGCCTGGCTTTATCTGATATTATTTATGTGGATTCTGTCAAAACTGTTGCCCACTCCATTTGCTATCATACTTTCAACGGATCTGAAATTACAGTCAGGGATACCATCGAACACGCCCTGAACCTTTTGGGCACGGGGTTTATCCGATGTCACCGCTCCATAATTGTAAACAAAGAACAGGTAGTTTCTGTAAAAAACGGTCTGGTCAAACTCTCCAACGGTGTCATGGTATGCTGTGCCATCGGAAAACGGAAAGAACTTATGGAGCTTTGCCTGGAAAAATAAAAAGCTGATTTCAAGGAGAGAATATGATTAATATTTACGATTATGGTCCCTATATAAGTATCACCTCATTACTGTCAGGAAGCATTCTGGAGATTGCACAATACGCGGCTTCCTTCCTCATCTGCTCTCTTTACTTCCGGGCTGTAAAACGATTCCTGAACGGCTCTTTGAAAAAAGCGGCTGTCGTTATCCTTCCGGCTCTTCATATTTTTTATGTTTATTCTGCAGGCATCAAAAGAGAATTCATCTTTTCCCTGTCGCTCGCCATACTGATCACTTTACAGCTCAGAATCCTTCAGCTTTTACCCTTTCAGGCGGAAGACTATATGCTGCTGCTCTGCCTCACGCTTTTCCCGAACCGTTTATTCAACAACACCTCTGCGCTGATCGGATACCTGTGGCTCTTTGGCATTTTGTTCTTTTCCCTTTATATTACTGCCAAAATAAGTATGAAACATTTGAAAGGCAACCATTTTGCCTGTTACTTCCTTTTTATTGTGCTGTCACTTTCTGCCTATATATTTCACCTGGCGTGCCTTTTTGTACCATCCGTCTTTCCAGACAGCAACAGTGCAGCTTTGCTTATGATCACCATCATGACTGCTGTACTGATTCTGTCTTCAGCGACGTTTTTTATACGGTACAGATTTCATGACCAGCTTCTGCGCCTGAATCATCTTGGAAAAAAATATCAAAACATTGAAAAATATTTTCCTTGTTTTTCTGCCCTGATCCTGTCTTTATTTATGCTGATACTGGTTCCCTTTACGGTATTACAGCTTCACAATTCATTGATTATGTTACTTCTCCCCTGCCTGTGTCTTGCTATTTTATATGCACAGCTTCCTTTTATTGTATTACTTTTCAAGGCAGCCTTTTATAAAGATGCGGCAACCTACCAGCAATGGGAAAAGGAAGAAATCTCCTCTTATTATCAGACTCTCTCCTCCAGTCTTTCCGATATGCAGGCAATGCGTCACGATATTAAGAACATTTTCTTCACAATGGGGAATTTTGTAAACGAAAGCGATAATCAGGCTATGAAAAATTTCTTTTGGGAAAAAATATATCCTTATTCCCAAAGAACAATTTCACAAAGTGAGCTGTTATCCAGACTTTATCAGATTCCTTCTGAATCGTTGCGTGCATTTTTAAACCTGAAAATCGCACAGGCCATGGAACATGGCATTACAGTTCATTTAGATGTCTGTATTTCACCGGAAAACTTTAAAACTGCGATTGATATTATTGACCTCACCAGGATTCTCGGCATTCTTCTCGACAATACGATTGAAGAAACAGCCAAAATCCCAGATGGCATCATTGAAATAGGAATCCGGAACAATCAAACTACATGTTCCTATATCATTAAAAATCCCCTCACTTTGCAGACACAGAAGACAGGGATTCATGCGGGACAAACCACAAAAGGTAACGGCAGGGGCAATGGCCTTCTCATCGTGCAGCAACTTATATCTCAATATCCAAATACTGTTTTAAACACATCCATTCACGATTCTACATATATACAATGTCTGAATATTTCTTAAAAACTTTGTATCTCTTTTCCCTGCATGGCAAATGTGGCTGTGCCTGCAATTTCCATACCTGGATAAAGTATTTCAGGATCTTTTGAAAGCAGTTTTTTCCTTTCAGGTATCCCATAAATGACGATACTCTGATCTGGTGCAGAAATTCCGATAGATTCTGATAGAAATGTGTGTATGAACGTGGTATGCTGTTAGAGGTACGGATTGAAATGGATATGGCGGGGGATATATTATGATTAACAGTAAACAGGTCAAAGAAATTCTATTTGGATTAGGAGCTGATTTATGTGGAATAGCGGGTATAGACAGATTTGATGAAGCTCCTAAAGGGTATCATCCTACAGATGTTTTACCGACCTGCAGATCGGTTATTTCTTTTGGATGTAGATTTCCGGCAGGGACTTTAAGCTGTAATTCTCCTGTACCTTATACACGGGTGAGAAATTCTATTACACCAAAAATGGACGCAATGGCTCTCAATTTTTGCATTGAAATGGAAAAATATCAAATCGCTTGTGTACCGATCCCAACAAACGAAAGCCAATGGGACGAAAATACTAAAAGATGGCGCTCTGTTATTTCCCTAAAGCACGCCGCACAGGCCGCTGGATTAGGCACGATAGGGAGACATTCTCTGCTTATTACCCCAGAGTTTGGAAGTATGGTTTGGCTGGGTGCAATATTGTGCGAACAGGAATTAGACTGTGACGAGCTAAAAGATAATATTTGTAATAACTGTAACGCCTGCGTAAACATATGTCCAGTAAATGCATTAGAGCATTCAGAGTTGGCGCAGCAGGCGTGTTGGGATTATGCCTTTGGTGATGATCAAACAATACGCAGCTGGGTAATAAGCTGTCATAAATGCAGAGATATTTGCCCTTATAATTTAGGGACCGAAAATTCGTTTATAAAGAAGCAGCCCAATTCTGGTTCGTTTGATCAATAACCGTGGAAAACCGTTGCAAATTTATAATTTCTTTTTCTCAAGACTTTTTAAAAATGTTTTCTTAAGCTCCTGCGGCTTATAAAAGAACATTCCTTCCGACCGGCTAAGTCTCCTCTCGTCTTTTTTGATTCTTAACAGCTCCATGGTGCAGATAAAGTCTGCCGCCTGCAGCAGCCTGTACTTCTGCGGCTGGGCTTTCCTGAATTCAACATTTGAGAACCAGATAGAAAAAACAGCATTTAAAATGGCACTGAGTTCACTCTGCCCATTATCATAATAAACGGTGATCTGTTCAAAACCGGCAAAGAAATTCTGATATTTACTCATTGCCGTACTGATTGCCCGCGCCAGCCTGCCTGACAGGGAAACCTTGTCTACAGCCTCTTTTCTGTCCACCACAACTGTCAGATATGAAATCGGGCAGGCATTGACAAAATTCAGCATCTTATACAATAATTTCCTTCTCTCGTCTATAGAATACCCTGCAAAGATTTCTTCCCTGCGTATCACTGGTCCGGTATGTATATACTCCACATCAAAACCGGCAGCCTTTACGCTCTCTTCCAGTTTTAAGACCTGCTTATCTATATTTTTATTCTGGTCATGGAAAACAAACGTTACCAGATAGTAGGCAGGGCGTTCCTTTATCTCCCCGAAATCTCCTGATTCATCAATAAAAATACTCAGTTTCCCCATTTGTTTTTCCCCTGTATAATTAGAAATGGCGGGAAATTCTTCCCGCCTACGGTGGTCCAAAGAGCTTCCGCCCAGACCAAAACTGTGTAATGCATCACAGTCTTATTCTATTCACATCATACCAGATTTATACTGGCAACGCAAGTTATAAAGACGGATTTAGACCAAATCTAATTTCTTTACAAAAATCTCCGTGACCAGTCACTCCACATGAATCTCTCTGGCGATAATGGCCTTATCGGCAACACTGCTGTTCATGCCTTCCTGCTCCATCTGTATCCAGTCGTCAAAATTGTCAAAAATGAAGATATGCAGCGTTTCTATCTCTTTTCCCTGCACGGCAAATGTGGCTGCTCCCGCTATTTCCATCCCTGGATAAAGCATTTCTCCATCCTGATCAAAGCAAATCGTCTGACAGGGTTCATAAGACCATCCAAGAAGTTCAAACATTTCTGCATCCGTCATATCGGGATTCATTGAAAGCAGTTTTTCCCTCCTGTCGTCCGTCAGTTCTCTCTGCTCTCCCGGTGTTGTCGCATGGACGATTACCTGATACGGAGATACCACGACATCTTCAAGTGTAATATTCCCCTTTTTTTCACCCACTTCAATTATCTTTACATCTGACTCGTTTACCTCAAACGGGACGACGATATTCCAGCTGCCATCCGTCCAGTGGGATGCCGATATGTCCTCCGCGTCAAGCATCCTGTCATCGTCATGGCCAAGACCGCTTACATCCAGGTTAAGTTCACCGCTGCCAGCATGTTTCTTTGCAAGATCTATCTTCAACATGCCTGCAAAGGTATGGCTGTCGATCACATCTCCCTCAAACCTGTTTTCCAGCCAGACGGGCGTGCTTCCGTCCACACTCCACGTTCCGTCTATATAAAATCCTGCGGCTGTCCGCTCATCTGCAGCATTCATCCCGGTATAATGCCTGGGAATGTGCGTAAAATCTGCATCTTCCGATTCAATATTTACCGTAAGGAATACGGAATATCCATCACAGTAGACTTCTGATGCAGTCAGTGTGATTCCTTGATCAGACACGGTAAAGTCCGCTGTATCCAAACTGCCCGCATGATCCTCATTTGTCAGGACCGTTCCCTTTTCCGAGTAATCTCCGGAATAGGTGACGTCATCCTCAATCTTTTCAAAAATTTTTCCGATCAGCGGAATTTTTGCTGCAAATGCCGGATTAAAATATCCCAATCCACCAATCCCGATAACGGCAGCCGTCACTGCTGCAGCCAAAACATTCCCTGTTTTACCAGATTTCTTCACTTTACCCTTCCTCCTTCTATGTATCTGTATATCTTTGTCACTTATTTCAGGAGCAAGGGCCTGCTTTAAGATTTGATCCAATCTTTCATCTGTCATATCCTATTGCCTCCAATTTTTCCTTTAACTGCTGCTTTGCTCTCCGTATCCGGCTCTTGACAGTTCCTTCCGGCAGTCCGAGAATTTCAGACACCTCATTGATCTGCATACCCGCCGAGTAATACAAATAGATTGGTATTCTGTACTTCTCAGGCAGAGAGGCAACTAATCTCTGTATCATGTCCACCTCATTTTTCTGCAATACAATGTATTCTGGTGAAACTTCATTGCCATGGTCCGAAACTTCATATCCCTCATCGGCCATCTCATCCATACTGTTCATCGGAACCAGCCTCATCCGGTTTGCATATTTTTTCTTTTTGTTTTTCCAAAGATAAATAGAAGTGGATAAAGCATAACTCTTTGTATTCTGCGCAGAGTCCAGTCTCTTCTTTTTCTCCAGCAGTTTGAGCATCGTGTCCTGATACAGTTCGTCCCCGTCTTCCGCATCCCCGGCTGTCATCCGGCAAAAACGCAGAATATCCTTTCCAAACTTCAAGACAAACCGCTCAAATTCATCATGATTCATAGCAGCTATCCTCCTCCTTCTTCTTCCAGGTCGACCTGCAAAGAATTGCCCTTGCATGTAGATATTGTCATGACACGTGAAAAAGGTTTCAACTTCTCAGAGAATTTTATCATTTTAAGAAGAAAACGCAAATGTTCAGCGTTTACAGCCACTATAAAAGACACCAACGAATATTTCCGCTAATGCCTTCTAACTGGTTATAAACTATTTGGTTTATCTAAAAATTTCGTTGTACATTAAGTACCTTCATTAATGCTTCTTGCAACACTTTTGATACATTGATTCCAGCATGTTCAGCTTCATAATTGAGCCAACCAGGGATTGTGACATTTTTTCTTACCGTTTTTGTGTCAATTTTCCTTCTATATTCTCCGTATTGCATATATTTTCATAATAAATAAATTGTAATTAGATTATCTACTGGCCGATAAGTCCCATACAGACAAGTCACATTTCAGTCTTGGAGCAAGCATCGCAAAAGAGCTGGCGGAATTTCGGCGGCGCTTCCTGTTTTCTTACGCTTCCGTTGAAAAACACGCCTCCAGTTTCGCCGGAACCATCTCTCCTGTTTTTGTATAGGTTACAGGCTCTCTTACGGCGTCCATCTTGATCTCCTCGGAACCCGTACTGTCAAAATCTGCGTGATCCTTTAACAATGCCTTGCCTTCCTCACTGATCTCCACAAGATATGCGCCTGTCTCTTTCATATCCGTACCGGCAGCCGCATTTCTGCTATCCTCAATTCTCTCTTCCAGCTCTTCTCGTTCTTCCCTGCGCTTCCGGACAGTCTCCTCGCGCTGTTCCTCCGCGATCCTGCGGGTCTCCTCCGCATCCTCCTTTATGCCCTCGTCAGCCTGCTCTTTGTATTCACAGGCAGCTTCGTGACAGGCATTCATGTAGCCCATGGCCTGCTCCATCTTTCCGGTATCGCCCTTCTGCCTCGCCTCCTTATAAGCCCGAAACGGGGTATTGAGCAGACTCATATTTGTCCGCGCGCCTACAAGACCTTCCATTGTCTTCGTATTCATAGTACCGCCTCCCAATCATCGTTTTTAAGAGCAGCAAAAGCCCTCATTTATCTTTTCGGCGGCGTGAATATACGCTGTTAGGTTTCTGCTTCAAACAGCCGTTTTGATGTCATGTGCGGCATCCGGAAACGGCACCAGAATAGAGATTACGAAAATTCCATTCTTCGCCTCAACATTCATCACTCCATGATAACCCTGCACGACATCGCCCACATTCAGCAGGCCGATCCCATGCTCCTGAGAATCCCCTTTCTTCGTAAAACCTTCTGCAAACTTTTCCGTCCTGTCCATACTGTTCTTTACTTCGATCAGAAAACATTTCTTTACCGCTTTTGCCTGAATCTTGATAAAGCGGTATTCCTCCTGCTGCATCCTTCCGCACGCTTCCAGTGCATTATCCAGTATGTTTCCCAACAGTACACACAGGTCAAATTCATTGATACAGCAATCCTTTGGCATCTGCACATCGCATTCCCATTTAATCTTCTCTTCTTCCGCCTGTTTCCGCTTCTGATACAGGAGCGCGTCCACCGTCTTATTCCCTGTCAGATCGCCCCCGGTATCCAGAACAATGCCTACCATTTTTTTCAGGTAGTCATCTATCTTCTCCCATTCTTTATGCCGGTACAGCGCCGATAAGGCAATGATATGGTTTTTCATGTCGTGCCGCAGCTGTTCCGACTGTCTATACTGCTCCGCCATCATTTTATAGACTGCAATCTGCGCATGGTACCGGCCGCTCTTTTCCTGCTCCAGATAAATCCGGTTCATCCCAAATACATAAAATCCCGCCGCTGCCATAGACAAAAAGTCCAAAACCAAAAATCCAACATGACTGAAAATCTGATCATAATACAATCCCATGTTGCCCCCGCTCCTGACCATAATGCCATTGCTCGCACCCAGACTCGCCATATCGTACACGGCAATGATCACAAGCAAAGGGACTGCCACTATGACATACCAGTTCCCCCGCCTGCCGCAAAAAACAGGCTCAAGATGCTTCGACAGCCAGTGCGCAGCCAATATGGCAAAACAATAACCAATACCACTGATCAGCCCAATCGCCCATTCTTCAGAAAATGGTTCCGGGATCTTTTTCACTATGTGCAGGAAAGCCAGTTCCAGACACGACAAAAAAGAGGCCGAGAAATCCGCTGCCAGCCTGACCGCCACCAGCACAGATGCCGCCAGAATCCTTTTTCCCCTGTCTGATCGGAACAGAGCCACCACCAATCCTATGAAAAATACAGGATACAGAAACACAGAAAAAGTATACAGAGCAAAAGACAATCGCCCCAAAATATTACAAAACACCCAGCCGCAAAAAGAAACTGGCAAAAACAGACATTCCTTCCTTTGGGAAGTCCCCAAAAATTTTCTGCAAAATTTATCCGCTGCCCACAGATATCCCAGGTAAAATGGTGTCATGATCAAAATATTTGTGTAGTCTGAGAGTTGTTTCATGAAAATCCCCCATTCCTGCTCAGTCTATCCCTCCGTTTTCCCGCATAGCCTTAAGCACCTCCTGACAAAAATCCTCGTATCTTCTTTTTGCGATCACGATTCTTTCCCCGTTCTCCAGGATCGCTTCCTGCCTGTTATACCCGTCAACATATTTCAGATTGACCAGATAACTTTTATGGCACCTGAAAAATCCTTTATCCTGTAATTTGTTCTCCAATTCCCCCATCTGCTCATAATAAGTAAAAATGCCTTCCGGCCCATGAGCGTCAACGATCCTTCCTTTTATCTCGAAGTAGTATATGTCATCAAGAAATAACTTCTTTTTCTGCCTCTGACTGCTGACGATGATAAACTCCTGTGAACGCCTTTCTGTTTTCAGGACGGCTTTTTGCAGTACGTTTTTCAGTTTCCTGTCCTCCACAGGTTTCAGCAGATACTGGAACGCCTCCACGTCATACGCTTCAAACACATACTCCCTGCTGGATGATACAAAAATGAGTATTTTGTCAGACGCCTTTTTGCGGAAAAGCTGCGCTGTTTTCATCCCGTCCATCTCCGGCATCATGATATCGAGGAAAACAATATCAAAACTTTCCAGTGCCTGCAGCAGTTCTCCGCCGCTTCGGAACTGACGGATAATACATGGTATTTTCATTTCCTCAATAATTTTTTTGATTCTTTTTTCCATGTTGCAGCATTCTATGATTTCATCATCACACACTGCTATTGACAGCATCTTCATCACCTCACCTATAGGTCTATTGTATATATCGACACAAATACGGACAAAGTTCTGTCCATGCCATGAACGGATATTTTGATGTCATAACCGTAATTCCTGATTTCTGACCACAGGCATGGAAAGGGCAGTCGATTTCTCGGCTGCCCCTTCGGAGAACTTCTTTGCGTTCATACGAATACCTCTCTTTCTGCTGAACAGTTTTTCATTTTTTGACGAATACGGGTCAGCCGAACGGAAATGTTTTTCTCCAGCTCTTGATCTGCATATCTTCAACAATCTCTATCCTGATTCTGCTTATATTTTTTCTTTCCATTTCAAAATCTATATCGGGGAACAATCTTTCACAAAAACTATTTGTTTTGCTTCATTTTTGTTTATAATGAATGTTCCTATTTATCTACTTGATACAGTTCGTTTAAACGGCTATACTATATACAGTACGCAATAGGCGGTCAAAAATGTTTGAATATATGACAGCACAGGAAGCCGCCGAAAAATGGAACGTATCGCTTAGGTGGGTGCAGCGGTTATGCAAAGAAAATCGTATTGAGGGAGCAAGGAACTTCAACCGTGTTTGGCTTACAAAAAAGATGATGGGAATGTCTGCGAGTGTTTCATTATGGATATGCAATTTCTTGAAAAATCGGAATTTCATAAGGAGAGGATCATGGTTAAAGAAGTAAAATGGACAAAATATTTATGGCTGAGTTTACTTTCATTTGGAGCATTTATGCTTGAATTACTGTCAATATTTGCAATCGAAGTTATATTTCTGCATGTAGACATACAGAATTATACAATGCAGCAAAGAAGTATTCATTGTATCATAACGGTTTTTATGTGGGCGTTTTTCATTGGTGTTCTCCTGCTTTTTTCAAGGAAGCATTATCATTTTCCAGAGATGGAAAGCAAAAGGGATCAGATTTCCTCGAAAAGCTGGATCGTAACGCTTGCCTGTTTCACTGGCTGCAAAATTATGACTTTCATTGATTGGCATACATTAAAGATTGTCGGAGAAGCCCAAAATAAAACTGTATTCCAATTTTGCGCGCAGTATTTATACTATATATTTGAGGTAATGCTTGTTATTCTAATCATAATATACGGGCAAAAAGCGATTGAAACTCTGTTGAAAAAAGAAAGCCCAATTCCTTTTGGCGGTATTATATTGGCTACGACATGGGGAGCGTTTCATTTTGTGTCAAGAGGGGTAGGTCTTGAAATATGGAACGGAATTTCTACTATGATATTTTCTGTTCTCAGCGGTGTAATGTATTTAAGATTAAACAGGAACTACTTGTATAGCTATCTTTTCATCGCTATAGGTTATTTACTGTAATTTCCCGTTTGTCTTGTTTACCTTTTGCTGAAAAAAGTAACCGCATCCTGGCCGAAGGCGGTTACTTTTTTGTGTGGTTTATATACGAAATCCTGCCCCTGTCCCTTCTATGCAGGTTGCCTTTATCATATCGGAAACGAACATTTTCTTACTGTCAATAACTTACTGATCCAGAAAATCCCAAAACTGCTTATAATCCAGATAGCCTTGCAGATTCCCGGCATCATACTGCGTCTGCATAGCGTCTTTTAAAACGCTGATCCAGTCTTTCATCCCGAACAGGTCATCATGTGTCCTGTTGTCCGAACCGTGCTGATCTGCACCTGCCCTTATAAAAGCGGACTGTGCGCCCGGGCATTTCCCGCTTGCCGACAAATGACTGGAATATGCAAACATATCAATATAGTCACTATTTGTTGTATCAACTTTCGACACATCTACCATGCGTTCTGTCACATTTCCGTCTTTATCCCATGCCTTTACTTTATATACCGGATTTGCAGGGTCAAAGTCTTTCGGCTGGTAGACCGTAAGGGAATAATCCGCCCCGCACATTGAACCGATTGCCTTTCCGTCCTTATCATTTGAAATATGTAACTCAAATGTGCCGCCGGACGCCTGCGTTGTCGGACTCATGTTACCCATCTGATCAGCATTATTTCGTCTAGCCCTTCTCGTCTCATACCCTGCTGCCGGGTATCCTGCGGCTCCTATTCCATTAACGTTCATTTTTCAGATCCTCCATCATCATCAATTATTTCAATGGTCGTTTCTCTGCCATCCACTCATAATACGAACCAGCCCTCAAAAAAGTTTCATTCCTCTCCCATTCAAAGGCACCGTTTTTTCTTCCAGACATATCCTCAAATCAGAAGATTAACAATTTTTCTTTATCTTTTCGGGCAATCCGCCACACAGCAAACTTTCCTGCCGTTACCGCTACCGGCAGTCCTCCCGGCGCCATAATCCACTGACTGGCAATATACAGATTTTTTACCCCCTTCAATACTCCTTTTACACGGAAAGACTTCACCCCTTTTCTCGTAATGAAGCCCATATATGCTCCATGGTATGCGTTACAGTACCGTTCGTAAGTAAGCGGTGTCCAGCAGTCAAGAAATTCCATATGTCCCCAAAGACCGGGGAACTGCGTCAGCAGGCGTTCCTCTATCGCCTTTACCGCCGCCTTTTTCCGGCTCTCATATTCTTCCCTTGTCAACCCTTTCCAGTATAAGTATTCCTTATCGAATTGCGGGACATTTACTTGAAGTACCATTTTCCCTGCCGGCGCAAATCCAGGTTCATACTCATAACTTTTCACGGAAATTCTCTCCACGCTCTTTCCTCCTGTTTCAAAAGGAAGACAGTCGAAGAAGACAGTTCCTTTCCCATGATACGCTTCCCGATCTGCCACAAATGCTGCCTGAACAGCGCTGAAAAGAGGATATTTTTCATTATCCGCATAGCAGGACTGCCATTTAGCGTCCATGTACTTTTTACCGATTAAATTACCAAACATCTCCATCGTATCCACTGATGAAATTACATAATCCGCCAACACTGTTTTTTTATCTGCTGTTTCAATCCCTGTCGCTTTCCTGTTCTCTATCAAAATCCGGGCAACCGGCGCATTGCAGTATAAATTGCCGCCCAACTGCTGGAATCGCTTCACCATACGGTTCACCATTGCCAGTGAACCGCCTGTTGGAATCTCTCCATTACCAGATACAATGCTGGCATAAGAAACAAGATAGGAACTTGCAGCATATTCTTTTGGCAGATAATCGGTAAACAGTGCCTGTAGTGCAGGATGTTTAAACCTGGCGGACAGATCCGCTAAATCAATGGCGCCGTATTCTTTCATCACCTTTGGCATATCCGCCATGGAAGCCCCCATATGAATATAATCAATGATTCCCATAGCATCCACAGGTTTTTCAGCCGGTATTTCACATTTCGTTGCGTATTTCACATGCTCCACGAATTTTTTTATTTCCGTTTCATCTTCAGGGGACAATGCGAGAAGTTCTGCCTCCGTCCTCTCCAAATCCTTCCACAATGTTACCTGCCAATCCCCCTTGATGCTTGTATAAAAGCTGTCACCCTCTGCAAACTCTGTATGTTCATCCAATGCCCCGACTGTTTCCCATACTTTGCGCAGCGCTGTCCCTTTCTTCGTTCCGGTCAGCCAATGAATACAGTTGTCAATATGGCAGCCTTTCCGGTTCCATCCCATACACTGCCCGCCGGCAACGGGATTTTTTTCATAGATATCCACGTCATAACCTGCCAGCTTTCCATAGATTCCGGCTGACAGTCCGGCGATGCCGCCGCCTACGATTACGATTTTCTTTTTATTTTTCTCCATACATGTTTTCCTCCACAAATAAATGCTTTCTACTGAACCGGTTCTTTGTCATTTTGCAGCATACCTATCATCCATACCGGTTCCGGCAGCGGAATATCCGGACGCAGAGCATACTGTCCCATAATTCCATGTATTGCACACCAGTACATATTTGACAGTGCCATAACATCTCCCTTGCGAATGCTTCCGTCTTTCTGCCCTGCTTCCACCCAGTTTTGACAAAATGCAATCGTGTCTACCGAAGCTGCCAGCTTACGAAGTTTCTCCGGTATGTCCTCAGCCTGCACCACATTCCCCATAAATACAAACATTTTTGCAATAAAAATATTTTTTTCCACCTGTGAAAACAACATTTTTGTAAATTGATAAAAAAAATCCAAACCATTCTCTGCGTTGATCTGCATTGGTGTACGCATGCCTTCCAGACCGATCTTGACCAGTTCTTCTAACAGAAGTTCCTTCGTCGGGAAATAATGGAACAGCAGCCCTTCGCTGATTCCTGCCCGCCTGGATATCTGGCTTGTTTTGGTTCCGTAGTATCCCCGTTCCACGAACAGATCCAATGTAGCCTGAATAATTTGTATTTTTCTGGCTTCCTTTTGCTCTTTCCTTGTCATACAGCGTCTCCTCCAATGGATAAATACACCTTAACAGTAGCACAGTCATTGAAAAATTTATAGAGCAATTTACTCAACGAAATAAGTTTGACATCCGCAAAATTATGTTACAAAAAAAGTAACCGCATTCTGGTTTGAGGCGGTTACTTTTTTGTGTGTTTTATGTATGGGTTTACTCGACTTTTCCATGTCAGATTCATTTTTTACGGAGTTTCAAAACGATCTTCCTGTTTTCCGCTGTATCCTGCAGATACTTTGTTACAAGCGCAGCTTTTTCTTTCAGCTCCATATCGTTAATAGCTTTATCTGCTGCAAGCTGCTGCAGTATGCTTTGAAGTTCCTCGATATTTAAAAGATTGACCGCTACACAGAACAGTGTCTTCCTGCGTCCGTCATTAAAGTTTGACAAAAGATACTCCAAAATCCGGCGTTTTTCTTCCTGTTCAGCGTTATAGGACGCAATCCCTGTGCGCCTGCACTTCTCTATATCGGACATTTGATTTTTATGTGTTATGAAGCTGTCAAAATCACTTATATGCTCATATTTGGAGCAGGGGAAGCTGTCACACTGGAAGCAGTATTCTACATTGCCATGTTCCATACTGCATTTTGCAATTTTGCAGGACTGGTTGTCAACGCCACAGCCGGAACAGTGCCCCGCTAAATTCATTGGACACAGGTGACAGTTTAACCCACAAAGAGAGAAATACCGGTTATTTCGGATAAAGCCTTTCATCATCGAGCCTCCACGTACTTGTTTTTCCAGGTTCCCTTCCCGTCAGGAGCTATGATCAGAAAGAAATATCTGTCATTCGTGCCACTTCCCTGTCCAGCGGGCAGTAATTTTGTTCGTAATAATCCGTTACATCCTCAGCTCTCGCCGATCGGATCAGAAAGCCTTCTCTTTCACCTATGATATTTGTATCCACGCTGCACTTCCCAGCATGTACATGACCGTTTGATATGGACGTTTTCCAATTTCCTGTTGTTCTTCCATGTCATCTAATCTTTTTCCTTCCATAAAAGCAACGATTTCTTTATAGGTGGATAGATGATTCTCTTTTTTAACTTTTTCTGTTTTAAATGCAAAATACACTGCAACCGTATAAACTATCCCCCACGGAATCAGTCCATACCAGTCCATGAAGGCGATAAAGGGAACAAGTGAAACGACTGTTAGTATCAAAAATACAGCGTATATGCCGCCATATTTATTGAGTTTTTTGATTTCTGTATCCTTGATTTCTTTTTTCATAATTTCAACATCTCCTTTTATCAGTTGGTCAAGAGATACGTTGAATACAGAACTTAACAGTAATATGCTGTGAATATCCGGATAGTTTTTCTCCGTTTCCCAATTAGAAACCGTCTGTCTGCTCACATAGACCTTTTCAGCCAGTTCTTCTTGAGAAATCCCCATATTAATGCGATATTTTTTTATTTGCGCGCCAACTTCCAACTTTATTCCTCCTCCCTTCGTCTGTCGACCGATCTGTATCCTTGAACCATCAGCATCTTATCATTCAACAGACTATTCTTCTACCAAAAAGATTTGACTTTAACCTGAATTCCTGTGTCAAATCCTTTTGACATGGGGATTTCTTCATATTTTATTTTACTACTGCAACCACCTTGCAGGCAAGTTCCAGATTTCCTCGATACTATACCACCCTGGCACGGTCCGGCCAAAAAGGCGCCCTTTCAAAGCGGTTCTTACAAAGATCTGCCGGGATTTTGGTCGGATATTTCCCGTGAAAGCAGGCGGCACAATACGCCTCGCTGCCTGTCAGCTTATCCAGCTTTTCTATTGGCAGATATCCCAAAGAATCTGCACCGATGATCCGAGCGGTCTCTTCCACACTATGATGACTTGCGATCAGGTTCTCTTCGGAGTCAATATCCGTACCATAATAGCAGGGATGCAGAAACGGAGGCGCAGAAATTCTCATATGGATCTCTTTCGCTCCTGCATCACGCAGGAGCTTTACAATACATCGGCTGGTCGTACCTCTGACAATGGAATCGTCTATCAGTACGACCCTTTTTCCCTCTATTATTTTCCCGACCGGACTCAGCTTAATCCTGACCTGATCAAGACGCTCCTTTTGTTCCGGAGAAATGAACGTTCTGCCGATATATTTGTTCTTTATCAGGCCGACCCCGTAAGGAATTCCGGATTTCTCCGCGTATCCCAACGCCGCATCCAGTCCGCTGTCGGGAACACCGATCACAATATCCGCAGCCTGAGGGTAACTCTCCGCCAGTAATTCTCCGGCCCTTATGCGGGATTCATACACGGATATCCCGTCTATTACAGAGTCCGGCCTTGCAAAATAGATATATTCAAAAATACACGTTCTCCGTTTCTGTTTCTCACAGTGTTCTTTCCTTGATACCACGCCGTTTTCCGTAAATACCAGAATCTCCCCCGGCAGTACATCCCGGACAAATTCTGCGCCTGCTGCCGAGAGGGCACAGCTCTCGGATGCCGCCACATATGCCCCGTCCGGCATCCGGCCGTAACAAAGCGGTCTGAATCCGTACGGATCCCTTGCCGCAATCATCTTTGTCTCAGAAAGCAACACCAGTGAATAAGCGCCTTCCAGCAAATTCATGGCATTGCTTACTGCCTCTTCAATGCTTGGCGTCATAAGTCTTTCTCTCGTGATCACATAAGCGATGGTTTCCGTATCGCTCGTTGTATGAAAAATTGCTCCCGATAATTCCAGTTTGTCGCGAAGTTCCAGCGCATTGCTCAGATTCCCATTGTGCGCCAGCGCCATCTTTCCTTTCTGGTGGTCAACTTCAACAGGCTGACAGTTACTTCTCGTATTTCCGCCGGTGGTGCCATATCTTACATGGCCCACCGCCATTTTCCCCGCCGGAAAATGGCTTAATATATCCTTGGAGAAAACTTCACTGACAAGCCCCAGATCTTTACAGGAAGAAAATGCCCCGTCATCATTTACAACAATTCCGCAACTCTCCTGCCCTCTGTGCTGCAGGGCATACAGCCCGTAATAAACAATGCCCGCCACATTCTCTTTTTTCGTCCCCATCACTCCGAACACGCCGCATTCCTCATGAACAGCCATAGCTTCATCCTTTCCTGCACTTTTTGCCCTTCGACTTTTATTCCACATCCTGGAGAGCATCAAATCCTTCTTCTCCGGTTCTTACTTTTACAACATTTTCCACATCGTATACGAAAATCTTTCCGTCCCCGATATGTCCTGTATAAAGTACCTTCTTCGCGGTTTCGATCACTTTGCGGACCGGAACCGCACTGACTACGATATCTACCTGTACTTTCGGAAACAGATTCGCTTCCACCTGTACGCCACGGTAATATTCCGGTTTGCCTTTCTGAATCCCGCACCCCAGAACGTGGGATACTGTCATGCCGGTGATTCCGATCTTCATCATCGCATTCTTTAACGCTTCAAATTTCGACTCCCTGCAGACGATCTCGATCTTTGTAAACTTTGGCGTTCCTTCTTCAAACGCAGGAACTTTCTTCACCGGAATCGCTTCGGCAACCGGCGTATCGCCGGATACCACCACCGGATCACTTCCCTCTTCGATATACTCCGGAAGCATCGCAAAACCTGCATATGCGGAAGGAAGGCCATGCTCCGTAGCATCCAGACCCGTCAGTTCCTCCTCTCTCTCGACACGAAGACCCACGATCGCTCTGATCACAAGGAAGGTAACGGTAATCGTAACAGCCGTCCACGCAGCAACACCGGCAAAGCCGATCATCTGGAGTTTTAACAGTTCAAAACCGCCGCCGTAAAACAGCCCCGTCAAAGTTTCTCCCGAAGCATTTGCAATACTGTATCCGGGAGCGGTCTTTGTAGCAAAGAGACCGACTGCCAGCGTACCCCATATCCCATTCATGCAATGCACGGCGACCGCTCCCACCGGATCATCAATGCGGAGTACATGATCCAGAAGCCATACACCGAACACGACCAGAAGACCTGCAACCGCTCCTATCGCGATCGCGCCAAAGGCATCCGTCACATCACACGGCGCCGTAATTGCCACAAGCCCTGCCAAAGATGCGTTCAGGCACATGGAAACATCCGGTTTTCCATATTTGATCCATGTAAAGATCATACAGACAACAGTTGCAACCGCCGGCGCTACCGTTGTCGTCAGGAAAATGGAACCGAGCTGTGCAATAGAAGTTGCCGCCGCACCGTTAAATCCATACCAGCCAAGCCAGAGGATAAATACCCCGAGCGCACCAAGCGCAATACTGTGTCCCGGAAATACATTTACCTTCACGATCTTTCCACTTTCATCCCTGGTGAACTTTCCGATACGGGAACCAAGAATTTTGGCGCCGATCAATGCGGAAATACCACCAACCATGTGGATCGCACAGGAACCTGCGAAGTCGTGGAAACCAATCTGTGCCAGCCATCCGCCTCCCCATATCCAGTGCGCCTCGATCGGATAGATCAGCGCCGAGATCACACCGGAATAAATACAATACGAAAGGAATTTTGTACGTTCTGCCATCGCACCGGACACGATAGTCGCCGTTGTCGCACAGAACACAAGGTTAAATACAAAACTCGAAAAATCAAACTCTGCATAATCGGTAAACAGATCAAATCCCGGTCTGCCGATAAAGCCAAACAGATCTTCTCCCATCAGCAGGCCAAAACCGATCAGTATAAATACCACGGTTCCGATACAAAAATCCATCAGGTTCTTCATAATGATGTTTCCTGTATTTTTTGCTCTGGTAAAGCCTGCCTCCACCATTGCAAAACCAGCCTGCATCCAGAATACCAATGCGGCTCCGATCAAAAACCAGACGCCGAACACTTCGCCGGATACGATTTCCTGCACAAGTTCTTTCATAACACCATCCATCTCCTCTTCCTCCCATTCGTTTTTTTACGCGCAGCAAAAATACATGTATTTTTTTGCAAAGGAAAAGGCGTCTCTGAGAACTTCATCTCAAAGACGCCCTTGTCTTTACGTGTTGGATGTTACACCCGCAAAAATCATTTGTCAATCTGTTTTTTTGTTTTTTTATCGCTTTTCCTGTTACGAAAAAAAAGATTGACAAAATTCACCACCCGCTGTATAAATATAAAGTATGAGCAAAGGCGTTCATTTTTAAAGCAGGCATTAGCTGTCTTTAAATGGAGTGTCTTTGCTTTTTTTGAATGAATCTGAAAGAAAGGTGCAAGATCTATGAAAATTGAAGGTCAGGTAAGAATCCCTTCCGGATGCGCCGTCTCCGCCGTAATTTCCAAAGACGGAAATAAGATGTCCGGTGAAATGATCACAAATTCCATGAAACCCATGCATGACCGTTCCAACGGATTAGGCGGCGGTTTTGCCGGCTATGGCATTTATCCTGCCTATAAAGAGTTCTATGCATTCCACATGTTTTTTGATTCCCGCGACAGGCGTAAGGAATGTGAGGCTTACTTAAAGGAGCGGTTTGAAATCGTCCAGTCGGAAATCATGCCAACCCGGAAGATTCCGGCTATCACAGACGAGCCGATCATATGGAGATATTTTGCCGCGCCGCTGAAATCTGTTCTTGTATCCTTACAGGTAGATGAAAAGGAGTTCGTCGCCAGAACCGTTATGAAGATCAACACCGAAATGGACGGCGTCTACGTCTTTTCCAGCGGTAAGAACATGGGCGCCTTCAAAGCGGTCGGCTTCCCGGAAGATGTGGGTGTCTTCTATAAGTTAGAAGAATATGAAGGATACTCCTGGACTGCCCACGGACGTTATCCGACGAACACGCCCGGCTGGTGGGGCGGCGCACACCCCTTTACGCTGCTTGACTATTCCATCGTACATAACGGAGAAATTTCTTCCTATGACGCGAACCGCCGCTTTATCGAAATGTTTGGCTATAAATGTACCCTCCAGACCGATACGGAAGTCATTACCTATATCATGGATTATCTGCTCCGCGTACAGGGGCTTACGCTTGACGAAGCTGCCGGTGTCATCGCCGCTCCGTTCTGGAGTACCATTGCCGCAAAAAAAGATGCCACTGACCAGCAGAAACATACTTACCTCAGAACCATGTTCGCAAACCTTCTTATTACCGGCCCTTTCTCCATTGTTCTTGGATTTGAGGGCGGATTGATGGCACTCAATGACCGCCTGAAACTTCGTTCAATGGTCGTCGGCGAAAAAGACGACAGAGTATTCATTGCCAGTGAAGAAGCCGCCGTCCGTACCATGGAGCCGGATGTTGAAACTGTATGGTCGCCCGCCGGCGGGGAACCCGTGATCATAAAAGTAAAGGAAGGTGCGTTTGAATGAGTGTAGAATTTATTTATCCGGAATTTGAAGTGATCAGAAATGAAAAAAAATGCACTTCCTGTCGGATCTGTGAACATCAATGTGCGAATGCAGTACACAGCTTCGACGAAGAACACAAAACGATGCTGTGCGATGAGGCAAAATGCGTCAACTGCCAGCGTTGTGTTTCCTTCTGTCCTGCGGGAGCCTTGAAGATCGTCAAGAGCGACTGCAGCCTGCGCGAAAATGCCAACTGGTCAAACGAAACCGTAAAAGAGATCTACAAGCAGGCAAACAGCGGCGGTGTCCTCTTGTCCTCCATGGGGAATCCCAAGCCGCTCCCGGTATATTGGGACAAAATTCTGATCAATGCGTCACAGGTCACGAACCCCTCCATAGATCCTCTGCGCGAGCCGATGGAGACAAGAGTCTACCTCGGGAAGAAGCCCTCAAAAATACAGCGCAGAAAAGACGGAAGCCTGGACTGCTCACTGCCTCCGCAGCTGGAATTGTCGATGCCTATCATGTTTTCTGCCATGAGCTATGGTTCCATCAGCTACAACGCCCATAAGTCTCTCGCACTGGCAGCCACGGAACTGGGGATTTTCTATAACACCGGCGAAGGCGGTCTGCATGAAGATTTCTACTGTTATGGGGAGAATACCATCGTGCAGGTGGCTTCCGGCCGTTTTGGTGTCTATGCCGACTATCTGAAAGCAGGTGCCGCCATTGAGATCAAAATGGGGCAGGGTGCAAAACCCGGTATCGGCGGCCACCTGCCCGGCACAAAAATTGTCGGGGATGTCGCCCGTACCCGGATGATTCCGGAAGGATCCGATGCCATCTCCCCGGCCCCGCACCATGATATTTATTCCATCGAAGATTTGCGCCAGCTTGTCTTTTCTCTAAAAGAGGCTACCGCATACGAAAAACCCGTTATCGTAAAAGTAGCCGCCGTACATAACATTGCCGCCATTGCAAGCGGGATTGCCCGAAGCGGTGCCGATATCATCGCCATTGACGGATTCCGCGGCGGCACCGGGGCTGCCCCCTCCAGAATCAGGGATCATGTCGGTATCCCGATCGAACTGGCGCTGGCAGCCGTTGACCAGAGACTCAGAGATGAAGGGATCCGCAACAGGGTATCTCTCATAGCCGGCGGCAGCATCCGCAATGCGGCCGATGTTGTAAAGGCGATTGCGCTCGGCGCCGACGCCTGTTACGTGGCCACTGCTGCCCTGCTGGCCCTGGGCTGCCATCTTTGCCGCACCTGCCAAAGCGGTAAATGCAACTGGGGAATCGCAACCCAGCGCCCGGATCTGGTCCAAAGGCTTGATCCGGCAGTGGGCAGCAGGCGCCTGATCAATCTGATGTCCGCATGGAGGCACGAAATCAAGGAACTGATGGGCGGCATGGGCATCAATTCCATTGAGGCATTACGAGGAAACCGGCTGATGCTGCGCGGCATCGGCCTGACGGAAAAAGAGCTTGAGATACTCGGCATCTCCCACGCGGGAGAATGACAGGAAAACGACTGTTTTAAACATTTTGGGGAGGTAACAGGATATGCAAATTATTGATGCTGCAAACCTGGATTATAGAGCTGTAAATGAAGCACTGCGCAGTGCCAAGACCGACTGTACGATCAAAGGCTGCTGCGGGCAGCGGTTTATCGCTGCCGGTATGTCCGACAGGAATCTGACGATCGAAGGAATACCGGGCAATGCGCTGGGCGCCTATTTAAACAATGCCAATATTACCGTAAAAGCAAATGCACAGGACGCCGTGGGCGATACCATGAATGAAGGTAAGATTCTGATCCACGGCAATATCGGTGATGCTGCCGGTTATGCCATGCGCGGCGGCAAAATCTATGTACAGGGCAATGCCGGATACCGGGCCGGAATCCATATGAAGGCCTACAGAGAAAAATTTCCGGTTATGATCATCGGCGGATGTGCAGGCAGCTTCCTGGGAGAATACCAGGCCGGAGGGCTGATCATCGTCCTCGGACTTCACAAAGGCCACAAACGCATCGTCGGCAACTTCCCCTGTACCGGTATGCATGGCGGTAAGATGTTCCTGCGCGGCAGCTGTGAGGATATTGTTTTTCCCAGCCAGGTTACTGCAAGATGTGCTGCCACAGAGGATTTGGCGGAAATCCGGGAATACCTGTCTGAGTACTGCACAGACTTCGGCTATTCTGCGGATACGCTCTTATCCGCTCCTTTTACCGTCATCACACCAGACAGTAAAAATCCTTATCAACAGATGTATGTGGCAAACTAAAAGAAAACATGAACGAACTGCGCTCTGGTATTCTTGTGCAGCTTTATGTCGCATGTACAGCTGTTCCCTGTCAGATACTCGTTGATCTGGCTTACGAAGCTGCGGAATTGGTCTGAATCTTATCGCTCATGTTCCTCCCTGTGGGCGTAAAAAAGACGTATGGTTTACAATTTACTGTTCCATGCGCCTTTACGCTGTTATTTTGATATTAAATTTCTTTACTTGCCTATGCCATTTGCATAACCTCGGTTTCAAGTTGCTTTATTTCATCAAGTGATAATACAGGAACATAGTCCGCAATTTCTTCAAGTGACATTTTCCCCTTTTTTATCATTCTTCTCGCCGTTTCTCTTGCATTATCTAATGCCGCTTCATTTCTCATATCTTCCATAATTTTGCACATGGTCGCCACTCCCTTCTTGTCCTGCTTATAATACCTTGCTTTTTTAGCAAGTGCTTCATAGTTCATATCATCGGGATTAGTACATGAAAAATCGTGCATCAGCTTTCCGATTTCATCATTGCCCCTGTACTCTTTCTTGGTGCTGTCAATCGCATGAACATCTAATATAGCAGAACGCCCCTGTAAATTCTTTAACAGTTCCTGTGTACGAACCGTCTTAATTGTTATATCCTCTCGTCCTAAAATAATCCGAAGTACCAGTTCTATACCTTCATAGTTATCTGCAAGGCAGACCGTCATAAAATCATCATCTATATATCGGAGTGATTTCAGACGTTCTAAATCCTGTTGATGTGTCTGCGCTGTTGTACTCAAAATGTCACCTTCTTTCGCTGTTTTCATTATACCTCAGACAATGCCTTTTGGAAACGAAGTTTTCTATTTTTTATCTGATGTGGCAGCTCTTTCATTGATCATCTTTAGAGAAATACCTGACATTACTTGCTTTGTTGCACTTATGTTAATGATTTCAGGTACTTGGCTTTCTTCGCAAAATGCCTTATACCCGTAATTCTTTCTCCAAAAACTGCATGATGTACGGATTGTTTTCCTCACTCAATGTAAGCTGAAACGCCATGTAACGGCATTTCTGATGCCGCTCACCATCCAGGACAAAGGTATATCCCATGATACATTTCGGATTACAGTCATCAGGATTGATAAGCCGTTTGCAGGCAGACGCTTTCCTGATCTCCTTTTTTACCTTTTCGGGCAGTGTATCGAGAAAGCTCTGGTATTCTTGTATATGTTCTGGATAAATACGGAGTTTCATCCCCGTTTTTCGGGATACGAATGTTGCCAGAGTCCTTTTGCTGCTGCTTGACACATAGGACACGACATAGCCGCTTTTTTGCAGTTTTATGTCGCACGTACAGCCATTCCCTGTCAGATACTCGTTGATCTGGTTTACGAAGCTTCGGAAACGCTCATCAACTGTTTCCATAAACATATTAAATTTCCCGTCCATAAGTCCCTCCGTTTTGCTCTTTTCTTTGCTGCAGGTATCCATATCCCATATTGTGCTTTGTGGACATGAATCTGTCTTTATCACTATCATTATAAGGCTTATTCTAAAATTTTTCCTCGCTATCCCTGCACAAAAAAGAGAGGAATCATCAATTCCACCTGCAGTTTACGTCGGCTTCAATCGACTTTAGAAAAAAGAAGATCCACACAATAGATAAACCAAATGCCGGAAGCATATAAACCGGCCTGCTTTCCAAAATCGCTTTTCCAATCCAAAAAGCGGGCAACGGTGATATCGCATACTGTACGTTTGATTGAATGAAAAACGGGACAGCAGCACCAAATACAGTCAGCGTAGCTAACTTTGCCACAGCCACACCCTCCAGCTTGTTTGATGAAATCGTTAAAATGAGCAGCGCAACGATCACGCCCTGTAATGTTGCTCCTGCTGTCAGTAATAAAATGGTAAGCAAAGGAAGCGTCGTCAGCTTAAAGACAGGCAGCAGGATAAGCGTCACAAAAAACGCGGCAACGGCAGGAAGCCCCAGCCTTGCAGACAGATAGCCCGTTTTCGTCAAAGGCGTAATGAATAAATAGGCCGCTGTCTTTTCATCTGCTTCCTCCAGGGATACCATTGCTGAGACAAAGCAGAACATAGCAGGCGGCAGCATTGCTAACAGTATATCAACCAGCCCGTAGTAGGGAGCAATAATCGCCGTCCTATGCGAACCATCTGTCAAAACAGCTTCTATGTAAGGTATGGCAAACTTAAAGAAAACCCCGGCAAAAACCGGCGCAAGACAGGATACGGATAACATCATGTCCCTGCGCATAATCACTGCCATATGGAAAAAACTTAACCTGATCGCTCTCATAGCTTTCCCCCTCCCATGCTGTCCCACATCCGGCAGATAGAACCCACGGCAAGCACCAATAGAATTACCGTCAGCGCTGCCACTCCAAAAAATCCCTTTACAGTCGAAGAACGCCCTGAAATCATATCCATACAGACATTGACCGGATAATATCCGCACCATGCGGGTGTAATTTGAAATAAATGTAAAACTGCAGGGACAAAGCAAACCGCTTCCACCGGTACGGTCCATAATATAAACTGATTAAGGCTTGTTATTCTGGTTGCAACAATGATGCCGGATAATGTAAAGATCACACTGGCTATCAGTGTGCCAGACAGTACCATGTACAAATTTTCCACACCTGCAGCGAACGCTAAGACAGCCGCGACAACAAGTGATACAACAGACAGGGAACCGATTTTGGCAATGATATATTCCGATGCCCTGACAGGTGAAACTGCCAGCGCACACGGCGTATTCTGACTCTTTTCCAAAAGCACGATCGCACCCATGAAGAACAGTCCCATTGCTGCCGGATCAGAAAAGATTAAGATTGCGGCAGCTTTTTCCTGCCAGCTCTCGGGAAGCGCAAATAAAACCGTAACATAAATTACAGTCAACACCGTATATAAAAAATAGAAACCATATTTTGCCTGAAAACGCAGATCCCATAAAAACAGTTTTTTGAATCTCATGACAGCGTCCTCCCCGTAACCTCCATAAAAATGTCATTTAAAGTCGGCTCACTGCTGTGGATGGACTGCAGACGGTTTTCAGCTATCAGTCTTTTCAGCCGCTCATCAGAAGATATCTGCTCTAAAGGACAGCACGCACTGTGTTCCCCATTCTCTAACCATGTATAAGTCACGGTTGCCGCACCTTTTGACATAATCAGATTGTGCGGGCTGTCCAGGGCACATATTTTACCATTTACAATAAACGCTACCCTGTCGCAAAGCTCGGCTGCATCCTGCATATTATGTGTCGTCAAAAGAATGGTCTTCCCTTTTGCCTTTTCCTCTAAGATCATATTTTTCATCATCCGGCTGTTTATGGGATCAAGCCCGCTCGTCGGTTCGTCGAGGCAGAGCAAAAGGGGATCATGCAGCAATGCTTTTATAAAGTTTAATCGGGATTTCATTCCTTTTGAATAATCGGACACACGCTTATCTGCATCCCGTTCCAAACCTGCTGTTTTCAAAAGTCTGTCTATCGAACGCGGCTTTTTTTCGTATAAGGATGAAAAAAACTGCAAATTCTCTTTTGCCGTCAGCTTTTCATACATGGTTGAAAACTCAAAGTCAACTCCTATATTTTCATAGAAACGCTTTGTGCGATTTTTGCACTCAATACCATTTACTGAGCAGGATCCCTGATATGTCCGCACCATACCGATCAGGATTTTCTGCAATGTGCTTTTACCTGCTCCGGACGGTCCTAAAAATCCAAAGATTTCACCCTCTGACACGGAAAAATTCATATCGGAAATAAAAGGGCTTTCCGTATAGCTAAAGGAAAGATTTTCTACTTTGATCATGTCCGCCTCCACACTATTTGACCCAAATAATCTGTGTTGCAATACCATAAATCAAGGCATACAGCACTTCAAACAAGAGTAATCCTTTGGCACTTTGATTCCCTGTCATTTTCTGTTCTCTTCTATCCATTTCACGGCGAAATCTACCAGTGCCCGCTGGCGCATCATGGAAAGCATGCCATTTCCCAACGGTACATGGCGCACTGCCTCCGTCTGTTCAAATGCCTCGCCGATCGCCGTAAAGTCCTCCCCGTCTACAGCCAATGTCTCATAGGATTTCCAAATCCGCTGTCCGTCAATCTGTACGGCGCTGCTCTCCATGACCGTATGCTTTCCTGGATATGCAGCCCTTGCATCCGCCAGATGAAGGGACGTGTTCTTGTCGTAACCAACGCCGATCAGCAAAACCGATCCGTCAAGTGCATACAGCCTGCCAATGGGTGAGCTGTCTCCAAAAATATCCGACAGATCGTGATTTTCTGTCAGATACTTTGCATAACGTCCCCATGCCGCAACCGACCTGGCCGGGTGATCGCTTCTAAGTGTCCCCGGCCACTGCCGGAACATTTCCGCTACGGCTCCCATGGTATTGGTCGGCGTGATCCTTTTGTCATAGGCAGGTATGTACTCACGTATGACAGGCCACCATGCCTCCGGTTCCTGCCAGTAGACACCCGTCGCCGGATCTAAATTCTTCCACGACTGTGTCGGCATCATGATCGTACCTTCCCCACCAACACTCTCCAGCAATGCTTCAATAACGGACTGTGCCCCGCCGCACACATAACCGAGACTGCTCAGCGATGTATGCACCATAATTGCCTGCCCTTTCCTGACACCGGCTTTTTTCAGGGCGCTTTTAATATCATCCGGCGTTACCAGCTTCCTTGTTTCCATCTTATCCTCCATTCCGAATCGTCACAAACACTAACGGAACTTATTCCGTTTGTTGCACTGAATTGCCCACAGAGAATTTTATCACTGCGGCTGTAATTATCATAAAAGGAACTCTGACAGAAAGCAAAGGTTAATCGCATAACCCACAACAAAATCCACAGTTAATCTTTGTGCAGTTTTACCTCCCGCACACTGTCACGCTCTACAAGGGTTACCGGCAGAAGCAAATCTGTATCCCTGCATTCTCCGTTTCTTAACTGATGAAGCGTCTTAACTGCCAGAGCTGCCCTCTGTTCATTTTCCTGCTTTATTGTGGTAAGCGCGGGGATAAACTTTTCACATTCCCTTACATTGTCAAACCCGACTACCGACATATCCTCCGGCACGGATAATCCCGCACTTTTCAGGAATTGAATCAAATCCATCGCGTAATGATCAGACACTGCGAAGACTGCTGTATACTTTTTGATTTCCTCTAAATGCTCCATGTAAAAGACGCGGCGCGCTTCCTGCTCCATCGGAATGACCATAAGCTCTGCATCCGGAATCTCACGTTTCAGTCCCGTATACCTTTCCCGGTCCATGCAGGTATTATTATCCGCTATGCAAAGCACATCCCTGTGCCCTCTGCTTTTCAGATACCGTCCCGCCTGTACCCCGCCGTCGAAGTGGTCGCTCTTAATATTGACAAGATTTCCGGCGCTTTCCATATATCCCTCATAGACCACAAACGGGATATGCATCTTTTCCCTCAATTTCTTATAATCTTTCTCACAATAGCCAATCAGCACCATGCCCTCCATATTCCACATGGAAGCAAATCTGGGAATTTCATTCCATTGATCGGTAACTTTAAGCATAAGGAATTTTCCTGCCCGCTCTATCTCTTTTGCCAGTGCGTTCACCGATGCGCAAATAAACTGATCCTCCAGTGTATGTCCCTCGTACTTCTCATGATCATTGATGACCACCCCGATAATCCTGGAATCATTCTGTGCCAGAAGGATCCCTGCCATACTCGGAATGTACTGTCTCTCTTCCAAAAGCTGCTGTACGCGTTTCACCGTTTCATCTGATATTTTCTTTGTCTTCCCATGAATGACATTCGATACGGTAGCCGTACTCACTCCCAGTTCGTCGGCAATATCGACAATCCTCACTCTTCCACTTTTCATTGGCAGCCATCCTCTCTTTCCTGCAGCTTTCTCAATTCGAACGTGTAATTTCGTGACACTATGAGCACCGCTTTTCCTGTGACCTTGATTATATCTCATCGGCTGCTCCTGTTGCAACCTCAGGATTCCCCTTCGATCATTCTCTTCAAATACAGAATAGCGTTCATTTTTCTCCTTTTTTGAAAAGAACATATATGCAATCACATTGAGCATGAGTGCGCCGGTCCACGCCATACCCTCTGCGTATATGGTCGCTGCAAATCCAAATACCGGCAGGCCAAAGTAAACAACCGGGATACGAATGATCATTTCAACAATGCCGGAACACATAGGCAAAGCAGGTTTCCCTAATCCTTGAACACAGCTGCGAAATACAAACAATAAATTCAAAAGAACAATAAACAATGCCAAAAACTTCAGAAATAAGGAAGCATGTTCAACAGCCTTCTGTCCGGTAAGCATTAACTTTGCCAGTAAATCGGAAAAGAAAAACAGTATGATTCCAAGTAACAACGCTGAAAGAACTGCCATGATGCCTGCGGTTTTTGTGCCGCTGCGAATCCTTGCAAACTGCTTCCCGCCGAAGTTCTGCCCGGAAAATGATGATATTGCAAAACCAATCGTTATTCCCGGCAGCATAAAAAAATTCAGATACTTATTGCAGGCAGAATATGCGGATGTATAAACAACGCCATACCCATTGATGCAGCTTTGCACAAATATACAACCGATCGAAGTAATTGAATTCATAAATGCCATCGGCAGGCCGTTTTTCAGCAAATCCATGACTGATCTGAAATTAAAATTGAAAATGAAATCACGTTTGCTGCTCTCTAGTTCACCCATTCTCTGCAGCCTGAAACAACAGACAGCAACAGAGACTGCCTGTGAAATGACCGTTGCATACGCCGGTCCGGAAACACCGGAATGAAATAAAAAAATCAACAATAAATCCAACAGTATATTCAACACAGAGGAAACACCGATTGCCAATAAGGGCGTTTTGCTGTCTCCGGTTCCTCTTAAAACAGAGGAAAGTAAATTGTATGCTGCCATAATGGGCAAACCGCTGAATATAATATAGCCATAAGCCAGACAATCGCTTAAAAGCGCATCGTCCGTTTGCATGATCTGTAAGATTGGTTTTAGAAGCAATATGCCTGCCATTGAAAAAAGAATGGCCAATACAGCAGAGATTTGTATGGATGAAGCAATTATCTTTTTCAGTTTATCAAAATCCTTTTCTCCGCAGGCCTGAGATATATTGACAGAAAATCCATTTGTTATGCCCATCATAAACCCTGTTAAGAAAAATGAAAATGTCGCGAAATTACCGACGGCTGCAAGGGATGCATCCCCTAATCCCTGCCCGATCATAACCATGTCTGCAAAGGAATATACCTGCTGTAACAGATTGGCAAACAGCATCGGGAAGAAAAACCTTAAGAATGACTTTGTTATGGAACCTTTTGTAAAATCTGTTTTATCCATGATCACACCGTCCTCAGACTGATTTTATCTGTATCATCCACACCAGGCATGAAACATCATGGTAATTGGTGTGGCTTATATTATATTTATCATCAATGACGTGGAAGTCATATCGAAAACCTCGCTTTTTTATCAAAATACTGGTATGATAGAACTTAATCCTGGATTATGCAGCTTAAGGAATTCAGAATTTATGATCATAGCAGGGAATCTCTTATGAAAATAAGAAAAGAACTTAACAGACAGTTATATTTGCAAAAAGTACATGGATATACGAAAAAAGCATACCATCTAAATGATGCCGTATTTGAAGCCGTAATAAACGGAGATCTGGAAAAATTGAAACTTCTTATGTCTTCCAGCATGATACGGCTTTCTACTGAAATGAGAATTCTATCAGAAAATCAATTAAATAATATGAAGTATCATTTTGCGATCACTGCAACACTCCTTGCTGAATCAAGTCTGGGCAGTGGATTGGGTCATGATGAAGCCTATATGATCGCAGACATTTACAGTCAGAAATCTGACAAAGCTGCTGCATGTGACGAGCTGCAGCCTTTACTTGAGGATATGTGTCTGGATTTTGCCAAACGAATATGTGAAATAAAAAAGGACGACGTAATATCCATTCATATCAGAAAATGTATCGATCACATATATGAAGATCTGAATGCAGACTTATCCGTCAAAGGATTGGCTGATTTTTTAAAGCTGAATGTATCATACCTGTCAAAATTATTTAAGCAGGAAACCGGACAAACTGTTAAGGCTTATGTGACTGCCGCTAAAATGGATACGGCGCAGAATCTGTTAAAATACAGTGATTTAAGTTATTTTGAAATATCTGCATCACTTGGATATTCTTCACAGAGCGCCTTTACCTGTGCTTTCAGAAAATTTACAGGTATAACTCCCGGAAAATATCGCGAAAAACATCTGGTGTATTCTGGCTGTTCTGGCATGTCCGGCGGTGTTCAATCGGAAACGGGTAATCAATTTAGAAAAACAAACGGATGACAAGGCTATTCTCTATTCGCAGCAGAGAATAGCCTTGTCCGTTTCGTAAATTTTTCTACACTCTCTTGCTCCCCTGTGTTTCATGTGTTATACTGTTTTGCATAACAGTATAACAGTATAATAGTATGAACAGCTGGGAGGCAGATTGTGAAACTCATTATCTCAAATATATCGGGTGTGCCGATATATGAGCAAATCAAGCAGCAAATAAAATCGGCTATCATGTCCGGTGAGTTACAGGCTGACGAAACGCTTCCCTCATTACGGACACTTGCTAAAGAACTGAGAATCAGTGTTTTAACTGTAACGAGGGCGTATACAGAGCTGGAACAGGAAGGATTTGTAAAGAATATTCAAGGACGGGGTTGTTTTGTGTCAGGACAGGGGTCTGAACTTTTGAGGGAACAACTGATCTGCAAAATAGAAAACAACTTATTGGAAGCAATCAATGCTGCACGGGTTGCTGAGCTTTCCGAAGAAGAATTGCATCATCTTTTGCACATTTTCATGGAGGAAAAAACAGGTGAATGATTATTTAGAAGTAAGAAATCTGTCAAAGTCTTTTGCGGAATTCAGGAAAAAAAGGGAACAAAATGGAAAAATATATCTTAAAAGTAAATAACCTCTGCAAAAAATATGGAAACACCACGGTTTTACAACAAGTGTCTTTATCCGTGCCGACAGGAAGTATCTACGGGCTTATTGGCGAAAACGGCGCCGGAAAGACAACACTATTTCGCATTTTGGCGGGACTGTCCCGGCAGACTTCCGGCTCAATCGTATTATCTGATGCCTCTACAGAAGCGGAGATCATAAAGGAACGCCGAAAGATCGGATTTATGATCGAAGCCCCTGCCCTGTATCCAGGTTTGTCTGTTTTGGAAAACCTGTATATCAACCAACTGCTCTATTGCGGAAAAAAAGATATTGACCACGCAAATCAGACTTTAGAATCAGTAGGATTGCAGGATCAAAAGCAGAAAAAGGCAAAACATTTATCGTTAGGCATGAAACAGCGGTTATCACTTGCAACCGCACTACTCCACCATCCTAAAATTCTCATACTGGACGAACCTGCCAACGGACTTGACCCAATGGGAATGATTGCATTTCGGAAACTGCTTCAGAAACTTAACGCAGATCATAATATTTCAATCATCATATCGAGTCATATATTGAATGAGTTAGAACATATTGCGACGGACTACGGTTTTTTACATAAGGGCAAACTCCTCAAAGAAATCTCTTCGTCTGACATTTCCAAATCCGCAGACAGCCTGGAGCAATATTATGAACAGATCATGGAGGATCATCAATAATGCTGTACTTAATGAAAGCAGAATTGTATAAATTCAAAAAAGACATTTCCGTATGGATCATTTCTTTCCTTTTAATTTGTTGTGCAGGCATTTCCATATTTACGAAGGTATATTCCAGCGCCGAAAACACTGTACTGAATCTTGGAAAAGACAGCATGATCTTAATTCTGGCGTGTGCTGTCTATGTCGGATTTTCCTGCACGGATGACTTCATCAACCGTACTGTCATCCATGCAATCACCTGCGGAAACAGACGGTTCCATATTCTATTGGTAAAATACTGCCGCTATATCCTCGGCTGTACCATTATCATAATTTCATATATGTCTGTTTCCATGATGATTTCTTTTCTGGTACTGGGAACAGAAATTACTTTACCTGATCTATTCGTGTACGCTGTAAAAAGCATGGTTCTCTCCTTACCATTATTTTGGGGAATTGCTGCGATTTTCTTCTTCTTTGCGATAATCACAAGAAAACCGGCTATGGCAATGGGAATATCAGTCGCCTGTTCCATTATGGGGGTAGTATTCACAAATAAGGCTTATTTTTCCATGCAGCAGCCTGACAACAGCCTGCTGCGGTTTTCTCCGGTCATACAGATTCCCATGATTTATGAACAGACGCTTTCTGCCTGTGACTATCAAAGCGCAATCATGCTTTCGATATTTACAACAAGTATTGTCCTCTTGGTCGGGGCTGCAATTTTCAATAAGGCGGAGCTGTAGTGAAAGTATGCTCTCTCAGCCAGGGATACCACTTTCCTGCCGTGCTGTGTTCCCGTGTCAGCTTTCGCCTTTTGCTGCCAGTTTCATCTTCTGTTCATTCGGTCATTCAAATTGCCCACAGCTCCAGACATAAGGTTGTTTTAGATGATATCAGCCATTTTTCTTATTCATCTCCTTTTTTGATAACTCATTACAGACAAATGATATGAAACGGGTATGCTAATAAAACTGATCATCAAACTTATCATCCCCAATACCATTTGATGTTCTGTCAATCCTGCTATAATACTTGAAAACACATCCATAAAAGAAGATAAAATGCAAATTGCCATTACTAATACATACGGTACCATGCACCATGCTCTGGCTTTTGTGTAACCCAGGTTAAAATATATTGGTATTTGGATACCCGTAATTAATGAAAATGCAAACAAAGAAATGCATACGCCCAAAATAATGTCTGCATAATCAACATTTCTATTTTGTAAAAACGAAACTGTTATTCCAATCATAATAGTTACGATCGACGCCAATGCATAATTTACAAATGTGAAAATATATCTACCACCTATAATGTTTTTCAGGCTAAAAGACAAGGATGCATATAACCGATCCAATTCATTCTTTTCCTGTATCGCAAAAATATTCATTGACAGCAATGCAGCAAACCACGAAACTGTTATATTCAATGTTATAAAAGAAGAACCCATAACGGAAAACATGATTGTCATCAAAGCTAATGCGGTATAAGCTACAATTTGTGACTTAAATGTAAAATAGTCAAGTCTGGCCATTTTAAGTGAATTTGACATTACCGAACCTCCTTGTTTATATGAATCATAATTTCATCTATTGTTGGAATATCAAGAATGTATTTGTCCTGATATTTCCCTGCTGTTTTTGCATCAACCAATCCCTCAAAACCAATATCAGTCTGTCGTATACCTAAAATCTGGTTTTTCAAGTCATCTGTCATTTGATTTGGCGCGCCTTTTATTATCACATACTTTTCCAACAGTTCCTCCATGCTTCCTGTATAGATAAGTTGCCCCCGCTCAAGATAGGTGATATAGTCTGCTACCTGCTCCAAATCAGTTGTAATATGCGTGGAAAACAGTACGCTTCTTTCTCCATCTTTAATATAGTCCTGCAAAATTTCCAAAAACTCATTGCGTGTTGCGGCATCAAGACCACTTGTTGGTTCATCAAGGATGAGCAACTTTGCATTGTGTGAAAATGCACAGGCTAACATGAGCTTTATCTGCATACCTCGTGACAATTTTCCGATTATTATATTATCAGCCAATCCAAATCTCTCTATCATTTCCCGGAAAATTTTATGGTTCCATTCATCATAAAAAATAGAGATTGCCTTTTCAGTTTCTTTTACCGTCCATGTATCCACAAAGAAACTGCTGTCAAATACTACCCCGATCTGCTGTTTTACTTCTTTTTCATTCTCAATATTGTCTCGCCCAAAAATTTCAATCTTACCCTGCTCCTTTTCCAGCATATTCAAAATCAGCTTGATCGTCGTTGTCTTTCCTGCGCCATTGGAGCCAATAAGCCCCATAATAAACCCTTTTGGAAGGGAAAAAGAGATATCATTCAAAATGAAATTTGAAAAGCTCTTTTTAAGGCTATGAATTTCCAAACAATTTTCAGTCATCTGCTACCTCCAATAATAATTTCAACAAATTTATCAATTCTTCCTCCGTCAATGATGCCCTTCTGGCTGCCACAATCGCACTGTTCAATCCGCTTTCCACCTCCTTAATCAGCTGCTCTTTCAGCAAATCTGAACCACTCGGCATAACAAAAAAACCTTTTCCCTGTCTACTGGTAATATAACCTTCTTCTTCTAACTCGTTATATGCTCTTGTTGTAGTCAAAACACTTATTTTTAAATCTTTAGCTAACTGGCGTAAAGAAGGGAGCATTTCATTTTCATAAAGTTCTCCTGATAATATCTGCGCTTTTACCTGTTCTTTAATCTGCTCATAGATTGGTAAAGCAGAACTGTTTGACAGTACAATATGCATTTCCTCACCTCACTCGAAATATTACTGTATATCAATCTACATATACAGTGTATTCAGAAGTATCAGTTTTGTCAATAGATACTTCAACCAAACAGATTAATCTAATGTGACTGTCTTTCTCCCTGAAAACAGAAAAAACAACGAATTATTTTCTCTAACAAAAACAAATTCACTGCTTTACTGCCTGTATTATTAAGTTACTGATTACGCCGGCGCAGGCGATCTCTTTCTAATGACAGCCCCTACTTCTTCGATGGACTTTTTTACACATTCTGCTATCTGCTCTAACGTATATCCTTTCCTGTGCATATTCATTATCACACCTGCTATGGCATTAAATATGAGATATATTTATGGCACGGTATTCCGCTTTGCGACGTAAAATCAACTCAGTATTGTCAGCATAGTCCTTTGCCATTTGAAGATCTGCATCTATACGTTCCATTTCTGCAAGAACCAAAGGATGCGTGCTTAAAATGTCTTGCGTCTTATTCCCCACAGAATATCTGGCGCATGAAGTAGTTCTTTGAAACTTATTGTGACAAACCAGAGTTAGGCACTCTGCTAAGAGAAAATACATGGTCAAATAATTTGCATATCATGTCAAAGACAAAATCGGATGCAGAGAGATTATTCTATTTGAAGCTGGCCTCTCGGGAAAAGTATAAAGCAAAAGAACTGGAACGGCAGATTGACAGCGGATATTATGAGCGTTTAATGCTATCAGACGGTAAAGCGCCTTCCGCCATATCCCATGCTGCGCCTGCGAACATAATCAGGGACATGTATATGTTGGAGTTTTTAGATCTGCCCGAGCCTTATAGGGAATATGATTTGAAAAAGGCCATTTTGAAGAACATGAAAAAATTTTTACTGGAAATTGGCAGGGATTTTATTTTTATGGGAGAAGAATATCATCTTCAAGTAGGAAAGAACGACTATTATACGGATTTAATCTTTTTTCATAGGGAGCTACAATGCCTTGTTGCAATTGAGTTGAAAATTGATGATTTCAAACCGGAATACTTGGGAAAAATGCAGTTTTATCTTGAAGCGTTAGACCGGGATGTAAAGAAGCCCCACGAAAATCCCAGCGTTGGCATTATTCTTTGCAAGAGTAAGGACGAGGACGTTGTTGAATATGCCCTGAGCCGGAATATGAGTCCAACCATGATTTCCGAATATAGGACGAAACTAATCAGCAAGGAAATCTTACAAAAGAAACTTGAGGAATTAACGGAAATGGTGGATGAGGATAAAAACTCTCAATGACGTTGAGAGTTTTTCAAAAAATCAATTTATTATGTTAGTACAGAAATAGCAGGGGATTATAATGAGCCTCTGCTATTTTTATAACCTCAAGCTAATATAAGGAGCACATCAATATGCTTGCGGCAAAGGCTTTCTTTATTCCCGCTGTCACTGTGTATGAACTGGTCCACGGAAATATCAAACATGCTGACGAGTTTAACGAAAACACCAAAACCCGGATACTGCCCTTTGTTCTCAATATTCATAATCGTGTGGGACGTGCGCCCCACAAGCTCTGCAAGGTATTCCTGCGTCCAGCCTCTTTTCTCGCGGGCGTCTTTTATCGCCAGCCCGAGGCCATGAAAATCAAATCTATCTTCATAATGTTCCATACAATATCACCCAAACTTATTTTATATTTAAGGTGATAGTATGTGAATTAAATACAGTTCTATGTTTGGTAGTATTTAATTGCACATTCTTTTAAAATATCCACTTGACACATGTATGACACCGTGTTACTCTTAAAGCGTAACATGATGTCATACTTTAAGGAGGAAATCAAAATGGTACAGCAAATATCAGATGCAGAATTTGAAATTATGAAAGTGGTATGGGCTAACGGAGAAAAACCGACGCTTTTTGCCAGTCTTACAGCAGATTTAGCGGCCAAAGGGAAACCCTGGCAAAAAAACACCCTTATCACGCTTTTAAACCGGCTCGTCAATAAGGGATTTTTGAAAGCGAAAAAAATCGGCCGTTGTAATGAATACACCCCTCTTGTGTCGGAAAGCGACTACCACAAAACCCAGACTAAAAACTTTCTGGATAAAATTTATGAGGGGGACGCAAAATGGCTTGTTTCCGATTTGATTTCTGGCGACCTGCTGACAGACGAGGAATATGAGGAATTGAAAAAGCTCCTGGAGAAAGGAAGAACAAAAAAATGAACATTTTATTGAAAATATTTTTGTCTATGTCTTTTTCCGGAGCATTGCTTATATTACTGTTACTTATGGGAAAAAGATTCTTCAAAGACAAAATCAGCAGACAATGGCAGTATTATATCTGGCTCATTGTTATTGTACGGCTATTACTGCCGTTAGGACCAGAAACAAACTTGATGGGAAAAACCTATCAGACAATCGATCAGGCGATAACTCAATCTGTTTCCCTGCCGCAACAGCCGTTACCCTCTGGTAATTCAAATGCTTTCAATGTTCCTGCTTCTGGTATGGAACACGGAGGCCAGAATACTGTCGAACCTAAAGACAATTCCATATCCTATCACCCGGTTAGAGATATTCTGTCTTTATTTGCCAATCATGTTTGGCTTATCTGGCTCATGGTTGCATTAATTCTTTTGGTACAAAAAATAACGGCTTATCATAGCTTTCTCCGATATGTCAATGCCGGGTTACATCCGGTTTCCAATGTTGAGCAATTAGACCGGCTTTCTGCTATCGCGGAACAGACTGGCAGAAAAAGACCAGTAGAGCTTTGTGTCAATCCATTGGTTTCGTCCCCTTTGCTGATTGGGTTCTTCCGGCCATGCATTGTTTTGCCAAGCGCAGAAATTTCGGAGAAGGACTTTCAATATATTGTATTGCATGAATTAACGCATTACAAACGGCGGGATATGTTCTATAAATGGCTGGTTCAAATTACCGTCTGTCTGCACTGGTTCAATCCGCTTGTTTATTTAATGAGGCGTGAAATCACAAAAG
>ERZ808028.278-NODE-278-length-51336-cov-11.237578_pt1 | contig 51336 bp, 50 predicted proteins | sample MGYA00380184_ERZ808028 | MGnify/ENA primary metagenome ERZ808028 (study PRJEB31490, sample SAMN06133397) | mouse gut metagenome | isolation source: J8_1 | host: mice | place: China: Chengdu | collected 2015-05 ...
AGATGTCATTTAAATTTGAATCAAAATTGATTCTGTATATCTTGACGTTTTGTTGTTCAGTTTTCAAAGTTCATGTTGTTGATGTTTTCATCACTCTCTTGAAGCAACTTTTATATCATATCAAACTCTCTTTTTCTTGTCAACACTTTTTGAAAATCTTTTTTAAAAGTTTTCCGAAGTGTTGTTAGAGTTGATTTGTTTTTTTGTTGCTGTGTTTCGCAACGTTTATAACTATACCACCCTGTTTTTTAAAATGCAATACTTTATTTATAAAAACTTTTACTTTTTATATCCACACCTATAAAACATTGATCTTACAGCCTTTCTTTTAAAAACAAATTCCCACCACTTATAATTTCTATATATTAATATACTTATATGATGCATATTTCACTTCGCGCACTACACAACATACAATGAATAAAACAAGCAATCTTCTAGTCAACATCCCATAATACTAGTTTCATTTTAAACAAATCTGTTCTTCGGCTGCTCACGACGCAACTAAACAATCTATATGCCAAAGTATACTACAGCGCTTTGCCCAGCAACTGTTAATCCTATTTCTTAAGTTACTTCCCTTTCTTTTCACAAACCCTACTTCAAAAGAAGATTTAAAGTGAAACAGGTTATACTCTCTCCCTTATTAACTCACGCAGTAAATAAAACATATTACTAATCTCTTACTATCACAGAAGTGTAGTGATCCACTAACTTGATGCTGATAGTAATTCTCTTTTACTCCCTATATCCCGTGAAGAAGTTTGCCCCATTTCAGAGTCTTCTCTTACTTTAACTTTCCAATGCTGCTTTTAAACTAACAGCATTCCTCTACTATATTTGTAAAACACAAAGCACAAGCTATCAATAAACCCTAATGAAGAATGTTCACGAACGCTATATCTAAAAAAGCACCGCAATTTCAATTAAAAAATTGCAGTGCTTGTTATAGTAGATTTAAAACTTCCCTCTATATAGAAGATTAATCTTTCGAACGCATTTGTGGGAATAACAGAATGTCACGAATAGATGGTGCATTTGTTAATAACATTACTAAACGGTCTACACCGATACCTAAACCGCCAGTTGGTGGCATACCATATTCTAAAGCTTCGATAAAGTCATCATCCATATCATGTGCTTCGTCATTACCTTGCTCTTTTTCTACTAACTGCGCTTCGAAACGTTCGCGTTGATCGATTGGGTCGTTTAACTCTGTGAATGCATTCGCATGTTCACGACGTACAATGAATAGTTCAAAACGATCCGTGAAACGCTCGTCCTCAGGATTTTTCTTAGCTAATGGAGAAATCTCTACAGGATGTCCGTAAATGAATGTAGGTTGAACAAGTTGTTCTTCTACTTTCTGCTCGAAGAATTCGTTTAATACATGTCCTACTTCCATCATTGCAGTAACTTCCACACCATGCTCTTTTGCTAATGCATGCGCTTCTTCCTTTGTCATTTCTTTCCAGAAGTCTACGCCTGTGTATTCTTTTACAGCATCTGCCATATGCAGACGTTTCCATCCCGGAGATAAATTGATTACATCTTCACCGTATGTTACTTGCATAGTACCGAGTACGTCTTGTGCAATATGTGCAATCATGTTTTCTGTTAATGCCATAATGTCTTCATAGTCAGCATACGCTTCATAAAGCTCAATCATTGTAAATTCAGGATTATGTCTCGTCGAGATTCCTTCGTTACGGAATACGCGCCCGATTTCATAAACTTTCTCAAGTCCACCAACGATTAAACGTTTCAAGTGTAGTTCGATTGCAATACGCATATAAAGTGTCATATCTAACGCGTTATGGTGTGTAATGAATGGACGTGCAGAAGCTCCACCTGCAATTGCATGTAGCATTGGCGTTTCAACTTCTAAAAATCCTTGGTTATCTAAATAACGACGCATTGATTGGATAATCTTACTACGTAAAATAAATGTTTCTTTACTACCTTCAGTTGAGATTAAATCTAAGTAACGTTGACGGTAACGTTGTTCAATATCTTGTAAACCGTGGAATTTCTCTGGTAGTGGGCGTAGTGACTTTGTTAAAAATGTAAACTCATCCGCTTTAATAGATAGTTCTCCTACATTTGTTTTGAAAACTACACCGCTAACGCCAACAATATCGCCTAAATCAGCTGTTTTAAATAGTTCATATGCGTCTTCGCCAATTCGATCTTGACGGACATAAATTTGGATTTGACCACCAAGGTCTTGAATATGCGCAAAACCAGCTTTACCTTTACCACGTTTTGTCATAATACGACCAGCGATTGTTACTGTATGTTCCGCTTCTTCTAATTCTTCTTTTGATAATGCATCATATGCTTCTACTACTTCAGTTGATAAATGAGTACGTGCAAATTTAGAACCGAATGGGTCCATTCCTTTTTCACGTATATCAGTCATCTTCTGACGTCTCACCAATAATTGGTCATTTAATTCATCCAGATGGGACATTTCCTACACTCCTCTATATTAATATATTCTCTATATGAACGATTTCTTCATTGAGATGTACAAATCATTCTATTTACTTTCTCCATTGTACACAATTAAAAGAGCTATCACAATTCGTGACAGCCCATTATTGTAAATCCTACCACACAAACTACATTTTACACTAAAGTGACTCTTCTAGCAGCACAACGCTGTCATCTTCGGCCGCTTCCAGTGTCGATAATTCCACTTGCAAGACTGGATGCATCAAGTCAGAATCTATTTCTAATAATGGAATGAGCACAAATCCTCTTTCATGCATGCGAGGATGTGGAACAATTAAGTTTTCTGTATTAATATCGTCATCATTGAATAATAAAATATCAAGATCGACTGTACGAGGACCCCAACGGATTGTTCGTTCTCTGCCTAAAGTTTGCTCAATGCTTTGACAAACTGCTAATAACTCATGTGCTGTTAAAGAAGTTTCAATCGCTACCGCGACATTTAAAAAGTCCGATTGATCTGTATAACCAACCGGTGCAGTTTCATATAAAGAAGAAACTGCTCGAACTTCCATATGTTGGTGTTCATTTAAAGTATCGATTGCCTCTTTTAAAAAACGTTTGCGATCGCCGATATTGGAGCCAATTGATATAAACGCCTTATTCATGGAAATGCCCCCTCGTAATATCGACAGCTACAGACGTATAATGTCCCGCTATCGGAGGATCTGGTTTTATTAATTGCACACGGACACCTTTCACCACACCGTCATAACGTCCCAAAACAGTTTCCGCAATTTTACCCGCTACAGCTTCAATTAATTTAAACGGCTCCCCTTCTACAATCTCTTTACACAATTCATATACTTCAGCGTAATTTACTGTTTTTGTTAAATCATCAGTCTCGGCAGCTGCTGTTAAATCCGTCGCCAAAGAAATCGTTACATTGAATCTTTGACCTAAGCGTGTTTCTTCTGGCAATACGCCGTGATAGCCATAAAATAACATATTATTTACATGAATGTAATCCATCGTTTTTATCACCCTTCAAATTGAACTTTCCCAATGAGGACATCCATCATTTTAGAAGCTTCCGCCACTTCTTTCACATCATGCACGCGCATAATATGACATCCTTTTTCAATCCCATAGCATACTGTAGCAATTGTACCTGGTAAACGTTCCTCTACAGGTAATTTCAATACATTGCCAACAATAGATTTACGTGACGTTCCTAATAATACCGGATAACCCATTCTTACAACTGCTGATAATTGTTGCATCGCTACAATATTTTCTGACGTGTTTTTTGCAAAACCAATACCAGGGTCTAACCAAATATCGGCTTTCGCCACCCCGGCACGCTCCGCAATTTGAATGCTTTCTAATAAATCTTTTTCCATCTCAACGATTAATGCATCTGTGTAATCCGCTTTTTCACGATTATGCATCAATATAATCGGAACTTGATACTTAGCAGCAACTTCTGCAATTTTCGGCTCTCGTTTTGCACCCCACACATCATTAATAATATGGGCACCTGCTTTAATCGCTTCTTCCGCAACCTTTGCTTTATATGTATCAATCGAAATAACACAATCTAGTTGCTTTGAAATTGCTTCAATAATCGGGATTGTACGTGCCAATTCTTCCTCTAACGTTACTGGTTTATGACCAGGACGCGTAGACTCTCCGCCAATATCAATAATATGAGCACCCGCTTTGATCATTTTTGCAGCATGCATGACCGCCAGTTCAACTTCACTATATTGTCCACCGTCAGAAAAAGAGTCAGGCGTTACATTTAAAATCCCCATAATAATCGTTCCTTGACGGAAATCTAGTTGTTGATTGCCAAAATGATAAATGTCTTTTGCATATGCTAATTCCATTACAATCTCCTACTTTCTTCAATCGCTTGTCGGTAATGATGATGAATTTTCTGGTAAAACGAACCATCCACCCCGGCATATGTTACATTCTCTAACGACTTTAACGGCACGATTTCTTGAATGGCGTTCGTTACGAAAACTTCGTCAGCCGTCAGTAAATCTTCTACCGTATACAAGCCTTCTTCTACACTAAAGCCATTTTTCCTAGCGAAATCAATAATTACGGCTCTCGTCGTCCCTGCTAAAATTCCCGTTTCTAAACTTGGCGTATAAAGCCGACCATTTTTCACCCAAAATACATTAGAAGTAACACCTTCAGCAATGTAACCATCCTTCGTCAGGAAAATCCCTTCATGCTCTCTAAGTGAAGGGAGCTCTAAACGACCTTCTACATTATTTAAAAAATGATGAGATTTATAACGCATGCTGCTTTCAGGTTCAGTTCTAGGCGTCGTCAGTATAACACCTTCCTTCGCATTATTTTTTTGAACTGGCGGCAATTCTTTACGAAATAAAATAACAGTAGGCTGTTCATAGCTAGACGGCGCTAAACCAATATCATGGGTTCCCGCAGAGACATTCAAACGGAAATAACCATCTGTCCCACCAGCTAATTCATCTAATTTGGCAATGACTGCTTTTAATTCTGCCAAACTGTAAGGAAAAGCAATCCGAAAATGTTGTAACGCGGCATACAGTCGTTCCATATGTTCTTCTAATAAAAACACATGCCCTTCATACGTTCTAAAGGTTTCAAAAAAGCCGATACCGTATAAAAAACCATGATCAAATGGCGAGATCTTTAAATCCTCTTTTTTCACGTATTCACCGTTCATCCAACAATACATAGGAAAACCCTCCTTAAAGAATTAATTGCTTTCTGCGATTTCTTTCGCTTGCCATAACGCTCGGCCTTTCGCAATCGACTCTACATATTCATCATATGGATCGGATGCATCCGTTAATCCCGCACCTGCTTGGACATGCATTTTCCCATTTTGAATAAATGCCGTACGAATGACGACGTTCAATTCGAGGTCTCCATTAAATCCTAACCAACCAATCGAACCTGTATATAAACCGCGCTTCTCAGGCTCAAGTTCTTCAATAATTTCCATCGTTCTTAATTTCGGTGCCCCAGTGATCGTACCTCCTGGGAAAACCGCTTGTATAATATCTGCATTCGTCATATTTGTACGAACACTCCCGCGAATATTTGAAACTAAATGCATAACGTGAGAATAACGTTCGATGACAAGTAGTTCGTTCGCTTCAACCGTATCTTCCACACACACTTTAGCAAAATCTTCTTTTTCAAGATCCACTAACATCAAATGCTCCGCAACTTCCTTTTTAGTTGCTAATAAATCTGCTTCATTCGCTAAGTCTTCAGCTTCCGTTAAGCCTCTTTTACGCGTTCCACCAATTGGACGGGTTTCAATTTCTGTGCCGCGTCTTTTAATTAATAACTCTGGTGAACTAGACGCGACATCAAAATTCTCAGCGCCAATCGAAGCCATATAAGGTGATGGATTCACTTTTCGTAACGTTTCATATAGTGACAAGCTAGAAACTGTTAAAGGCTTCGCTTGACGAACGGAAAGATTTACTTGTGTCACTTCACCTTTTTCAATATAAACTTGTACGTCTCGCACCATTTGTTCAAATGCTTCACCTGTAACAGATACTTCTGGTGCATCTAGTTGTTCCGCTACTTCTCTCAATTCACCTTGACGTTCTGTCCGCTCCGCAGCAGCTAACCACTTATCCGCCACTTCATCAGCATTTAAACTACTCGACTGTAACGTCATAAAATATACAGTTTCACTTTCAATATCATGAACTGCCCATTCATCAAATAAATAAAAATATAAATCAGGCGTCACGAGTACATCTTTCGTCTCATCCGGTAATTGTTCAAAACGTCTTACATAATCATAACTAATGAAGCCCATTAAACCACCTTGGAACGGGGGTAAATTCTCATCTGTCTCCACTTCAAACCGCGCGATAAATTCAGTTAAGCGCTGTAAAGGGTCCCCTTCTAACACTTCGATTCTTCCATCTCTCCAATGAATGACAAGCGCTTCATTTTTTAACGCTTCGATTTTCGCTAAAGGTCGCACACCCGCTATTGAATACTTTCCATCTCGACCACTTTCTAATAAAATATGCTCTTTCGTTGTAGCCGCCAATTCTTTATAGGCATAAAAAAAGGCTTCTTTTCCCATTGGTTTTAATACGTAGCTTAATCGTTCTTCACTTTTCATGTCTTTCCTCCTAAAGGAACAGTTTATTAGCTTTATTTTACCGTATTTTAGGCAATAAAAAAAGAAGGCTACTCGCCTCCTTTTATATATTTTAATCTTCAAACGCATAAAGTGGTGTACTTAAATAACGTTCACCATTCGATGGTAAGATTGCAACGACTGTTTTACCTTTTCCAAGTTCTTTCGCAACTTGAATTGCCGCATGAATTGCTGCACCAGAAGATACGCCACCTAAAATACCTTCTTCTTTCGCTGCACGTCTCGCTGTCTCATAAGCATCGTCACTAGATACTTGAATAACTTCATCATAAATCGCTGTATCTAACACTTTCGGTACAAAACCTGCACCAATCCCTTGAATTTTATGTGGTCCAGGTGCTCCGCCGGATAAAATTGCTGATTCTTCAGGTTCAACCGCAACAATTTTCACATCTTTAAAACTTTCTTTTAGTACAGAACCTACACCCGTAATCGTTCCTCCTGTACCAATTCCCGAAATAAAGGCATCGACTTGTTCAAACGCATCACGAATTTCAGGTCCTGTCGTTAAACGATGCACTTCTGGATTTGCTTCATTATTGAACTGTTGTGGCATAAACCAACCATTTTGCTCAGCTAATTCTTCTGATTTGGCAATGGCACCTTTCATACCTTCTGCTCCAGGCGTTAATACTAAATCTGCTCCGTAAGCACGCAGTAAATTACGACGTTCTAAACTCATCGTATCTGGCATAACGAGCACTGCCTTGTATCCTTTCGCTGCAGCAATCATCGCTAAGCCAATACCTGTATTCCCACTTGTCGGCTCAATAATTGTGCTACCTTCTTGAAGCTCCCCCGACTTTTCCGCTGCTTCAATCATTGCAAGCGCGATACGATCTTTCACACTTGAACCTGGGTTAAAATACTCTAATTTCACGTAAATGTCTGCTGATTCGTCATCTGTTAAACGATTTAATTTCACTAATGGTGTTTTACCAACTAAATCTGCAATTGAATTTCCGACCACTGTCATTTCGCCATCTCCTTTTAATCCCTACTATTTCAGTATGTTTTAATGTATTAATAATACTATATGTATTCAACTACTGTCAATCTTTATACATGCAAATAAAAATTCCTAACGTGAACGGCGGTACTTTCAGTATTTCCGAAATAAAATTAAGTAAACATCCGCTCATCCGCCACTCCAATAAAACGTCGCGGCCTATCAACAAATACACTCAGTTCACATTAAACACGGCCATTGAGGCATCGTCTCTTAAAAATCATTACAACATATCTTTTTCCAAGTAAAAAACACTTAAGCGGCGTCTATTCGCACACTTAAGTGTTTTCTCATTTTCTATAACGAACTTTTCACACAAACGCTCACTTTACTCATAAAACCAAGTGACATTAAAATCTTTCCAAAATGCATCGGGTGTGATCGTCTCTGGTAATTGCTCTAGAGCAAGTTGTCGTTGAATATGTTCTTTTACTTCTTTTAACTTAAACTTTTTGCCCTTCATAATATCAGATACGTAAGCTACCGCGAAACGTCCATCTTCTAATGCGATCGGCTCACTTAATTTGCCTTTTTTGAGATCGGTTGCAGCCTGGATAATCGCGTCATCTACGATTGTAGAGCTTTCATTAATATAACCGATGTCTCCACCTAAACTTGCTGAAGCGAGGTCAACAGACTTTTCTCTAGCTAAAGCCGCGAAATTAGAGCCATCTTTTACTTCTTTAATTGCTTGCTCTGCTTCTTCTTTTGTATCTACAATAATAATCGATGTTCTCGCTGCTGTTTCAACATGGTACACATCAAGATTTTCCTCATAGTTTTTCTTGATTTCTTGATCATCAATGACGATATCTTTCGTCAATACTTTTTCTAATATGAGTGCAGACTTAATTGCTTCTTTCTCTTTTTTCAAATCTAATCCTGTATACGCATCTTCATCTCTTGAATGAATTAATGCCAATTCAGTTTCCAACTCTTTTTTCGAGACTGAAATCCCATATTCTTTTGCAGCTGCTTCCATCACTTTCTCATTCACGAGTTCACGCAATGTTTCACGGCCAATTTTTTCTTCCATTGCTACCATCCATGCTTCGCGTGTAATAGTAGCCCCGTCCACAGCAGCCACTTCTTCTTTCGAAGATTTCGCTGCTTTCACCCATAGCGTGAACCATAGAAGATTTCCAAATAATAAAACACTTAACAGGATAATTAATGGTTTAGTTTTAAGTCGTTTACTTGAAAGCTTTTGCTCTCTAGTCGTTTGACTGCGTGCGGATCTCATCTAAAAATGCTTCCAATTCTTCTTTTGGATAATGATAATGTTCTAAACAGAAGTGACAGCTCGCTTCAGCATGTCCATCTTCTTCAATCATTTCAACGATTTCCTTTTCACCTAAACCAATAATTGCATTACCAAAGCGTTCTTTTGAACAGTTACAAGAGAAAGTAACATCCATTTGCTCCAGTACTTCTACATTTTCTTGTCCTAATACGACATTCAAAATTTCTTCCGGCGTTAAACCGTCATCAATCATTTTAGAAATTGGCTCCATTTGACCAATACTTTTCTCCAGAGTACTAATCGTATCTTCAGAAGCACCTGGCATAACTTGAATGACAAATCCGCCTGCTGCTTTAATCGTATTATCTGGATTTACCAATACACCTAAAGCTACCGCTGAAGGAACTTGTTCTGATACAACAAAATACTGTGTGAAATCTTCTGCAATTTCACCTGATACAAGTGGCACTTGTCCAGTAAAGAAGTCTTTTAAATTCAAGTCTTTTACCACAGTTAACATACCATCCGTACCAACCGCACGACGGACATCTAGCTTACCTGCATCATTTAAATCAAAATGCGTTTGTGGGTTCGTAACATAGCCTCTTACTTCACCGTGACCATTCGCATCAACAATCATTGCACCAATTGGACCATTTCCTTCGACTTTAACCGTTAATTTACCGTCACCTTTAATCATTGCACCCATCATTACGGAAGCTGTCATCGTTCTTCCTAATGCTGCAGATGCAGTTGGCCACGTTTGATGACGTCGTTGTGCTTCTCCTACAGTTTCTGTCGTACGAGTTGCATAGGCACGCACTTCTCCGTTAAATGCTAATGCTTTAATTAAATAATCTTTTGTCATTATATAAACTCCCTTTATTGATTTCTTTCATAAATTAAATGTAAACCTTTTAATGTCAAAAAGTTATCGACAACGTCAATAACATCCGACTCACTTGCGATTAAATCAGCCATACCACCTGTCGCAATCACTTTAGGTTCTACTTTACTTTGTGCTTTTAAACGAGCGACGATGCCTTCTACTTGCCCGACATACCCAAAAACAATTCCGGCCTGCATCGCTGCTACTGTATTTTTTCCTACAACATTGTCTGGTCTTGTGAGTTCAATACGCGGTAATTTAGATGCTCGACTAAATAAAGCCTCCATCGAAATACCAATCCCAGGCGCAATTGCACCGCCCATATAACCGCCTTTTTCATTGACATAACAATAAGTCGTTGCCGTACCAAAATCGACGATAATTAGCGGACTACCATATTCCTCAATTGCAGCCACCGCGTTTACAATACGATCCGCTCCGACTTCTCTCGGATTTTCATATTGAATATTTAAACCTGTTTTAATTCCAGGACCCACAACGAGTGGTTTAATATTAAAGTATTTTTGACACATTTGTTCTAACGGAAACATCACGGGTGGAACAACAGATGAAATAATAATTCCATTAATGTCTTCAAAACGAAGGCCTACATGTGAGAATAATGACTTCACTTGCATTGCATATTCGTCTTCTGTTTTATGTCTATACGTTTCCATACGCCAATGATATTTTAGCTCTTTTTCTTCATACACGCCTAACACAATATTCGTATTTCCTGTATCTAACACTAATAGCATAATCGTTTCCTCGCTAACTTTGACATTTTCCACCATATCATAACATATTTCTTCACAAACAAACGGATAAATGACTTACACAATAACTTGAAGCGATTCAATACGTTTTCCAGTTAGAATTTCATGTATCCATATGAAGCAATCACAAGTTAGTCAAATTCCCCATAAAAAGAACCGATTGTCTCCTTAGAAACAATCGGTCTTGAACTTTTTAGTCTTTACGTTCTTCTTGAATTGGATTTTCTGGCAGTTCTTCGTTTGCATCTTCGCGCGGTAACTGATCTGCAGAAGGCTCTTTTGCCGAACTAGTTAAATCAGGTAAAACAGATGTTTTCGTTTCTTTCTCCTCAGTCACTAATAAATCTTTTCCGTTATTGTTCTCGTAAGAACGTTCTGGAAGTGTACCATGATCTTTCAAGTGATTGATTTGTTCCGCATCAAGCGTTTCAACTTCAAGTAAAGTTTCCGCAATTAACTCTAACAGCTCACGTTTCTCTGTTAAAATTTCTTTCGTTCTTGTGTACTGCTCTTTAATAATTCTTTGCATTTCTTGATCAATTTCATAAGCAATCGCATCTGAATAGTTTTGATCCGAGCTGAAATCTCTTCCCAAGAAGACATTTCCGCCTTGCGATTGACCAAATTGCAATGGTCCAAGTCGATCACTCATACCATATTGCGTAATCATGGATCGAACTAGGTTTGTCGCTTGTCTGAAGTCATCGCTCGCGCCTGTTGAGACGTTTCCTAAAGCAATTTCCTCAGCAGCACGGCCACCTAAAATACCTGAAATTCTATCCAATAACTCTTGTGTTGTCAGTAAACTACTTTCATCTCGTGGGATACTGATTGCATAACCACCGGCTCTTCCACGCGGTACAATTGTTACTTTATGCACCAGGCTCGCATCGTCTAATGTTAAACCGACAACCACATGCCCAGCCTCATGAATCGCAACACGACGACGTGTTTTTTCAGACACAACAGAATTCGGTTTCGCTGGTCCCGCAATCACACGGTCAGTACCTTCATCAATATCAGACATATCGATTTTCTTTTTATTACGACGTGCAGCTACAAGTGCTGCCTCATTTAATAAGTTTTCTAGCTGAGCACCAGAGAAACCAGGCGTTTGTTTCGCAACAACATCTAATTTAACAGACTCATCTAAAGGCTTGTTACGCGCATGAACATGTAAAATCGCTTCTCTTCCTTTTACATCTGGGTTACTTACCGTAATTTGACGGTCAAAACGTCCAGGTCGTAAAAGTGCAGGGTCTAAAATGTCAGGACGGTTCGTTGCAGCAACGATAATAATCCCTTCATTTTCACCAAAGCCATCCATTTCTACTAATAATTGGTTAAGTGTTTGCTCACGCTCATCATGACCGCCACCTAAACCAGCACCACGTTGACGACCAACTGCATCGATCTCATCGATGAAAATGATACAAGGCGCATTTTTCTTAGCATTTTCAAATAAATCACGTACACGTGAAGCACCAACCCCAACAAACATTTCTACGAAGTCAGAACCTGAAATCGAGAAGAATGGTACGCCGGCTTCACCTGCTACCGCACGTGCTAATAACGTTTTACCAGTTCCCGGAGGACCTACAAGTAAAATCCCTTTCGGAATACGTGCACCAACTTCGAAGAATTTGCGTGGGTCCTTTAAGAAATCCACTACTTCGACTAACTCTTGCTTTTCTTCATCTGCGCCCGCTACATCCGTAAAGCGAACTTTTTTCTTATCATCTGTGTGCAACTTCGCCTTACTCTTACCAAAGTTCATCACACGACCGCCACCGCCGCCTTGTGCTTGGTTAAGTAGGAAGAAGAACAGAATGAAAATAATAATAAATGGTACTAAACCTGTAAAGAACGATAATAACGCACTTTTCTCAGGCGCTTTTTCAAACTCTACTTTCGTTTTTGTTGATGAAGCTACTTCACGAATATCATTCAATAATACTTCATCATTTTGAGGGATATTTGTTATAAAGTCTTCTCCCTCTTCATAATCCTTCATCGTACCCCTTACTACATAAACGAGTTGATCTGGTTGGAAACTAACCTCTTTCACATCGCCATTTTCCAACGCGGTGATAAAATCATTGTAAGTAAGTGACTTCGTTTTTGGATTTGAACTGTTAAATGTCCCAAATATCCCCATAATCGCTAGGAATATAAGTCCATACAATAGAAAATATCGAAAAATTCGATTCATCCCAAAGCCTCCCCATTTCAATCAATTATGCCTCATTTTGTTAATTACGCCATTTTTGTAGAAGTTACTCTAATCTTTTAAACGGATCTAACTATGGAGGCTCGCATTTCAATTTACTATTTAAATTTAGATGTTTCTGGTTACCTTCATATTTGAAAGCATAACTGAAAACTATTGTAAATCTTATCATAAATGTATAGTCATCTACAAAGAAAATGCATTATTTACTCGTTTTTACTTGCTAAACCACTACAGTTGTTTAGAATGAATAAATTTCTTTTTTCAACACACCAATATATGGTAAGTTTCTATATTTCTCTGCGTAATCTAACCCATACCCAACAACGAATGCGTCTGGAACTTTATAGCCTACATAGTCTGCGTCTAATTTCACTTTACGACCTGATGGTTTGTCTAATAATGTAACAATTTTAATGGAGTTTGCTTTACGGTATTTTAATAAATCCACTAAATAGCTTAATGTTTTACCACTATCAATAATATCCTCGATAATTAAAATATCGCGACCTTCTACACTTGTATTTAAATCTTTAACAATCTTCACTTCACCAGAAGATACCGTTGCATTTCCATAACTAGAAACGTCCATAAAATCTAATTCTACATAGACATCCATTTTCTTTAATAAATCACTCATGAATGGCAGGGCGCCTTTTAAAATTCCAATTGCTAAAGGATATTTATCTTTATATTCTTCTGTTAAAGCATCTCCTAACTCTTGCACTTTAACTGCAATTTCTTCTTCACTAATCAATACTTCTTTAATGTCTTGTTCTAACATGTTTTGTTCCTCCTAATATAATTAATTATATCCGACGATAAATATGTATTTGCTCTCTATCGTTTTCGTCTTTGTGAAATCTTTTCCATACCGCATAGTTGGGATTGCGCACACTTCATTTTCTTTTGTCACAATAATTGGCAATCGTTCTCTTAATGATTGACTAATTTTTTCGTCGATGAAAAGACGTGCTACCTTTTTCTTTTGTTGCATCCCTTTTAATGCGATACGATCCCCTTTTTGGCGTAAACGCGCAACGAGTGGAAAGCTTGTTTCCGATATGTTAAAAAAAGTGATTTCTTCCGCATGAGAAAGCACTTCTTCATCTACATCCTCAATTTTATGCCAATAGAGCCATAGGTCATGACCCCATTCTACCTTTTCACCTTGTGGTAGTAGCTTTTCTTCCATTTCTAACGTAGAGCATCGTTCAAATGTAACAAGGCCATACGCACGTTTAAGTTGAAAACCTTGTGGTAAATCAAGCGATGCATTTCCTTCATCTGAATTCATTTGCACGCTGATCAACTGCAATAATTCCGATGTATAGAAATTCTGACCTTCCTTACCATAAAGATAACTCAATAGTAGAGGAATCGCCCTCCTTTGTAAAGCACTAGGCATAGTTCTAAAATACGATACGTCTACGATTGGATAACCTTCGGAAGTGAACTTGATATTTTCGTCAATCATTTGAATCGTTTGCTGTTGTAAATATTGGTCATCTTCTTGTAAATCATACGTCAGTGGCAAGATATTTTGTACAACTGCTGGATTTTCTTCTATCATTTGAGGGAGTATGCGATGGCGAAATCGATTTCTCATATAGGCATCTGATTGATTGCTAGGGTCTTCTCGAAAAGGTACGTCGTAATACGCTGCATACTCGTATAAAGTTTTTTTGTCAAAAGCCATTAAAGGACGCACTAATCGGCCACTAGCCATCATTCTTGTAATCGGCATTCCATACGGAGTTACACCTTTCGTAAGCTGCATTAAAACGGTTTCTAGTTGGTCTTCTCCGTGATGTGCGGTTGCCAACACATTATATGTGGCATCTTTCATCGTTTGTTCTAAAAAACGATACCTTTCTGTCCGGCAAAGCATTTGCACATTGCCGCCTCGTTCTTCTAAAATTGTTGGAATAGGAATTTTGCTACCGTAAAACGTTATTTCAAACCGCTTACAATACTGTTCGACTAATTTTCCGTCTACCGCCGAATCTTCCCCTCTTAACATATGGTCTACATATGCAGCGCCAATCTCGATATCTAGTTGCTTCTTATGATGAGCTAAAAAATGCAATAACACCATCGAATCTACCCCACCCGAACAAGCTACAAGGACTCGACTGTTCGGTGGGAATAATTGATAAGCATGAATCGTTTGCAATGCCTCTTGTTCGAATCCTTGCATCATTTTCTTCCTTTCTCCTACAACTTCTTTATTCAATAAAACAAATTTCGACGACCAGTCAACTTTCTCTTTCAAACACTTCATACATTTGAAACATTCTCGTTAAATGCTCACTGGTTGATAACTCGCCCAACTCGGAATGGCATGGTTCAGTTTAAAGACAAGCACTGTTCGATCATCTAAAGCTACATTAAATTGCTGCTCCATGAAACTAACGATTCTCTCTGCTATTTCATCACAACTTTTCGTAGCATTCTCTCTAATTATATTGTACATGGCTTGTTCTTGTAATTCTAATGATATCGTAGATTGAAAAACACCATCCGTAAGCATCACAACGATATCTCCTGCTTTCAATTGCTGGTCTTTTGCTTCAATTGTTGACGACGGTAAAATTCCTACTGGCATCGCTCGACTATCAATACTAAAAAACTGCTGTCCTCTTCCAATATACGTACTCATAGAACCCGCTTTCCACGACCACAAAATACCTCTTTGCAAATCTACTAATGCCAAATCCAAAGTTGCATACATCTCTTCAAGCCCTTTTAAAGACATCATATAATATAACGTATGCATCGCCGTTTCGGGACTCATCTTTTGGTGTAAACATTCGCGCATCAGTTGAATCACTTTTCTACTCTCTTCATAAGCTTTGCGGTCTTGTCCCATTCCGTCTGATAATAGAATTGCCACCAACCCTTCATGTAAATGAAATACTTCATAAGCATCGCCTGAATAAAACGATGAAGTAGAAGCTGTAGCAAAAACTCCATAATCAAGCTCAAAACGCACCTCTGACTCCACCACTACTTGTAAATGACTAAACGGCTCTTGATGCACACTCGTTTTCACAACTTTAAAAGGCTCTTGATAATACTTTTCAATAATCGGGATAATAAGTCGCTCCGTCACAGTACGATCTGTTTCAAAGTCTGCTTTTCTCTCAGGGATACAACACACAATTTTCTTACGTCCCGGCTCTTCACTTAATACATCAATTTGAAAATAATCGATTCCTTGCGCTAAAAACTGTTCGGCCAGCTCTTTTTCTGAAGACTGATAAGTAGCTAACTCACCTTGTATATCATTCATCACTCTATCCAAATGAGCACTCATATCGCGTAATTGTAAAGCTAATATTTTCCTACCATGTTGAATTTGCCCATTCAACATCCCTTCTATCGCTCGTTCCTCTAACTCATCAAATAAACCTTTTGCACGTACACATTTATAACGCATCTTTTCTTCAATTAATAATTGTTCATGCTGTTTCTTTAAATTAAAAGCCGTTTCCCATTCATTAATTGCTCCTTCGATAAAACGATCTTCACCAGCCCAACATTTTTCATACTTAAAACAAGATTGACAAACAGTAGGTTCCAATCGTTCACCACTGACACTTACTTCTTCCTTACCTTTCACCATAACTGTTAAGAAATCAGTAAACTGCTGAAAATTTTGAAGTTGTTCTTGCAAACGATTTTCCATCCATTTTTGTCTTTTATTTTCAACTTCCTGATTCGGTTCAAATAGTTCTTTTAAAGGCGTCAAATGTTTTTTAGGAATGCACAAAAACAATATTGTTGCAGCTCCTATCGAACTAAAATAAACAAAATCTAGCGGCAAAGTTAAATCATATAAAAAGAAAAAGCACGATATAAATAATGCTCCTATTGCGATTCCTAATTTGCCAAAACGTTTTAAAGCACCTGCCATGAAACCCGTCATTCCATATAAAGCCATCATCCCTGTAAAAGACAATTCTGAAACACCTAAAATCATCGCTACAGTCATTCCGGCAATCGTTGCGATCGATAAACCACCCACATAAGCAGCAAGTAATAATAATAAATGTAGACCGAGTGTGACAAGTTCAATAGAACCGATTGTAAGTCCTTTCATCCCTGTCAACACGATAACCCCTATAATGCAGGCGGCTCCTAACCTTTCAATTGACCACTCCCCCCAAAATAAATGCTCTGGAGATGGTACTGCATAAAGTAAAAAAGCCGTCATAAATAAAGCGAGCAATACTTCGAAACTAATAAAAAAGACAGTCTCAATCGGAATTGAACCTACATGCATTGCAAATTGCCACACGACTTGAACGACTAAAATACAACTCGCGACTGTGATTGGTAATGATTTTTGTGCGATTTGAAAGCGACTGATCGCATTAAATAATAACAGTTGTATTAAGTGTAGCAGTAATTGTCCTAATCCGAGAAAAGCGCTTCCCAATAGACCGCCGATTAACACAAAAACAACTTGATTTTTAAAGCGCATGCGTGTAAATGCCCACATTGGTAGAAAGAAAGGGATTGCCGCATCAAACAGAACTGCTTGAGCTAGAAAAAAAGAGCAAACTGAAAAGACGACTGCCAATAAAATTTCATAACGTCTTGCTTTTACATTTTCAACGTACGTTCGGATTGATTGGAATCGTGGACGTTCCAAAGTGCTTGTCAATTTCATAATAAAGATCCCCCTATGCATTTTTACGTATTTTTGAGTATACAGAATGTGCACTAGATTTTTTGTCTGTTCATGACAAGGGAGTTATAAAACTTTTCGACGCATTCCGAACTATTTTTCTTTTAAAAGAAATATTGACTTTAGGATCCTTTCATTGTAGTATGAGAGTTGTTGTTTAACGAGGCGGCGTAGCTCAGCTGGCTAGAGCGTCCGGTTCATACCCGTAAGGTCGGGGGTTCGACTCCCTCCGCCGCCATACTTTTAAAAATTACATAATGGCCCCTTGGTCAAGCGGTTAAGACACCGCCCTTTCACGGCGGTAACACGGGTTCGAATCCCGTAGGGGTCATACCATATTACTTAAACTTAAACCATCTTAAAAGACAACTCGGAATGATTTCTGAGTTGTCTTTTTTTGTTTTTTATCCAATGATGGTCGTGACAAGGATTAACACTTTCAGTTACATTGAGAACAATGCAAAACACACTACGATAATCTTGCCTAATTGACATATGATTTACAATACTTATTTATCACAACTCAAAAATAAGTCACATAGCAATTGTAAATTTGGTCGCCATTACGGAGATTATATGCTTACATCTTGGAGTTCTGTTGCTGAACGTTGAATTATCCCCTTGAGTGATTGAATCTCCTCCGCTAACGGCGAATCATCTCCACGAATAAAGAAATTTCCCCCAGTCAATTTACCAAACGTCAACCTCTTCAAATGCGAGCCGCTATACTTAACATTTAACAGCTAAAATTAATCCATCAAAAATATCCTTTTATAAAAAGTGTCCGACTCATGTCTAAGACAAAATCTATTTTCACAATCTGTCCAAAACGAAAAACCAGGTCATGCGATCATCTACACGCATACCTGGTTTTTTATATCAAACATTTTTCTTACATTGAAAACATTAGCAAGTTATCCACGTCTTGCGCCGCGTCCACCACGTTTTGATTCAGTTGCTCTTTTTAACGTTGAAAGACGCTCTTCACTGTCTTTCATAAAACGAGCCATTTTTTGTTCAAAATTCTCTGGGCGGTTTTGACTTGGACGACCGCCACCGCTTGAACGGTTACCACTGTTCGATTTAGGGCGTTGCGGACGTTGTGGTCTTTCAGCTTCAGGTTTTGCTCTTCTAATAGACAACCCGATCTTGCCATCACCTTCAACACTCATTACTTTTACTTCTACAGCGTCGCCAACTTTAAGATGTTCGTTAATATCTTTAACATAACTATCCGCGACTTCACTAATATGGACAAGACCTGTCGCGCCGTTCGGTAACTCGATAAACGCTCCGAAATTCGTAATCCCTGTTACTTTACCCTGTAACTTGCTATTGACTTCAATTGACATAAAAAAAATGCTCCTCCTTAGAATTTAAACAGATTTCCTTTTTTTAGAAATCTTCTAACTTTATTCACAAGTCTCTACGATAGACTAGATTATACATTCTATTATAGCGAACAAAAAAAGAGTGTCAATAAGACTACTCTTTTTCATCCGTTTTCTTCTTCACTTTTTCGTCTTTCTTTGGCAAAGTGAAGATAATTTCACCTTCATCTGATAAAAAGTATTCTTGGCGTGCTAATTTCGCCAGATACTCGTCATCATTTAACTTTTCCAACTGACGTTTTAATGAAACTTGCTCTTTATCTACCTCCGCAAGCTCAAGTAGCAGCTGCTCTTTCTCTTCGTGCTTGTTTTCCAATACTTTTTGTTGCTTGAAAAAGAAGTTTGTCAGTACACCAAAGGAAAGAACAACTAGAATGGCAAATACTGTTAATCTTCTTCTTAAGCGTACTTTCTTTCCATGTCGTTGCTTTTCTTTTCTTTGTGCAGCGCGGACATATTCATTATTTAATGGTGTCGTATTATTTTGCGTTCGTTTCTTCATCATGTCAGCACTCCTTTTCTCCGTCCGATTAACCAGTTAAGAAAATTATATACTATTTCTCTTCATTTTTAAAGTTTCTCTTAAATTTAAAACTGAATATTCCACTAACTATACCTATAATCCAATTCAATAATAAAACAATTGGTTTAAAAAGCAATCTTATAATGCGCCATAATGCAAAGCCAATTATATAAATAGGCTTTAAAATAACAAACACAATGAGTCTTCCTAATAGACGAAATGGTTTATAAAAAATGCTCGCATACAATAAAAGTCCACTTATTTGAGCAAATGGGTCATATATTCTCCATTCTCCATCACGAATTAAATATAGTACATAAAAAGACCAACATCCTGCAATGATCCAAGCTAAAAGTTCAAACGCAATCATATACTTACGTAATAACTTTGGTAGATAAATAGAACTTTTAAGTGAATAGACGAGATCTATCAATGCTGCCGATAAAATGCCTGTCCCAATCATTGCGAGTAAACTGACGAATTGGACTGATAAACTCATCCAAATAACTTATGAAGAAAATTTTTGGAATTGCCATCGTCTTCGTCATAATGCAGCGAATTGACGAGCCCTTCCAATGTTAATAAACCTTTGTCTACATCTAAATGGACGATGCGTAAATCTTCTCCTTGAATTTGTAACAAACCTTGTGATGTACGCACGAGAAACTCTTCTTGATCAAAACGATCGATAGACTTTACGGATGTTAGGTCCATTCGCTTTCGATTTCTCATCGTCACAATATGATCCCCAGACGGTATTCTAAATGTTGGCTGTTCTGATTCTACTTGCATATTTTTCCTCCTCTACTTGTCTAGTTACAACATTATATGAGAAGGTTTTTTAAATATGCATAACTTCCCCAATTTTCTTCAAGCATAAGAAAAAGCTATAGGATTTGAGAGCGTCCTCTATCCTATAGCTTTTTTAAAGACATTATTCAGCTGTTTCTTCTTTTAAAATGGTGAACATAGATGCTGCTTCATCTTTTTTCGTCGTATCTTTAATTTCATCAATTTGGTATGTGACGATTTTTTGGCCAAATCTAATTTTCAACTCATCGCCTACTTTCACTGTAGATGAAGCTTTTGCTACTTGGCCATTAATTTCTACACGACCTTGATCAGATACTTCCTTTGCCAATGTTCTTCTACGAATGATTCTAGATACTTTCAAAAACTTATCAATACGCATTATTTTGTTCCTCCTTTTTTGCCAGTTGCCAAAATTGTTCCAACTCGTCTAATGTAAAATCTTTAAACAAACCTTTTTCTTGTTGTACACATTTTTCAACAAAAGTAAAACGTTGTTTAAACTTCTGATTCGCATGAACCATCGCTTCTTCTGGTGAAATCTTTAAAAAACGCGAAAGATTAACGAGGGTGAAAAATACATCGCCTAATTCATCTAACTGATGTGTTAAATCCCCAGACTGTACAGCTTCTTTAAACTCTTCCATTTCTTCTTCGAATTTTTCAAATGCACCTTCTATTGAAGGCCAATCAAAGCCGACTTTAGCCGCTGCTTTTTGATAATTAAAGGAAGTTAATAACGAAGAAGTGACTCTTTCTTGATCTTCTAATAAACTTTCTCCTTTGGGCTTTTCACTCGCCTTTATTTGCTGCCAATTTTCCACCACTTCATCTGCATGTTTCACAGTCGCATCTCCAAACACATGCGGATGACGTCGGATCATTTTCTCTGCGATGGATTGTAAAATATCTTCTAGCATAAAGAACCCGTCGTCTTCTCCAATTTGTGCGTGTAAGAATACTTGGAGCAAGACATCTCCCAATTCTTCTATAATACCTTCATCATCTTCTTGCTCAATTGCCTCTAAAAGCTCATGCGCTTCTTCTAATAAGTATTTCTTCAAAGACGTATGTGTTTGTTCGCGGTCCCACGGGCAACCCTCTGGCGAGCGTAATAATGCAATGATTTCTCTAAATGTCGTCCAATCTTTCAGGCGTTCTTCACGCTCACGAACTGGCGGAACGTAAACTGTCGTTAAATTATTCACTTCTGTTTCACGATCTAATTCAAATAACGGTACAGTCGTTAACTGTTCTAATGAAGAACCTGCCGCAGTGACAATCGTTACTGGATAATCATACGGATATTTTTCCATCAGAGAAAGTTTTACTTCAGAGGCAATAAATGCATCATACACTTGCCCAATTAACAGATGTTGCGTCATGTTTACTGCTTCTCTCGAAAAATCAGTACCGTCCAGTAGTTGAAAACCTTCAATAGGGTCAATTTTCAAAGATGCAAAAATAGGGTCTAAAAAACTATTTCCGCCGCGAATCTGTAGATCAATCAAACCTTGGTGCTCTTTTTCGATTAATAATTGTACTGTACGTTCTGCTACAAGCGGATGGCCAGGAACAACATACGTCACAGGACGTTCTTTACTAAATGCCAGTAATTCCGCGACGATGTTTTCATAAACTGCTTCAAATGCATCGTGTTGTTCATAAATTGCGTCAAAACTTTCAAATTCAAGTCCTTCTTCTTTTAATTCTTCCACAACAGGATGATCTAGCGTTCTCGCTACGATAAAAGATGCTACTTTCAATTCACGGTAAACACCAAGCGATAGCTGATTTAAATCTCCTGCTCCTAAACCTAATACTGTAATTGGATTCATTTCATTTGCTCCTCATTTTCTATGCAAGCGTTGTTGTACCCTTGCTAAACGTTTTCCAAATGGCAGTAAATGCCACTCATTATCTTGTAAAATACGTGCTTTTAGTATAATCCATAAAAAGACTGCAGCTCCTAATAGTACTGCTGTTAATCCGATCATTGTCGATTGTAAACGCAATGATATATTAGTAATCGGTAACTGACTACATAAATAAATCCATGTCAGTACTGTAGCAGTCATTGCTAATAAACCAAGTCCCGTCCATTTATAAAAACGACTCGGTGCTAATCGAATTGGGTAAACATGTTTAAAATAAAGGACAATGCCAAGTACGATCAACATAAAACTAATATTTCCTGATATAGCTGCACCTAAAATAGAAAATTTTTCGACCAAAAAAGCATTTCCAATCCATTTTGTCAATACTCCAATTGCAAATAATAGGGTCGGTATTTTGATTTTCCCAGCCCCTTGTAAAATCGCAGTAAGAGGTAATAATAAAGACAACCAAAATATTTGAATGACAAACACAATTAATGCAATAGATCCTGTTTTTGTTTCAAAAAGCATTTCATTGACAAAAGGTAACACGAGCATCAATCCGACTGTCGCTGCACTACCGAATAAAAAAGCTACTCTATAAGTTACTTTTATGAATGGATATGCACCACGTCCTTCTTCACGCGTTGCATGATGTGAAATTAACGGGACGATCGCCAAAGCGAGTGTTGTCGCGATTAAAATCCCCATTTGAACGAGTGGTTGTCCGCGGTCGTACACGCCTTTTAAGGCCATTGCAGCTTCTTCTTCCATTCCAGCATCAAAAAGCATATTTAACACTGTAAATGAATCAATTAATTGGAAAAACAATAAAATTAACGAACTCGCACTGACACTCAAACTGACAATCGTAAGTTCTTTAATAATCGGCCATTTTGCTACTTTTACCGCAGGTTCTCGCACCGCATTTCTGTAGTAAAAGGCTAATATTAATACCCCGACCGCTTCACCGACAACTGCACCCCACATGGCAACTTCTCCAGCCCGATACAAAGAGGCACCTGATGTCATTACAAGCCAAGTACCAAATAACACAATGAGTACACGACTGGCTTGTTCTCCAACATTTGATACCGCAACCGGAATCATCTGTCCAGTAGATTGAAAACTTCCTTTTAAGACAGCTAAAAACGGCATAACGAGGACGATAAACGCACCTGCCCGCAGTAACGGTGTTAATTCGGCATCTCCCATCGCACTTGCAAAAGTCGGTGCAAAAATCATTAAAATGATGAAAAACAAACTAGAAATCATCAATAAATACACTAAAGAAATTTTCAAAATCGCTGTTTTTCTACCACCATTTATTTCACTTGCTAATAATTTAGACACTGAAACTGCAAATCCATAAGATGTCCAAATGATAAATATTCCGATAAACGGATAAACTTGTTGGTAAATATAAAAGCCTTTATCTCCAACCATATTTTGATAAGGCACACGATAAACCGCACTTAATATTTTAACGACAATTGCCGATATTGTTAAAATCGAAGCACCTTTCATAAATGTTTTCATATCCCAATTTTGAGCCATTTATGCGCCTCTTTCCTGTTACACACTTCTCTTATAGTATAACATTTCTTTACATAAACACTTCTAACATAGACGCTTACTTTCTCTATTTTGTTGCGTAAGCGGTTCAATCGTAGCATATCCGCCTATGTCGAATAAAGTCGAACGATTATAAGTTATTAAATTTAAAAACGGGTATATATTAAAGTACAATCACTTTTAAATTTATCATCATTGTTATTTAATTAATCCGATTTTTTAGAATAATAAGTGTGACAGTTTTGTGTATTCATACATTCTCGCTATGTTTCGACAACATTTGATTTTAGATTCAGATACGATAGGCTTTGTGTGTTTGAACTTGATCTCACTTAATGGCTCATATATTAGACAAAACCAGAACGGGATGGCTTTAATACGTAACCTTCTTACTCAGTTTTACTTCCTAGTTATTCCAAAACCATCCTTTACAAACTATTTTTTAAAACACTTTTTCAATGGTTATATGTCTCAAGTGCGCTTGACATCATAGGCATATTCATTTTAAGAACTTCCAAAGTTCTCATAAGATCAATTAAAGTCGAGGACCACATATTAATTTACGAGGAGGTAGCACTATGAAAAAATTTATCTTAACTCAAAAAATAAAATTCACACGTAAATGTATGTACATTGTTGCGAAGCGTTTAGGTTATACACATCCTACGGTTGTTTCTTGCAGTCAAAAACTAGACACTTTACTCAATCGATATCAATCCTTTTAATAACACCTATTTAACATACATTCTCTGATGGACAACTTTAAAAGCACATGAAATCCAGTTTCTTTGGTTTCATGTGCTTTTTATTGTTTTTTTAATGGTCAACTAAAACAGATACGGATATTTAGTTTTCCATTTGTTTCGCTAAAAATAAAGCTGCGGCTTCAATCACTTTTTCTTCTACATCCCCTAAAAAATGGACTTTTGATAAGACATATACTGCGCCAATTGCATCTCCCGCGGCAATAATCGGCACGATGCAGTAAGATTTTATCGCTTCAATTTGACCAACGACAAACTCCACCGTTTCTTCATGCTTTTCAGTTGTGACACTTCGCTTTAAAATAAACTCCTCTGCGGATGGAGAAAGTGGTCGATTTAAATAATCTTTTTTTGAAATACCAGAAACGGCAATCATTTCATCACGATCACTTATTAAAATAGGCGTTCCTAATGTTTCATACAAAGCTTCAGCATATTCTTTTGCAAATTGCCCGAGTTCAGAGATAGGAGAATACTTTTTCAAGATGACCTCACCTTCTCTAGCGGTAAAAATTTCTAATGGATCGCCTTCCCGAATCCTTAATGTTCGTCGAATCTCCTTAGGGATGACAATTCTTCCCAAATCATCAATTCTTCGAACAATTCCAGTTGCTTTCATCTATTGTGCCTCACTTTCTAACGATATCTTATTCACAATCGTTAGTATGCTTCACAAATAGGTAAATTATGCAATTTTTCCCTTTAAGTAGCGGAAGAAGTTTCAGTTTCTTTTAATGACTTCGGTAATAACTCCATTAAAGCTTCTAAAACATCAAAGTCAGTTCGTTGACCAACGTATTTTTCATCAATCGTTAACACAAATTGATTGCCATCCATTGAAAATCCGACAGCACGCCCAAATTGCATTGACTCGCGCACCAGTTTTGCCCCATCCATTTGGGCGGTTCCTTCAACTGATAATCTAATTTCTGTTTTAGAACGTACTTTTTTAATTAATTCCACTTGAGCAATTTTCGCCCACACTTTAATACGTGCCACACGTAATAATTGTTCTGCTTCTAGTGGCAAATCACCAAAACGGTCAATCATTTCGTCGAATAGTTCATTAAAGTCCTCTTCCGTTTCGATTGCTTTCACACGTTTATACATTTGAATTTTTTGGAATCCATCTTTAATATACGTATCTGGAATATAAGCATTGATCGGTAGTGAGATTTCTACTTCTGGAGTATCTGCCTTCACCACGCCTGTTTGTCGTTCTTCGATTGCTTCTTGTAACATTTGAGAATATAAATCAAATCCAACTGAATCAATGAAACCATGTTGTTGTGCCCCGAGTAAATTTCCAGTCCCTCGAATGGATAAATCACGCATCGCAATTTTGAAACCTGAACCTAGCTCTGTAAACTCTTTAATCGCTTGGAGACGATTCTCAGCAACCTCCGTCAACACTTTATCTCTTTGGTATAGGAAGTAGCCGTAAGCAACACGATTCGACCGACCAACACGCCCTCTTAATTGATACAATTGAGATAAGCCCATACGATCTGCGTCATGGACAATTAATGTATTGGCATTTGGAATATCAATCCCGGTTTCAATAATCGTCGTCGCTACTAACACGTCAAATTCTCCGTCTAAAAAGCTTAAAATTGTATCTTCTAGTACCGCCTCACTCATCTGACCATTGGCATAAGCAACGCGTGCATCAGGCACTAGTTCTTTAATTTCTTCCACTCGTTTGGCCATGTCTTCCACTCGGTTATATAAATAAAACACTTGGCCGCCACGTGCCATTTCTCGTTCAATTGCTTCACGAATGAGTGCAAAATTATGTTCCATAACATAGGTTTGAACAGGGAAACGATCTGCTGGAGGTGTTTCAATGACAGACAAATCTCGTACACCTAGCATCGACATATGCAAAGTTCTTGGAATTGGCGTAGCAGTTAGCGTTAAAACATCAACATTGGTTTTCAATTGCTTCAAACGCTCTTTATGCGTCACACCAAATCTTTGCTCTTCATCTATAATTAACAAACCTAAATCTTGGTAAACAACATCTTTAGATAATAACCGATGCGTACCGACTACGACATCAATTGTTCCTGCTTTCATTCCTTTTAATGTTTCCGTTTGTTGTTTTTTTGTTCTAAAACGATTTAACACCGAAACTTCAACTGGAAATCCTTCAAAACGTTCTTTCATCGTCTCATAATGCTGTTGTGCCAAAATGGTTGTTGGTACTAAAAATGCCACTTGCTTGCCGTCATTAATTGCTTTAAATGCTGCACGAAGCGCAACTTCTGTTTTCCCATACCCGACATCTCCACAAAGCAGTCGATCCATAGGACGTATACTTTCCATGTCACGCTTAATTTCTTCTATAGATCGCAATTGGTCATCTGTTTCTTTATAAAGAAACGCATTCTCAAAAGCACTTTGCATATCATCATCCTCTGAAAATGCAAACCCTTTTTCCGCTTCCCTTTTTGCATATAACACGATTAAATCATCCGCTATATCTTGTACGGCTTTGGATACTTTATTTTTCGTTTTCTTCCATTGCGTGCCACCTAATTTGTGCAGCGCTGGTTCTTTCTCTCCTGAACCAATATACTTTTGAATCAAATCAATCTTATCGGTAGGCACATAAAGCTTGTCACCTTCACGGAAGAGAATCTCTAAGTAATCTTTCTCAATATCACCTTGTGACATATTTTCAATCCCGATGTATTTACCCACACCATGATGGGCATGGACAACATAATCTCCGGGCTTGATTTCCGAATAACTTTTAATACGTTCGGCATTGGTAATTTTTTGAGAACGCGTACGTCTTTTAGGCTTCCCTTTAAATAACTCACCATCCGTAATAACCGCTAACTTTTGTAAAGGTAGCTCAAAGCCTTCAGATAAAGTTCCATCGACAATATAAAGCCCGCCTGCTGTAGATATCTGACCACCAAACTTGGCCTCAATCTCGTAATCTTCTAAGATGGCATGGATTTTATTCATCCGTTCTTGACCGCTTGCTAATAGAAAAACATTCACATTGTTATGTTTCCATCTCTCAACCTCATTTTTCAACAATTCCATTTGACCATGGAATTGTTGCATCGGCTTACACGAAATTGTCTTTGTTTTCTTAATCATTAAGCCAGGTAAAGATTTAGCAAAGAGCGATAAGTATAACTTAGGATTTTTTTGCATCTTCATAATTTCTTCGAATGTAAAAGATAATTTTGCAGCATGTACAATTTTACCTTCTTCGATTAATGATAAAAACCACTCTTCTTCATCGTTCTCCAAAGCAGCAAGTACTTCTTGAACACGTCCGATCTCATCGAAAAGAACTGTACCTTCACTTGAAAAGTAATCGCCTAAGGAGACCGGTTTGTCTTTTGTGAAAGAAGCATATTTTAAAATATCTTCTGGTATATTTCCCGCTCTCAGCTGTTCAATATCATATGTGATATTCATTGTTAATAATTCTTTCACTTCGTCTTTTGCAACTTTTTTCAAGCTATTTGCTAATTCCAATTCCAAAGTAGTTGCAATATGACTTAAATCTTCTCTACTCCAAACATATTCGGAGGCTGGCAAAATTGTAATCGCCTCTAACTTAGCAATCGAACGTTGATCTTCTGCAGAGAAAGAACGGATAGAATCTAACTCGGTATCAAATAACTCTATACGCACTGGATGTTCTAAATACGGCGGGTAAATATCAATGATACCGCCGCGAATCGCAAATTCTCCGGGTGCTGTGACCATCTCTTGTCTTGTATAATGCATGGCGACTAGCTTTTCGATTACAGTTGAAATGCCTACTTCTTCTCCTAATTGGAGCGTCAATAAATTTTCTGTCCATTGTTCTTTTCCTGGCAGTAACTTTCGTAAACCAGCAATTGGTGTAATATACACGCCTTTTCCAACTCTTACCATATGGTCCAAAGTTTCAATTCTTTCTGCACGTAATTCGTAGCTTGATAATGAAAACTCGGCTGCAACTAATTCTTCCGCTGGAAATAAATGAACAAATTCTTCCCCTAGTATATTTACTAAATCTTCATATGTTTTTTGTGCTTGATATAAGTTTGGTGACACAACTAATATTGGTTTATTTGAAACTTGTTGAAATACTTTGAATAGTAAAGACTTAGCGCCCCCTGAAAGCCCTGTAATTAATTGTTGATCATCGCCTTTTTTTACTTCTTCAACTAATTTTTGTATTTGACTTTTGTCTAAAAACTCGTCGATTAACATTTCCAATCTTAAACACCATCTTTCATTCTCTCAATATCTTCTTTTTAATCCATTCCTCCACAGCTTATGGCTCATAGAGCTCCTCGTGCTTCTCCCGAAAGCTCCTTGCCGAGTTAAAAGCAGAAAAAGACTTTGTGCGCTGAAACGCTACAAAGTCGCTACCGACAATCCTACTTACTTATTTTCGTTAATATTTATTTTATATTATTATAAGCATCTCTTTGTACTTTTATGCCTATTAATTGTATTGATTCATGACATCTTTAAAAGGCTGCTTTAACCAAGCTTCGCATGCAACAGCACAATTTTCAATCATTTTTTGAATATCAGATGATTCTTCATTTGTAAAATCCGCTAGTACATAGTCTACAATTTTCATACCATTTGTAGGACGACCAATTCCAAGACGTACACGTTTAAATTGATCTGTTCCTAAGTGTGCAATCAAAGACTTCATACCATTATGACCACCTGCACTGCCTTTCTCTCGAAGCTTCATCGCTCCCGGTGCAAAATCTAAATCATCATATAAAACGAGCACGTCTTCTACATCAATATCATAGTAATCCATTAATGGACGTACACATTCACCCGATAAGTTCATATACGTTAAAGGCTTAACGAGCATCACTTTACCTTCAGGACGGTGAATCACTGCATACATACCATTAAATTTTGATTGCATCGTAGGCGTATCTAGACGCTCCGCTAATTCATCTATCACTTGAAAGCCAATATTATGGCGTGTATTTTCATATTTTTTCCCTGGATTTCCCAGTCCCACAATCATTTTCATTCGTAAACGCTTCCTTTTATCATAGTTCGAGTTAAAACAGAAAAGAGGCGCACGGGAAAACCGTACGCCATTCTGTTTATTCTTCAGTTTCTTCGCCAATCACTTCAGGCTCGACATCTGTCTCTCCCGCATCTTCATCAAGTGCGTCAAGTTCGGCTTCTGTTCGAGGTGCTGAAATTGTTACAAGCGCAAAATCATCATCGTTTAAAATTTCGAAGTTTAGTTTCTCTCGAATATCGGCAACTGTTAATGTATCACCAATGTCAAGTTCCGAAATGTCTACTTCAATTGTTTCAGGGATATCGGACGGTTTTACTTTAATATCTAACTCCCAGTTAGGTTGTTGTACCGTTCCGCCTTCTTTTTCACCAATTGACTCTCCGACTAAGTGCACTTGTACACTTACATCAAGTTCTTCTGTCATATTAACTTCTAGAAAATCTGCATGTAAAATATTACCTTTTAATACGTCTGCTTGATAATCATTTAATACAACATTTAATTTTTGGTCATTCACAAGAAGTTGTAGGACGCCATTTCGCCCGACTTCACGCAATGCGTTGATTAAATCTCTTTCGCTAATTGAAATTGAAGTTGCATCCGTTTTATAACCGTATACAACAGCTGGAACAAATCCTGTCTCTCTTAACTCTGTTAGGGTTGACTTTTGTTTAGCCACCCTCGTTTCTGATTGAATCATAGTCGTCGTACTCATTTTACATAATCACCTTCCTAAGTAAGCATTAAGTAAACATGTGTAACATATAGGGCTACTTATAACGTTACATTATCCCTTCTTATATGTCAATCAAATAGCGTACTAACCGATTTCTTCTCGAATACACGTACAATTGCATCTGCTAATAATTTAGCAATTGATAATTGTTTGATCTTCGGTGAAATCTTGTCATCTTCAAGTGCAATCGTATTTGTTACCACTAATTCTTTAATCTTAGAATTATCGATACGCTCAATTGCTGGACCTGATAATACTGGGTGTGTACAGCAAGCAAATACTTCTTTTGCACCGTTTTCAATTAAAGCACTTGCTGCGATTGTAATTGTCCCCGCAGTATCAATAATGTCATCAATCAAGATAGCTGTTTTACCTTCTACTTGTCCAACAATGCTCATAACTTCTGCAACGTTTGGACGTGGACGACGCTTATCAATAATTGCGATAGGTGCTTTCATACGATCCGCCATTTTACGTGCACGAGTCACACCACCATGGTCTGGAGAAACAATCACTAAATCATCACCTGATAGCCCTTTACCTTTAAAGTACTCTGTTAGTAATGGCTCAGCGACTAAATGATCAATTGGAACGTCAAAGAAGCCTTGAATTTGTGGCGCATGTAAATCGATTGCAATGACACGAGTAGCACCTGCAGTTTCTAGTAAGTTCGCTACTAATTTAGCAGTGATTGGTTCACGAGAACGTGCTTTACGGTCTTGACGTGCATAACCATAGTATGGGTTTACAACATTAATAGAGCGTGCTGATGCACGTTTTAATGCGTCAATCATAATTAGTAGTTCCATTAAGTTTTCGTTTACTGGATTTGAAGTTGATTGGATAACGAAAACATCACAACCACGAATACTTTCTTCAATATTAATTTGTACTTCTCCATCGCTAAAACGTGTTACTGAACACTTTCCTAGTGGTACACCGACCTCTTCAGCGACTTCTTTTGCAAGTGACTCATTTGAATTTAGAGAAAAGATTCTTAGTTTGCTATCTGGATAATGGTTTGACATCATGGATCTCCTTTATTATTTAAGATTTAGTTTTGAAACATAGCCTTCTTTATTTTCTTGACGCGCACGCCCAATTGCAAGTGTATCTGCAGGGACATCCCTCGTTACAGTAGAACCAGCGGCAACAAATGAACTTTTACCAATTGCTACTGGTGCAACTAAGTTTGCATTACAACCAATAAATGAATCATCACCAACAGTTGTTTTATGCTTGTTTTTACCGTCATAATTGACTGTAATTGAACCGCACCCGAAGTTTACGCGATCGCCTACTTCTGCATCTCCAATATAACTTAAATGCGATACTTTACTTTCATTACCAATTGTTGATTTCTTCACTTCTACAAAGTTGCCAATTTTCACATGATTCCCCACATTTGACTGTGGACGAAGATGCGCAAAAGGACCAACCGCTGTATTCATTCCAATTTCACTATCAATGACGACTGAAGCATTTACTTCTGAATGGTCACCAATGATACTATTCGTAATTTGGCTATTTGGACCAATTACACAACCTTCTCCAATCACTGTGTTGCCTAAAAGCATTGTACCTGGCTGTAAAACTGTGTCGCGACCAATTTTTGTATCTGCACTAATATACGTGTTGTCAGGATTAATAATTGTTACACCATTGCGCATGTGTTCTTCCGCAAGACGTTGACGCATTGTTGCTTCCGCTTGTGACAACGCAACGCGGTCATTCACACCTAACGTCTCACTAAAGTCATCCGTTGCAAATGCCGTAACAAGTGCACCTTCTTCACGTAAAATACTTAAAACATCTGGTAAATAATATTCGCCTTGGGCATTATCATTACTTACTTTATTTAATGCATTAAATAAAGAACGGTTATCGAAGCAATACGTTCCCGTATTAATTTCTTGAATCGCTCTCTCTTCATCCGTTGCATCTTTATGCTCAACATTTCGTAACACTTCACCGTTCTTACCTCGAATGATGCGGCCGTAACCTGATGGGTCATCTGCAAAAGCTGTCAGAATCGTTGCTTTAGCGTTCAAACTACGATGATGACGAATTAATTCTTGCATTGTCGTAGAGCGAATCAATGGTGTATCACCACAAATTACAATTGTTGTACCTTCTAAATCTGCTAAAAGGGACTCCGCTTGTAATACAGCATGTGCTGTTCCTAATTGCTCAGATTGAAGTGCATACTCACTGACATTACCTAATGTTTCCTCAACCTTTTCTGCACCGTGTCCAACGATCGTTACAATACGATCTGTTCCAAGTTGCTGAATGTGATCTATAACGTGGGCAACCATCGGCTTTCCGCATACTGGATGTAGAACTTTATACAAGTTCGATTTCATACGAGTTCCTTGTCCTGCAGCTAAGACGACGGCATATGTATTTACCATGTTTTTTTCCTCCATTAAATGAGGGACAAAGTTCAATCCCTTGCCAATGTTTTCTCTATTGACTATAGCGGAAAACTTGCATCTTTTCAACCGACACTCCTTGACAATTTCATTACATTCTCTTAGCTAATTTATGTTTTTATCATTCACTAAAAAAAGAAGAGCTTTATTTGGATTCATTCTCAAAAAGATCTGTTTTCTTACTAACTTTTTGATTTGAATTCTTAAGCTCTTCCTAAATTTTCATTTTTTTCTGTTTTTTCCACCTAAAAAAATCTTAACTATACTTCTATTGTTTCTAGCTCTACGACTTCTTCATGATCGTAAGCTTCCATTACAGCATCTTGAATTTTCTTTCGTGTAAGTGGATTAATCGGATGTGCGACATCTCTGAATTCCCCGTCAGGCGTTCTTTTACTTGGCATCGCGATGAATAATCCATCATTCCCCTCAATCACTCGAATATCATGGACGACAAATTCTTCATCAAACGTTACGGATGCAATCGCTTTCATTCTGCCGTTCGTTTCGACTTTTTTTAGTCTTACATTTGTTATTTCCATTCCCTTTTCCCTCTTCCTCTCTATAACATAATGTACTCTAACTATATTCTATACAACTTTGCCTTTCCCTTTTTTTATTTCAAAATAATTTTATCTTTTATAGATAGATGAGAAAACCCAACAACAATAAACGCTTAAGATGAAGAGTCTGATTGTGGTAACATCTTTTGAACACTAAGACCACTCTGCTAGAACAATTCTTTCACCTGGATAGAAAATGGAGTAACTTGGAACACAATCGAGGAGGCAATTGCCAGCTGGAATGCAATCGGACAAACCTGGAATACATTTTCCCACCTAGAACGCAAACCACTCAACTTGGAAAGCAATACCGCGAACCTGGAACGCAATCGGACAAACCTAGAAGGCAATTTCCCACCTGGAACGTAAACACCTCAACTTGGAAAGCAACACCGTGAACCTGGAATGCAATCGGACAAACCTGGAATACATTTTCCCACCTAGAACGTAAACCACTCAACCTGGAAAGCAACACCGCGAACCTGGAACGCAATCGGACAAACCTAGAATACATTTTCCCACCTGGAAGGCAATACTGAGAACCTAGAAAGCAACACTCTCAATCTAGAACACACCCCACCACGCTCGAAACAGTTCTCATTCAACTTGGAGCAATATTCTCGATAGTTAGAACGATCCATCATGCGTCCAATGGAAATTACTTCTGCTAACGTTTAAAAAATCATTCCATCTTCCAAAAACCATACGCACCCCTCACTTCAGAATTAAAAATTAAAAAGCCGCAATAAAATGTTAAAAACCATTTCATTGCGACTTCGATAATTAAAAATTATTCGTTGATTAAAGCGATAACTTCAATTTCAACTTTCGCATCTTTTGGTAGTCTAGCTACTTCAACACATGAACGTGCTGGTGTATGATCACCAAAATGCTTAGCGTAGATTTCATTGATTGCACCAAAATCATTCATATCTTTAATGAAAACAGTTGCTTTCACTACTTGACTTAATGATGATTTTGCTTCTTCAAGAACAGCTTTTAAATTAGCAAATACTAATTCTGTTTGCTCCTCCACAGTACCTTCTAACATAACCCCTTCTGTTTTTAATGGGATTTGTCCTGAAGTATACACAAGACCATTTACTGTTACCGCCTGTGCGTATGGTCCAATTGCTGCTGGTGCTTTGTCAGTTGCTACATAATTCATAATGATTGTCCACCTTTCTGAAAATAGTTTCCTTCACTAATTTCAATTGTACGACTTTTCTCATTCACTTGGCAAAGTTTTGCTAGCGATAAATAATCTTCTACCAAAACTTCTTCATGATGTTCCGCTTCAACAAGTACTGCAATGCCTGCTAGTTCACAATCAAATTCTTGCAATAAGTTTGTCATGCCAAGCATTGTTCCGCCCGCTTTCATAAAGTCGTCCGTTAATAATACTCTTTGACCACTTTGCATAATGCGTTTGGACAAGACCATTTTTTGAATTCTTCTTGTCGAGCCTGAAACATAGTTAATACTAACTGTTGAACCGTCTGTCACTTTACTGTCGCGTCTTACGATGACTACAGGAATGTTTAAATGCCTCGCAATCGAATGTGCAATTTGAATTCCTTTCGTCTCGACGGTCATCACGACATCAATCTTTTGATCAGAAAACTTAGATGCGAAGACTTTTCCAATGCGATCCATTAACTGAGTGTTACCTAATAAGTCTGACATAAATAAATACCCACCAGGTAACAAGCGATCTTTTTCACTTAATTTTTCCATAAACTCATGAATGACAGCTTTAACATCCTTTTCTGACATCGTTGGAATATATTTAATGCCGCCCGCAGCTCCCGTAACCGTTAATAAGCGTCCTGCACCATTTTCTTCAAATGTTTCTTTAATGATTGACATATCTTCACTTATAGAAGATTTAGCAGCTTGATATCTTTCCGAGAAAAATGTTAAAGGAATCAGTTCATGTGGATGCTCTAATAAATGGAGCGTGATATCCACTAACCGCTCACTTCGTTTCCACTTCATTTCACCAACTCCTGAATACGAATGTTTATCCGTAGATTATCATAATTGTACGTCTTTTGGCAAGGTTCACCTATTACCCCATCATGCGAATTGCGTACACCTCTGGACAGAATCCTTTTAAGCCATTATAAATACGTTTTGCTTTCTCTTCGCTTTTCACCAGTCCAAAAACAGTCGGTCCGCTGCCACTCATTAAAACTGCGTCTGCGCCGAAGCGTTTCATTTGGTCTTTTAATTGTTGAACTTCAGGATACAAATTCAACGTTACAGACTCCAAAACATTCCCTACTGTTTCAGACATTTTAGCAAAATCTTTTTCTGCTAATGCTTGTTGCATTTGTACTGTGTTTGGATGCTCAACATAATCCAATTTTAAATTTCCATAAATCGTTGCAGTCGATACTGAAATGGCTGGCTTCGCTAACACGACCCAACAATTAGGAGGTGCTGGTAAATGATGAATCTTTTCTCCACGTCCTATTGCTAGTGCCGTGCCACCGTGCACACAAAAAGGGATATCCGAGCCAATTTCTGACCCGATTTCCGCCAGTTCTTCCATCGTCAATCCAAGGCTCCATACACGGTTTAAACCTCTTAACGTTGCTGCGGCATCTGCACTGCCACCCGCTAATCCTGCCGCTACTGGAATGTTTTTATCAATTGTTATTTCAACACCCATTTCCACTTGGTAACGAGTCATGAGTAATTCAGCCGCTTGATAAGCTAAATTACGTTGATCATTTGGGATAAAGTGATCCGATGTCTTTAACACAATTTCTTTTTCTTGTAATGGTTTTAACCATATGTAGTCTGCCAAATCAACCGTCGTCATAATCATTTCTACTTCATGAAAATTGTCGGGACGCTTGTATAATACATCTAACGTTAAATTAATTTTGGCAGGTGCCTTCTCATAATATATTGGCATTTCCCAACCCCCGTTTCTTTGTCCTCTATTTTACCACAAGGACATTTGAAAGGTGAATGAAAAAAGCACTCCGCAATTTCTACGGAGCACCTTCTTCAGTCAGCTGTTTTGGAATTGAAACATCGCTCTTAGGCACAACTTCACACTAAGCGATTACCGCTTAGCATTTTGTTCTTCTTCATAATACTCATTGGCTTTTTCAATCGCACGCCTCACCATATTACCTGCATCACGCGCTTTAATACCGCCCCAACCTTCTTGCTTGACAACATCGTAAAATCCAAGCTCTTTCGCAATTTCTTCTTTCAATTGCTCAGACATCATACGCTGTTTTCTCGCCACTTTGTTTCCTCCTTTAGTTTGCTGACAAATTTAGTCTGTGCAAAATCAATAAAAAAACACCTTACAGAAAAATTTCCCATAAGATGTTATTAAAACTAAAAAATAGAATAATTACTTCACTACAAAATCCGTTTCACCGGAACTGTCGATAATCGATATTTCAACAGCATCTGTTAAAATATCTGCATAACTGTAAGAGACTCTTTCAAAAGCGTTCTCTTCCTGATCGAGTTCAACGACGAATACTGCACGATATGTTTCACTTAATACACCAGTTCTTTCAATCGTCCTTCTTCGGCCACCGTTTACTTTTAACAATAAACGTTTCCCTAAATGAGAATCCAATAACTTCTTAATATCCGCTAATGTTTTTGGCAATTCGCTAACACCTCACTAGTTCTCATTATAACATGATTCCAATGAAGAGTCAACCAAATAAATTATTTTAACAAGTTTACTACTCAATTGTCAATATAATTTCATTAAAAACAGAACTTTTTTTATAAAAGTTCTGTTTTTCGACATCATTTTATTTTCCCTTAAAAAAATCCGCATATAAAGCATTCGATAATTTGGCAAACTCTTCAATCGTTAACGTTTCGCCGCGTCGTGTCGGTTCAATGCCCACTTCTTCAAAAGCTTTTAAAATAAGCTCTTTCTTTTGTTTACCGTCTTGAAGTGACGTTTGTAAATTGTTTAAAATCGTTTTACGTCTTTGCACGAAAGATCCTTTAGATACTTGGAACAAAAAGTCTTCATCAATAACCTCTGCTGGTAACTCTGCTTTTCGCGTTAACTTCAAAACTGCTGATTCCACATTCGGCTGCGGCATGAATACTGTTTTAGGTACAATCATAGCTACTGAAGCATCCATATAATATTGAATGGCAATCGACAAAGAACCATATGCTTTCGTTCCAGGTGATGCTGTAATCCGATCCGCAACTTCTTTTTGCATCATGATAATCATACCCGAAATTCGAATACGCCCTAAAAGAAACTTCATAATAATCGGTGTCGTCACGTAATAAGGTAAATTAGCAACAACTACAATGTCTTCATAGTCTTTAAATTCTTCTTCAATCATACTTGCAACATCTGCTTCTAAGACGTCTTGATGAATGATTTGAACATTATCATAAGGAGATAGCGTATCTTCTAATACGGGTAGTAAACGGCCGTCTATTTCGTAAGCGACAACTTTGCCCGCATTTCTTGCAAGATGCTCTGTTAATGCACCAATCCCTGGCCCGATTTCGATAACCCCTACATCTTTTGATAACCCCGCATGTCCTACAATATTATGTAAAACATTCGGTTCGATTAAAAAGTTTTGCCCTAAGCTCTTTTTAAATGAAAAACCATATTTCTCTAAAATCTCTGCTGTTCTTTTCGGTGTTGCTATATCTTTACTCATCGTTTTCTTCCTCTCTATCAAGTACCGTTAACGCTTCATTAAGTTGTTCCGCCGTAATTCTAAACATTTCTAGCCTTTTCTTTAATCCTTTACCATTCACTTGACCAATATGTAATAATTCACCTAAGCGCATTCTTCTTTTATTGGCCGAAGGATGACCGATTAATCTAGCCGCCATTAAATCCGCTAGAGGGATCTCTTCATGCACTGTTTCTTCTACAGTATAAACTCTTTCCAATGCTTGTCGAATATCTACATCTGACGCATGTTCAATCCCCAAGCCTTTACCATTTTTGGCAATCGTTTTCCTCTTTTCTAAAAAGGCATGTTGCGCTGTCGGAACATGTTCCTCGATAATGGCACGAATTCGTCTACCTGGATAGTCTGGATCAGTAAAAACAATCACCCCACGTGTTTTTGCAGCATGGGCAATTTGCTGTAAAGTTTCTTTATTAATCGCTGAACCATTCGTTTCAATCGTGTCCGCATCAGTAGCACGCTTCACAGCAACTGTATCTGATTTTCCTTCCACTACAATTACTTCTTTTATTTTCAACACTGTTCCTCTTTCCATGAGCTATTGTTCTTTATTTTACGCTCTACACCTTCTTGAATCAATTGTTCCGATACGATTCTTTATTATTTGAAAAAACATCCGCAGACTATAAAATTTGTATAGTCTGCGGATGTTCATTTAGTTCATTACTTTAATTTTCACTTGGCGTCGACCAAATTTATATGCTTGGTCTTTCGTTTGCATTAGAAGGTCAATTTTATTTCCTTTTATAGCGCCGCCCGTATCTCCAGCAATCGCATAACCATAGCCTTCAACCCAAACCTTTGTTCCTAGTGGAATAACGCGTGGGTCTACAGCAATTAATTTTAAGTTCGGGTTCGCTCTTAGGTTAATACCTGCTGCTGAAATCCCTGAACATCCATTACAATATGGTGTATATGCAGTTGCTTCAACGTAAAATTCTTTTCCACCAGCCGGTGTTGAATCTCCACGTGAAACAGTATTATTACTAGAAGTATTTCCAGCACTTGCCATGACAACTTTTGTTCCGACTGCGACAACTTGTTTTTTCGGCTCTTTTACAGTTTTCTCGCTTAATAATGAACGTGAAACTTCTTTTCCATCTTCTAGAACGATTTCATATTCTTTCGCAACGAGTCCTTTTTGACCTTTTTGGACAACCTTTTCTTGCCCTTTTAACAATGAATCATCGCTTTTCGTTTCGATTGTGAATTTCTCTTCTTCCTCAATCGTTTTTACTTCTTTATCTACACGTACAATTTGTACAGTAGACTGTGGTTGGATTACTTGATCTAGTTCTCCATTCACTTTATCTAAATCTGATAGTTCGATTTGTTCTTTATCTAAAAACTCACCAATTGTAGTAGCTGTTGACCAAAACTCTTTTTCTTCGCCGCCATCTACCAATGTAAATAAATATGCTTTATCTACAACAATACTATTCTCGTCATTGATTGTGCTTGTTAAAGCTGGGCTTACTTCGTCATATTCTTTTAACTCGATGCCCGCTTCTTTTAAAATCTCTTGTACTGTTCTTTTCGTTGTCCACACAGATGACTGCTCATCATCAACTGTAATCGCAACTTGTTGAGATTGATCCCATTGAACTTTTAAACCGTTTTGAATTTTCGCATCTAATGACGGTGTTACAACGTCATACTCCGAAACTTCAATGTCTTGTTTTGCTAATAACTCACTTACTGTCGTAGCGTGTGTGCGAACTTCCTGTTGCTCACCATTCGCTGTAAGTGTAACAGTTTTTTTATTACCTTCGTATACACCTAACGATACAATCGTTAAAAATACGAGCGCAAAAACAACCGCAACTGCGATTTGTTTAGTTTTCAATGACTTTAAGAACAGGTTTTTCATGGTATCACTTTGCATGAAAAAATTCCTCCTTTATCACTTGTGTGATTATATAGGGTACTTTTTAGCCTGTCAACCCAAGAGCATTTTATTTATGCACATTTAAATGAATAACTGTATAGAAGATGGCGATTATTAGTCTTTATTTTAATCTTCAATCGCGAATAATCTCAAAGCATTTTCCGTTGTCACGCGCGCAACCTCTTCCACTGGAATATCCTTGATTCTAGCGATTTCTTCGGCTACTAACGTCACGTAAAATGGCTCATTTCTTTTCCCCCGATGTGGGTGTGGTGTTAAGTACGGTGCATCTGTTTCAATTAATAATTTGTCTAAAGAAATTTCTTCGGCAATTTTTTTTGGTGCTTTCGCATTTTTAAATGTGACAGGCCCACCTAAAGAAATTAAAAAGTTCATATTGATACATTGTTTTGCTGTTTCTACACTGCCACCAAAACAATGCATAATGCCACCGACTTCACTCGCATCTTCCTCTTCTAGAATACGAACGACATCTGCTGTCGCATCTCGGTTATGAATGACGATTGGCAACTTCACTTTTTTCGCAAGTTGAATTTGCTTTCTAAATAAAGCTTGTTGAACATCCTTTGGCGATTTATCCCAATAATAATCAAGACCCATTTCACCAATTGCAACTACTTTTGGATGTGCTGCTAAAGATTCGATCCAAGCTAAATCTTCTTCAGTACAATCAATTGCATCAACAGGATGCCATCCAACTACTGCGTAAATGAAGGAATAAGCTTCTGCCAACTCCATCGCCTTCTCAATTGTTTTTCGATCAAAACCTACGACAACCATTTTTGTTACCTGCGCCTCTCGTGCACGAGAAATGACTTCTTCAAGATCATTTTCATATTGATCTGCATTTAAATGTACATGTGTATCTATAAACATCGTATTCTCTCCTCATACTTGTCTTATTGTAGACAATATATTCATTTCTTTTATCACAGTTAGATTACAATTTCATTACAAAATAAACTTTTGCAATAGAGTTTGTCACACTAAAGGAGAATTCTGCTCCTTCCCCGAAAATTCGAATGAATTATATCAATTTATTGAGTTTTATATTTTAATTATTATAAATATGACTTACTTTCTCTCTCTTTATTACATCATCATTTTCAATTCAATCTCATACTTTTGGAGAAATAAAAGAAAAGATGAGTTTTCTTTATGGAATGCTCATCTTTTCTTCTGTTTTATTATTTAACTTTCGCACCGTTTTCCAATGTCTGATCCACTGTCGCTAGTTTTAAAATACCGTTTTCTTCGCCTGCTAAAATCATCCCCTGAGATAATTCGCCACGTAGTTTTACAGGTTTTAAATTCGCAACTACAATCACTTTTTGACCAATTAAAGCAGCTGGTTCATAATGTTCTGCAATACCAGATACAACTTGGCGTTTTTCGAAACCTAAATCTAATTGTAATTTTAATAATTTGTCCGTTTTAGGAACTTTTTCACAATCAATTACTGTTGCAACACGCAAATCAACTTTCATAAAGTCTTCAAAAGTAATTTCTTCTGCAATTGGCGTTGCTTCTTTTTTCTTTTTTTCTACTTCTTTCGGTGCTGTAATCGCCATTTTCTCACGAATATATGCCACTTCTGTTTCAACGTCTAGACGCGGAAAAATAGGTGTACCTTTCTTCACAACTGTTGTTCCTACTGGAATTGCTGTGAAGTCGCCTAAAGTTTCCCATGTTAGTGCCACTTCCGATAAGCCTAACTGCTCAATAATTTGCTTTGGTGAATTCGTCATGAATGGTTGTAACATTACTGCGATATGGCGTAATGAATGTGCTAAATGCAACATTACTGAGCCCAGCTTCGCACGTGCGCCTTCATCTTTAGCTAATACCCATGGTGCTGTCTCATCAACATATTTATTCGTACGCGATACAAGTGACCATAACTCACTTAGAACAACACTAAATTGCATTTTTTCCATTGCAGTCTCGTATTTTTCTAGCGTTTTAACAATATGTTCTTGTAACGCAGCATCAAACTCTGTCGCTTCTAATTCTTCAGTCGGAATGACCCCATCAAAATATTGATTCATCATAGAAACTGAACGATTTAATAAGTTTCCTAAGTCATTTGCAAGATCATAGTTTGTTCTTTCTACAAATGATTCTGGTGCAAATACGCCGTCTTGCCCAAATGGCAGCTCACGTAATAAGAAATAGCGTGTTGCATCTAAACCATAACGGTCAACGAGCATCTCCGGATAGACGACGTTTCCTTTAGATTTAGACATTTTTCCGTCTTTCATCATAATAAAGCCGTGGGCGAACACTTTTTTCGGTAATGGTAAATCCAATGCCATCAAAAAGATTGGCCAATAAATTGTATGGAAGCGTACGATATCCTTCCCGACGACATGAACATCTGCCGGCCAATATTTATTAAATAACGTTTCATCATCCGAGCCATATCCAAGTGCTGTAATATAATTCGTTAAAGCATCTACCCACACATAAATGACATGTTCTGGATCTTCTGGAACTTGAATTCCCCAGTCAAACGACATACGAGAAACCGATAAGTCTTCTAAGCCAGGCTTAATGAAGTTATTAATCATTTCATTTTTACGTGATTCAGGCTCGATAAATGTTGGATTGTCTTCATAATATTGTAGTAAACGATCTGCATACTTTTTCATGTTAAAGAAATATGACTCTTCTTGTACACGCTCTACTGGACGTCCGCAGTCTGGACAATTGCCATCCACTAGCTGTTGCTCACTAAAATAAGATTCACATGGGATACACTTCCAGCCTTCATACTTCCCTTTATAAATATCGCCATTCTCTAAAAACTTTTTGAAGATTTTCTTTACACTTTCTTTATGACGTGTCTCTGTTGTACGAATATAATCATCATATGAAATATCCATTTTCGCCCATAAATCTTTAGCAACCTTCGTTACACCATCTACATAGTCTTGCGGATTTTGTCCAGCTTTCTCCGCTACTTCTTGAATCTTTTGACCGTGCTCGTCCATGCCCGTTAAAAATCTTACGTCATAACCACGCAGTCTTTTATAACGCGCCATTGCATCAGAAGCAATCGTCGTATAGGCTGTCCCGATATGAAATTTTCCACTCGGATAATAAATCGGTGTAGTAATATAAAATGTTTTATTTTGTTCTGACACAAAAAACTCCTCCAGTATAAATGTATGTACTCTCTATTCTATCTAAATTTTGAAAACGATACAATGAAATTCTTCTTTATAGGGCGTAACATCCCCACATCTTACCGACTTTAATAAATTAATATGAATCTGATTAATCGCTTTGTACTATCCTAATTACTTCAAATGATTTAATGCTATATTTAAATATTATTTAAAGAAAGACCTTCTATTTATTTTGATTCACTTCAGTGTACTATATAGAAGTTTTCACTTATTTAGTATTTCAACATAGTATTTAGTAAATATCAATCCTCCATTTGAAGATTCAATTATTGACGATAATTGGAAATATTGTTATTATAAATACTATAAATTGTCAGAATTAATGGATGATTCGTGAAGAGTTATCACACAGCAATGAAAGGAGGATTTCACATGAAATCAACAGGGATTGTTAGAAAAGTAGATGAGCTAGGCCGCGTCGTGATCCCGATTGAATTACGCCGTACACTTGGTATTGAGCAAAAAGATTCTTTAGAAATTTATGTTGAAGACGATAAAATTGTATTAAAAAAACATATGCCTGATAAAACATGCTCCATTACTGGTAAAGTTTCCGACGATAACTTAAGTTTTCTTGGCGGGGATTTAATTTTAAGTCCTGAAGGTGCTCAACAATTAATAGAAGAAATTAAAAACCATTTCGAGAAATAAAAAAAGCTGTCTAGAATCTCAGCCATCGCTGATATTTTAGACAGATTTTTCTTTAAATATACTACTGTACAAAAGCTCTACACATTTTATTCAAAAAAGCTTACTCTTCTACATGATAAGCTTGATATACATCCCGCTTACCAATATTACGAGCATTTGCAACTGCTTTAATCGCATCCTTTGAACGAAGCTGTTCTTTTTCCATGATCATTTCCACATGTTCTTGAATAGAAAGCTCTTGCCACCACTCATCCGCTTCAACTGCTTCTTCTCCCGCTTCAATTACCATACAAAATTCTCCACGAATTTGGTTATTTTCTGCCCATTCAAGCGCCTCTTCCAATGTTCCACGTAAAAACTCTTCAAATTTCTTCGTTAACTCACGTGCTAACACAATTCGACGATTTCCATCCATTTGTTCACACAATGCTTTTAATGTCTCTTTTAAACGATGAGGTGCTTCATATAAAATGACGGTTTCTTGTTTCGTATTTAATGAAGCAATTTCTTCACGACGTAGTTTTTTATTACGTGATAAAAAGCCATAAAACGTGAAAGGCTGTGCAGGTAATCCTGAAGCCACTAATGCTGTAATTGCCGCATTCGCGCCAGGAATTGGTACAACATCAATTCCCGCTTCAATTGCCCTCTTTGCAATATCAACGCCTGGATCAGAAATACAAGGCATACCTGCATCGCTGACTAGTGCTACAGATTTGCCTTCATTTAATAATGCTAAAATCTTTTCTCCGCTCATTAATTGATTATGCTCATGGTAACTAATTAAAGGTGTCGTAATTTCAAAATGATTACAAAGTTTAATCGTATTACGTGTGTCTTCCGCTGCGATAATATTCACTTCTTTCAGTGTACGAATTGCGCGAAACGTCATATCCTCCAGATTGCCAATGGGTGTTCCTACTAAAAACAACTTACCTGTTTCAATTGTAGCAGAACTACTTTTTTGAGATTTCATGATCGTCGTCTCCTTTTAAAATATATTGCTCTTTTTGTACTCTCGTTAATTGTTTAAAGCGATATTCTGCTTGCATCGCTTGGCGTTTATCCATATAATCTTCTGCATAAATACAATGAACAGGAAGTCTTGCTCGTGTATACTTAGCACCTTTCCCACTATTATGTACGGCTACACGCCTTTCAAGATTATTTGTATAACCAGCGTAATAAGAACCATCTCCACACTCCAACACATAAAAGATATGGTTATTTTTCTGTTCCATACAATAATTCCTTTACTTCATCTGTATACTCACCGTTTTGATTATAAACATATAAAGGAGGTAAAATCTTCAAGTCAGGCTTGCCATCTTTCGTCCCTTCGATTAATAATGTATTCGCTTCTTTTCCTTCTTTCGGATAAACAAATCGAATACGCTTCGGTTCTAAACGGTTTGCGCGCATCTCAGTGACGATATCTAATAAACGTCCCGGACGATGTACAAACGCTGCTTTACCGCCTTGTTTTAACAATTCACTAGCAGATTTTACGGCTTGTTCTAATGTTAAATGAATTTCATGCCTAGCAATCGCAATATGTTCTTGTAAATTTTTTTCTGTTGCTTCAAAAGCTGGGAAATAAGGTGGATTACAAGTTACCGTGTCATATTTTTCATACCCTAACCGCTCTGCAATTCCGATTACATTATCATTTAACACTGTAATGCGCTCTTCTAGTTGATTATAAGCGATACTTCTCTCCGCCATTTCAGCCAAACGCTCTTGAAGTTCAACGGCTGTAATATGCCCATTAGATCTTGCGCTTAAAAACAAAGGTATGACACCATTTCCTGCGCATAAATCAACGATTTTTCCCGACTCCCTAAGGGGAATATTTGCAAAACGTGCAAGCAATACCGCATCTAATGAAAATGAAAACACCGATGGGCTTTGAATAATTCTTAAGTCTTCTGCTAATAAATAATCCAGTCGTTCGTCACCTTTTAATACATCCACCATTCAACGCTCCTCTTCATATGAAAAGCCGATGCCTACTGGAAATAGGATCGGCTTCTTTTAGACATTTTGTTTACTTAAAAATGATAGGCAAAATAGACAGTCTTCACCTTTACGCAGACTTCCATAATGTATATTACACACATGGAAACCTTCATTATATAATCGCGCCAAATTATCGACACCTTCACCAACGTCGACCATCGCTTGCTTTTTCACAGGTCTTTTTTTCATTTGCTTTTTTGTATGTCGATTTTGCTCTTGCTCGTCCAACTCATCTAATCGTTTTCTTAAATGATGATTTTCAAGTTGAAGAGAATGATTCTTTTCTTTCATCTCTGCAACAAATACCATCAATTCACGGAATTGCTGATGCATCGATTCAAGCTGTTGTTCGAATTCCATTATGCTATCCAAAAAGTTTCTATCTTTCAACCGCTCCACCCCATCATTTTATTAAATGTAGCTTTTTATTATTCGGGTCCATAATTTCTTCCAACGTATACTCTAGCACTTGATCACTTTCAACAACGCTAATTTGCAGCAATTGTTCCAGTATATTTAAACCAACTACTTTTCCTGGCCCTTCAGCGGTCTCTACAAGCGTTCCGATATCAGGCATTTGTCGTTTCGCTTCTTCATAGTCATCATTTTCATATTTCAAACAACACATTAAGCGACCACATAAACCCGATATTTTAGACGGATTTAAAGATAGGTTTTGATCTTTTGCCATTTTGATGGATACTGGTTCAAAATCTCCTAAAAATGTAGAGCAACAAAGCATCCGACCACACGGTCCAATACCGCCTAACATTTTGGCTTCATCACGTACACCGATTTGTCTTAGCTCTATTCGCGTACGGAAAATAGATGCTAAATCTTTTACTAAATCCCTAAAATCCACTCTTCCTTCTGCAGTGAAGTAAAAAATAACTTTATTTTTATCAAATGTATACTCGACATCTACAAGCTTCATTTCAAGCTTATGTTCAGCTATTTTTTCAACACCAATTGAAAAAGCTTTCTTCGCTTCATCGTTATTTTCCGCAACTTGATCGATATCTTCTCCACTTGCCGGACGAATGATTTGTTTTAATGGCAATACAACATCATTCTCCGAAACTTCCTGACAAGCAATTGCTACCTTACCATATTCTACACCACGAGCTGTTTCGACAATCACATAACTACCTACATCTAACTTGTAATCAAGTGGGTCGAAATAATATATTTTACCCGCCTTTTTAAAGCGGACACCTATTACTTTATACAATAAGAAATCCCTCCTGCACGTTAAGCATCAACTGTTCCATTAAAAGCTGACGATTCATATTTCCTTTCAGCTTCTTTTTAGCATCTAAAATGGCTTCGATAACTGTTGTTAACTGCCCGTATGTCATCTTCATCGCCCAATCGCCAAAAACATTCACTTGATCTGGATAAGCTAATGTGGAATTCAGCTCCGCTTTTAATGCGACAATATCTCGATAAGCAAATAATAATAACTCTAGCCCTTGGTCTACATCTTCTCTTTCTTTGAAAACTTGTGGCCAAGTCGACTGTATATATAACAATGCTTCATAAACATTTTGGTTTAATGCTTCTACTAATTTTAACACTGTTTTTCGCATATGTGCAAATTCCTCAGCTTCTGCTAATTCAATTGCATGCTCTATATTTGCCGTAAGCATTGTAACAGTAGCTGCCATGGATTTTGTAATGCCTTTTTCAACCAATACAGAGATTTGTTTTTCTCTAGAAGGTGGCTGTAGGGAGATTTTCTGACATCTTGATTGAATCGTCGGTATAATTGAAGCATACGACTCCGTCAATAACAAAGCAGTAACCTGTCCTTCCGGCTCCTCTAAATACTTTAACAAGGCATTTGCTGATGCCTGATTCATTTTCTCTGCTTCTGCAATTATATAGATTTTATGCCCTCTTTCATATCCCTTTTTAGCCATTTCAACTAAAAATGCATCAATCTGGCCTTTCTTGATTGATTGCCCATCGGGATAAATAAATATAATATTTGGGTGGTTTCTCGTATTGATTCGATTACAAGTTTGACATGTTTCACATGGAACATTTTCTGTAATATTTGGACAGAGTAATAATTTCGCAAAAAACAAAGCAATCTCTTCCTTACCAGTCCCTTTTTCACCTTCCAAAATATAGGCATGTCCAACTCGATTGTTTTTATAAGAAGACTTCAATCGATTGATTACGCTTTGCTGTTCTTCAAATAATGTCATGATCTACTCACTCTCATCTTTTAAAAAAACCGTGCATCTCTATTCAGAACACACGGATTTTACATATATAAATTAATTAATAAACCTTTAATTTCACCAATTTTATCTAATAAGTCGATTGTGTTTTTCTCTTCATCTAATAAATCTTCTGCTAGTTCAATCAACTTTTCATCAATCACTTTAACAATTTTCAAACGTCTTCCTTCTCCAAAACGATTCCAAGTATGAGACTGATTCAACTTCAATCCCATATCAACAGACTCCTGCATAAAACGCTTTACTAGCATTTTAAACTTCGCCATATCGCGTAAATTACGTGATCTAGCCAGACGATCTCCAGCTTCACTAATATTACCTAATAATCTCGTAATTTGTTCACTATGAAGCTTTTCGCCATGCTTGACAACCATTGTCCCAAAACGAGTATTTTGCTGTCGATTTACTTGTTGTTCATTTTTCATTTTATCGATACGCGTTTGATACGTATGGTTTACTTTCATACTTACACCTCCGTGTTAGAAAGTAATTGTATCTTGCTAAAACTTTTAAAAGAAGAACTTTAATTAAAATCCCAGACAGTTATGAGGCAAATTACTACCACATATTATACACCTGTCTGGGTTTCATTGAAGTCATTACAATTCCTAGTCTCTACGTTGATATTCCTTCGACCAGATTATTACATGGCGAATCTATACGATTTTTCGTAGATTTTTATCATTTAACAGCTAACCAATTTAAAAATGATGGAAATGCTCAATTGGTAATACGAAAACTGTCGCACCGCCAACTTCTACTTCTACAGGATAAGGAATATAAGAGTCCGCATTACCACCCATTGGTGATACAGGCGCTACCATTTGATCTCTCGAACGACAATTATCTTTAATCAATTCAAGTAACTTCTCCACTCGGTTATCGTCTGTACCAATTAAAAAGGTTGTATTCCCGGATCTGAGAAATCCCCCCGTACTTGCTAATTTCGTTGCTCTAAAATCATTCTTCGTTAATGCTGATGACAAACGATTACTATCTTGATCTTGTACTACTGCTACGATTAACTTCACGGTCATCTCTCCTTCTAGCCCTCTTTCCTTTTATTATAACATGAAATCGGTCATTTCTTAAATCTAGACGTAATAATCTGATAAACATTTTCCGACACTTGCTCTTTCGTCAAGCTAGCATCCGTAGAAACAATGCGCTCGTTATACTTTTCCAACACCTTTTGATAACCTTCATACACCTTTTCATGAAACGCTAAGTTCTCTTGATCTAAACGATTTACTTCACGTAATTCATTTGACATAACACGCTCTAGCCCTTCTTTTGGTGCAATATCAAAAAAGATTGTCAAGTTAGGCATCATCTCACCTATCGCAAATTCATTGATACTAAGTACTTCCTCTATACCTAGTCCTCTCCCATGACCTTGATAGGCTAATGAACTATCAATAAAACGATCGCAAATAACAATTTTTCCAGCATCTAAAGCTGGCTTTACTTTTTCGACTAAATGCTGTCTACGCGCAGCTGCATAAAGCAATGCCTCTGTTTTGGCATCCATCGCTGTATGATTCACATCTAAAATAACCGCGCGAATTCTCTCCGAAATTTCAATACCACCAGGCTCACGCGTTAAAAGAACTTCATGTCCATCTTTTTCCAAGCGTTTATACACTTCTTCTATAATCGTCGTTTTTCCAGCCCCTTCTGGACCTTCAAACGTAATAAAAATACCTTGTTCTTTCATCTTATTCCCCTACCTTTTCTTCTATGACTAATAATTGTTGTGCTCCTACATCTAATTCACCATGAAAACGTGCTTTCATTTCAATTAAAGCTTTCAAATTTTCAATTGCTTCTTTAGAAATACGTTCTCCCGCAATCATCAATGGAATTCCAGGCGGATATGGAATAATCGTCTCAGCCGCTACTTTATCAATTGCATTTATAAAGTCTACCCATTCAGCTCGAAACTCTTCCAACTGCTCTGGATGATAAACAAGCTCAGTAACTAAGTTTTGATTTGGAAGCATTACAATAGATGAATCCTCTTGCTCCATTTCCTTTAGCCAATGTAAAGCTTGACCAAATTTAGGCATCATTTCACTAAAGGAATAGGAATCCCTTAATTTTATTAAAGGTAAAACTAACAGTACTTGATACGGGTCAGCTAGCTCCACATATATATTAAACTCTTCCAACGCTCGCAACAACTGAAAGCCACTATAGCCCTCCGCACGCAGTAATAATTTTAAAGAATCATCAACTTCTTTTACAATTAAACCATCGTGTGTATGTAAATGATCAATGAGATCCTGCCTTTCTCGTTGAAGCACCTCATAATCCACATCTTCGTAAGATGCTGCATAAGCTCTAGCATCATCTAAAGAAGCCATGAGCACATAAGAAGGACTACTGGATTGCAACATTCTTAAATATTTATTGACTTTTTTATTTGAAACTAGTGATGATTTAACATGAAGATAAGAAGCCATTGTCATAGCTGGTAGTGTCTTATGTGCAGAATGAACAACAACATCAGCACCACAATCTAATGCAGATTTTGGAAATAAAGGGTGTGTAATAAAATGGGCTCCGTGCGCCTCATCCACTAAAACGGGAATATTCTTTTGGTGACAGTAACCAATGAGGTTTTCTAAATTCTCATCAACTATGCCGTAATAAGTTGGACTCGTTAAAATAACGGCTTTTGCATTTGGATACAATTCAAGCCCTTTTTGAACCGTTTCTAAAGCTACAAACGTTGCTGTTTTAGAATATTCATCCCACTCGGGTGATAATAAGATACTTTTAGCACCTACTAATTCCAACCCATTAAAAACAGACTTATGCGCATTTCTTTGTACTAGAACTTCATCACCTGCATGACAAGTTGCATAAATCATAGCTAAGTTTCCAACGGTTGAACCATTTACTAAAAAATAACTCGCATCCGATTGATATAATTTCTGCAGCTCTTCTTGCGCTTCCTTAATGACTTCCTCCGGTTGATGTAAATCATCCAACCCATTTACTTCGGTCATATCAAAAGACAACATATTACGGATTGCCTTTGGTAAACCTGAAATTGCTCCATGTTTATGCCCTGGCACGTGAAACGAAATTGGTTGTTGTTCATTAAATTCAATTAATCTTTGTACAAGTGGACGTTTCATTTCCATTCGTTTTTCACAATCCTTCTCATCATTTTTTCTTTATATGATTGTTCATAGTTACTTGATGTGAGTACCTATGAAATCCTTTCGTTATATCTAAATGATAGCCTGCTTTCAACTATTCAATCTTTAACTGAACTTTTATAATATTTTTTGATAAAATTTTTCTATACAAAAAAAGCCACTACCATATGGTAATGACTTCTTTAGTGCCTGGCAACGTCCTACTCTCACAGGGGCTAACCC
>ERZ808028.279-NODE-279-length-51233-cov-12.013684_pt1 | contig 51233 bp, 38 predicted proteins | sample MGYA00380184_ERZ808028 | MGnify/ENA primary metagenome ERZ808028 (study PRJEB31490, sample SAMN06133397) | mouse gut metagenome | isolation source: J8_1 | host: mice | place: China: Chengdu | collected 2015-05 ...
CTCTTGTTAACTATGCAAAACCCCGCAGTCAGTATCTGCGGGGTTTTGCTTTATCGGATAGGCCGTGAATTGTAACGAAAATAGCACCAAATCATTGATTTATGATCTGGTGCCAATTTCTACTGCTGTTTACGCATAATATCAATCCATTCCGTACTCTGCAAAATTAACAATTTCTGTGACAAAGCCAAGCTGATCTACCGTATCAAAAAATGCAAACTCAACTTCCGGAACAGTAATTGAATGCCCTCTCTCGATCAAAGAAATGCCCTTTTCTGTCATTTGTTCCACTGCCCTTGCAAAGTCACAGACATTGTACTGTATATGATGGAGGCCTTTTCCATGCTTTTGAATGAATTCACTCCATACTTTATGATCGATCTTTGCTTCTATCACTTCCATCTCCACGTTACTGTTGTTAAAATAAGCAATCTGCCGTAAGCAGCTGTCCATATCAGAATCCGGCGGATAATACGCATCTCTGCTTTTTGTGATGCCATAGATCTGCTCATAATCATTTACATATTTCTCAAGATCATCTGTAATGATCCCAATCTGCCTGACTTTCGTAAAAATACCGTTCTTTTCGTGATCCATACTTCCCCCTATCCGCGAATCTCCTGCAAGGTCTGCTGGCAGATTCTGTAGAAAAGTCCAAGGTCTCCTATGGTAACTCCATATTCTGCTCCCTGCTCCATCCAGTACTTTGTCTCTTTCCCGTCAAATCCCTGCATACCTACAAAGATACCTTTATCCCTTGCTTTCCTGATTCTGTCCAGTATTGCATTATGTACTTCCGGATGGCTTTCATCTCCCGGATGCCCAAGAGATACCGCCATATCGCAGGGACCAAAGAAAATACAGTCTACTCCTTCCAGTTCGATGATATCGTCAAAAGCTTCCAATCCGCCTTTACCTTCAATCAGCATGATCACAGAAACATCCCTGTTAGCTTTTTCGTAATATTCCCTGGGATCTCCTTTTCCATATTGATTTGCACGTACAAAAGGACACGCGCCCCTCTCACCTTCCGGCCTGAATTTAGAATACTGCAATGCACGTTTTGCCTGCTCAACACTGCTGATATTAGGTATCATCACACCGGCAGCACCACAGTCAAGCACTCTTTTTATCTCCGCTTCATTGATATCAGAAACCCGCACTACAGGTACAACACCAAATGATTCCGCAGCCCTGATCATATGTGCGTTTCCTTCACATCCCCAGCCGCCGTGCTCATTATCAATGATGACAAAATCATACCCTGCTGCACCGGCAATCTCAAGAAACTCCGGACATCCGCAATTCATAAATACTCCTACAGGCTTCGGATCCTGTCCTTTTAACCCTTTAAAAGTTTTTAACATAGTCTCTCCTATCTGTGTATCACATACACCACTTTATATTTTCCCGCATTAACCCTTTAACCCTGAAAGCGCAATACTTTCCATAATCTGTTTTCTGAAAAGAAGATATACAAGCAAAATCGGCATTATGGAAAAAAGTGATCCTGCCGCCACAGCTCCCACATCCACATTAAATGTCGTCTGAAACATGGCAAGCCCCAGCTCCATCGTAAACAGTCTGTTTGAAGATACAATGATCAACGGCCAGACGAAAGCATTCCATCCTTCTACGAAAGCAAGTATCCCCAAAGCTGCCACCGCAGACTTCAAAAGCGGTATCACAATCGTAAAAAAAATTCTGTATTCTCCACAACCATCAATTCTTGCAGCCTCGATCAGCTCATCCGGCACCTGCTGTATGACCATCTGGCGCATGAAGAAAATACCAAAACTCATTACTACATAAGGCATGACCATTCCTGTAAAAGTATCATTGAGCCTTAACTTCACCATCTCCAGATACAGTGGCACCATATAAATCTCAAACGGTACAATCGAAGTTCCAAAGATTACCGCAAACAATAATCCATTTAAACGAAATCTGAATTTGCCAAAAATATACCCAGACAACGTGGAAGTCAGAAGCACCCCGATCGTTGAAACGACTGCCATTCCAAAACTTGTCAAAAAATATCTTACAAAAGGAGCCGCCGCAAACAACTTGTCATAATTCCCAAGAGTAACTGTTTTTGGAATAAAACCAGGCGGCCAGGAGTTGATTTCGCTTCCCGGTTTAAAAGCCGAAGATAACAGATACAGAAAAGGTATCATAACCATGACCGTCAGTATAAACAGCAGGATCATTTTAATTATCAGTACCGTTTTGCGCTTTATAATATGATTCATGCTTCCCCTCCTCGTATCATTTTCTTCCTCGCAGCCGTTTCATGATCGTATCCCGCCTGTCTTCATTTCCCCAGATGATCTGCACAAAAGTCAATACAAAAATGATCAGAAACAGAATAACTGCTTCAGCCGCCGCATATCCCATTTTAAAGAAACGAAAACCGTTTTCCATCATATCATAGACAACCACCCGAACCACATATCCCGGCGAACCGGAAGAATCTGAGGCCAAAATATATGCCTGTGTATAGACATTAAATCCTCTGATCATCATGATTACCGTCACATAAACGATGACAGGCATCAGCAGTGGTAACGCGATACGCTTAAACTGTGCCCATACAGAGGCACCGTCAATTTCGGCCGCCTCATAATAATCCCGCGGTATTCCCGCAAGACCAACCGACAAGATCAGAATACAGTAGCCAAGGTTTTTCCACACTGTTATGATAATAATTGCCCATGGCGCCAGTTCACTGTTGGTCAGCCAGGCCATCTTATCCATGCCGAGAAAACTTAAAGCATAATTTAGAAGTCCGTATTTTGTATTAAAAATCCACTTCCACATGATCACGACCGGAACCATCGGTATAATATAAGGAATAAAAAAGCAGGTTTCAAAATAAGACTTACATTTTATGTTTCTGTGAATGGCATACGCTATTGCCAAAGCCAAAGGAACTGTGATCAACACGATCGCAAGGCCAATATAGAATGTAATATAAAGAGCACCTCGAAACGTGCTGTCCCGGAGCATTGCACTATAATTCCCCAGACCAATAAACTCTTTGGCATCTGTCGCCATATTCCAGTTAAACATACTCATGAAGAAAATCTTAAATATAGGAAAAATACGTAAATAAGCAAACAGCAGCATGATCACTGTTAAACCCAGATACATGGATTTATATTTTACTCTGGAACCAGGTCTTTTTCTGTTTATCCCCTTCACTTATCTCCTCCACTCATTCTCCGCCATAATGTCCGTTTTCTTTTAACAGAGCATTTGTTTCATCGGACGCCTCCTGCAGAAACTGCCATATCATCTCTTCATTGCCGCACATTTCTTCCTTTGTAAAAGCATCCATCAATCTTGCCGCAAGTTTGACCATGATCTCCTGAAATTCATCTATGGCTACATAAGTATATACCTGATCAAAATCCGTGAAAAAAGCCTCTCTCTGCGGTACTTCAGCGATCAATTCACTCATATCAAGATCCTTCCGCGCAGGCTGATATCCTGTCATCCGATGATATTCGATCATGTTTTCCGGACGATTTACAAATTCTACGTATTTCCAACCGGCATCCGTCTTTGCAGTGTCGCCGTTATCAAGCACATACCAGCTCTTTGTGATAGCAATATTGGCTGTAAACATGGGAAACGTTCCGTAATTTAGATCCGGCGCATTTTTCGCCAGCTCCACGATAACGTTGGCTTCTCTCTGAAACATAGCCGTATCTCCCGCCATGAAGGCTTCATTATCATGTAATACATCAAAATTATCAACATGATACTTGTACAACGCATCCAGATAATAGCACATCGTATCAAAACCGGCCTGGTTATTGTACCCGGCCACATATTTTCCGTCACCGGTCTCTTCGATCAGGCTGCCCCCATTCTGCATGAGCATATTCCACCATTTTTCTGTCGTACCGCTTGCCCCTCCAGTCAATCGAAGAGACACACCAGAACGCACCAGATTTCCATTATCATCATACTTGGCCAGTTTCTGCGCATATTCCAATACCTCATTCAGACTGTGTGGTACGTCTTCCAAACCCGCTTCCTCAAAATAGTCTTTATTGTAAAACCATGCTGCGTTGGATAACATATGCGGTACACTCACAACCGCACCCTGATAAGAAGACTCCAAGGCCACTGCATCATCATAAATACCACTGTTGACTAACTCCTGCAGCTCTTCCGGCACCTGAGCAAACTTGCCTGTGCTGTTAAAAGCATATACAAAGCTGGGATTAACACTGATCACATCTGAACATGAGCCTGCCGGAATTGCAGCTGCGATCTTATTCTCAAAATCAGTGATCGGAAATGTGGTCACTTCCACATCAATGTCCGCATTTTCTTTCTCAAATTCAGCCGTAACCCATTCGAGCCAGTCATTATTATCCGGATATCCTGTCCAGACTGTAAGGTGTGTTTTTCCTTCAGATGTCTGCTGCTCTTCTTCTTTCGCAGGTTCCTTCGATGAGTTATCTGCCTCCGAAGACCCGGCACACGCCGTCAGAGAAATCATTACAGTTGCCAAAAAAATTGCTATACTCCGTTTCTTCATTTTCCTACCTCCTCTAAAATAATCCCTTACTATTTATCTTAAAAAAAGCAGAATCTATGCGCGCTGTATTTCCCACTCTTTTTAATTCCCCAATAAAATTCCAACCTCCTATGCCATATTCCACATTTGTGTGATACAGGAAACAGACTGATAAATACCATCCATTCCGTTACCGGAATCTTCTTCAATACTGCACCATCCCCGATAATCTCTTTTCTTCAGATACGCAATCACTTCCATAAGCGGCGATACCCCCGAACCGACCGCTGTATGTACTGTAGTGCTGTTACTGCTTGTGTCTGACAAATGAACAGATACTACCTGTTCATAAATTTTATCCAGTAGTGTAACCGCATCAACTCCACATCCGGTAGCATTTGCATTATCAAAATTAATGCCTATCCTGCTGCCTTTTATTCTTTCCGCTATCTCAAGAAAAACATCGACAGAATGTGAAAAGTCATCAAAAATCCAGGAACCGGGATGCCCGTGATTTTCAAAAGCCAGCTGCAGGCCGAAATATTCCGCCGCTTTCTCTGCTTTTTCAAAATATTCCAAAATCCATTCAATCCCCTGTTCTTTTTGCACCCCGGGATGTTTCTGCCCATCTGTTATGCGAAGGTAGCCTGCCCCCAACTGTGAAGCAAGTGCAATATCGTATTTTAAGTATTCCAGTTCCCTTTCTCTCTGCATAAAATCGGGATTTGTAAAGTCTGAATAAGTTCCGATCATTCCCAGCGAAACCCCCAGAAGTTCTAACTCCTTCATCAACCTGCACAGATAGATCGGATTATGATTCCTGATTGCCCAATAAGGTATGTCGATATAAGAAATCCCAATCGATTTTGCCATTGACGCCCAATCAGTAATTGATATTTTTCCGCTTTCCATATCTTTGAAAAAAGAAACCGGAAGTACACTGAGTCCCTTATACATCTATCAGATCTCTCCCTCCTGAAAAAAATGTTCTATTACAATAGTCGCCGCTCCTTTCAGATTAGCATACTCGGATACGCTTCCCGCCATTACCGCGATCTTTTGTATCTTTCTCATCATCCATGTTGAATCGATCTGCTCCTGTATCAATGCAAGCAATAACTGTGACCTGTAATTAATCTCTCCACACAAAATAAATGCTCTGGGCAAAAGGCAGTTCGCCACATTCACGATCGCCGCACTAAGATACATAGCCTCCGACTGTATCACAGAAAGTGCTTTCTCATTTCCCTTGTATGCATCATCGACGATATCCTTCCAGCTCGTATACCCAAATTGTCCAAATTCTTCCAAAATTGCGGAGATCGAAGCATATTTCTCCAGACATCCTCTTCTGCCACACTCGCATCTGCGTCCCTGAAAGTCGATTGATACATGCCCCCACTCACCCCCGTTACCACTTACACCCCGGTGAATTGCGTTATTTACGATAATGCCGGCGCCAATCACATCTTCTATTTTATATACAACAAAATCATTCAGTTTTTTTGCGACTCCGTAGTTTTTCTCCAAAATCGCTCTTGCAACTGTTGTATTTTCCAGATAACATACCCATGGCACTCTGCTCTGCATCAGCTTTACCATATTGACATGGAACCATTTTTCCATGTGAAGAGGCTCAAGCAAGGATCCTTCATCTACATTTAGAGGGCCAGGTGCAGCAATACCTACTCCCAGAATTTTGTTTTCTTCAATACCTAATTCTTCCACAATTTCTTTCAGGCGTTCACTGATCCTGTCAATATCCTCGATCGCATCTCCTTCTTTGGATATTTCAATTTCTTCATTGTAGATCAATTCACCCTGTATATTCATGACTCCGATTTCACTCTTCTTACGCGTGATGGATACTCCGATCGCAAAACGACTTTCCGGGCGAATCATGAGCAGAACGGGTTTCCTGCCGATACTTATACTTTCTGTCACTGTCTCACACAAAATGCCTTCTTCAATCAGATCATCTACAATGATACCGATTGCCGCTTTACTTAATCCTGTTCTTCTGGCTGCTTCTGCTCTGGATATGTTCTCCTGTCGAAGTATGTTCAACAATAATTTTTGATTCAACTGACGCATATCAACTGAATTTGTTCCGTTCTTTTTCATAATTTCATCCTCACATTAAAATACTTGTTCCTTTATGTTTATTATTATAATATCACTAAACTAGTTTGTCAAATGTTTTTACTAATTAGTAAATCTATTTTATAATTGTAGCCACAAAAAACACCGGACCGGTTTTCCCGATCCAGTGCTTTAACAAACATACTATTGATCAATCCAGTGTAAACCCGGCCACAACATCTTCCAGGCTGTCGGCCATTTCCCTGTTCTCTTCTGCCTGGTTCTGGATCTCAACTGCTATTTCTTCTGTCCTTTCGCTCTTCCTGACAATTTCATTGATCGCCATGTTGTTCTGGCCGGACAGGTTTTTCACATCCATGACGTTGTCGAAGATCTGCGATATGGATGTCTGGAGTCCTCTGACAAAGTCGCTCAGCTTCTCGATATCGTTCTTGATCGCTTCCACTGAGGAGCTGTAATCATTGGATTTCTCGGCGAAATCTCCGAAACTTTCCAATACCTCTCCTTCCATATACTTTAAGATCGTTGACATACACTGGTTCACTTCGCCGATGCTGTCATTGGATGCTTCACACACTTTCTGAATATGTTCCGCGGTTTCCTTGGAAGTCTCCGCCAGCTTGCTGATCTCACCCGCCACTACGGCAAAGCCTCTGCCCATCTCACCGGATCTTGCCGCCTCTATGGCCGCATTGATGGACAAAAGGTTCGTCTGGTTGGCAATATCCAGAATAGCCGATGCCATGCCGTTGATCTGAGACAGGCTGTTCAAATTCTCCAGCGCAGCCCGCACGGAATCCTTCGTCGTCACAAGCTGTTTACTCGTATTCTGCAGCGATGCATTCGCACTCTCCCGCATCTGCTTCGCATCTTCCATGATATCGTCACTGAATTTGGAACTGCTGCGCAGGCTGTCCGCCACATCGCCGATACTGCTGCGCATATTGATGATCTCGCCGTTGATACTCTCGATCGCATTATTAACATGATCGAGGCTGGCGGAAAGCTGCTGTGTCGTACACATATTGTTGGTCACGCACTCCACCAGTTCCGTGGACGTTCCCCGCAGGGAGATCGCTTTCTCATTCAGCTTCGTACAGCACACCCGAAGCGTACCCAAAATATGATTCAGCGACTTGATCACCTTGTCGGAAGCCGTAGCCATCTCGCCCAGGTCATCGTTTCTGTCCGCATACTTGTGCACTTCTCCCCTGTCTCTGATATCACAGTTTGCAATCTGGAGCAGCGAACTTGTGATCGGCGACAACGGCTTCATAAAGCGCGAAATTACAAGGTAAGACAATATCATCAGAAAAGCAAGCCCGCCAATACAAAGCGTCAAAAGCTCAAATCTTGCCACATTGGCCGTGGCAAAAATCTCATCCGCGCTGTCCGTCAACAGGAAAATCCAGCCTCTGTCGGCAAAATAATGATACGCCGCAATGCTGTCTTCCCCGGCATTCGTATATTCCACATATTCCGTTGCCTGGCTGCTGCCCTGTTTTACCTGACTGATGATATCGAGGACATACTCCTCATCCGCCTTCGCACCGAGCTTTGCATCATCCTCATGGAAAATATATTCTCCGGTCTCTGTATTGATCAGATAGTAACGTGCATTGTCAAGTCCGGCTGTCGGCAGATTATTCAGCTCTTCCCGCAGTCCGGAAATAAAGATTCCCGCACCCACCAGACCGATGGGTTTACCTGTTTCATCCAGACAGGCACGATACATGGATACGATCTGTTTCCCGCTTGCCGGTGAAAAGATAAATCCGGCATTATAGACCCCGTCCGCCTCCAGCATGGCATCCTGCAGCTGCTTTAAGGGATCGCCCTCTCTCGTCGTGATACCGACCACATCTTTGTTCGTATGGGCAAGCACATGCGTATCCCATTCACTGGCATAGATGCCTTCCAGCCGGTCAATATCACCGCTGAACTTCTCGGTGTATTTCTGCGCCGCGGCAGCTGCCGACGAATCCGTCGGATGTAAAAGAAGATCTGTAATCTCGCCTGCCCTGCTGTATGCGGTCAGATGACTCTCCGCCTCCCGCACATAACTCTCTATGATCTGCGACCTGTCGTCTACGATCGTCTTCATACTGTCGATCGTATTGCTGCGGATATTGCCGGTGATCGTTCTACTCATGAAAATATACAGCACTGCGAATATAACAATCTGAAGTGCCATGATACATGATGTTATTCTGTAAGCAACTTTCTTTTTCTGTCTCATCATTTCAATCTCCTTCAAAAAACCCCTTACTCTTTATTCTATTTTAAAGCCGGTGCATCACTTCATTGCCGCCTGCACCGAAATAATCATGTAAGATCTTATACTCCTTATAAAGCCTGTTATATGCCTCCACATGTTCCGGAATCGGTTCAAATTTTATCTCCCCGGTCCTGCCCATCGTGCGCGCCGCCTCATTGACCGTCCCATGACCGCCTGCCTGAATGCCTGCTGCCACCGCCGCATAGACAGCCGCGCCAAAAGCCGAACCCTGGTCCGTAGAACCGGTAAGGATCGTCTTGCCCAGCACATCCGCATAGATCTGCATCATAAAAGGATTCTTACCCACGATACCGCCGCAGGCATAAAGCTCCCTCGCCGTGACGCCGCGATTTGCAAATTCTTCGAAGATGGCCCGCATACCGAAAGCCGTCGCCTCCAGAAGCGCCCGGTAGATTTCTTCCGGCTTCGTCCGCAGCTTCAAACCAAGTATCATACCGGAGAGGTTCGCATCCGCCAGACAGGAACGATTGCCGTTCCACCAGTCCAGCGCGACCAGCCCGCTTTCTCCCGGCAAAAGCCGTGACGCCTTCTCGCTGAGCAGCGTATGTAGTGAGATACCCCGCCCGGCGGCCTCCCTCTCGTAACTGCCCGGCACGCAGTTGTTCACAAACCACTCAAACAGATCCCCGACGGCGCTCTGCCCCGCCTCGTAGGCATACAGCCCCGGAAGCACGGCATTCCTGACACAGCCGGAAATACCTTTTATATAGGATAACTTCTCGGAACACAACAGCATACAGCAGGACGTCCCCAATATCATCAGCGCCTGATCCGGCCCGTCGATACCGGCGGAAGGCACTGCCACATGGGCGTCGATCAGGGAAGCCGCCACCGCTGTTCCCGCTTTCAGCCCCAGTCTGCCGGCGGCCTCCTCTGTCAGCCTGCCCGCACACTCGCCGACCTGCACCTCTCTCCCTTTGAGCTTTTCTTCCAGGGAAAAAAGAAGCGGATGCAGCATTCCCAGAAATTCCTTAGCAGGATAGCCGTCTTCCTCGTTCCACAAAAGTTTGTATCCTGCATGACACATACAGCGTGTCACTTCTCCGGTCAGCAGATAGACAAGATAATCGCTGACCTCCATGAAATTGTCCGTGGCCTCATATACTTCCGGCGCTTTCCCGGCAATCTCCACAAGTTTGGGCAGCATCCACTCCGCATTCACCTTACCGCCGCAGCGCATCAGGAATTTCTCCCCGCGCTCTTTGGCCAGCGCCGTGATGCGGTCCGCCTCTGCCTGCGCGCCGTGATGCTTCCACAGCTTCAACTGCGCATGAGGATTCTCTGCAAACTGCTCTGTCTTGCCAAGCGGCCGACCATCCTGCATAAGCGGCAGAAAAGTGGAAGAAGTGGCGTCAATACCGATGCCGATCACATCATCCGGCCGACAGCCCGCTTTCTCCACCACTTCACGAATCGTGTGATACATGGCCTCAACATAATCATCAATCTCCTGCAGGGCGTAATCCGCAGGCAGCTTTTCCTCCGCGCAGCCCGGGCCGGCTCCGCCGCTTTCGCCGGTCGTTCCGGAAGAAACAGACAGCGTAGTCAGAATCCCGTGCGGATATGGATAGATACTCTCGGCAATTACCTCACCGCTGTGCACGCAGACCAGTACCGCTCTCGCCGAAAGAGTGCCGTAATCCAATCCGATCACGTATTTAGTTTGCTCCGTTTTGCAGATCGTCTCCACAATACTCTCCATTTCTGCATTTGAAAATTTGTTATGCCGTTTACGATTTCGCCTGCGGACAATACTTTTCCACGAGTCTGTCTGCTTCCTCATCCAGCCTGCCAATATCCCACATCAACTGCAGGATCGTATAACGGTCGCGCAGCTCTTTGCCGTAGCGGATACTGTCATGGACATATTCCCGTGGAATGCCGACGTCAGCGGGTATCTTCGCCGCACCCATATCCGCCAGCACCTGATATATTTCAGATGCCTTCGGCGCCGTCCCGGCAAGCGCCTGGATCTGATCCCATTTCTCCTCGATGGCAGTAAGACGCTTCCGTAATCCCTCCGGATCATTTTTCCCGGATTTCTTCTCCAGCTCAATGATCCCTTCCGCACCGTCCCGGTAGCAGCGGCGCATTTCCTGCTCCCAGTCTTCCACGGAAGGACGACCGGAAATATTCTCACGGATCGCGGCGAAATCCGGACGCTCCATCTCTGCCAGCCTGTTATACAATTCCAGCATCAACACCGTGCCGATTCCCACCTTCGTGCCGTGCAGTACCGCCGGAATACCGTCGAAAAGGAACTGCATCTCCCAATAATGCGACTGATGATGCTCCGCACCGGAAGCCGGACGGGAATTTTCCGAAAAGTCCATGGCAATGCCGGAAAGCACCAGGGCCTCCGTAAGCACCGATACGGCTTGGCTGTCATGAGAGGCAAGCCCTTTCGTGCTCTCCATCGTCTGGTCCACCGCCGTCCGCATGATATCGGCAATGGTGTCACAGTAATATTCATCATTTACATAATGGGAAAGCTTCCAGTCAAGCAGACAGTTATATTTACCGAGAATATCCGCCGCACCCGCCGCCAGCATCTTAAGCGGTGCGTTCGTCATGATCTCCGGATCACAGATGAGCGCCAGAGGCTCCTGTGCCGGAAACGTGATCTTCATATTGTGAAAGATCAGGGGCGCTACTCCGCTCACCAGACCATCCATCGAAGGCGCCGTCGCCACCAGCATGAAAGGCCGTCCGGTAATGTAACTGAAATAGCGGCCGAGATCATTGATCGTACCGGTTCCGATGGAAATGATAAGGTCGGCTTCCCTGTCATTGGCCATGGCGATACTGCCAAGGGCATGTTCGTCGGCTGCCAGATCTCCGTTCTCAGGACTCCTGAGCACATGGGAAGCGTAACGGATACCGGCTTTTTGCAGCACTTCTTCCGTCTGTTTCCCGGCAATCTCATGTGTATGCGTGTCGGAGATCAGATATGGTCTTGCATATCCCAGCTGCCCCAGAAGAGCCGGCAGCTTTGCAATGGCGCCCGGTTCAAACAGATAGTGTGCGAACAGTGATTTATGCGTCCGCCCGCAGCTGCATGAAAAACTGCAGTTTAAATATGGTTCTATTGATCGACTCTGCATTTTATTCCTCTGTTTCCTTTCTTTTCATCCTTTTCTCCATTGAATTTATTCAATTTTTATCCCTTATCTATTATACCTGCGTAAATTGGAATGTTCAATCATAATTTCCTATCCTTTTCGCCGGATCAGCGTCCCCCGCACATCGAGAATGTTCCCCGCGCATCTTCTGGAAAAAAGAATTTCCCCTTCACCCTGTATTTCGATTGGTTCCTCACCACAGTTCAGCAAAACTTCTATCTGTTTGCCTGTCTGATCCAGTTTAATGTATTCTACACACCGTTTCTGAGAATACCTGCGCGGAAAGTCAAAGTACAGGCTTCTGCAGGCATCTTCCTGCATACGCAGATGGATCAGCGATCTCACCAATGCGATCCTCTCCTGATTCTCATCAGAATCAATCTCGTCCCACGGCATACATCTTCTGCAATCCGGATCGTGAGCTCCCTCCAGGGCGATCTCCGTTCCATAATAAATACACGGACTGCCCGGCATGGTGAATAAGACTGCAAGCTGCTGGTAAAAAATATCCAGATCGCGGCACTTGTTCATCAGTCTTTCCGTATCGTGAGAATCCAGCAAATTGAAAATCACATTATTGTTTTGCTGCATGTACATAGTATAACACCGATTTACCATATACTCAAATTCATCTTTCTCCATTGTCCTGTCCAGAAAGAAATCATGTATCCCACTCGTCAGCGGATAATTCATGACCGAGTCATATTCATCTCCCTGCAGCCACTGACTGGCATCATGCCAGATCTCACCCAACAGATAAAGGTCCGGTTTGATACTCCGCAAATGTCTTCTGAGCTCCTTCAGGAAACAATGGGATATCTCATTTCCCACATCAAACCGGATTCCGTCAATATCAAATTCCCGGATCCATTTCTCACAGACCTGACAAAGATACCGGATCACCTCCGGATTGTTTGTATTCAGCTTGGGCATTCGGTCCGTAAAAGCAAAAGAATAAAATCTCCCGTCCCTCGTATCGCCGTGCTTCTCAACGGTATCCCAATCCTGTATCATAAACCAGTCGGCGTATCGGGACTTACTCCTCTTCTCCACCACGTCCTTCCATGGACCGAAATTTATGCCGCAGTGATTAAAAACGGCATCTACCATAATACGGATCCCCAGTGCATGTGCTTCCTTTACCAGTTGGGTAAATTCCTCATTGGTCCCAAAGTGCGGATCGATTTTTGTGTAATCCCTTGTGTCGTATTTGTGAGTGGATTCCGCCTCCATGACAGGGTTTAAATAAATACCCGAAATTCCAAGATCATGCAGATAGGGAAGTTTCTGCCGGATCCCTTCCAGATTTCCCCCGAATCTCTCTTTGTTGGAAACAGGTCCCGTCCTCCATTTTTCGATATCGGCACCGTTTTTCTCAGGCGTTCCGTTGCAAAACCGGTCCGGAAAAATCTGATACCAGACCGTATCATTGACCCAGTCCGGGGTCTTGTTTACATCGGCAGGATTCATCCACGGCACGACAAAACACTGCAGCATCCTGCCCGTCATACCGATCTGCTGCTCGGTCAGAAATCCATTTTCGAAATAATACCAGGTTTCCTCCTCTGTATGAAGTTCAAAATAATATTTGCACCGCTTGAACTTCGGCTTTAATGTCGTTGTCCACCACAGATGGTGGTGCAGACGCTTCTTATAGAAAACCTCTTCTTTTTTTCCTTTCCACTGTTCTTTTCCGCCGAGAATACCCCATTCAAACGGATCGCCGTAATATATAAAAACACGCTTCACATCATATCCTGTCTTTAAGTTTACGATCAATTCATCCTCGTTTAAAGGGTAACTCATCTGTTCTGATGTTTTATGATATACACTTGTAAATTCCATCACTTTCTCCTTTCATTCTCCGTTGGACTTTAGTCTTATTGTTTTTTCCCCAACAGCAGCATGCCGACAGGTTCCACGACAGCCGTATCTTCCGTCCTGACCGGATCCTGCCACAAAAAGCTGTCGCTTTCGCTGGCCAACATCTCCCATTCCCCGGCCGGAAGTTTTATCTCCTGCGCATGATGTGTACTGTTATAAATAACACATAAAGTTTCCCACCGGCACGGGTATCCTTCACCGACGTTATCAACAGTAACTCCCACAACACCCCTGCCTTTTATATATGTTTTAATCCTGTCCGGTGCATTGCATGTCTTATCAAAAAGACCCGGCAGCCGATCCCTGAGCAGGATCAGGCCCCTGTAGTAATCTGCCATCTCCTGCTCTTCCCAGGCTCTTGCCCAATCCAGCCGGTTGATCGAGATATCCGCGTTATATGAATTATCCAACCCGTTTTTGGTGCGCAGAAATTCTTCACCTGACAGAAAAAAAATCCTGCCAAGACAGGTCATATAGATCCCCACTGCCAGACGATACTGCCGTCTTCTTAACTTTTCATCCCTGGTCGTCTCCTGTAATTTATCCCACAGGGTCTGATTATCATGACACGATAGATAGCTTATGATCTGTGAGGGTGCCTTCACGATTTTTTTCTTTTTGCTCCCCCATGCTCTTATGCTACTTAAAACAGCATCCTCCAGCCCTTTTCCACCATTGACAAATCCCGGCTTATTTTTTATGAACACGCAGCCTCTTATCGAATCTCTTATATGATCGCTGAACATGCCAATATTTTCATCCAGCAGACCGATATTTTTGCTTAACACCTGAACACGCTTATCTTCCATGGCTGTCTCTGCTGCCGTCCATGGCTCCCCATATATTAACTTCTCCCCTTTTCCATAGCGAACGTCCAACTCATGTCTTATTTCATTCATCAGGTCAACGTCCAATAATCCCATCAGATCAAATCGGAAACCGTCTATATGATATTCATCCACCCAATACAGGACGGACTCCAAAATATATTTTGAACACATGGGACGCTCACTGGCGACATCATTGCCGCACGCGGATCCATTAGAGACCGTGCCATCATCATGGACCCGATAATAATACCAGGGAGCAGTTTTCTGAAAACAGTTCTCCAAAGAAAAGGTATGATTATAGACCACATCCATAATGACGCGAAATCCCTCTCTGTGAAGTGACTGCACAAGTTCTTTAAACTCTTTGATCCTGATTTCTCCATGATATGGATCGGATGAATAGGAACCCTCCGGTATGTTATAATTTACAGGATCATATCCCCAGTTAAATTGATCGCCCGGCTCCCTTTCATCCACCGAACCGAAATCGTAAACCGGCATCAGCTGAACATGTGTGACACCCAGTCTTTTCAGCCATCCAATCCCGGTGGCATGTTCGCCGTCATTATATAATGTGGTCGCCGGACATTGAAATGCACTGTACCTGCCCCTGCATTCCTCGGGAAATCCTCCCGCCTTATCCCATGAGAATTCTTTCACATGCAGTTCATAGATGAATTCTTCGTTTCCGGCGGCCGGAGCCGTATCGTTTTCCCAATCCACGGGATCCGTTTTTTTCAGGTCGATCACCATGCTGCGCTTTCCGTTAACGCCGCATGCTCTGGCATAGGGATCATATGTGAGATACGTTTCCTCTTCGATCTGTATTGAAAAATCATAATAGACACCGTGCAGATCTCCCGGAACCTGGCAGAACCAGACGCCCGGATCACTCTCAGCCATTGGATGAACCTCATAAGACGGCACATCATATCCATCCTGATATAAATGCAAACTCACTTCCTTCGCCGCAGGACTCCAGAGTTTGAAAACCGTCTTTTCTTCTGTCCATACAGCACCCAGATCATTTCCCGCATACTCATATTTCTTTTTAAATTCTGCACTTGCGTAATACTCTTTCCACTGCTTTTTAGACTTTTTCATTGCTCCTCCATGCTGTATGATTGATAAAGTTATAGCGATAATATACCTTGTCAGTATAAAAGTAACCTGTACCCTTATTGAACATAACATGTATATTATCGCCAGTGTTATAAATTTATTTACCTGTACTTACATGACTGAACTTACATATGTTTCTGCTCGATCGCGGCAAATACTCTCAGCAATTCGCCAACACTCCATGCCTGTGCAAAACAGCCTTTGGAAACACCCTGATCGTCCCCGTCATATATTTCTGCAATATGGCCGACACAGCCTTCGCGCAGGGCGGCTTCGATCAATCCGAGCTGTCTTCTTACGGTATTTTTTGCATCTTCGCTGAATCCGTGCACTTTCAAATACGCCAGATAGTATCCGCCCAGCGGGAAGCCCCAGACGGTTCCCTGATGATAGGCCGTATCTCTTGCCCATAACGTCCCGCCGTAAAATGGATGATATTCTTCATCTGACGGGCTTAAAGAACGCAGGCCGTAAGGCGTGTAAAGTTTTTCGAATACCTTATCTACAACTTTTAACTCCTGTTCCGCACTCAACATACCGAAGGCAACCGATACCGCCCATATCTGATTACATCTTACCTGATCATCCGCCTTTGTTCCTGAAACTACATCTTTCAGGCACTCTTCCTTTTCGTTCCAGAACTGCCTAAGGAAGGACTGTCTGACCTTTTCCGCCAGTTTTCCATAGTCGTACACTTCTTCATTTAATAATTTGGAAAACCGCTCCATGATACACAGATCATTGTACCAGTATGCATTGATTTCAACCGGTTTCCCGTGTCTGGGTGTCGGAAGAACATCGCCGATCCTCACATCCATCCATGTCACCTGTTCGAATCCCGAACCGGCCGAGATCAACCCGTCTTCCTCCATCCTGATATGGAAATCCGTACCCTGCATATACCATTTCACAATATCCTTCATCACCGGAAATGCTTCCCTGACAAACGCCAGATCATCAGATGCATGATAATATTCATACACAGAAGAAATAAAAAGCAGTGAAGCATCTACCGTATTATAATACGGCTGGATATCTCCCTCCGGAAATATATTGGGCATGATCCCGTTTTTGCAGTACTTCATAAAGGTGCGGAAGATATTTTTGGCATCTTCAAATCTTCTCGTAGAGATACAGCAGCCTCCCAAAGCGATCATGGTATCTCTTCCCCAATCCTCGAAAAAGGGATATCCCGCGAGGATCGTCTTTCCGCCTGTAGACTCTCTGTCAGAAATATACTGGTCAGCACTCTTTACCAGTTCTTTACCGATTTCATCTTGAATACCCGAGTTGTCTATAAGCCGCATGAGCCGCTCTTTTTCATGGCTTATCATATCATCAATATCGTCAAATCTGTTCTCCATACTGTAAATGATATAATATACGTCTTCATGCTTTGCTTCAACAACAAACGAATGCTGATGATTATGCGCAACGACGCCAACACTTCTTCTGTCGTCCTTTGCATCGTCTGCAAAATACAGATCGTCTATGTATGCCGTCTTGTAAAATGCAGTTTTACCATTCGTCTTATAATATAAGATAAGCCCCTTACTTTCCACAAATGTTTCGGTCGCTTTGAATTCCTGCTGTTCTGACAGTTTTTCGCCTTTTCTTACGAATTGTAAGTATGGTTTCGCATTTACCGTAATCTGTCTGTTCGTGCGGTTCTTGATCTCATATTGAATGCCGACTGCATTGCGACCGTACTGCATAACGACCGTCTTTATGATCTCCACACCGCCAACTTGATACGTCCATACAGGCAGCATGTCAAACCGGAATTCACTCAGATGTTTAAATCCATTTTGATTCTTTGTACAGGTAACGTACTCCTGACTTGACAGATCGATTCTTTCCGTACCGATCTGCAGCGTCTCATCGAGTTTTGTTATCATATGGTATCTGTTATTCGGAGCTTTCAAACACGGCATAAATAATGCGTGATCATTTCTCGCATTGGAACCGATGATCGTCATGGACGAAAATCCGCCTTTTCCGTTGGCCAGCAGATAGCAGGACTCCTGCCCTCTCTGCATTGTCTTAAAATCACTTTTTCCAAACACAAATTTCATGCAAACACCTCTGATTCCTTACTCTTTAACAGATCCGACCACGATACCTGACACGAAATACTTCTGCATAAACGGATAGATCAACAACAGCGGAATGGTAGAAACCACAATCTTTGCCGAGTTCAGCGTTCTGTTGGAAATCCGCGCAAGCTGCTCAAGTTTGTTGGGATCGGTCACTTCGGTAATATCAACATTTAACTGTTGAATGTAGGTCTGTAAGGGATAATTTGCCGTATCGGTAATGTACACCAAAGCCGAAAAATAGTCATTCCAGTGTCCTACGATCGTGAACAGCGTAACAGCTGCCAGGGTAGGCTTTACCACCGGTAAAAACACTTTCAACATGATCACCCACTGAGATGCTCCGTCGATCATGGCCGCCTCTTCCAATGATTTCGGCACGCCACGAAAAGCATTCATCAGCAGAATAACATTCCCCAGCGGTACCGCTCCCGGCAGGATCAGCGCCCAGATCGTATTTGTCAGATTCAGGGAATTCACAACCATAAAGGTAGGGATCAATCCGCCCGAAAACAGCATGGCAAACAAAACGAAAGACATATACACCTTCTGTTTGTTAAAAAAGCTTGGACTCTTGGACAGCGGATAAGCCGTCAAAACAAGCAACGAGATATTGATGGCCAATCCCAGCACCACCCGCAGTACGGAAATCATAAAGGAGCGCCAGAACTGCATATCTCCCAATATCTCCTGATAGGAACTTAAATTAAAGCCAATCGGCAGGATTTTCACCAGGTTGGCCGATACCGCGGCGTTGTCACTGAGCGATATGGCAACTATATTCATCAAAGGCATCAAACAGGATAATGCCAGCACTCCTACTATAATCCATATGATAATATCAGCAACGATACCACCTGGACCTCTCTTCTCAATCATTTCAACCCCTCCTAAAAGATCCTGTAATCTGTCAGTTTCTTCGCAATCTTATTAGCTGATAACATCAAAATGATTCCCACGATCGAACGCAGTAACCCTACCGCCGTACCAAGGCTGTACTGTCTTTCGACCAGGCCGACACGGTACACCCATGTGTCGATAATGTCTGAGGTCTCCATTACCAGAGGATTATATAAGTTGAATATCTGGTCAAATCCGGCATTCAGCACATTCGGAAGATTCATAATGGTCACAAGCATGATGGTCGGCAAAATTCCGGGCAAAGTAATATGCCATATCCGCTTAAAGCGGTTTGCACCGTCGATCGCAGCCGCTTCATATAATCCCGGGTCAATTCCCGATAAAGCGGCCAGATAAATGATCGCTCCGTATCCGAATCCTTTCCAGACATCTGTTACGACCAAAACAGAGCGGAACCATTTATTACTCGCCATAAATAAAATCGGTTCGATCCCAAACGCCCCAAGCACCGCATTGATCGGTCCGTCGTACGCAAAAATATTAACAACAACCGTTGCTAAAATAACCCAGGAAAGAAAGTTCGGCAGGTATACGATCGTCTGTATGCTTCTCTTCATGAATTTATTTTTGATCTCATTCAGCAGCAGTGCGAATATGATCGTCACAAAGGTACTCAGAATGATCTTACTGACCGCGATCGTGATCGTGTTAATAAAAATCTGTTTGCTGTCCGGCATCTGGAACATGAATTTAAAGTTATCCATGCCCACCCAGGGGGATTTTAAAATCCCCCTGGCCGGCATATAATTCTGAAATGCCATGACAATTCCAAACATTGGTATAAACGAGAATATTATGAGTAAGATCATACCCGGGAGCATCATAAGATGCAAAGCCATCTGGTCTTTTTTACGCTTCATGTCTATTGCTCCTTCTTATTTTTTGATAGCCTGATTTACTTCTTCGGTGATCTGTTCACCGCCTGTCTTATTCCACGTTTCCACAAATTCGTCAAAATAATCTACCGGTTTCTCACCTGTTATGATTTTCAACAGCATCTCCTGTTCCATCTTCTCCAGGGTAGGCCACTTCAATGCCATAGACTGTGTACTACCGAAGAAAACAGGCATCACTCTGTTCACTTCCGTCTCGGCGACAAGGCTTGCACATAACATGGAATTATAAGAAGCCCATCCGGACGATGTAGATTCTTCTCCGTTTTCAAGACTTTCCAGATATTTCTTACTGTTCAAATAGGTAGTCAGGTCATTCCGGTTCAACTGACTGATATCTCCGCTCTCTAATGCATCGACAACCAGCTTACTGCTTCTTGGGAATCCGTCATAATAATCAATATTTGTCGCAAGGATCGATCCGCCTGCATTCAGCTCACCATAATCGGTCAGTTCCTTATAAGCTTCCTCATCTTTCTCCTGATAACGTGAATAATCAAACTGCATACTTGCTATTTTCATTACCAGCTCCGGATGTTCGAATTCCTTTCTCACTACAACATAACTGCTGTTGGGATTGCCTGAGAACATCGTAACTTTCCCGTCGGAACCAACCGGGCAGATGTAAGGTACCCACTCCGCCTCTTTATTTAAGGACATGCTGTCAGCCACTTCCCATGCACCCCACCAGTTACCGAAAAAGGCTCCGCTCTTCCCGCTGTTGAGAAGACCTTTTCTGTCGTCACCGGTTCTGGTAACAAACTGCTTATCGATCAATCCCTCACTGTACATTTTGGACAGCTGTTCCAGCGCTTCTTTCATTTCAGGCTGCACGGATCCATAAACGGCATTGCCGCTTCCGTCATCAATCCACTGCTTCGGGTATGCACCGTAAAGAGTGAAGATATTGTTCGGCATGTAACTTCCGCCGGAATTGCCGGCTATCTCCGGATCGATCACCAGACCGGCCGTCTGCCCTTCACCGTTTCCGCCGGGATCCTGTACCAAAAACTGCTGCAGAATATTGTAAATGTCTTCCATTGTCTTCGGTTCTTCAAGATTGCACTTGTCCATCCAGTCTTTTCTCAACCATAAGATCCCCGGTCCGTGTGAGATTTCCGTTGTCGGTAATCCCATCAGTTTTCCGTCAAAAGTTGCCGTCTCCAGACATACTCCGTCATAGGAATCATAGATTTCCTTGATCTTGTCGCTGGCGCAGTTTTCATATACCTCTGTAAGGTCTGCGATCAGGTCGTTTTCATAAAGCTGCTTTAAGGTAGCATAATCTCCCACCACCATGATATCCGGTATTTCTCCGCTGACGATGGCCATAGACACCTTCTGCTCATAGTCGTCACCGTCATTTGCTTCGAACAGATTCTCATTCTGAATATTCAGTTTTTCTTTTAAATATCGAGTCCATGCATTGTTTACGTCATCATCGCCCTCGTATTCCGTTCCGTCCAGCACATCAAAATTTGTCGCCGTCTTTCCTAATGTGTAGACTACGGTTTCCGGATATTTACCGTAGGGCGTTGTCATGGCTTCCTGCCATGCAGGGTCCTCCAGGTCTACATTCGCCGTAGTTCCGCTCTCTTCCTTGCCACAACCTGCAAGAGACCCCAAAACCATTGCGCTCATCAGACACATGGCCAGCACTTTTTTGATTTTCATAATAATCTTCTCCTTCATCAAACATAATATTTCAGACAGCCAATAAAATTGTTATATCGTTTACTATGATTTTTTCATGAAAATATTTTCCGCGGTAGAAAAGATGTGTTTTAGCATTCATTGACTGCTCGAAACAGCTTATTCTTAAGAAAAGAATAATAAATTACGTTTCACACTAAATTTTTATCATCCTGCACAAAATATTTTGCAACATAAAAAACAAGGAGCCACGGCCATAAATTAACCGGCCCGGCTCCTGATGTTTACTCAGCTTCATTACAATTTTTTCCGTATTGCGCGGGAATTTTTACAGTCACTGTAGTCCCCTCATCCACGACACTTTCAATGGACATCCCGTATTCCTCTCCGAAAATGAGCTTGATTCTCTGATTGACATTTTTAAGTCCATACCCTCCCTGCGATTCTGTCTGCAATATAGTATTAAGTGATTCGGCGGGGATTCCGACTCCATTATCCTTGATAACAATATGGATATCATCGTTATTCCGCATTGCCGTAATGGTCAGTTTTCCCGGTCTTTCCATTTTTTCAAACCCATGGACAATGGCATTTTCGACCAGAGGCTGCAGGGTAAGATTTGGTATCAGGCAGTTTCCTATGATGTCTTCAATCTGGTATTCCACACTGAAACTGTCATTGTGCATGATCTGCTGAATCTGGAGATATGATTTTATATTCAGAATCTCCTGCATCACGATCGTTACACTGTTCCCTTTGTTCAATGTCGTTCTGTAAAAGTCGGACAGAAGCCGCGCCAGTTCACTGATCTCCGGAGCATCGATCCTCAACGCCCTCCAGTTGATCAGCGACAGAGAATTGTATAGAAAATGCGGGTTGATCTGTGCCTGCAGCGCCTTAAGTTCATAATCCTTTTTCTCAACGGTCGCTTTGTAATTCTTTTCGATCAAATCATTGATTTTTACGATCATTGCAGAGAAGCCCCGTATCAATTCGCCGATCTCGTCTTTCGAACTGCTTTCCACATTTACTACGAAAGCTCCCTCTTCCACCTCCGCCATATTTCTTTTCAGCTGGTAGATGCGAACCAGCATCTTCCTCGAAAACCAGATGCTGACAACAGATACCACCAGAAAACACGATAATATAATAATGATCACCGTTACAGAGAAAAGATAGGTGGACATGATGATCTCTTTATAGGAAGCACTCATGACCATCATCCAACTGGTTCCTTTAATATGGTCTTTAATGGAGATAAACTTATTATTGTCAATATATAATTCATTGAAAGATGGTATCTGATCTATCACCTCATGCACGTTCTGTGTATTGCCGTTATTGCTTACGATACCATTTTCCTCACTCCAGATAACTACGGAAATGTTCTGTGCGTCTACGCTCCTTAATATTTCCTCTATGGCCTCGACCTTGATCTGCATTACAATATAGCTTCTGTTCCGATCCGATATTGCGGAATCCAACATCGGATGCACACAGAAAATATAGCTACCGTCATAAAGCCAGCTCGTGGCAGTATCCGAAACCGCAGTATACCATTCAAAGCTCTTGATCTCATCAATCGGGCGAACCGTATTCCCATGGATCCCCATATTGGAATTTGTGAATAATGTAATGTATTCTACCCCCGGCACCAGGTTTTTGGTCGTAACAAACAGATCGTCAATAAAATTCAAACTCTCATATCTGTCATAATCACTCTCATAAATCATCTGATTCAGAGAAATCAGCTGCCGGTTAAAACATAAAGACCGAATAACATTATCATAGGTACTGATCCTGCTGTGCAGAACCTGCGATGTCTGGGCAAAAGTAGATTCAAGATACGTCATCTCTTTGTTGATCAGCATGGATCTGATCGTTTTATAACTGAATACACCAAGTACACTTAAGGGTATCAATGCAATGAAGATAAAAGCAGTGAGGATCTTATTTCTAAAACTCATGTCGTTGAAGAATCTGCTGATTTTTTCCATTAAATTTACCCCTTATTTTTTTCCGGCGATCCTGTATTCTTTCACATTATGCTGGCGGTATTTTTCAGGCGTCTTTCCGAAATGCTCTTTATAACTTTGACAAAAATATGATAAATTGTGATAGCCCACCTGTTCGCATATATCAATGATTTTCATATTGGTGTTGACGACAAGCTGTTCTGCTCTTTCCATGCGGACATTTTTGATATATTTGTTGATGCCAAATCCGGTGATCCTTTTAAAACGCGCGCACAAATAACTGGGTGACAGATATACCTTCTCCGCAAGACTGTACAGGTTAAGATCCTCCTGAAAATGTTTCTCAACATACTTTTTGACCAGATCTATATCATGCCAGACGTCATCGTTACTTTCTTCTCTCTTCTCAAATTCCTGCAGCGTATTCTGCAGGATACTTTTCAGCTCCAAAAGGTCCGTGCAGCGGTACAGCTTGTCTATGTATAAATTAATCTCACTCTCGGAACATTCGTCAAATTCTGTAATGATAGTATGGTATAATGTGGAGAAAACAAATTTGACGTATAATTGCGAGTAGTTGGTCTTATTTTGATACTTTTGAAAAAGCAGATCTATATACATATTTATTTTGTTAAAATCCTTGACACTGACTTCTTTTTTTATTTTATCCAGTATCAACGTATCGCTCGAAGACGGCGTATTCATTTCCTCCAACAGATCTTCCTCTTCGAAAATCCTGGTATAAGATGCGAAAAAGCGATATTCCATCAGCCTTTCCAACTGCGCAAATTTTTCCGCTAAACTGCTGCTCTCATTACCTTCGCTGCTCAAGGCAATATAGCATGTGTATCCCAATGCTCCTTCGATCTTATTGTGTAAATCTACCGCTATCTCATAGAAAGATTTCTGTATATCCTGTTCACTGCATTTAAACAGGAGCAGACACTGGCTCACATTCAGATTGAGATAATCAAATGCACATGGTATCACCTCACCGATCCAGTCTTCAAAAGGAAAAGATATGATATCAAAAAAACTCTGATCAAACTCAAGCAGGAAAAGTTTTGTATAGCATATATCAAAATTCTCCAACAATTTCGTATCGACTTCCGAAAGGCTGTCCGAATAATTCAATGCCTTATATAAAAGATGATTTTGTGCGTATCTCGCCGTCTTGGAATATAATTCGTGCTCAGATTCGTCATGCCTTACTTTCTCCATCACCCGCTTAAGAGCTTTTTCAAATTCCTCCACCCGGATAGGCTTTAATATATATTCCAATACCTCCAGATTGATCGCAGACTGCGCATATGCAAAATCGGCATAACCGCTGTAAATGATTATTTTCAGATCCGGCTTTTCCTTCTTTGCCAGTTTTATCAGCTCAAGCCCGTCCATCATAGGCATCCGAATATCCGTAAACAATATATCGACCTTATTCCTGACCAGATATTCCAGCGCCTGATTACCGTTATTTGCAAAAACCTTGTTTAACTGAAACCCCAATTTGTCAATTAAAAATGATATGCCCTCAAGTTCTTCTCTTTCATCATCTACAATAAGTATCGTAAGCATTTCTACCCTCCATTTTGACATAATGTTTGTTTAAAATGAACTTACCTTTCTTAGAAAAAGAGAAATCTGTCGTATCTTTTCAAATTGCTTGAGCGTCTTACTGCTTTTTTATCTTCATCCAGTGCTATGTTACTTTCATTTTATTTCGGTTTCAATAAGATTCTTAATTTGAGTCATAATTGGTGTATAAAAATCTATATCGAGTTTTGGTGTCGATAAGGAAACTATTAATGAGTATCTTATTTTATTATCGTACTTACCTAAATAACTCCGTTCCCTCCACCATCCAATAACCGGAAATACAGCAATATTTTTGCAATCGCACAAGTCAGCTGCTGCCAATTCACAGTAATCGGAATGTATTGATCCAACATCACGGTTATCAGAACCCAAATACCAACGTTTACTTCCGCTTGTACCCTCGCCCTTGTCTTTTTTATCATCCCCTCGCATTTTAACATTGATACGCTTCTTAAAATCTTCAATATTCTCGTTTGAGTTAATTACATCAAATCTTAATCCACACGAAGGATAACGATATTTATCTTTCCATCCAATTTCTCCAGGTCCAGGCTCTATAAAATACGATAAGGTTACTTTCAAAGTTACATTTACACTGCCAAGTGATTTCAAAACATCCGTGGGCCATGGTAAAGTATGAATATGCATTTCATTCATGCTGTTTTTATTATATGGCTGCAATTCACCTTGAATCACCATGTTAACACTATTATTCATACATTGAATAGCCTTTTTCAAATTAGGGATACCATAACCACAGGTTCTTAAAAGCCTACGACGCCCCTTAGTTTTGGTATCCTCTATACAAAATTGCTTTTTCATTTGTTCAGTCCAACTGGCAGAATGAATCACCAATGCTCGAACAGTTTCCGGCCACATATCGGGATATTCAGCTAATAACTGCGAACAAAACCATGCTGCTTGTGCTGATGCGGAGCTTGTTCCCCATATTGTTGAGAAATTTTTAATTAGCGGTCTATAATTTGTTGTCAGTAACGACAAATCAGGGCACTCCGAATAATCAATACCATTAGATGCTATATTCCCACCATCAAATAATACATCTGGCTTTATTGGCCATTTATTACTCCACAATTCGGAAGTAGAATTATATGGCGACATTCCTCCTGCTTCTCCTACAGGAGTATACCCCTTAAAATTACTATCTTTTATGTCTATATCATTTGAGTATGCTCCAACAGTAATGGCGTTCCATGCCTGTCCAGGGCTTTCAATACAATGCAATATATTAGCATCTGGAAATGGTACTTTTTCTAACTCATTTGGATATACGTTTCCTGCACTGACAACAAAAATTCTCCTAATATTTTCATCATCGGCACCAGATATAATGCTATCCACCGCTGCTGACCACGAAGTCGGGCTCCCATCAAACGTATTATACTCTGGTGAAGTCACTGCCATGCAAATAACCCTATGTACAAACGGATTAGCTATCTCAGCTAATGATACTGCCTGTTCTGTAATTGCACCATACAAATCAGGATCATTTCCACCAGTTGGTGGCAAGATCTTTACAGATTCAATTTTCTGTGGCACTTCTATTTTAGTTTTTCCTACCAATGCATCTTTTAAATTGTTAAAGAGGGCTATTCCAGCCATTTCTGTTCCATGACCTTGATGATCTCCAACTCCCCAAGCTGAGTTTACAGCTTGAACATGATCCAAATTTATCGCTTGCTGCAACAAAGGATGGGCTGCTGTCACTCCCGTATCCAACAAACATATAGCTACATCACTGTTTTTGTAAGCAGTTCGCTGAAGCAATTCATCTATCCATTCCTTTTGTTCACTATTAGATAATCCCTCAAAAAATGTGGTTGCCTCCTGTGCTCGTCGTATTTCTGCAATATATGGACATGTAGCTATTAAAAGCTTTAATTGCTCAGCATTAGCAAACACCATTTTTATAATACGTTCAGGAAAAATGATATGTTTGTCATCAATATGTATTTGAAATTCTGAACATATTGATAAAATATTTTCCTCCGCTTCTTTCCATACCTTAGAATTATTATTCTTAAAATCATATCTAAGCCAAATTTCACACCAAACCGGCACATCTCCTGGCATTGTTTCTGGCTTCCCAACCCAAAAAGAATCAAGCATGGCTATTTTGATATCTTCAATACTTCTAATTAAATCATTATTTTTAGGGCTTCCTTTTGACGTTTGCTCACTTGCATATGTTTCAACTTTTCTAAGAAAAAAACTTTCCTTTCCAGCCGGGATATATACAGTCGCTTTAACTACATCGTTTTCTTCATCCTCACGAACATTCAACAAGCGTATTCCGGATTTTCGATTTTCCAAACTTTTTATTGCTAAATCATGCCCTTTAGCACTAGAAAATTCAAGATATGTTCCTTCCTTATACCGAATTGCTGCAACCTGTTTTTGAGTCAATGAATTTGTATAACATTCTTGCAATTTTCTTTGTATAAATACTGAATGTGTTGCAACTGTACGTTTTGGATAATTTGTTCCTATTGGCTTTGATGTTGATGTATAAGGCATAGTTTCGACCGTTTGCGTCAGAAAAATATTCTTTTTTTCTATAGCCATTTCGATTATGCCTCCTTACATGAATATGCATTATGTCGCTCATTCAATAACATAATTATTATTTTATCGTTAATAAATTCATCATTTAAAATAGAATTTTTTATTGCGTCATCACAGACCCTTGCAAGTTCTGCATGACTTAGCCCATCAGCTGCTTTTACCACATCTTTTGGAATCGTAAAATTTTCATCATATGCTTTTAATTTGTATTCTAATAACCTTTTAATTTCCACATGCGTAGGTAACATATAGTGCAATACATCATCAAATCTTCTAAACAAGGCCTGATCCAGCAGTCTCTGGTTATTTGTTGCTGCTATAATGATACTCTCAGAACCATCTTGTTCTATAAACTGTAAAAATGAATTTAGTATTCTACGCATTTCCCCAACTTCATTGTCAAGACTTCTTTCTGCGCCTATGGCATCAAATTCGTCAAAAAGATATACACCCACATCTGATTCTATACTGTCAAATACCTGTCTTAACTTTGCACTTGTTTCTCCCATAAACTTTGTTACAAGTTTATCCATTTGTACCGTATATAAAGGAAGAGAAAGTTCAGATGCAATAATGGAAGCCGTTAATGTTTTTCCAGTTCCCGGATTTCCTTCTATTAATATTTTTCTTCTATTTGTTAAGCCATAAGATATAAGTTTATTTCTGTTTCTATATTCATTCAATATCCTCTGAATTTTATTAGTAATATCCTCTGAAACAATTAGCTCCGACAAATCATGGGAAGGCATTGATAATGAAAGCATGGGATTGGTGGATGTTAGTTGCACAATATTTGTTCTCTTACTCCCAACCCTGTCAATCTGTTTTTTTAGTTCACGTGCCAGATTATCGTGTCCAAGTCGAGCTTCATGTGCTGCAATCTGCAAAACAACAGTTTTAAATTTTTCATCGTTGCAATCCGCATAAGCTTTTACTAAGCTTTTCATCTGCTCCGCAGTAGCCATTTTATTCACCTCCCATAACCATACTTATTCAGTTTGTATTTGACTATTTATTCATCTTTTTGCTTTTCAGCATTTATTTTTTCACAATGAATACTGCTGTAAAAATGTACTTCCATATATCTCTCCGCAATTTCAGGTAGATGAGCCTCTATAGCATTTAAAATATCATTATGCTCTTTATAAGAGTCAAACACTCTCCATTCTCCAAAAGGCGGATATACATTAAAATACATTTGACTGTTCATCATTTTTTCAAGAACATTCACTACATATTCATTGTTTCCCATTTTTGCAATACACATATGAATTTTCCAATCTAATTCTGTTGTCAGCGATTTATTATCGCAATAGCAAATACGGATTTGTTCATTGATCTGTCTCGCCTCCGCAATCTGTTCAGCAGTGGCATATTCAGCGGCTTTTTTTGCAGATAACGCTTCAACATAAATACGTAGCTCCAAACTATCATAGAGATTTTTCTTACTAAAAAAAGCCACTTGAACGCCACGTTGCGGAGTATAAACCAAAAGCCCGTCATTTTGTAAAATACGAAAGGCTTCTCTGACCGGTGTACGACTTGCTGAAAACTCTTTGCATATCGCTGCTTCCCTTAATTTCATTCCGGGAAAATATTTACCCGTTGCGATTCCATTTCGAATGCCTTTGACAATCATACTAATGCCGGTTTCGCCTTTCTGGTTTTCTGATATATCATATTGCATTCATCATTTCCTTTCTCTTACATATTTGTATTTTCCTGTCAAACAATACGAATTTTCCATAGTTTTACTTTACCTTATCTTTTCTTTTTCATCAAGCTGCAATTTGATAAAAACAATTCAAGTATAATAATAAAATCAAATATCTCAAATTACCAACATAAGCAAAGAGTATGACTTATAAAAGCATACTCTCCACTTCAAATTCTCTTTAGGAATTATAAAATCTAAATAAAACAATTCTTATCTATTTCTATTCCCAACCCAGGCCTTTGTGGTACTAAAACACAACCATCCGATTCAAGTTCTAACGGCTCCCGGATATAAAACTGTTGGCTTTCTAAAGTAAAAAATGGCGGGTCATATGGCAATTCCACCCATGAACAGTTTGAAAACCCGGAAACAACCTGCAAGCAGGCAGCAAAGCTTAATGCAAATGCTCCAAGATAACAAATATGTGGCATAATCTGTTTGTCCATAAATTCACTGACAATACCAAGTTTATGAATTCCTGTAATACCTATATCTCCCAGAATCATATCTGGCTGAACGACATCATAGGAATCCATACTCGTGCGAAATTCATATATATTCGCACTATGTTCGCCACCCGCAATCAAAACATTTAAATTATCTGTTATCTTTCTTAAACTATCCAGCCTGAATCGACCCAAAGGCTCCTCTATAATAGTCACTCCCAAATCTTTCAATTGCCCGGACATATACTCTGCTACATCTCTACTCCACCAGTTATATCCTATAGAACGATTATTTTGGTTACAGTCCACAAATAATTTGATTTGAGGACAGGCATCCCTAACTGCTGTGATTACTTTTAAATCCTCCTTGTAATCTTGCCTATGTAAACGAAGTTTAACTGCACGAAATCCCGTCTCCCAAATCTCATGTACCTGTTCCACGTGTTCCCTGACACTGAGTAGTCGCGACGTAGCTGCATAAACAGGCATTCTATCCCGTCGTGCACCCAGCATCTTACAGACAGGAAGTCCTGCTGCTTTCCCCACAATATCCCATAATGCAATGTCATATCCTCCATAGGGAGCCTTACCAAGCGGACTTTCACGTCCATTCATGCAATCATGCCAAAACTGTTCTGTTTTTAAAGGATCAAAGCCGATTAGATAATCTTTTATAAATTCATCCGGCTTTCCCATGCAAGGACCATATCCTGCTATCCCTTCATCTGTAACAAGCTCTATGAGAAATACTTTAAAAGAACTGAATGGCTTCCCATCCGGTTCATACCATGCCGGCAAATACGAAGCCGGAAAATTTACCACTTTACTTTGTAACACATTTAATTCTGTTATTTTCATGTAAAATTCTCCTTTACTGTTTGATACCACTAACGGCGATACTTTCAACAATATATTTCTGAAAAAACAAAAAAATAAACATCAGTGGAAGAGCGCTTAATAACGCTACTGCCATACGTGGACCATAATATACGGTCTGTTGTGCCGAATTAAACATCGAAACTCCAACAGAGATAAGATATTTTTCTCTACTGCTAATAATGATTAATGGCCAAAGATAAGAGTTCCAATTATTTAATACCTGCAATATACATAATGTAGCAATCAAAGGACCGCAAAGCGGAAAAATAATACGGAAGAAAATTTTCCATTCACCAGCACCGTCAATCACAGCCGCTTCTCTTAAAGAATCCGGAATATCAGAAATAAACTGTCTTGCAAAATATATTCCATAAATGTAGGCAAAAGCTCCTAAAATGAGCGGCCAATACGTATTCACCATCCCCCATGAACGATACTGAAGAAACAACGGTATCATCTTAGATTCAAAAGGAATCATCATAACAACCAGCATAAACAAAAACCAAAACCTTTTAAACCAAAATTTCCCCTTTGCAAATGCATATCCGCACATCATAGAGCAAAATACAGACACTGCAGTATTACAGACTGTAACCAGGATTGTATTTAAATAGTATTTTCCAAGAGGTATTAGTTCCAATGCATATTGAAAGTTAAATAGCGACAGTTCTTTTGGCCATATAGTCGGCGGATCCGGCAATACATCCAGAACTGTGCGGTCAAACGCCAATACTACTGCCCACATAATTGGAAACATTATAAAAAGAAGTAATGTCAATAAAAAGAAACTGATCAGTATCTTTACTAACTTTCTTTTTTTCAACTTCTATCCCTCCTTTAATCGTTTTTAAAAAAACCTGTCAATCTCAAATTTACCAGTGTCACTCCAAATACAATAATAAACAAAATCATTGCACCGGCAGAAGACATACCATAATTTGGTGTTTCAAAACTATACTGATAGATATACATCAGAATTGTCTGAAGAGAACCTCCCGGCCGACCGGATGCACTATTATTGGAAAGTACATACAGATCAGTAAAACGGGAAAAACTCGCAATCAAATTAGTCGTCAATAAAAAAACAAAGGTTTTCGTCATTTGTGGCAATGTAATATATAACCATTTCTGCAATCCGTTACATCCATCCACTTCTGATGCTTCATAAATCTCTGCGGAAATAGATTGTAAACCTGCAAGCGAAATTAACATAGTATAACCTGACCCTCTCCAAATCGAAATTATAGTCGCACCGAATTTAGAATACATAGAATTACTCAGCCACCCAATTTCTATTGGTCTTTGTGCAATAAAAGATAAAAAGCTGTTTAAAATCCCTCCTTGTTCCTTTAGAACAACTTGAAAAAGCATGATTACACTTACACCAGTGATTACGTTTGGCATATAAAACCCAATGCGAAAGAAACTCTGAAGTTTTCCTTTACCCAGGCTATTGATTAGAGAAGCCAAAATGACTCCAATGGGAATGACACTAAGATCTAAAACAGCCAAAATGAACGTATTCAACACTGCCTTTCCAAAGCTGGAACTTGCAAGCAAAGTCTTATAATTCCTTAAACCGATGAATTTTTCTCCAACACCAACTATGGATACATCATAAAAGCTATACTTAATGCTGGTAAAAGTTGGAATATAGGTTAACAGGATTAAGCATATGATCGCGGGCAACAGGAACGAATACCAAACCAATTGTTTTTTTAATATAGGCTGCAACCGTTTGAACCGATACATTACTATACACCTCTCCCTTCAAATATGCGGCCGTCTGTTTCGCAACGAACGGCCGCTTCTGCATTATTTAAGGCTATCCCTATATTCTTCCAGTCCCTTTTGAATACTTTTTGCACATTCTTCGGCATTCGTATTTCCTGCAAACAGCTCTCCAAATGCATTGGCAAGCACACTGTTAGACGGACCGAAACTGGTATTCCAATACTCACAGGATGTATAACAAAAATCTGCCGGATACTTATCATAAATTTTTTTGATCGAATCCATATATGGACGATCCATGGCCAAATAGTTTGCAAAGCCTTCTCGATTATTTGGAACTGCATTTATCTCAATATACCACTGCTGAACTTCCGGATCTGTTACCATAAATTTAATAAACTCCCATGCTAAATCTTTTCTCTGACTTGTATTTGCAATTGCCAAATTCCAGTCACCTGAATGGGATGTATAGCTTGTCCCATCTTCTGTTAAAGGCAGAGGAAGATATACAAAACGATCTTCAACCCCGTTAACAACAGATTTATCATAAGCCCTCATTAAATCTTCTCCCATGTAGATTGCAACGTTGTTTTCTTTGGTTGCCATTTTTTCATTTCCGAGGCCTTCCAAATATCCCGGAGGTGTTAACTGTACAAACTGATTCAAAAAATCAATTGCTGCTATCGATTCAGGAGTATCAAAATGCAATTCTGTATCTGCCTTATTATCATGATAAACAAATCCCTCTATATTTCTTGCCCAATTAACTGCAATCAGATTTTTATAAATATTAGTATCATCTACTTTAAACGGATATATACCGTAACACGCCTCACCCGTTTTAGGATTTGTTCCCGTTAACTGTCTCGATATTTCCAGCAGACCGTCCCATGTCAAATCATCTGCAGCCGGTATCTCTACCCCGAAATCTTCAAAAAGCTGTTTATCAAGCATAAGAAGAACAGGAGAGATTGTTGCCGGTATTCCTGTAACAGCCATATATGCATAATTATCATCATACTTATGACGAACAGCTGTACCAAGGAATAGTTGCTCTACGATTTCTGAATCTTTTTCAATATAGTCGTTAAGATCCTCGGTCGCTTCCAGTACAACTGCTCCATGTAAAATTACATCTACTTCTCCTCCTGATACTGCAGTTTGTATCTTCGCCTGATAGGAATCCCACGGAATTGCTTCTACGGATACTTTAACATTAGGATACTTTTCTTCAAATAACTCTATTACTCTCGTATATCCTGGAAGAGTAAGGCCTGTAACCGGGTCCGTTGTTCCATCCGGACCTACTTCTGTAAATTTCCCTGGACCAAGTAACTTTAATTCACCGGAAAAATTTTCTTCATCTTCATTACTTTCCGCAACAGTTAACTGTTCGCTTTCTTTTGTGTTTTGGCCAGTATTAGCTTCTTTACTTGAACAGCCTGAGAAAAGCCCCACACACAATGACACTGTCAACAATAAAGCCCATCGTTTTTTCACCTTCAATTTTCCTCCTTGTCATTCATATTTTACTTTATGTTTCTCGTTCTCATATCCTTATCAATTCTAATTATGTATACATTTTATTTTGGTACTGAAACATGATTAATCATATTTCTATTATATTCTATAAAATATTACTTGTAAACAAGTATTTATTCATCTTTTTTACCAATTTAATCCTCTTGATTTTGTTGCTTTTTCTTCTTAATCTAAAAATTGTATACATTTTTTAATTTTATATACTTTTTTCAAATGATATCTTTCATTTTACTTGCTTCATATAACTTTCCGAAGTAATCTGTTTCCTTATAAAACTCTCCAAACAAAAAATCCTTGTAACGCCAATATTCTCAGGCAATACAAGGATTTTTGCAATTACAGTACGATTGCCGTCTCTTCCCCGTAAATCTCAAAGGGACCGCTGACGGGACAGATCGAGCGATGGGTTCCGTGATAATCTTCGTCAAAAGTGATCGGTGAACCGTCCGGATTCTCAAACAATTCTTCCGGCTCAAATGCCTCTCCCAGTACTTTTGTGGAGATCATTTCATTCTCGGATTTTTGCAGGTATTGATACAAGTTAGTGTGAAGTACGGTTTTCCCGTCTTCTTCCACGAGATGCAGTGTAATATGGTTCTCAGTATCTATTTTGTAATTTTTCTCTCCGTCATAGGGCTGAGCGCCATTAAAATATATATTACCACCGGAGTATACCGGCAGATGTTCATAGAATTTATCTCTCTGCTCACGGATCTCATAGTGATCCGCATAGAATTTTGCAAAGTATTCGTCGGCATCCGGGTATCCGTCATAAGGCTTCGTGCCCACAATATAATTCATCCTGTCCAGACTTTCTTCTTTTCTTGCTTTTGCATAATCTGTCAGAAGCTGACTGATCGGCTGCTGAACGAAAATATTGTTATAGAACCTCGCATCTCCATGGAGGATTGTCATAAATCCGGCAATCTCCGTCCTGTGCGGAACATGATACGGCGTATAACGCGGAGACGGGAAGACCTTACTTCCATTATCCGTGCCGTTTCCCACATAGACAAAAGAACCTGCGATCAGATTATGGACCATTGCCGTACCCTGGGTGCAAAAGCGCCCCGCAACCTCGGACAGAAAAATATTATTGTCCATCAGGGTCGGTCCGTGAGACACTTCAACAAAGATATCCTCTGCCACAGAAATATGCTCATTAAATTCCGTCCCTTCCGGCGGCATGTTACGGTAGAATAAATTCTGCGTCACACGGGTTCCCTGTGCCTGCCAGTCAAGCCATAATCCCCTACTGCAATGATGAAAGCGGTTCCTCCTGATGATCACATCAATAGCGGCATGCATTTTGATCCCGCCGATTTCCGCTCCGGCAAGCTCCTGTTTATTGTTGATATGATGAATCTCATTATCCTCAATAATGGAGAATACGCCTCCCAGATGTCCCACAATTCCAGTCTGTCCACAGTCGTGAATATTACAGCGCCTGACTATATGTGACCCGATCTTCTCTTTTGTCCATCCTTCTCTCTGTGCCTGACAGATGGCATCCCTCTCCGTCTGGGTTCCGGTTTTGGTCCGCTTGACGGTCCATTTGTTATCATTTTCGGGCTGCAGATATTTACCGAGCGAGATACCGCTGCATCTCGAATGCGAAATCTCACAATCTTCGATCACCCATCCTTTTGACCAGTGAGGTCCTACCATACCTTCCTGATAAGCGGTTGGCGGCGCCCACTGCGTAGCCGCTTTCGTAAATACAAAACCGGACACCGTGATGTAACCGATTCCTTCCTCGGAAGGATAGAAGCAGTTTCTTCTGACATTGATCTCCACAGTTTCATTATTTGGATCAAATTCTCCGAAATAAGCATAAATAACAGTCTCATTTCCTTCCTGTTCCGTATACCATTTATACAAAGAACCTTCCTGATCCCATGAACTCCTGTAAACGGCAGGGTTTAACACTTCCTCTAAAGTATCGGTCTCATACAGCTCCTTATCGTTCATATAAACTTCGCCGGTATGTATTTTCCTTACGGCATCGTACCAGTCTCCAAAAATCTCAACGGTATAAGGATTATAGTTTCCGAAAAGGCCATTAGGTATGTTTACCTTCCATACATTATCCCGATACCTCTTCCAGTTTTTTACTTCCTCCGCACCTGTTATGATCGCTTTATTTTTTACTTCGGAGCGGTATATGATCCTTTGTTCCGGTGTTCCGGCATGAACAGGGTCTACAGCTTCTCTGTATACACCCGGAGCGACAATGATCTCATCCCCCGGCTGCGCAAGCTTTGCCGCCTGCGCAACCGATTGAAAGGGATATTCTCTGCTGCCGTCTCCTCCCCTGGAATTCTTAGATACGTATATTTTCATAGCATTCCTCCACTCGTATATTTTTAAAGTGTGCTTTCTTACTCAGACAGCGCCTCCCAGATAATACCATCCTTTGACGTCAGCAATCCGAATGTGGTATGACTGTTCCCATCTTCTCCCATTAATATCATGACCCAGTATTCATCTTCCTTCCAGACATAAGGTGCACCGTATCTTGTAGACATCCAGCTCTGCTCCGGAATGGTTATCTTTCCTTTGTTACCCCAATGAATCAAATCTTTGGAAGTGATATAAGCCAGATGTTGACTTTTCAGTCCTTCGCTGTAGATCATGACCCACTCGTTGTTGTTTCGAAAAACAGTAACATTTTCCGCACCGTCCGGGCCGTCCTCACAGGTTCCGATCAGAGGACTGTCAACAGTGGTGATCGTCCATTCTTTCAGTTCCGGATCATCCGTATAGGCATGGCCTACCAGATTCGTAGCGCTCGCATAGTGTACTCTGTCCGTCCCCACGAAAAAGCAGTGCAGCCGTTCGCCCTCTGTCACAAAAGTAGGATCGATGACACGGTTTGCCTGATTCCAGGGAAGATGCACTGCTTCCTCCAGAAAGAAAACAGGTTTGGACCAGTTTTCCAGATCGTCGGATGTACTGTAACAGAGCATCGTCGGTACCTCAGGATATGACTGATAAGGTAAAATATATTTTCCCTTCCATCTGATCACATCGCCCGGAGAGGCAAAGCCCTTTGCCGATATATCACGGTCTTCTTCAAAGGTTACAAAATCCTTCGTGATCACATGCGCAATAGACCAGTTTTCCGGCTTCGTCCAGTCATTATTGGAATACCGGGAGTAAAACAGATGATATCCGTCGGCACTTTTCCATACGGATGGATCCCGCAGATTATCGGAACGCTTCCATATAGGATTGCTCAATTTTTTTAAGTCCATATCTTTCCTCCTGCTTCTGATTAGAAGTCTCTGTTCCTTATCTCATATAACGGTCATAGGCAGCCTGTTCCACGGCAAGAACTTCTTCGATACCCATGCTGTTAAGTGTCTCTACGAAATTATCGAAATTGTCCAGAGGTTCTTTTCCCATAATGAATTTATTTATCATCTCATCTTTATAGGTTTGAATCTCCGTATAAATACTGTTGATCACTTCCCGCTCTTCTTCGGTAAATGAAAGTGCAGGTATCGTGGGACGAATGTACTGTTCCATTTCATTTCGATAAGCTACATACTCCTCATCGAGAAGAGCATCTTCATAACCGATGTCCTGCTGATAAGCCCATTCTCTGTGTCCATAAACGTTCAACATGGATAAAATAGATCTTCCCTGTTCATCATTTGCGATCACATCCGTATACTTCGGCTTACCGTTTTCCATCGTATAAGTCTCGCCTTCCAGTCCAAAATTCATCAGCAGGCTTCCTTCTTCACTGTAAAAATAATCAAACAGCTCAACGATCTCTTTTATATAAGGAGAATCTGCGCTGATCGCCGTATATCCTCTTATCGGTTGCATCTGGCTGGTAGTCATCTGGGTTCCGTCGGGACCCTGAGGAGGCGCCACTACAACAAACCATGCTTCGGAATCTTCATTTGCAGAACGTACCTGTGTTCCTAATGAATAAGCTCTGGCCGTGGTATCCTGGCAGGCACCGGAAATTTCATTCGTCAATCTTGATAACCATACATTTGTATCGTTTGTGGCATATTCCGGATCGATCAAACCTTCGTTATACAGCTTATTGATGAATTCCAGGGCTTCCTTACATCTGGGATCCGTATAGGCATATTTAACCTGACCATCCTCAATAAAGAACTGTTCGTTTGCCTCAAAGCCGCTGATACCAAACGCTTCCATAAATGCCAGCACACCGGCCTGTGTATTTCTCGTGGTATACGGAATTTCATCAGCCTCTCCGTTTCCATTAGGATCCTGTTCCTTAAATGCCTTAAGTACATTATACCAGTCATCCAGAGTCACCGGAACATCCAGCTCCAGCTTTTCCAGCCAGTCTCCGCGCAGCATCCACACTTTGAACGTTCTTACCGCACCGATAAACGGCATAAAATAGATATTCCCATCACTGGCTCTCATATCACGGATATATTCCGGATTTTCCTCCAGTATTTTTTTCAGGTTAGGAGCATACTCATCAATATAATCATCCAATGGTGCAAAAGTTCCCTGCTCGGCCACCTTCATCATATCATCGCGGTAAGTGCTTACCATAATATCAGGTATACTGCCGGAAGCAACAGTAACATTAAATTTCTCTCTAAACTGATCCTCAGTGTTGGGAGCCGCCACAAATTCAAAATCTATCCCCGTGCGTTTTGTTATTTCCTGAATGATCGGCAGATCCGTGCTGATGGCCTGATCCGCAGAATCCTGCAGAAACATACTTACCACAATATTGTCCGTACTGGTTTCCTCTGTTGCATCCGTCTGTTCAGAAGCAGTCTCCGTTTCCGGCGACTTTGAAGGTCCCGCCTGATCCGATGCGGAATTTCCACATCCCCACAGTGCAGATACCGATACCACGATCATCAATAATAATGCGGTTACTTTTTTCTTTACCATAATTTCCTCCTTTGAGTTTACTGTTGTTGGTTCTATGCTGTACTGATACTGCTTATATTAACCTTAGTATGTCCTCCTTTCTTTTATTTCCGCAAAAAGATCTTCTATCCTTTTACAGATCCCACCATTATTCCTTTCACGAAATATTTTTGTATAAAAGGGTAAACCATCATGATCGGGATCGTGGCTACCATAATAGTGGCATATTTTACAGATTCGCTTATCTGGTCAGAACCGTTTACCAGATCAATGGACAATTCATTGGTCTGATTTTGTATTACAATGTCGCGAAGAATGATCTGCATCGGAACAAGCTCTCTGTCACGCAAATACAACATGGCCGGAAAATAACTGTTCCATTGTGTAACCGCATAGAATAATCCTACTGTCACCAAGCCGGGCAGTGAAAGCGGCAGAATGATCCTGAACAGTATTTTCAGCTGACTGCATCCATCCAGTGCTGCCGATTCCTCCAGTTCATAGGGAATCTGCTGAAAAAAGTTTTTCAGAAGAATCACATTAAAGGATGAAACCGATGTCGGTATCAAAATAGACCAGATCGTATTATACATATTCAATTTCGTAACGATCAAAAATACCGGTATCATTCCTGCGTTGAAGAGCATGGCGACCACCACCACACCCGACATAAGTTTCTGACCGGGAAACGGACGCCGGGATAAGGGATAGGCTGCCAGACAGGATAGCAGCAGACTGAGCATTGTTCCCGCAACCGTATAAAAAACAGTATTCAGATACGCTCTCCCGATCATGGGATAGGATAAAATTCTTTTGTAGGCATCCAGTGTAAATCCCATTGGTATGATTCCCACTTTTCCCTGTGCCAGAAATTCAAAACTGCTCAAAGAAGCTGCCAGAACATACAATACCGGATACAGGGCAGCAGCCATCAACAGAAACAACACGGTATAGTTAATACATTGAAAGACAATACGACCTTTACTTGATTTCATTTTTATATTCATGCCTCTCTTTCAACCTTTCTTTCATACTTTTCTCTCTTACCACAAACTTGTCTCCGATGTTTTCCTGGCAATCCTGTTTGCCAGCAGGACCAGAAGCAGACCAATGATCGACTGGAAAAAGCCTACCGCAGACGCAAAGCTGTATTCACCGTTTAATATTCCTCTTCTATATACATAAGTACCTATAACATCCGATGTGGAATAAATACTCGGATTGTACATCAGAACAATCGTCTCATAACCAACATCAAGGACTCTGCCAATCTTCATCAAAAACAGAAGAACAATAGTCGGTGTCAGCCCCGGTAATGTTATATGGAACAACTGTGCCCACCTTCCTGCTCCGTCTATCCTTGCGGCCTCATATAATTCTGAACCGATCCCTGTTAATGCTGCCAGATAGATGATCGCGCTGTAACCGGCAGTCTGCCATATCGTCATAACAGTATAGATGAACCAGAAATAAGAAGGCTCCGTCAGAAAATTGATTCTTGAAAACCCAAGGCCGGCTAAGATATTATTGATCAGTCCGGTACTTGGCGATAAAAATGTTACTACCATACCCACAACTACAACACTCGATATGAAGTTTGGAAGGTAGGTAACTGTCTGAACCAGTTTTTTATATTTTAATCTTCCGACCTCATTCAACAGGAGCGCCAGAATAATGGGTGCTACAAATCCGATCGTCAGCTGCAGAAAATTGATCGCCAGCGTATTCCTGATCAGTCTCCAGAAAAATATGGAATTTATAAACTGCCCATAATATTGCAGACCGACCCATTTGCTTTCCAAAATACCTTTTGCCGGCTGATACTTTTCCACCGATATGATAAGAGACAAAAACAGCGGAATATATCGGAAAATGACGAAATAGATCAGGACCGGAATAAACATCACATAGAGCGGCAGATTCTTTTTCACATTGCGTCGCAGGTTCTTCATTTTTCATACCTCTTTCTTTCATTGTCCATGCGCTTTTAGTGTCTTGCATTTTGTAAATTCAGCGTAGCATTGGAACCAGATAGTGTAAATCTTCCGTTTTTTTGTATTTGTGGAAATTTTATAGATTGGATATGGAAATTTTTATGATTTTGTGCATCTCATGCTTTATGAAAAAAGAACCAGCCGGTAAAAAGCTGATAATTCTTAAGTCAAAACAAGCACCAAATGATTTATAGTGTCATTTGGTGCTTGTTTTATAGATTTCGTCCTTGATATTGTATTGTTACTACATAGACTGTTCTGCATGGTTCATCAATGCGGAAAATGGCGATATAATTATCAATCAGTAACTGACGGTAGCCTTTTCCGGCATATCTGCCCTCGTTACGCTCTTGATGGGACTGTATTCGTAAATGTGATCTAATTCACGGATTGCTGCAGGGTTGACTTTTACCTTGTATTTATCCAAAATGTTTTTTCTCCAATTCTGCAAAAACTATTTCTGCGTCAACTGCTTCTGCTCCGTTAGCAATTTCTTGCTCGGATTCGAAGATTGCCTGGTCGATGCGATTCATTCTTGCAAATTTATCGTATAATTCACTACTCATTACAACCAAATCGCTATATCCATTTTTGGTAATAAAAATAGGCTCCTGTTCCTTGTGTGCGATATTAGAAATCTCGGTTGTATTGCGTAAATCCTTAATAGGCATAATAAGTGGCATAATGCTTCACTCCTTTCTTTAACACAATTATAGCATAATTATGTCTGATAGCAATGAGAATATGCAATATTACGAAAAATACAAAAATATTGCAAGTAATAAATAAATTACAGCTTGCGATACTGGCCCGGAGATATGCCGTTATATTTCTTGAATACTTTGCTGAAACTGTTGGCACTGCTGTAACCGACCAGCTCCGCAATCTCCGAGATATTACGGGAACTTGATCTTAAGAGTTCCTTTGCCTTTTCCAGCCGGAACTGATTGACGTAATCTACAAAATTTAAACCCGAATTTTCCTTGAAAATAAAACTCAGGTAAGATTTGGACAGATTGACCACCTCAGCGACCGTATCAAGCGACACCTCATTCTTATAGTTTTCTTCCAGATAGTCATTGATCTTTGCCAGAATATGGCTCTGCTGCCCCTGTTTATTCTCCGCAGCGTACCGCGCAATTTTATCAAATATCTCAAATACATATTCCTTTTTCTCTTCAATGTTCTTTTTCCGGTCCAGTTCCTTATAGAGATCCTGTCTGTCCGGAAAAATCTGTTCACTCGTGAGTCTCATCTCAAATATGACTCTGACAGCAGTACCGGCCAACGCATGAAACAGATTGTCAACCATCTCCGGAGACAGCTTCTTCTCGGAAAAATTTCTGCTGAAAACATTTTCCAGTATTTTTGCTACATCCCCACGGTTTCCCGATTTAGTGATCATGATAAGCTGCGTTTCACTCTCCAGCGAATAGGTAATATTTTCACTCTTGCTGTTTTTGACCTCGTCAAAATAGATGACAGCATTCTGCCCTTTTACGATCTGATATTTCGCTGTTTCCAATGCATCAATAAAAGACTGATAGCTGTTGTGTATATCCTGATAGCTTTGTCCGATTCCTATGACATACATCAGATTGCATTCATTCCCAAAAAGATTCTGCACCTTTTCCAGATAATCATTGATTCCTCCAAATTCATAAAAGGAATCCGGTGTATTTAATAAAGATACTATGGTCTGTTCATCTTTATCCAGAAAATAGTATTTGCATTGTCCTTCCAGGGTCCTGTCGGCTATTTCCTGCATTAGATTGATATACTGCTTATTTGACTTTTTATATTTCTTCAGACTGCTGGGAATTTCTTCATCAATCTTATAGACAATGACCTGAAAATATGGAAACGGAAATTCAACCCCTATATCAAATCCAATATTCTCCCAGTCATTACTTACCTGACCGTTAAGAATATCATAGATAAATTTATCCTGCAGCATCGGTCTGTTCTTTTCGAAATTATCCTGCAGTGTCTGATTTTCTTTATAGACATAGTCAATGATACTGTTGATTAGAGTAAACTCATTGCCATTTTCTCTTTGTCTTAATACTGTTTTCTTATCCCTGATCAGATTAATGTAGCTCAAGATTTTATTTACCGGTTTATACAGACTGTTTATGATATATAAAGTCAGGATAATTGATAAAAACAGGCTCAATATGGCGACTAAAACGGTAACATCTCTGATCTGGTCTACACTTTTCTTGATATAACCTGTAGGGATGACAGATATATATTTCCAGTCCAGTGTTTTTGACTGTACATACTGAACGGTAAAAGGTCTGCCTTCTTCTGTAAGCTCTATCGTATCCTGATCATCTCTCATTTCTTCTAAATGCCCCTGAACTACAGGCTGTATCAGATCATAGTCCTCAAAATCTGTATAGTAGGATTCATTTGTATAAACAATATTTCCCTTTCCGTCCAAAACATAATTGAAAACTACTTTTTCCTGACTATAATTTGACATTTCCTTTTCAAACAGGGATTTATTCATATTAACCACAAGCATGCCTTTGGGTGATTCATCAATCAAAGGAATAGATTCCGTAAAAACGATTACCGGGATACGATGGGTGCCGCGTTCTATGGACTGGCTCCCGATATAGTTAAAACCGCCCTCGGTAAAAATTTTATCCCAGGCAATCTCCTCTGTGTACTTACACACTTCAGAAAAGAAAAGCGGACGCTGATATTTTCCCTCTGTTCCTAAAATTATGTCGGCCTTCTTTATATACAGCCATATATCTGTTATATGACTGCTGTTGGACTTCAATGTGCTCAGATACGCTATGGAATCTCTGATCAATGCAAAATCATCGTAATTCTTCTGCTCTGCCAGATATACTACTTCATTTAAACTGCGGTTGATGGCAGCCTGCATAATATTCGACTGTAAAGACTTTATCTCCTGATCGATTCCTTTCTGCGCCTGCTTTAATACAAGCATATTGCTGTTCTGCACTTCACTGATCATCATACCGGAAGATTTCCGGTACGAGAAAAAAGACACAAGCCCTATTGATAAAAGAACAAGTGCCATAATATATAAAAAAAATCGTACAAATATACTGTTTAATCTAAATTCTTTCATACCACCTTTATGTCCTCATTCAATTCCATTCTTCTGCCAACAGGAAATCACGGATGTTGCGGTGTTTGATCCCGTCGCGGCTCATATCAAACTCATCCAGTGTGACGACGTACTTGGGGAAGTTATCTCGAACGCCGGAAAAAACACCGAACTCGCGCTCAATAGTATCCTCCGAGGCCAGCAGATAAGCGACCTGAACATATAACTTATTGCCCTGGTCTTCACAGACAAAGTCAATCTCCTTATCGGAAACTTTTCCCACCGTTACCACATAGCCCCGACGCAACAGTTCAATATAAACAATATTTTCCAGGACCAGATTGATATCCCTGCTGTTTCCGCCAAACACCGCTTCCCGGATGCCATGATCCGCCACATAGTATTTCTCATTAACCGTCAGGATTTTTTTGCCTTGAAGATTCTGACGCTTTACCTGATAGAACAGAAATGCATCCGTGCACGCCTTGATATAACTGAGAACCGTTTCCGCTGATATGGAACGTCCCTCACTTTTCAGATATTTGGAGATTGCGGTAGCCGAAAAAATAGTGCCGATATTAGCAGTGACATAGTAAATGATCCGTTCCAGCATATCCACATCCCGGATATTATTTCTCTTGACGACATCCTTCAATTCCACAGAATTAAACAGATCCCGCAAGTACTGCCGGCTGGCACTCTCATCATAACGAAGATTACTCAGATAAGGCATACCGCCTAAAGTCAAATATGCGGTAAAACATTGCCTTAGATCCGCATCCGGATATACAGTGCGGTACAGTACAATAAATTCTCCGAAAGAAAAAGGATATATCACAAATTCCACATACCGGCCGGCCAGATAAGTAGCCAACTCTCCCGAAAGCAGTCTGGCATTGGAACCTGTAATATAAATATCACAGTCCAGTTCCACCCGAAAAGAATTGATACATTTCTCCCACGATGTAACTTCCTGAATTTCATCAAAAAACAGATATACTTTCCCGTCAATTTCATTTGCCCGTCGGATGATCTCGTCATGTAAGGATGTGGAAGTACAAAGGTGTGCATTGCTCATATTTTCAAAATTAAGAGTAATGAACTGCCCGCGGTTCACGCCGTTCTCAACAAGCTCATCCTGAATCAGACTAAGCATCACAGACTTGCCGCTGCGTCGAATACCGGTCAGGACCTTGATCAATTCATTTCCGATAAAAGGACGGATACGGCTCATATAAGTTTCACGTTTGATCATATATGTCCGCCTCCTTTCTGCATCAATACTAACACAAGTATAACCTGTTTTCAATATAGATAAGCTATTTTTATCAGGTATAGTTGATGGAATTATTTTTTAATATAATTAGAAAGATATAGTAGAATATAAAAAAGGCTGTAAATCCAACCATCCTTGAATCTACAACCTTTCTCAACGTTCCCTGCGAGAATCGAACTCACAACTGGGGCTTAGGAGTTAAATCTACCCATTTTTTTGAGTCCAGCAAGTTCTCTGTTGTCCATATTTTCCATGTAATTTGGACTTTTTTGAGGGTAGCTGTCCATCTAAAGCCATTTTTTCCATCTAATATTGTTTTGTTCCTGCCCGTCCAATTAGCAGGCTATTAGCAAGGAAAAGATTCGTATGGTGGGCTGCTACCTTTTTATTAGCAGACTCTTTATTGTAAATAGGAAGAAAACTGTTCGTCCCCCTCGGCAACGCATTACCTTTTTTAATCATATCACAAACATATTTGCAGTACAAGATTTAGCAAATATTTCAGAGGAGATTGTATACTATGGATTATCAATTAGAACTAAAACAAATCGTGGACTACCCACGGTGCCGCATCTACCGTGAGTTCCTCCGCAGCCTTATGGAAGATAGGGACATCCGTACCAACGGAAGCTCCTATCTTTTTTATTATATGACGCTCTGCTCCTATGCCAACTTCCGCTCCTCTTACCGCCGGATAGAAGGCATCTCCTATGGGTCTTATAGCCGTCCGAGGGGATCAGCAGGTAGGCGTAATAAAGCCCGTCAATGCAGATGTACCGCCCGTGGGTAAAGTCAATGCTTCTGGGCGCAATAAATTCCCCGGCAGGGATATGGTCAATGTCAGATTCCCTTCCGTCTGCCAGGTACTGTGCCACCACCTCTTTTGCCCGGACGGGGAGGGGCTTTGCGGCGCTCTCATTCCGGCACAGGAGGTTATAGAGCACATCTATGGTGAACTCGTCCTCGTTGTCCGGCAGCACCACTTCATTCCCGCACTGACGCAGGTAATTAGAGGCCGTGTGGACGGCGGACTGCAGGGAGCCGATGGCCTCCCCTTCCTCGTCCGTGCGTCTTGCGCCATTCCAGGGTTCGTATTCAAAGACCAGAAAGAAACGGCGCGTGACAGCCTCGCGGGAACAGATCTGCTGGATGAACTGCAGGTAATCCTCCTGCATGAGCCGGCACTGTCCGTTGGTCTCCTGGGCCATCTCCCGGCGCACCGTGTCCATGTGGCGCCCGATATCCGCACGGCGGGTCAGCACCTTGAACTGGAGCTTTACGGGGCTTATCTTTAAATAGGAAACAAAGGAATAGATGATGCCCCTCTGTTCCCTGGCGCTGCGGAGCAGGAAGTTGATGGGGATCACCTCCACCACCTTCACATACCGGTGGTCCTTCGTGTAGATAATGCCGTTTTCTATCTTACGGATGGGCAGGTAGTCCGCCACCGGGTTCAAATGGGTAAACTGCGGTTCCGGTGTACGGAGCGGCTTTCTGGGGGAGCGGCCCTTTTTCTGCCGGCTGTTTCTGTGGTCCGGTCCTGCTGATCTTCCAGCGGCCTTTTTTCTGGAATCCTGCTGTGGACCCCGTTTCCTTCCACCTGCAGATTTCTTTCGCTGCATTCCGTCCTGCTGTTTTTTCTGTGTCTGGCTGGGGCGGAGCTTCTGGCGGATCTCATAGCCTTTTATCTGGTCGAACTCTGCGGGGAAATCCTCCTCCCCTCTGCGCCGCCAGCCGGATATGCCGCCGATTTTTTCATTTTTGACAGATTTATGGTTACTTCTGTCAGTTTTCATCTCCTGTCTGGTGCCAGCAGAGGCTGTGTTTTCGCTGCAAACAGGATTTTTCTTTTTGCCGCTTTTCCTGACCTTTTTCGCAGATGCGGCCGTCCGCTCTGTTTCCTGGCTTTCACCGCCGCCCACGATACGGCGGTTCTTCATGTATTTTAAGAAAATGACCAGGAAGGACGACAGGCTTTCCCCCGATATGCCGATCAGGGCAAACAGGACAAGGGGCAGGGTAGTCAGGCACAGCACGATGATCCGCGCGGTCAGGCCAAAGGGCAGGAACAAAAACACCGGCAGCCCGGTCGCGACAGCCAGGATGCCGGCCTCGATCACATTCCTTGCCCGGAACATGCCGCCGAAAAACGTGCCTGTGTCCACAAAATTCGGCGGGATGATATAGGTATCGTGGTCATTTTGATTGTTCATATGGTAGTACCTCTCTTTCGCAGTGTGTCAGTTCCGGCCATGGGCGGGATCAGAGCGGAACGTCTGTAAACAGGGTTCATGGCCGGACTGCGGCAGGGCGGTTCAGCCGATGATCCAGAATGGGCCGCCTGCGCCTGCACGTCTGCTGGCTTCGTTCAGTATGATGGAAAGGTCCCAGGGCTGTCCGCTCCGTTTATAGCTGGCGGGGTCCGCCACCAGGATCTTCCCGTCCTTCACGCCCCGCAGCACGATAAAGTGGCCTCCGCTTGTGAAATGCCCTTTTGACATGATGGCCACCACCAGCTTCCCGTCTGCCAGGGCGTCCAGTATCCGCTGGGGTTCTGAGGGGGAGCAGCCGGAAACGGCAAGCCCCCAGTTTTCCGCGGCACCCGGTATCAGCGCGTGGTAGGAACCGCTGCCCTTGCACCAGTAGCCGTTTTCATAGGCCCACTGTGCCATACGCACCGGGTCAACGGTCTCACCGGCCAGGGAGGACACCACAATCGCCATGGAAGTAGGCCCGCAGCCGTAACCTCCGATATGGTCGGTGCCGTAAGGTTTCCCGGCATAGCGTTCATCCAGCTGGTTGAAATAGACAACTTCCGTGCCGCCATCCGTAAAGCGCACATCACCCAGGGAGGGGATGCTGTTCCCTTCCCAGTTCGCCAGGTTCTGGACCAGCCCGTCACCAAGGAAAAGGCTCAGGTTCTGTGCGTAATCGGCGGCAAGCACCTTCTGTTCTTCTGTGAGGGAGAATACCTGGTCAGCGAAATAATCTTCCCCGTTGTAGGAAATGGTATAGATCATCCATTTCTCGGATACGGTGGTCTCTTCCCCGGTCTCCGGGTCCTCCACCGTCTTTTCACGGATCTCCTCCGTCCGCCGATAGGAGTAAAGGTGGGATTTCCCACGGCGCATGACTGCCGCCATATCCGCAATGGAGATATCTGCAAATTCCTTTTCCTTTGCCGCACAGTACTGGGAGACAAAGAGGTTGACATTGTATATGGGATTTGTTTCATAGGGGTTGATGACCTCCATCCCATCCCCGTCCGAAGCGGCAAAATCCTGTTCGATTCGTTCCATCACATCCTCCATGCCTTCCCCCAGGATGCCGCTGATGGTGAAGGTTATGGTGTTGGCGTTTTCTATAATCGCACTTTCACTGTTCAGGATGGGCGTTTCCGGGTCGGCCGGGGAAAAAGCGGCGGAAAACCCGTCAAAGAGCAGCCCGGGGAGCATCAGCACAAAAAGCACCGGGAGCAGTAACAGGGCAGCAGCTGCCGCCAGGATCTTTCCGATAAGTCTGCGTCCTTCCCATAGCGCCCCTGCCGCTGCGCCATAAGGACCGCCCACGGCGGCTCCCTTAGCGGCCCCGGACACCGCCTTCCCCGCTTTCACGGCGCCCCTGGCAAGGTGTGCCGCAGACGCGCCGGTCTCAAGGGCTTCTTCCAGCCCGTTCTTCTGTCTTCCTTCCATTTATAACCTGTCCTTTCTTTTGGGAACCGGGGGCATCTTTTTCACAATGGATTCCTTATAGGCGATGGAGCCGTCCGCCGCCATGTAAGGGGATTTCTCCACGGCATCCTGTGCGTACTGCTTGTACCAGGAAGTGCCGTCCACGGCCTGCACGGTAGTGTAAGGCCCTTCCGGTGGGGTGTACTGGTCCGCATGGTACATGCCGAAGGAAATGCCCTCCGGGTGTTCCTCCGAAATTTCCGTGCCGGTGATGCGCCCGCCCCCGATCTCCACGCCGGTAAAGGACGGCACATGCTGTGCGCCTTCCCCCAGGGCGGCATAGCCTATGTAGGAGTGGAGGGCCTGGGCAGCCTTTTCCCCGGTCATGGAACCTATGGAGGCGATATTTCCCGTGGCGACTGTGCCGATGACGTTGTTGGCAAAATCGCCGCCTTTGGCAACGGAAGAGGCATACAGATTCCCGCCAATGCCGGCGGATACGGTGGACGCAAAGCCGCCGATGCTGCCGCCGGGCGCCTTTCCACCCTGCCGGTTTGTCTCGGTGTGGGAGGTGGCAGTGCGGATGGCACTGTTTGTGACCTGCCGGCTGACCACCCCTGCAAGGCCGCCTGCCATGAACCCGCCCGGGCTGCCGGGGGTTCCGGGTGAGCCGGAGCCTGTATTCACATGGGAAGATCTGCTGCTGTGGCCGCCGCCAAAGTGCTGGCGGGAAAAGTTGCGGACAGCGCCCACGCCCCTTGCGGCGATCATGGCCTCCGCGATCATGGAGCCGCCCGTATGCCCTACGTTTACCCCTAAGCTGGACATGAAGGAGTCGATCTTCTGGGATACCTTTAAAAACGCAATGGCGCACAGGAACCAGACCAGGACGTTGCCCGATACCGCCTCCCGCCCTGCCGCATCCACCTGGGCCTGGGCATCGCCCTCCGAAAAGGCAAAGGCCGTCTGGCAGGACAGGCAGAGAAGGAGCGCCATCAGAAAGGCCGCAGTAAGTACCTTTTTATATTTTTTCATGGTTATCGCCATTCCTTTCTTGATTTTTCATAGTGAGAGCGGGTTTGCGATGAACGCCCCGACCATGCTTGTGAACAGCCGCAGGCACCAGGCATTCATGAGCAGGAGGAACACCTGCCCGCCGAACATCCGGCACCAGGACTTAAAAATGTTAGAGGTGGACTGGGATGCCCCCATGGAAAAGGCCACGGGAGCCGTGTAGACCAGAACCCCTAAGAGGACATACCGCTCTGCCGCTTCAAAAAGGAGTTTCAGGTAGTTCCATGCCAGGATCAGAACGATAATCAGCGTGATCAGTGCCACCGCACCGTTGGCGCAGACGCCGATGATGGCTAACATCACCGAATTAAAGTCCGCGAAACTTAGAGCAGGCAGATCAGAATCCATGATCCAGTGGTACGGGGTTCCGCCGATCTTTAAGATAGTATCCACGATCCCGTCCGAGAAATAGGCCAGCAGGATGAAGAGGACGGAGCGGATGCTTAAGTCTACCGGGTCCTCTGCCTCAATGCCGATACCTAAACCGAAGTTCTTGAACAGCTGCCATACCCAGTTTAAGAGGATGATGCCGATAGCCAGCGCCACAAAGACCTTATACATGGTCTCGGCGGCGGGGAAGTAGCGGAGGAATACGGTCATGTCACAGCCAAGCGCCCCCAGGACCGAGGTGGTCACAAGGTCAAGGCCGTTCATCACCTGTTCGGCGATCCATTCCACAATGCCGTCTAAAATACCCATAAATGCTCACTCCTTTCCGGCGGTCAGCCATTCCACTTGCCATCCGCAAAGAACGGGGTGATGTAGGCCATGATGAACCCCAGGCCGTTTAAGATCGCCCAGGTGATGCAGATGCGCTTCAGCCATGCGCGGCTCTCGTCCACCGTGCGGCCGGAGCGGGAGAAGTTCATCATCAAAAGGGCCACCGAAGCGGTGACGATGGCGGCCACGGTGGAGATGAGCACGATCTGGTTGTAGACGTCCTTCATGATCTCCGTGGCCTTCGTCCATACATCCGAGGCATAGACCGGCTGCGTGGCCATCAGGAACATCATAAAACTCAGGAATACATAGTAGGCGGCCTTCGCAGGGGAGAACCTGGCTTTGGGCTTTTTGCCTGCCGGGGCAGGTATCTGCAGTTTGTTTTTCAGTCTCAATTTGTGGACCTCCTTTAAATAAGATTTGGTTGTGAAAGAAAAACCATGCCACGGTAACGGGCATGGTCTTCTTTCTTCCGGACGGGAGGCAGGGAAAAGTCGGCTCTGCGGTCAGAGACGCAAAAAAAGCACCTCTTTGGAAAGGTGCCATGCCAGCCCGGATTGCTTCTGGATACAGTTTTAAGCATATTTAGTGTA